>Ga0180009_10003767_pt1 | contig 17045 bp, 20 predicted proteins | sample OS_PC_MetaG_FD_123537 | JGI IMG/M metagenome (GOLD analysis project Ga0180009, IMG submission 123537) | Groundwater microbial communities from the Aspo Hard Rock Laboratory (HRL) deep subsurface site, Sweden - OS_PC_MetaG | ecosystem: Environmental > Aquatic > Deep subsurface > Groundwater... | reverse complement strand
GTAGGCCTGGGCCTGGGCATAAATGTGGAGGGCATCAAAGAGGAGCTGGGGCTGTTGGTCGAGCAGACCGAAGGGGCCAAATTCTGGATGCGGGTGATGACCGAGCTGAAGAATCGGGGAGTGGCTGACATCCTGATCGCCGTGGTGGAATGTCAGCGCAAAATGGAGGATGCCCCAGAGGGGCTGGAAGATAGTGCTAAACCAATTTGCTATACTCTATTGAGGACCGCCTGGAAATGACGGCGTGGACCTAGAACCAATTTCAGGCGGAATGGCTCTTACACAGAATATCTGACAGACTCGACTCACCGATCAGGTTGGCCAACTTGGCTTACCCCTTTGCTGTTATGTCTCCGCCGGTGCCGAACTGTCGCGGGATCGTACCTGTATCAAGGGGAAATAGATACGAAACGTGGTGCCTTGACCCAATTCGGATGACACGGAAATTTCCCCTCCGCAACTCTTCACTATGCCGTGAACAACGGCCAAGCCCATGCCTGTGCCTTCGCCGACTTTTTTGGTGGTGAAGAAGGGCTCGAATATGCGTTCCATCACCTCGGGCCTCATGCCCTCCCCATTGTCGGTAAAGGTGATCAGGTGGTATGGGCCGGGAGGCAAATCCATGAGGTCCCCGTGATCATCTTCACCGATTTCCACTCGGCTAAGGGAGATGCTCAAGCAGTCGCCGTGGTCCTTCAAGGCATGCACTGCATTGGCGCCCAAATTAATAATGACCTGTTGTATCTGGCTTGGGTTGCCCAGCACGAATCCCGGCTCATCGGGGATGTGGGTGGATATATTTATGCTGGTGGGTAATGAAGCCCTCAACAACTTGAGAGCTTCCTTCATGATGGCGCCTAGATGCACGGGTGATTTATCGGCGTGGGATTGCCGGCCGAAGCTGAGTATTTGACGGGTCAGGTCCTTGGCGTTGTTGGATGCCTTGAGGGATAATTTTAAATAGGCAAGGCAACCGTGGTCTGGGGGCGTGCCATTGATGGCCAGCTGGAGGCAGCCCATGATAACGGACAGGTAGTTGTTGAAATCGTGCGCGATGCCGCTGGCCAAGGTCCCGAGCGATTCCATCTTCTGGCTTATTTGGAGGCGTTTCTCCAGCCGTTTGGCTTCCTCCTCTGCCTGTTTTTGCTCGGTGACGTCTAAACCAACCGCCCAGCTGAACCAGTCCTGAATGGGAAATTGCTCCGAAATGTTAGACCAGGAGACAACTTTTTTTGCGCCATCCTTGCCGGTAAGTTCCACCTCCATGATTCTGAACTTACGTTTAATATTCTTGAGGAGGTTATTTATATCTCTGTTTTGATTCGGATCGGGGTACAGTAGCTTCATGGCTTCGGGGTTTCCCACCATTTCCTTGGCTGAATACCCAGTGACCCTCTCGCACTCTTGGTTCCAAAAAACCAGATTGCCCTGTTGATCGTGAGCGTGCAGCATCACCGGCATGCTGCTGATGATCTTCCTAAATCTTTCACGGGTTTCTCGTATGTTTCTTTCGTGCTCCTTGCGCTCCCCAATATCGTGGAAAATGTGTACACCCCCATTTATTTGCCCCTCTTGGTCAAAAGTTGGGGCGAATGAAAGCAGAAAATCACCCTCCATTATCTCGGCCTCGATCCCCTTCACCTGTTTTCCACCGCTGGCAAGGCATGTGACATATGGGCAGTAGGAAGGGGGAGCGTCCAAATCGCAGATCAATTGATAACATGGCTGGCCGAGGATATCCCGGAACTCAAGGTTCAGACGCTGGGTAACAGCTCGGTTAACCCTCCGTATACGATAGTCCCGATCAATTATGGCAATCAGGTCAGGAACGGCGTCAAAGGTTCGCTCCCATTCCAACTTGGCGTTAAGGATATTCTCCTGGGTTTCTTGCAGATCGGCGACTTCCTGGCGGAGCCGCTGGTTTTCGCGGGAAAGTTCCGCGATCGTTTGCTGCCATTGCCGGACGTCAAGTGATTTGGAGTGACCAGACATTTTCCCTTTGTGACCGTCGCATTATAAGGATTTGGTGTGGTTCCTTTGCGGCGTGATGTTTCAGGGGGAAAGGGCTCTTCAACACCTGAGAAGGCAAAGCATGGGATATGCCTCGGGGAAACAGGGGGAGCTGCACGATTATCGTGAAGCTTCCTCGATTGATCGCCTTCAGGGGGCATTAGATGAATGTTGTTCAGTGTCCTGTAGCTGACCAGCGAAGGTCATCTTTCGGAGGGGTCAGGCAGGCTAGCCTCCAGCCGATTCAGTCTCTGTTCCAACCGCCGTAATGGATCCTCTGATGATGTTTCGGACTGCGCCTTGAACGCAGGGTTGTTTTTCCACCAGTCGATACCGATCTCCTTGGCTTTGTCCACCGAGCAGATGACCAAGCGGATTTCCAAGGTGAGCAGCTCAACTTCCACCAGCTTGATCTTTATATCGCCCGCGATAACCACGCCCTTGTCCAGGACGCGTTCGATCAAGTCGGCGAGGTTGGTGCTTTCCACTGAGTGCGTCGTAGCACGTTGTATTGCCATCATACACCTACTTTTTTGGTGGTCTATAGGAGCTTGCCCAATGGGCCCAGGTCCAGGTTTAGGTCCTCTTCCTCTAAATTGAATTCCACCCTGAGCCGGTCAATCTCCTCGGCTTGACGCATCAAGGTAGTCCCGATTTTTTCTATCTGTTCATCGCTTAGGGAGCCGGCTTCCAGGCGATGAAGGGCTTGACGCTCCATCAGTTCGTGCAACAGTCTCACCAAGGTGAGCACTAGCTGGGCCAATCCGTTCTTGAGGTCTTCCGGGTTCAGGTTCAGTCGAGGCCCAGGCACTGCCGTGTCCGCGGCGCCGGCCTCCAACCCGGGCGCGTTCATTACGCGGAGAAAATCACGCGAACTATCCGTATAAATCTCCGGCCCGTCTTCCCGGCTCATATGTTTGATCCCAAAATGTTGTTGGCGTCATGCTCTGGAATAATGGCCGTATCAACCGAGCAGACGACTAGTTGCAGGCCGAGATAGACCAAGTCCACATCCGCGACGGAAATGATGATTTCGCCCATGATGACGGCTCCTTTATGTAAGATGCGGTCCAGAGCCTCGCACAGGGACAAATCCTCTTGATTTCTATATTCCGATTCACTCAAGTTGTGCCGTCCACTTCAGATACCACATGCTGTCTCCCAGCCCGGTCGGCCTGACCGGCGGATCCCCGCCCAAGGCGGGCGCCAGCTAATCTTCCTCCGATGGCTCGTCATCCGGGTCGCCGCCTTCTCGTTGGCTTATCTCTTCCAGACGATCCAATATTTCCGCCTCTTTTTGGTCGAATTCTTCCTCGCTTATGTTGCCGCTCTCCAACAACATATAAAGTTCGCTCAACCGGGCGGTGAGGTTCTTGGCCTCGTTGGCCATCTCCTGCTCGGCCGCGTTGTGTATTTCTCGGAAAATCCACATAAGGCTGCGGAAGGGTGCCAGTAGGATATCATCTATCAGCAGCATGGCTAAGCGGTCTCCTCGCTTTGGCTCATCACAGCTCCAACTCGATATCCACGAAATTGTGCGGCGCCCACGGCCCGTTGTAGTCAAAGGCATAGTTATTGTCGAAAGCGCTGGCCGCCTTGAACACCCCTTTTTCGAATTCCGCCTGATCATTGCGCCCTATCAGGCAAGCCAGGTTGGCCACCGACCGCTCGTCGCGCGGGTCGTTCGCCTTGATTTCGTGGCAATAGGGCTCGAGCATATCCATGATCGTTTCGGTGTGCTCTTGCCGGTCATCGTTCAAAATGCGGTCAAACGCACGGCCAATTTCTATCATGTCATCCTGGCTGGGCTCGCGGTTGGTTCCGAAATAGCGGTCGCGCAAGTTACCCAACTCGGTGTGTGTGTTGACGAAATACTCGAAAATATTGGGCACATCCCAGGAGATCCGCACCCCCATCTCGACTTTGTCGGCTACGCGCGCCAACTCTTTAAGGAATATTGCCTTGTTCTTGGACAGGATTTTTTGGATGGCCTTGGGCCCGTCGGCGATAATGCCAAAGGCCATGGGCAGCGGGGTGGTATGGGCCATCAACGCCTTCAGCACTGATTGGTGGGCGGCCAGGTTACGTCTCTCCGGCCGGATCTTACGATTGGGCAAATCGCTGACAACCGCGGACACCTCGCCATCGCCAAGGCAATAGACCTGGCCATTGCCCATGCCTATGGGGCCAAAATCACGGCTCCCCAAATCGGCCACTATGGCATATAGGTAACGTCCGTCGGTCTCTTGAGATACGTCATTCATGGGCCCCGATCCTTCCTGGGCGAGGGTAAGCTGAACAAATGCGCCTGTAGGCGGCGTCCCGGCGGGCATTGCGAATTTGGAGCAAAGCGCGCATCCCCAGGGGGAGCGTTATGGCCTCGCCCTGAACGGCAAGCAACTTCAGCCGTCGCCGCGCCAGGTTCCGATTGGCCAGGTCCATGCGGGCCAAGTCCCCAAGTGGGGACCAAACGCCAATACAGGGCCGCAGGGAACCACGTCCCCTGACATTGCCCTGCCGCCGAATATGATCCGCGGTTTTAATTTTCAACAAGCTTCGCCTCACTCCTCCCCGGTGCTGGGGGCCACCAGTGGCGGAGCCGACGGAGCCACCTCAGTACCTTACCTTGAAGGTGGTGGCTTTAACCTCGGCCCGATCGGGGGATGCTCCGCCCGGTGCCTGAGTGGCGCCGGAGTTAGCCACATGACCATGAGCGGCCAGCAGTTCGGCCTCCTCGGCCTCGATCTCCCTGAAGCGCTTTTCAATCAACTCCACCTTGTGCAAGGCGTTGTCGCGTTCCTTGGTCTTGCGCGCCTTTTCCATCTCCAGGCAGGAGATGCGCATGAAGGCCCTGTAGGGCTCGTTCATGGCGCTGACCCGCCCGGTATGGGTTCTGATGTCCTGCACGCCACGCAAGGCAGGCGTCTTGGGTTTGCTCATGACCAAATGCCTTTCATTTAAGCGGCCTTATCGTATCCTCGCCTCGTGACCGCCCCTTGTTGCCGCATACGGTATGCAGCGCCTCGTCGATCTTTTCGTTCATTACGGAAAGGCCTCCGCGGGTGACCTTGGCGGTGTCGGTGTTGAGCACATCCCGGCAGACCCAGGCGAAGCGGGGATCTTCCAGGGTAGCCTTGACCTCCAGATGGCCCAGGATGCGGGCTATGGCGATAGTCGCGCGGATGGTGGGGCGGTTGTTCCTTACTCCCACCCCCCTGAGCTCCCGCACCAAATCCACCACCACTTCGGCATCCTGGCGGGAGATTTCGGATTTGCGCATGGCCACCGTCACCTCCGTCTCACGGTCGAAGTGCCCCAGGCTGATGGTGATGAGGCGGTCCAGCAGGGCGTCCTGGGTCTTGTGCACCCCTGCGTATTCCTCGGGGTTGGAGGTGAATATGGCCCGGAAATTGGGGTTAACCTGTAGATATCCTTCCCCGGCTCGGCGCAGCTTGGGCAGGTTGAGGATCTTCTCCTCCAAAACGCTCAAGAGGGCGTTGTTGGCCTCGGGGCGGGAGCGGGTGAACTCGTCATAGACCAGGGTGTAGCCTTCACTGCAGGCAGTGGTGAGGCGGTTGTTTTCCCATATGGTGTGCATGCTTTCCTCGGTCCGCATAACCGAGTGGATATAGTTGTCAACCAGCCTGGACTTACGGTAGCCGGAATCGCGTCCCACCAGATCCGAACTGACAAATTCGTCGTCTCCGTGTATGAGCACCACGGGCCGGCCCAGTTGGGCGGCCAAGTGGAAGGCCAGGGTGGTCTTGCCGGTGCCCGCCGGCCCCGCGAAGTGGACGGGATAGCCCACCTGCAGATACGCCAAGGCCCTTTGAGTGATGTCCTCCACGAAGGGGCTGGAGACAAATTCATCGCTGGCCTCGGGCTGAACGCTGTCACCGGGAATTTCGGCCTTCACCGTGGCATGGGAGATGGTTTTTAAAACAGCCTGCTCGCTCATATCTATTTTCCTTTTAGCGACAAAGATGCCACCTGGTAAGCCCCCCGGTAACTTCGGGACGGCATGGCCGGCTTACCGTGACCACCGGCTAATTGGCGCCATGCCGTCCCAAGGCTGGAATGATCAAGCAAGTTTTTTGGCCTGCTTAATCCAACCTTCCACATTGGCGGTCCTAGCCACCTGGCCCAGGATCTCCCGCAGCTTTGCCGGATCGCTTTCGGCTAGATCGGCATAGGTGTGGATGCCCGCGAGGTAAAGCTTGCTCTGAAGGCGGGGCCCAATGCCCTTGATCACGGTAAGAGAATCCAGCCTGGGCTCTTTGGGCTCATCGACCGGCCACTTTTCCTCGGACTGGTCTGGCTCAAGTTCGGGTGGCTCGGCCTCCATCACCGGTAATGTTTCGATCTCCGGCTCAGTGGCTGGTGCGGCCTCTTCTTCCTCGGCCTGCATCACCGGGGCTTCCTTGGCTGCCTTCTCTCGCTTGGGCTTGGACGGGGCCGCCGGGGTAGCCGGAGCCTTCCGCTGCCCCCAGGCCGCCCTCGCGCCTGCCAGGTCATCGGAAAATTCACGGCGCATGGCCTCCACTGCGGCTTTGAGTTCCCTCACGTGGAGCTTGATGTCTTGGTCGAAGGACTTAAGCTGATCCATCATCTCCTGGGACATGAGATGGCGGTCATTGGAAAATCGGGTCTGCTGGCCGGCCACGTTGGTCTTCAACTCATAGACGAACCGTTGGCGGTGAGCGCGGGCCTCGGAAGCTGCGTTCTCCTGATCCTGCCGGATGCCAGCCATGGTGTCGGCCACCTTATCCATGAATTGGTTGACAAAGGCCACTTGCCCCGCCAAAAAGGAAAGCCGCTCTTCCCGCGAGTCCCGGGCGGCTTCGCTCTGAACTTTGCGGATGGCGGCCATCAGGTTGTCGGACTCTTCTTTCAGGGCGGCGGCATCGCGCCTGAGCCCATCGCAGAAGGCGCCCAACCCGGCCTTGGTTTCCGCGGCCATGTCGGCTCGGGCGCTCAAAAAACCATCCAACATGGTGGTCACCGTGTCGGCCAAGTCATAAATAAAGTCGTTGAGATCGGTCCTCTGTTCGCGCGCCATCTCCTCGAGGCTTTGCCGGGTGGCTTGACGCGTGTCCGCGTTCTGCCTACTCAGTTCCGATACCCGCTGCTTGAGTTGCTCGACCCCATCCGCGAACGCGCCTCGCATTTCCGCGGCCATGTTTTCATGGGACTCCCTGAAGCCGGCCCTCATCTCCGCGGTTTCTTCCTTGATGCTCCCCACGGCATCCTTCACGTTGGCCAGGAAGTCCGCCCTCACTCCTCGTCCCGCGAGTATTTCATCGCATAACCGGGTCATATCATCGGTCATCCGACCCATGTGCCTTCTCCTTTGCCTTCCGCCCATCTTTCCGGCATTTTTTCGCCGCACCTGGCTTCGCGGTGATGGGAGATGAGATTCCGTAGGGGGCCTTAAAGCATCGGCCCCCTACGGAGATCAATTTGGGCCCACCGCCGTTGGCCTAGGCCGGGGCGGCAGCGGTCGCGGTCAGGCCGATGGCCTCGGCGTACTTCAGATAGGTTTCGACCGAAGCGATCACCACCCTGGCCTCCACGGACAGAAGCTCGATGCCCACCAGAGCCACTTTGACCCAGGCGTCGATGACGATGCCCTTGTCCAAAATACGATCCACGACCTCGGCCAAGCTGGACGAGTCGGTGGTCTTCTGAACCTTTGCCATTAAAATCCTCCTTAGATTCTGAGTTGACCTTTAACCAGCGCTGGTCTTCGGTATGCACCGTAGTACTGCTAAAGCCGTGCCAACCCAATTGGTTGTCGGCTTTACCCGGTATCTGGCTGTTATCAGCTAATAATATGCGGAAGGGCTTCGGTGGGGAATATTGACGGAGGCGAAAGCACCATGGAACCAAAACCCATAACTATGGAGTCCGCGCCAGAGTTATGTGGGAATCCCCGCAATAGAAAATTCCGGAGAGCGCCAAGGGTCCGCTTAAAACAGGTACTTTAGGATGTCATCGTTCATAAAGGGCTTGCCCACGAAATCAGTGATTGTTTTTTCAGACAAGGCTTTTTGAACCGCCTCGTCGTCCTTATAGAAATAGCCGGAAACCATCACGATGCGCAGGCCGCAGGCTGTTTGGCGCAGGAGGCGGGCCAATTCCAGACCTTCCATGTCCGGCAGCTTGGCGTCCACGAAGACCAGCGCCGGCTTGTGGGCCTCGGCCAGCCTCAGGGCGTCCAGCCCCCTGGAGGCCTTGATTACCCGCCGGCCGGCTTTTTTCAAGATATGCTCCAGCGCCCAACACATTTCCGGTTCGTCATCCACGATGAGAATTAACTGGTTTTCATTTTGCACGGGCGAACCTCCAAGGGGTTCCAACCATGGCAGGTTCACAAGCCGCTTGATCGCCTTTGTTGGCCGGAGGTGATCACCGGCAATCGCACCCAAAAGGAAGTTCCCCGTCCGGGGACGCTTTCCACCTCGATGGAGCCGAAGTGTTGTTTGATGATGCTGTAAGAAACCGACAAGCCCAAACCGGTGCCTTGCCCCACCGGCGAGGTGGTATAAAAAGGATCGAAGATTTTATCGATCTCCGCGGGGGACATCCCTTTTCCGGTGTCGGTAACTCCTACCCGCACTTCCCGCTTTTCCACGCGCTCCATTGTGATCTCCAGTACCCCACCAGCGGGCATGGCGTTAATGGCGTTCAAAAAAAGGTTGATGAACACTTGCTGTAATAGATTACCCACACCGCTGACCATGACCGGTTTCCGAGGTAATTTGGTGTTGGTGATGACTTTTTGGATACGAGCCTGGTTGGCCACCAGGGACAATGTCTCGTTTATGGTGTCTACCAGGTCCACCAACTCCACGACCGATTTTTCCTTGGGCCGCGCAAAGCGGAGCAGGCTTTCGATTATCTCGGATGCCTTACGGATACCCGTATAGATTTTTTCGGAGCACTCCCGGCGGAAGACTGGACTCAGGTCCTCCTTCATCAGGAACTGAGCGGCGGATGAACAAACCGCCAGGGGGTTTCTGATCTCGTGAGCGATGCCGCTGGCCATGACCCCCAGAGCCGCCAGTTTTTGGGATTGTAGAATCTGCATCTCGAACTTGCGGCGTTCACTCAGGTCCCGCCCAACGGCCACCACTCCCACCACATTGGACAGGGCGTCCTTCATGGTGGACAGCACCCAGGAGACCGACACCCTGGCTCCTTGCTTGGTGAGCAGGTCCCATTCCGCCATGTAGTAGTTGCCGCCGTTTTTTTGCGCCCTAAGGGCACGGAACACCTCTTCCCTTATGTCCGGAGCGCAATAGCTGGGAAAGGGCTCCCCCTGAATCTCCTGCAAGGAATAGCCGGAGACCCTTTCCGCGGCGGTGTTCCAGGTCATGATTCCGCCGTTTAGATTCATGGACAGCACGATGTCGCTGGCGCTCTCCACCACGCTGGAGAGGTGCCGTTCCACCCGGCGTACTTCTTCGCTCAGGCGCACCTGTTCGGTGATGTCCTCCATGAGAAAGATGACGTTGTTCACCACGCCTTCCCGTGAAAACGGCATGATCCGGTAATAGTAGTAGCGCATGGCAACGCCCGGGACCCGATAGGTGAGACGCTCGCCGTCAGTGGGCTGGTTGCTTTCGAAGACATGCTGAATCCGGCCGATTATGTCCAGGTTGTCCAAAATGACCGCCGGGAATATTTCCTCCAGGCGGCGGCCGATGGTTCCCTTGGCGATGCGTCGACTTTTTTCGAAAAAATTGCGGTTGGCCGAGAAAACCCGCATGTTGCGATCGATCAACAGGACGGAAGAAGGGATGGCCTCGAGGAGTAAATGGAAGAGCATCTCATAATAGCCTTCCGATTCTCTGGGGCGATGGCCGGAGGTTTTGCGCGCCATCTTTCAGCCCCTCTCTATCATCTATCGCACTGCGCGGGGGCCGCGAAGTTGTAGGGGGGCCACGGCCCGCTGAGCATCATCTTGGCGCTCTCCTTATAAGAAAGGGCCGCGAAGGCCTCGCGAAATGCCGACACCTTGGGCCTGGGGACCAGGTAATACAGAGACAGCAAGGCATGGTGGTCCCCTCCGGTTCCCTGTTCCTTGACCGGCCCCTCACAGATCGAGCGGACGAACAGGCCGTCCAGAGCGGACCGGCATCTGGCCGGCAGATCGTCTTCTTTCCTTCCCGCCTGGGCCTCCGGTTGCCGCTCCCCGAGGCGGGCGGAGAGATAGGCCGATCCCGGATGGGCCGAGGCCTTGGCCCGGGATGCGCATTGCGCGCGCGAGGGTGGGTCTTTTGGACGAGAGCCGTATTGCGCCTCGGCCCCCCTTGGCAATAGGGCCCGGATGCCCATTTCCACGCACCCGGCCAACTCGGCCAAGAGCGGCACGAAACGGCCTCGCCCCGCCTCCAGCAAGGTGGCTACTTGGTTTCGATCCCGGCACAGGCAGCCATAACGCAAGGGAATGACCGTGCGTTGCTCATGGAAGGCCTCCACCACCTTGCCGTAATCCAGAAGGTCGGCCACGGGAGGAGCCGGGGAGGGCGCATCCATCCAGGAAACCGCGGCGCCCATGTCGCCCAGGCCTAACACTTCAACCTCGCCGCCTCCCACCCCGGGCAGAGCTGGGAGGGGCGGAGGGGATTGGCCCGCGAATAGGCAATAGAGCAAGTAAGGCATCAGGCCTCACCGTTTTCAAGAATAGGCGCGAAGCTGTAAGGCGGCCAAGGCCCCGAACACTCGAAAGAGAGACCTTGCGCGTAGATGGCGTCCTGTTCCTGTTGCAATTGCCCCTTGAAGGCATCAATTTGATCTCGCGGCACCCAAAAGGCCCAGTTGGCCGCCATCTCCCGGCCGGTATCGCCGGCAGGTATACCCAAAAGGCCCCGTTGGCAAAATCCATCCGCATACTGCCCCAGTGATTGACTTATGGCCTCGCAAGTCCGCCTTAACCATTGACTGAGCTCCTCCTTGGCCGCCACGTCCAGCTTCTTTTGCAGGAAATAGCGTTGCCCCGGTCCCATGGCGGCGAGACGCTCTGATTCCTGCCGTTGCTTTTCCCCTCTCAGTGACTCGAGAGCCTGGGCCTTGTCCCAATAGCCTTTCACCGCCCATTCTTCCCGGTCGGCCGCCATGTCCAGGAATTCCTCGATGGCCTCCCGGTGCGGCCGCACTCGTTCTTCCAGGGCCTGGGGCGAGGAGAAGATGGTCCCAAAGCGCAAGGGCAGCACCGGCGACAGGACCATGGATTGCTCCACCACCTCCTCATGGCGGCAGATGCGCGGCATCAGCCAGTCTTTGTCCTGGAGCCTCTCTTCGGCCTCGGGGCCGCTGAAATTTTCCAGGGAAACCGGGCACACCACCGCGGCCATATCTCCCATTGCGTGCAGGCGCAGGGGAAGGCCTTCTTCCAGACCCGGGCCTTCCAGGCCGTGCAAGGGCTCTTCCTTGACCAGGCAAAACACATAAAGCGCTTGATTCATCTTCTCTCCATCACGATGTCCAAGGCGTGCCGCAAGTCATCGAGGGTTACCTCAACCTTGGTGTCTTCACCGGCCGAATGCCCGGCTTCGGCCACCGCCCGGCTCACGCCGCGCAGGGCGGCCAGGTTGCAGACCGAGGCGATCTCCGCGCCGCTGAAGCCGTCGCTTTCCGCGGCCAGCCACCGCGTGTTTATGCCCTGGGTCAAGGGCTTGTTGGCCAAATGGACAGCGAAGATGGCTTCCCGGTCCATTGCGTCGGGGTTACCCATCTCAACCACCTCGTCGAAGCGGCCGGGGCGCAGCACGGCAGGGTCCATGATGTCGGGCCGGTTGGTGGCCGCCAGCACGACCACCCCCTTGAGTTCTTCCACCCCGTCCATTTCCACCAGGAACTGGCTGAGCACCCGGTCCGACACGTGAGAATCGGAGGAACTCATGCTCCTGGCTGGCAACAGGGCGTCGATCTCATCGAAAAACAAAATGCACGGGGCGGCCTGGCGGGCGGTGCGGAACACCTCGCGCACTCCCCGTTCCGATTCGCCCACATATTTGGACAACAGAGCCGGTCCCTTTACCGAGATAAAGTTGACCTGGCTCTCATTGGCCACGGCCTTGGCCAACAGGGTCTTGCCGCAGCCGGGAGGGCCGGCCAACAGGATGCCCTTGGGCGGGTTGACTCCGGCTCGTCGATATATGGAGGCGTAGTGCAAGGGCCACTCCACCGCCCTGCCCAGGCGCTCCTTGACCTCCGCCAAGCCGCCCACGTCGTCCCAACCCACGTCGGGCACCTCCACGAAGACCTCGCGAATGGCCGACGGCTCCACCTCCTTGAGGGCGGAGATGAAATCGTCCTCCCGAACCTCCAGGACCGACAGTTGTTCGTAGGGAATGCTGGCCTGGGAGAAATCAATGTCGTCCATTATGCGGCGCAGGCAGCTCATGGCCGCTTCCCGGCACAGGGCTTCCATGTCAGCGCCCACGAAGCCATGGGTGATGGCCGCCAGGCGGTCCAGCTTGACGTCATCGGCCAAGGGCATGCCCCGGCTGTGTATCTCCAAGATTTCCCTGCGGGAGTTGCGGTCCGGGATAGGGATGGCTATCTCGCGGTCGAAGCGGCCAGGCCTCCGCAGGGCCGGGTCCAGGGCCTGGGGCAAGTTGGTGGCCGCGATGACGACGAGGTTTTGCCGTCGGTTCAACCCATCCATCAAGGCTAGGAGTTGAGCCACCACCCGCTTCTCCACGTCGCCCACCACGTTCTCTCTTTTGGGGGCGATCGCATCGATTTCGTCCAGAAAGACGATGCTGGGCCCCTTGGCGGCCGCTTCCTGGAAAATTTTGCGTAGATGGGCCTCGCTCTCGCCGTAGAACTTATGGATTACCTCCGGCCCGCTCACCGAAAAGAACTTGGCCTCGGTTTCATGGGCGATGGCCCGGGCGATGAGGGTTTTGCCGCAGCCGGGTGGGCCATGCAAGAGCACCCCCTTGGGTGCGTCGATGCCCAGGCGTTCGAAAACCTCCGGATAGCGCAAGGGAAGTTCGATCATCTCACGGATGCGTTGCAACTGGGGGCCCAGGCCGCCGATGTCCTCGTAGGACAGTTCACTTGCCCTGTCCTCCTGTTGGGGCTTGCCCACGGTCAACAGGGTAGTGGGGTTTATCAACACCGGCCCCTTGGGCACGGTCCGCTCCACCTTGAAGCTGGCCGAGCGGCTGCCGAAGAGGTTGGCCCGTATGCGGTCGCCCTCCACCACGGGCAGGCCGTCTAAAAGCCCTCCTATGTAGGGCAGGTCGCGCGGGGCCGGCCGGATGTTGGTGGGCCCCAGCACCACTTGTTCGGCCGGGCGGCAGGCGCTCGTGCGCACCGTAACCGTCTCGTCCACGCCGACTCCAGCGTTCTCTCGACTTAAGCCGTCCAGCTGCACCCTGGCCTGTCCCCTGAACTCCTTGTAGGTGGGCATGGCCTTGCAAAAGGTGCGGCGCGCACCATTGACCTCCACTATGTCGCCTATGGTCACCTGGAGGCGGTCCATGTCCTCCGGGCCCATGCGGGCAAAGGCTCGGCCCATGTCCTTGGCCAGGGCCTCGGTTACGCGCAGCTTGATGGCTTTGTCGTTGTTTTTCGGCATTCGGTGACTCCCGGACCAGGTACTCGATGCAGACCTAGTTGATGCATTTAATTTCCAGGATGCCGTTGTTGCAGGAGACCTGCATCCGATCCTTGGAATAGGCGCGAGGCAGCAGCACCTCTTTTTGGTATTTTTTGTCGCTGCTTTCGGCCGTAATGGTCAGCAGATCATCGGTGACCTCCAGGCGGACGTCCTCGGCGCTGATGCCGGGCATTTCGGCCACCACCAGGGTGTGGTCCTCCTCCTCGAAGATGTCCACCATGGGCTCGCGCACCTCATGGATCACCGATTCGCCGCCGCTTTCGTCCTTGCGGATATTGCCGAAGGGCTCGACCTTCATTTCCTGGTCGCCCAGCCCCATCTTGACCGAAAAGCCGTAGAACCCTTTCATGCCCTTTCCCTTGGGCTCAAAATTGACCTCGCCGGTGCGGGAAAGGCTCTCGCCGCTTTCCGCCAGTTCTCCGAGCTTTTCCACCAACTCCCCCAGGCCCTTGAGCAAGCCCCCCATACCCGTGCCGGACCGTTTACCGCTCATGCTCGCCATCCCTTCTCGTCATACGGGGCGTCTAGCCCCAGGGTTTTCACTTTGGTGTGCAAGGTCTTGTAGTCAACTTGCAATAGGCGTGCCGCCTTAGCCTTGTTGCCGCCGGTCTTCTGGAGCACCTGCTCGATCACCTGGCGTTCCACGGCGGTTAGGCAGCGGCGAACGATTTCGCGCACCGGCTCGCCCTGCCAAGAGACTTCGGTGTCTCTCATATGCCATCTGGCCGCTCCCCCGACGCCGCTTTTCAAATCCAAGTTGTGTTCCCGGACCACTACATCGGCAAGCAGCACCGCCCGCCGAATGGTGGCCTTGAGTTGGCGCACGTTGCCCGGCCAAGCGTGCGACACCAGGGCCATTACAGCGTTTTCGCTAAGGCCTTTGATCGGCTTGTCCAACTCCTTGCTGGTCTGGTCCAGGAAGCGCTTGGCCAAATACAGAATGTCTTCCTTGCGCTCTCGCAGGGGAGGGATTCTGATGGTGAACTCATTTAGGCGGTAGAAAAGATCGTCCCGAAATTTTCCGCCGACCGCTTGCGCCTCGAGGTCCAGATTGCTGGCAGCCAGCAGCCTGACATCGATGGTGCGGGGTTTGGTGTCGCCCACGCGGTAGATTTTCTTCTCCTGCAGGGCGCGCAGCAGCTTGGACTGAGAGCCCCTGGGCATGTTCGATATCTCGTCCAGGAACAAGGTGCCGCCGTGGGCTATCTCGAACTTGCCGGGTTTCTGGTGGCTGGCCCCGGTGTAGGCTCCCTTTTCATGCCCGAACAACTCGCTTTCGAACAGAGGCTCCGGTATGGCCCCACAATCGATAGCCACGAATGGGGCGTCGGATCGCAGGCTGCACCGGTGCAACGCCTGGCTCACCAACTCCTTGCCGGAGCCGGTTTCGCCCAGTATGAGCACGCTGAAGTCGGTGTCGGCCACGCTGTTGACCTCGGTGATCAACCGGGTCACGGCATCGCTTGGCCCCATCAGTTCGCGAAGGAATTCCTTGGCTTGAACGCGTCCGGTGAGGTGTCTGAGCTTGCGCTTGAGACTAACTTCGGATAAAGCGCGATGTAGGACGCGCACCACGTCCTGGTTGTCAAAGGGCTTGGCCAGATAGTCATAAAAGCCGGCCCTTATGGCCTCCACCGCGCCCTCGATACCAGCATAAGCGGTTATCATGATCACGGGGAGGTCCGGGTCAAGGGCCTTGGCCTTGTTCATAACCTCCATCCCGTTCATCCCGGGCATCTTGAAATCGACCAACATCAGATCAGGTTTGTCTGAGGACACTTTTTTTAGTGCCGACTCTCCGCTGGCCGCCGTCAGTGGTTCGAAGCCCTCCTCTTGAATAATGTAGAAAAGCATTTCGCGTACCAAGGCATCGTCATCTACGATCATGATGCGAGGCTTTTTATCCGGCATCGTACTCACTGACCTCTATATCCTCTGATTAAAGGTGAGATGCGGGTTCAGTATTCCCCACCAACCAGAGGCCAGGGTCGCCAAGCACGCCCAGGAAAACGATCCAAGGTCACCCGTCCCCCTCATGCCGTTCCTGCCCTGAAAAAGGATGCTCTCTTTTTTGTCCTGCCAACCTTTGCGCCCGCCATGCAGGGTGCAGAGACGGCGCACGGTTTGCTCAAGCCATCCCGTGTGGCTAACTAACTGAATTGTTGGTGAATAGGGTCTAATACTTCCGAGGTAACATGGCCGGCCGCAAATATCCACTTGGTCTCCTTACCTTTCTCTGACGATTTGGGCAGGACATCGGGGCAGGCGTTATGGACTACATTGTATAGAAATGATTACATATATCTATGGTGCACAATACCGCATTTTGTCCTTTTTATACTTGTAAGGCATTAAATAAGTTCCCCAAATCCAATTGTGGCTGGGCTCACCGTCTTATCAAGGCAATATTTGCGCCAACTGAATCGCCTCGGGCTTGCCGGAGACTCAATAACTTGAGAGTTTGGAGGCATGACCAGGCAAATCAGATATTCCCAGAGTTCGTTTCATGTCCGAGCCTCTGAGACGGATCTAGTGTTTTTGCTTTCAGTCACTATGACCTGCCCCCCTTAAACCGGTCCATATTTTAAGTTAGGATTTTGGACCTAGAGAGGGAGGGCGATTATGGTCAGGAAGCGGTACTCGGCCGAGCAGATCATTGTTAAGCGGCGTGAGGCGGAGATTCTTTTGGCCAAGGGCCAGACGGTGGGGCAAGTCAGCTAAGCCCCCAGCGGCGTAGGCGTTGCGTGGAGCGCCGGCAGCAGCGACTGGGGGTATCCCAGAGAAGGATTCGCACAGTTATCAGCCAGCCCAGGTCCACCCAGCGACTCAAGCCCAAGATCAAAGACGGTGAAGAGGCGCTGCGTGGCGAGATCGTCAAACTGGCCAGCAAGTATGGCCGCTATGGCTACCGCCGGATCACGGCCCTGTTGCAGCGTGACGGCTGGCGGGTGAACCACCAGCGAGTGGAACGCATCTGGCGCCAGGAGGTGCTCAAGGCGCCCCAGAAGCAGCCCAAGAGAGGAAGGCTTTGGCTGACTGACGGCTCCTGTGTGCGGCTGCGGCCCACTCTTCTGATCGGTCATGGATCACCTCCGTCAAGCAATTTACTCGCTTAACTCGGTGTCCGGCAAATCTGGGCTGGATCAGCGTCTTGGGGAGGCCAGATCAGGGACAGATCCCGCCTGCTTGGCCTAGATCTCCGGGGGCAAATTCGCCAGGGAGCTTTGTGGCCGATGTCGGTTGTAATCTAGGCGGGCCCGTGCTGTGGGCGGGCGGCCTATTGATTTGGGGCGGCGTGCGTCGCCGGGTTTGCGCCATCGCCGCCTCTGGTGGATAATACCCTCCCATGCAACGCCACCAACCAAAACCTCCTTGGCTACGGCGCAGGCTGGCCACC
>Ga0180009_10003765_pt1 | contig 17049 bp, 14 predicted proteins | sample OS_PC_MetaG_FD_123537 | JGI IMG/M metagenome (GOLD analysis project Ga0180009, IMG submission 123537) | Groundwater microbial communities from the Aspo Hard Rock Laboratory (HRL) deep subsurface site, Sweden - OS_PC_MetaG | ecosystem: Environmental > Aquatic > Deep subsurface > Groundwater... | reverse complement strand
GTGGTGTGGGCACTTAGGGTTTGGGCAGAAGGGAGGGGCCCATGATTCGGGGTTGGAATTGGAGCTGTCCATGTCCGGCCCGGGGCAAGGCCCGGGCCGGGAACAATCTCGACGGCACAACAAAAGCCTAGCGGAGGCCCCGGGAGGGTCAGCGACGGGATCGCGGATGCGCCTCCCGCCAGGCGGCATGCAGCCAGGCCCGGTCGATGTGCGTGTAGATCTCGGTGGTGGCAATGTCGGCGTGGCCCAGCAGTTCCTGGACCACCCTCAGGTCCGCCCCTCCCTCGAGCAGGTGGGTGGCGTAGCTGTGCCGCAGGGTGTGGGGCGAGGTGGATCCGGGCAGGCCCGCCGCCTCGGCGGCGCGCTTGACCAGGTTCCAGACGGAGACCCGGCTCAGGCGGCCTCCCCTGGCGTTGAGGAAAAGGGCCCGGGCCGGCCTCTTGCCCTGCGCCAGGGCCGGACGGGCGGTCGCCTGATAGGCGAGGATGGCCTCGCAGGCGGGGCCCCCGACGGGTACCAGCCGCTGCTTCGAACCCTTGCCGCGCAGGCGCAGGGTCGCCTCCTGGGGATCGAAATCGAGCTGATCCAGACCGCACAGTTCGCTGACGCGGCAACCACAGCCGTACAGGACCTCGAGGATGGCCCGGTCCCTCAGGTCGGCGGGGCGGGTTCCCGCGGGCGAATCCAGCAGGCGTCCCACCTGGGCGACCGTCAGGTATTCCGGCAGCTTGCGTCCCCGCCTGGGCGCGATCAGGGTGGCGGTGGGATCGCCCTCCCGTTCTCCTTCGGCCACCAGGAACCGGAAGAAGGACCGCAGGGTGGACAGCAGGCGGGCCCTGCTGGCGGCCTGCAGGGTCCCCGCAGCCTGGACCAGGAAGCTCCTCAGGTGGGCGTCGGTGATCCCCCCCGGCCCGTCGATCTGCTCCCGCTCGGCCCAGGTCAACAGGTGGGCCAGGTCGTTGCGCATCGCCTCCCGGGTGGCGGGGGCCAGCCCCTTCTCGGCCAGGACGTGCCCCAGGAACGCGTCCACGGCCTGGTCCCACGGCATGCCGGTCACGGCGTCTCCTTCCCGTCGGCCCGGGCGAAGTACTCGGCGATGACGGCCACGTCGTGACGGTTCAGGCCGCGGACCTCCCCCAGTTCCGCCGGCCCGGCCGCCCGGATCCTCGCGACCGACCCGAAATGGTGCAGCAGGGCGAGTTTCTTGGCCTTGCCGATGCCGGGGATCAGGTCCAGTTCGCTGGCGATGGAAGATCGCCCCCGCAGCAACCTGTGATAGGTGATGGCGAACCGGTGGGCCTCGTCGCGCACCCGCTGCAGCAGGCGCAGGGCTTCGCTGTGCCGGGAGAGGTTCAGCGTGCCCCTCTCCCCGTGGATGGTCTCCTCCCTCTTCGCCAGGCCGATCAGCTGGACGGCGTGGAGCCCGTGGGCGGCCAGGACGGACCGTGCCGCCGAGAGCTGCCCCGCTCCGCCGTCGACGACCACCAGATCGGCGGGAGCTTCCCCCCTTTCCAGCAGGCGGGCATAGTACCGGTCGAGGACCTCGCGCATGCTGGCGAAATCATCCACCCCCTGGACGGTCTTGATGCGGAACCTGCGGTATCGGCTCTTCAGGGGCTTGCCATCCTTGAAGAAGACCAGGGAGGCCACGGTCTCCCGCCCCTGGAAGTTGGAGATGTCGAAACACTCGATCGTGCGGGGCACCGAGTGGAGATCCAGGGCTTCCTGCAGCTGGATGTCCGCCGGGGTGACCTTGCCCCACCGTCCGGCGGTCTTCTGCATCACCGACTCCCTCAGCTTGAAGGCGGCGTTGGTGCGGGCCATCTCCACGGCCTCGCGGCGGCGGCCCCGCTGGGGAACGTGCAGCCGGACGGGACGCCCCCGGAGACCGCCGATCCAGGCCTGCCAGGAATCCGGATCCTCCACCGGATGGCTCAGCAGGACCTCCCCGGGAATGTCCCCCGCCCGGGCGTAATACTCGCGCAGCAACTGGGCCATGAAGGCGTCCAGCCCCTGTTCCAGGCGGTCGGTGAAGAGGAAGCTGTGCGTGGTCAGGATGTGCCCACCGCGCACCCGCAGCACGACCCCCGCCGCGTCCATGCCTTCCCTGGCCAGACCGCAGAGATCGGCGTCCCCGTTGACCCCGTCCACCGGACGGTGCCCGGCTGCGGTCTTCTGGAGTCGGGCGACGAGATCCCTCACCCTGGCCGCCTCCTCGTACCGGAGACCTTCGGCCAGGTCCCCCATCCGGCGGGTGAGATCCTCGATGAGTTCGGTGTCCCGCCCCGCAAGGAACTTGACCATGCGCCCGGCCTTGTCACGGTAGCTGTCCAGGGGGTCGTAGCCCACGCAGGGGGCGCTGCAGCGGCCGATCTGCCAGTCGAGGCAGGGGCGCGGGACCGTCTGTTCCGGCAGATCGAGGTGGCAGGTGCGCACCTGGAAGGCGCCCGCGGCGAAGGATAGTGCCGCCCGCATGGCCTTGACGTCGGTGAAGGGCCCGAAGTAGCGGGCGCCGTCGTCGGCCAGCCGGCGGACCACGGTGACGCGGGGATACGGCTCCCCCAGGCTGATCCGGATGTAGGGGTAATGCTTGTCGTCCTTGAGCCGGACGTTGTAGAGCGGACGGTACTCCTTGATCAGCTGGTTCTCGAGGACCAGGGCGTCCGCCTCGGAGTCGGTCACGATGTAGTCGAAATCGGCGATCTTCCGGACCAGGGCCTCGGTCTTGGGTGCCGCGCCGGCGGCTCCGGCCTGGAAGTAGGAGCGGACCCGATGGTTCAGGCGGGAGGCCTTCCCGACGTAGATGACCTTGCCGTCCCGGTTCTTGTGCAGGTAGACCCCGGGGGCCGCCGGCAGGGAAACCAGCTTTTCCTGCAGGTGTTTGGAAGTGCCTGATTTCTCCGGATCCCTTGACATCCCCTCGGCGCCTTGTTAAATTCCCCGCCCTGTGACGTCTTCAACGGAGGTTTCGGACGTGCCCCATAACAAGAGTTGCAAGAAGCGGCTGATCACGAACGCGAAGCGCAACGAGCGCAACCGCCAGAACCGTGCGATGATGCGCACCCAGGTCAAGGCCTTCCGCTCCAATATCGGCAGCGCGGCCGAAGAGGACAAGGCCAAGACCCTGTCCGAGATCTACAGCCTCATCGACACCCAGGCCCGCAAGGGTCTGATGCCCAAGCAGCGCGCCGCCCGGCTGAAGAGCCGCATGGCCGCCGCGGTGGCAGCCGCCGCCAAGTAAGGGCAAGGCCGCATTCGCGGCCCTTCCGGAAATCGAGGTGGGCTCCGACCAGGGGCCCACTTTTTGGTGCCTGGAAACCGCCCTCAAGCCCCGCCGCCGGATCCCATCAGGACGTCCTGGAGATCGTAGAGCCCCCTGTCTCGTCCATTCACGAACCTCACGGCGGGCAGGATGCCCCGCAGGAAGGCCTGCCGGCTGTGGGCGCGGTGCGTGAGCACCAGGGTCTCCTCCTGGTCGCTGAACGTCCAGGTATGCTCCCCCACGATCCCGCCGAGTCGCAGCGAATGGGTGGGGACCTCGTCTCCGCCCCGGACCTCGCGATAGGCGGCGGAAAGCTGGCGGGCCGTCCCGCTGGGCTTGTCGGCCTTGGCGGCGTGATGGGTCTCGACCTGTTCGGCGGCGAAGCTTGCGGGAAGGGTGCGCGCCAGCAACTGGAGCAGCATCCGGAGGGCCGGGATCCCGATGCTGAAATTGGCGGCGTGGACCACCGGCCGGACCGCGGCGAATCCGGTCAGGGCGGCCTTCTGGTCGGGGGTGTAGCCGGTGGTGCCGATGACCAGGGGCGACCCCAGGTCGCCGGCGCCCTTCAGCAGACCCTCCAGGGCGGGCGCCAGGGAGAAGTCCACGATGATGCACCCCGGCTCCAGCACTTCGCCCATCCCGGGTTGTTCGACCAGGGGCAGGCGGGGATGGAATTCCCCGGCGGGCCTCCCGCGACCGGCCTCGGTGACCAGACCGACCAGGCGGCAGTCGTCGGCGGACTCGACCAGGGCCGCGACCAGCCTGCCCATCCGGCCCTCGGCTCCGTGGACGGCGACGGGAATCATGCCTGGTCCGGACGGCCGTCGAGATCCTTCGCCATGAGGTCGGCGAGGGTGCTCTCGTAGAACTGGACCAGGTAGGTCAGGCTCTGCTCGTTGAGGGGCACCAGCGGCAGGCGCGGGTCCCTCTGGCACAACCCGGCCAGGCTGAGGAGTTCCTTCACCGGGACCGGATTGGTCTCCACGAAGCAGGCGGAGACGATGGGGTCGAAGGCGCGCCCCATGGGCCAGGCCTGGTTGAGGTTCCCGTCCGCCCAGGCCCTCCAGAACCGGACCATCGCCCCGGGCAGCAGGTTGCTGACCACGCTGACGGCGCCGCGACCGCCCAGGCCGAAGATCTGGAAGTTCAGCCCGTCGTCCCCCGAGAACACCTTGAGATCGCACCGGGCGATGGCCTGCTCGATCTGGGCGAGATTGCCGCTGGCCTCCTTCAGGGCCACGATGTTCGGTTCGGCCGAGAGCTGGGCGGCGGTTTCCGGCAGGATGTTCACGGCCGTCCGACCCGGCACGTTGTAGAGCACGATGGGGATCGGCACCTGCCGGGCCACGGCGCGATAGTGCGCCAGCAATCCGGCCTGCTGGGGTTTGTTGTAGTACGGAGTGATCAGCATGGCGGCGTCGGCGCCCCAGGCCGCGACCTCGCGGGTGAGTTCCAGGGTGACGGCGGTGGAGTTGGACCCCGACCCCGCGACCACGGCGCACTTGCCGGCGCACATCTCGACGGCGGTGCGGACGAGCCATTCCCGTTCGCTGCGGGTCAGGACCGCAGCTTCCCCCGTGCAGCCCACCGGAACGATCCCGGCGACCCCCGCGTCAAGCTGGCGCTGGATGAGGGCGGGCCAGGCCTTCCTGTCGATCTGGTCTCCTGCGAAGGGCGTCACCAGGGCCGTGTAGATCCCATCCGGCATCTGCCAGGTCTTCTCAACCATGCACGCTCACCTCTCCGGTAAAACTGACGACCGCAGGACCCCTGAGCCGGAGGTCGCCGGCGTGATCGCCGACGGTGACGGTCAGGACGTCCCCTCCCCTGGTCTGCACCGGGACGGGTCCGGTGAGACCGTGGAGGTGGGACAATACCACCGCCGCAGCGGAAGCGCCAGTCCCGCAGGCGAGGGTTTCCGCCTCCACTCCTCGCTCGTAGGTGCGCTGGAGCACGCGGCCCGAACCGGGATCGCGGACGACCCAGTCGACGTTCGTCCCCCCGGGACCGAAGGCCTCGTGCCACCGGAAAAAAGGCCCCCAGCGGCCGACGTCCAGTTCCTCGAGTTCCTCCGGCCGGTCCAGGACCACGACCAGGTGGGGAACTCCCGTGTTGCAGAAGCCCAGGCGCGGCCAGGGGCTGCCCGCGACCGGGGGATCCAGCTTCAGGTCGCGCCAGCCGGGCATGCTGACCTCCACGTCTCCGGGGCCGTGGATCGTTCCCCGGAGGACCCCGGAGGCGGTGGCGAAGCGGGATTCCTGCCCGCACCGGCCCAGGGCGGAGGCGAAGGCCACCGTGCAGCGGGCGCCGTTGCCGCACATCTCGGCGGGGCGGCCGTCGCTGTTGAAGTAGTCCATGCGGAAGTCGTAGGCGGGCTCCGGTCCGGGTTCGGATGCCGGTCCGAGCACGATCAGCCCGTCCCCTCCCACGCCGAGCCGGCGGTCGCAGAGGAATTCGACGAGTTCGGGAGTGAGGTCGATCCCCTCCAGACCGCGATGATCGACCATGACGAAGTCGTTGCCCGCTCCGTGCATCTTCACGAAGCGAAGGATGCGGCTGCTAGGGTTCATCGGGTGCCTCCTGGACGGCGGCCGAATCAGGTTCGGCGATCCCCGGCGCCAGGCTGTCCACGCCTGCGGCCGCCAGGGAATCGACGGGCGAGGCCCAGGGCCAGATCACCAGGGCGGTGTCGGGCCAGACGAGGGCCGTCGGCAGGCCGGGTTCGACGGGAAGCGGACCCACGACCAGCAACGGCTCCAGGTAGGAGCCGAGCGTGTCGCCCAGGGAATCGCCCAGGACGTAGAATGCGGGATCGCCGAATCCGGGAATCAGGTCGCCGGGAACCGCACCGAGACTGGAATCCCCGTCCGCGTCCAGGAAGGCGATCAGGCGGACCTTGCCGGAGGGAATCCCGGGGATGGTGTCCCCGCCCGCGGCGCCGAAGAACCGGAACGAGGTGGAGTCGAAGGGCGCGGGAGCCGGCGTCCAGCCCGTGTCCTCGGCGGCGACGGCCAGGGCGAATCCCACCAGGCGGTCGCCGGGCAGGGCGCGGGGGAACGCGGAGAGCAGCAACTGTCCCGGGGCGTCCAGGGGAAAGAGCTCGGTCAGCCCGGCGACGGCGACGTCGCCGGGTGCGGCGAGATGAAGGGTGTCGGGCAGCAGCCTGCGTGGTTCGTTCTCGCCCAGGCGGAGGTTCCCATCCCCGTCGGCGAAAGCCCGCAGGAGATAGGGCCCCCCGGGGGTAGGCAGCCAGGAGAAGTCGAACCTGCCGTCCTCCCCCGAGACGGTCCTCCGGAGAAGGGGCTGCTGGAAATACTCCAGGGTGTCGGGCGGCAAGGGGTAGAGCTCGACCACGGCTCCGGACAGGGCGGAATCGGCCAGGATCAGGGAGCCCTCGATCCGGCCTCGGGGAACGTCACCCCCCGTGCTGAAGGCGAACCGGCGGCTCGTGCGGTTGGCCACCTTGTGGGCGTCCTTCATCCCGCCCGCGATCTCCACCACGACCACGGTGTCGGCGGGCAGGGGTTCGGCCAGGAAGACCTCGGCGGTCGTCGCACCGTGCCACTTCGTCTTGGTGTAGGTGCGCGGGGGATAGAGGAAGAGCCATCCGGTGGCCGAGACGCGGTTCATCTTCTCGGAGAATTTGACGGTCAGCACGTCGATGGGACCGACCCCCGTGGCGGCCGAATCGGGCCGGGTTCCCAGCACCGTCGGGGGCGTCAGGTCCTCGGGCCCGCCCGGCGGCGGCTCCACGACGGCGCAGGCGGCCAGCACCAGGCAGCCGGCGAGGGCCGAACCGATGGTCCGGCCCGGCCCCTCGCAGCGGATCCGGCGGATGTCGCGCCAGGTCATGGATCCCCCGATCCGGCTAGGCCATCAGGGTGGCGATGATGGCCCGCTGGGCGTGCAGCCGGTTCTCGGCCTCGTCGAAGACCACCGAGTGCGGCCCGTCCATCACCTCGTCGGTGATCTCCTCGCCCCGGTGGGCCGGCAGGCAGTGCAGCACGATGTGTTCCCGGTGGGCCTTGCTCAGCAGGTCGGTGGAGATCTGGAAGGGCGCGAAGTCCTGCCGCCGCTTCACGGCCTCCTCTTCCTGGCCCATGCTGTAGAAGGCGTCGCTGTAGATCACGTGGGCGCCCTCGACCGCTTCCCTGGGATCGTGGGTGATCATGAAGGAAGCCCCGGCGGCCTCGGCCTTCTGGATGATGCCCTCGTCCGGGGTATAGCCTTCGGGGCAGGCCAGGATGAAGTTGAACGGGAACCGGATGGAGGCGTTCAGCCAGCTGTTGGCCAGATTGTTCCCGTCCCCGACCATCACCACGGTCTTGCCCTCGATGGTGCCGAGGTGCTCCTCGACGGTCATGATGTCGGCCATGACCTGGCAGGGATGGGACAGGTCGGTCAGGCCGTTGATCACGGGCACGGTGGCGTGGCGGGCCAGCTGGACCACCTCGTCGTGGTCGAACCAGCGGATCATGATCCCGTCGCAGAAGCGGCTCATCACCTTGGCCACGTCGTGGACGGATTCCCGGGTCCCCATCCCGATCTCCTTGTCCGTGATGAACAGGGACTCCCCTCCCAGCTGGCGCATGGCGATCTCGAAGCTGACGCGGGTCCTCAGGCTCGGCTTGGCGAAGACGCAGGCCAGCACCCGGTTCGGATGGGAATGAGGGAGCTTGTGGGCGCGGGCCAGGGGCTTCTGCTCGCGGGCCAGGTCCAGGATCGCCCGCAGTTCGGGCAGGGTGTAGTCGTCGATGGCCAGGAAATCCTTCTTGGTCTTCTCGCTCATGGCTCACGCACTCCTCGGTGAACGGGTGTTCGGTGGAAACCCAGCCAAAATAGCGCATCGGGCGGCGATTTCCACCTCATTCGGCGCCTCCGGAAACGGTTTCCAGGAAGGTGAAGGGCGCCTGCATGGTGCTGAACGTGATCCCCCCGGCCGGGTCCGGCTGCGGGGAGCCGAACAGGCCCTCGAGCAGGGCCGGGAAGGTGTCGACGGCCTCGGTCCCCTGCGGGAAGCAATGCTCGAAACCGGGAGGAAGATACCAGGCGTTGAAGATGCTCATCCGTTCGGTGAGATCCGAGGCCCGGGGATGGTCCCAGTCGAGCCGGGATCCGGGCCCGTGGTCCCCCTGCACGATGATGATGGGCGGACGGGGCGCAGTGGCGAGGATGCGGGCGACGGCCCGTTCCAGGCGGTCCAGGACGAAGCGAGCCTGGCCGGCGTAGAGTCTGCGGTATTCGCGGACGGCGTCGGCCGGGACGGGCCGCTGGGCGTTCCGCCAGTGGGTTCCGTCACCGAAGGAGAAGAGGGCGCCTCCCGGATCGAGGGGGCTTCCATCGGCCGCCAGGACGAACGGCGGGTGCGGGGCCAGGATGTGGGTGAACACGAAGCAGGGCTCGGCGGCCGGCATTCGGTTCCGGATCCGCCCCAGATGATCCAGGTTGAACAGGACACGCTCCCGGTGCAGCCGGTGACCCAGGACGGCGGGGGCCTTCCCCAGCCAGGGGCCCACGAGGGCCAGGATGCCCTCGTTGAGCAGGTACAGGTCCGTGAAGGTGGCCCGGACGGTGGGCTCGAGCCGGAGATCGGGACGCCCGAGCCGCGAAACCGGGTAACCCGAAGGCAAGGTGGCGACCCTGTATCCCCGGTTCCTGAGCGCGCGGACCAGCCGGTTGTCGCTCACCAGCCGCGCCAGCACCTGGCGGTTGCGCCCGGCCGGATCGCGGATGTCCAGGAGATCCTGCAGCGGCGCGAGGTTGAGGGTCGAGGCCAGGGAGAGGGCCGTCTGGGAATAGTTGCAGTTGCTGCGCTCGATGAACCGGAAGCCGAGACGGCCCAGTTCCCCGGTGGTTTCGGACACCGGGAGGCCGAAATCCCTCTCCAGCAGCGCCGGCTGGCCCAGGCCGTCCACGACGATGAAGTAGATGTCGGGGAGCTCCCCGGCCGCCGGGTTCTCGCCCAGGTCGGGCAGGGTGCGGAACAGGTCCGTCGGGCGAGGGTCATCCAGGCCGGACCGCTGCAGGGCGGTCGCGAGCCCTGATTGCAGGACGAGGGCGGCGAGGGCGGCGTTGGCGATCAGGGTGACCGTGGGCGTCCACCCGGGGCGGGAACGGGCCGCGGCAGCCCCGCAGCACGCGACCAGGAACAGGATGCCGGACCAGAGCGGACCGAAGAACCGCCCCCAGACCAGGATGGCGGTCAGGGGAGCGGCGGCCAGGCCGGCTCCGGCCAGGGAACGGGTGAACGGTCGCAGCCCGGCCGTCAGCGCCACACCGGCCAGCACGTAGAGGAGGCTCAGGGCCAGGCCGGCGTCCCACGGGACCAGCCGGAAGTTCGACGCCTGGAAGTGCAGGACCGGCAGGAAGCAGATCAGGATCACGAACCAGGGCAAGCCCAGGATTTTGCGGATTTGCGTCACGGGGGCCGGCCGCAGGGCCGCTCCTTTCGCGGGCTACAGGATGTAGCGGCTCAGATCCTCGTCCTTGACGATGTCCGCCAGGCAGGTCGTGACGTATTCCCGGTCGATGGTCAACTCTCCCACCGTCTCGGCCGGCACCCGGTAGAGCAGGTCGTCCAGCAGCTGGGCCATGATGGTCTGCAGGCGTCGGGCCCCGATGTTCTCGAGCCTCTTGTTGAGCTCGGCGGCGAGGCGGGCGATCTCGGCCAGGGCATCGGGCGTCACGGTGAGGGTGCAGCCGTCGACCTCGAGCAGGGCGGTGTACTGGGCGATGAGGGATCCGTGGGTGTCCCGCAGGATGCGGACGAAGTCCTCCTCGCCCAGGCTGTCGAGTTCCACCCGGATGGGGAACCGTCCCTGGAGTTCCGGGATGAGGTCGCTGGGCTTGCTCATGTGGAAGGCGCCGGCGGCCATGAACAGGATGTGGTCCGTCTTGACCGCTCCGTACTTGGTCGAGACCGAGGACCCTTCCACGATGGGCAGCAGGTCGCGCTGGACTCCCTCGCGGCTGACGTCGGGCCCGGACCCGCCGCCTCCCTTGCCGGCGATCTTGTCGATCTCGTCGAGGAAGATGATGCCGCCGTTCTCGACCAGCTCGATGGCTTCGGCGGTGATCTGGTCCATGTCCAGGCGCTTGGCGGCCTCCTGCTCCCGCAGGATCTGGCGGGCCTTGGCCACGCTCACCCTCTTCTCCGTCTTCTGCTTGGGAAAGAGGCTCTTCAGGCTTTCTCCGAAGGAGGCGTCGAACTCCTCCCCGGCCGAGGTGAAGATGTTGGCGATGGGAACCTTGCTCTGCTCGCTGGCGACGGTCACCTCCTTGTCCTCGAGGGCGCCTTCGCGCAGCTGGTGCTGGATCTTGGCCCTGCTGCGCTCCCACCGGGCCCGGCGGTCCGCATCGGCGTCCATCCCGGACAACGGCGGGAACAGGGTGTCAAGCAGGCTCGATTCGACGGCCTGCGTGATGGCATCTTCATGCCGCGCCTCGGCCTTGCGCCTCACCAGGGAGATGGCGTTCTCGACCAGGTCGCGGACCATGGAGTCGACGTCCCGGCCCACGTAACCCTTCTCGGTGAACTTGGTGGCCTCGACCTTGAGGAAGGGCAGGTCGGCGAGCTGGGACAGGCGCCTGGCGATCTCGGTCTTCCCCACTCCCGTGGGCCCGATCAGGATGATGTTGTTGGGGACCACCTCGTGGCGCATGGCGGCCGGCAGCTGCATCCGGCGCCACCGGTTCCTCAGGGCGATGGCGACCGACTTCTTGGCCTCGCCCTGTCCGATGATGTAGCGGTCCAGCTGCTCGACGATCTCGGGGCAGGTCCACATGGAGCGGTGTTCGATCTGCTTGACCCTCATGCCGGCTTCCCCTCTCCCCCGGGCGCGACGGCGCCGGGCCCGGTCAGTTCCAGCAGGGTGATCGTCTGGTTGGTGTAGATGCAGATCCCGCCGGCGATCTCCAGGGCGGTGCGGCAGATGTCGCGGGCGGAAAGGTCGGTGTGCCGGGACAGAGCCCTGGCTGCGGCCAGGGCGTAGGGACCGCCGCTGCCGATGGCCGCGAGGTTGTCGTCGCTCTCGATGATGTCCCCGTTGCCCGAGACCAGGAAGAGCTGCCTGCGGTCCATGACCAGCAGCATGGCCTCGAGGCGGCGCAGGATGCGGTCGGTCCGCCATTCCCGGGCCAGCTCGACCGTCGCGCGGCGCAGGTGTCCCTGGTAGCGCTCCAGGTGGCCTTCGAATTTCTCGAACAAGGTCAGGCCGTCGGCGGCTCCGCCCGCGAAACCGGCCAGGACCTGCCCCTGGTAGAGCTCTCGCACCTTGACGGCGCCGTGCTTGGCGACGGTGCTGCCCAGAGTCACCTGGCCGTCGCTGGCGATGGCCCCGCAGCCGTCCTTGAGAACGGCAAGGACCGTGGTCGATCGGATCTTCATTCCTCTTCCTTTTCAGCGACGGGCTTGCCTGCGCGCACCGCGCGCGGATGGGCCCGGTCGAACACTTCCCGCAATCGCGCCCGGCCCAGATGGGTGTAGATCTGGGTGGTGGACAGATGCTGATGGCCCAGGAGGTCCTGGACGATCCGGATGCCGGCCCCGCCGTCCAGGAGGTGGGTGGCGAACGAATGGCGCAGCGTATGGGGGGATACGCCCTTCAGGCCGGCAAGTTCCGCCGCGTAGCGCAAAACCATGGCCTGGACGGTCCTCGGGGCGATCCTCCGGTCACGCCGGCCGGTGAACACGGGCCGGCTCGCCGCATCGGCGCCGAGGCTTCCATCCAGAAGATCCTGCCAGATATCACCTTCCAGTTCACCTTGAAGGTATTCCTTCAAGGCGGCTGCCGCCAGCCCGTCCAGAGGGAGGATCCGCTGACGGTTCCCCTTTCCCGTCACCCGGAGCCGGGCGCCCGACCATTCGAGGGCGCCGAGGTCGAGGCCCACGGCCTCGGAGAGCCGCAAGCCGAGCCCGTAGATCACCTCCAGGATCGCCCGGTCCCGCCTGCCCCTGTGACTGGTGCGATCGGGGAGATCCAGCAGCGCCGCCATGGTTTCCACCGGCAGGTCGTGGGGCAGCTTGCGCCGCCGCCCTCCCCGGCTCTCGACAAGCCGGCCGGGGATCTCGGCGACCTGGCCGGTCAGCTGGAGGAAACGATAGAAGGTCCGGATGGCGGCCAGGGCCCGGTCGATGGTGGCCGGTTGGCAGCCCCGCCGCCTCATTCCGGCCAGATGGGTGCGGATCAGGTCTTTCCCCTGCTCGAGTCCGTTCCACCCGCCGTCGCTCCCCTCGGGCTCGAGCAGGCCAAGCTCGACGGCGGTGGCGAGATAGGCATGGACGTCGCGGAGATAGGCGCCGACCGTCCGGGGACTCATTCCCCGCTCGACGGCCAGGTGGTCGCGAAAGGGCGTCAGGCGTTCGGCGATCATCCGCGTGCTCCTTCCCGGCGTTGATCCGGTCGGGTGACCGCAATGTACCACGGAGGAATGGGGCTCACAAGATTCCGCAGCCGGGCCAGTCCGCCAGGGCGGACAGGGCCCGGGTCGCCTTGGCCGCCTTCCGCTCCTTCTTCCCCCTGAGGCGTTCGGCCAGGTCCGGCAACAGCCCGAAGTTGGCGTTCATGGGAGAGAACCTGTCCGAGGTGGCGTCGAACAGGAAGCCGTGCAGCAACGATCCCAGCATGCTGGCCGCGGGCAAGGGCGGCAGGACCAGCCCTCTGATCCGGGCCAGGACGTGAAGAGCGGTCACGAGGCCCGAGGCGATGGATTCCACGTAGCCCTCGACCCCGGTGATCTGACCGGCGACGAACACGTCGGGCCGCCCCTTCAGGGAGAAGTCCCGCTCCAGGCAGCGGGGCGAATCGAGGAAGAAGTTGCGGTGCATCTGGCCGTAGCGGACGAATTCGGCCCGCTCCAGGCCGGGCAGGGACCGGAAGATCCGCTTCTGCTCCGGGAACTTCAAGCGGGTCTGGAAGCCGACCAGGCCGTAGAGCGTCCCGGCCAGGTTCTCCTGCCGCAGCTGGATCACCGCATGGGGCCGCCGGCCGGTGCGGGGATCCTCCAGACCGACAGGCCGCAGGGGACCGAAGGCCATGGACATCTCCCCCGAGGCGGCGATCTCCTCGATGGGCTGGCACCCCTCGAACAGATCCGCCCGGTCGAAGTCCTTGACCGGGACCTTCTCTCCCGCGACCAGGTCCCGGTGAAGGGCCAGGTACCCTTCCCTGTCCAGCGGGATGTTGAGGTAGTCCGCTTCCCCCTTGCCGTACCTGGCGGCCCGGTAGAGGACCGAAAGGTCCAGGGACTCGAGGGTCACGGTCGGAGCGATGGCGTCGAAGAAGTGCAGGGCCGGCCTGCCCGTCAGCTCCCCCAGGCGGGCGACCAGTTCGGGCGTGGTCAAGGGGCCGGAGCAGATCACCCAGGTCTGGTCCGGTCGGGGTTCGGGCAGAACCTCCACCGGTTCCCTGACCAGCTCCACCCCGGCGGCGCGGTCCAGCAGGGATTCGACCTGGCGGCTGAACGCCTGGGGGTCGACCGCCAGGGCGGCTCCGGCCGGAACGGCGGCCAGGCGGGCGGCCTGGAGCAGGCGGCAGCCCAGCAGTTCCAGTTCACCCTTGAGCAGGCCTGAAGCCGTGCCGGGATCGGTGCTCTTGAGGGAATTGCTGCAGACCAGCTCGGCCAGCCCCGCGGTCCGGTGGGCCGGCGAGGAACGGACGGGCCGCATCTCGAACAGGCGGACCCGGATTCCGGCGCGGGCCAGCTGGAGGGCGGCCTCGCATCCGGCCAGACCGCCGCCGACGACTTTCACCAGGGGAAAGGTGGGCATGTCACTCCGGGGATTCCGGGTCGCCGGACCTCGCGGCGGCCGAACCGCGCTGAGTCCCGGAACGGCCGGCCTTCTTCCCCGCCTTCGCGGGGGCTTTCCCGGTGACCTTCTTCTTGGTCGTCTTCTTCTTCGTCGTCTTCTTCGTCGTCTTCTTCCGCGCGGTTCCGGAAGTCTTCCGGGCGGGGGCCTTCTTCACGGCCTTCTTGCGCGTGGTCTTCTTCCGGGAGCCCGCGCGTTCGGCGGCGGCGGCCAGGAGCGAAACGGCCTCATCGATGGTGAGGTCCTCCGGGTCGGCGTCCTTGCCGATGGTCGCGTTGACCTCGCCGTCGGTGACGTAGGGACCGTAACGTCCCTTGAAGATCTGCAGCGGCTTGCCCGAGGCGGGATGGACGCCGAGATCCCGCAGGACAGGCTTCTTGTTCTTGTTGAGGATCCGCTCCAGCGCCTCTTCCAGGGTGATGGTAAAGAGGGTGTCGACCGTCTGGACGTTGGCGAAGACCCGGTCCCTCTCGACGTAGGGACCGAAACGACCCAGGCCCGCCCGCACCTTCTTGCCCGTTTCAGGATCGACTCCGATCTCCCGGGGCAACGACAGCAGGCGGAGCGCGTATTCCAGGTCGATGGTGGAGGGGTCGGTCTTCTGGCCCAGGCTGATCCGCTTGGGCTTCTTGTCCCCCTCCTGCTCCCCGAGCTGGAGGTAGGGGCCGAAGGGCCCCACCAGGGCGTAGATGTTCTGTCCGGTCTCGGGATGCCGCCCGATGGGCTCCTGGCTCTTCTCCTTCTGCCGGATCAGCTCCGCGGCTTTCTCAGGGGTGAGCTCGTCGATGAGCAGATCGACGGGCAGGCTGGCCCGCCGCTCGTCGTCCCCCGCCGGGTGGACGTTCACGAAGTTCCGCCCGATCCGCAGGATGATCTCCTCGCCGGACTCGGGGTCCTTCCCGACCGGGATGCGGGGAAAGTCGATCCGGTCGATCTTCTGGGCGATGGCGGCCTCCAGGCCGACCTCCCCGTTGCGGCCGCAACCGCGATAGAAGCAATCGAGGAACTCGACCCAGTCGATCTCGCCGGAGGCGATGAGATCCAGCTCCTCCTCCATCCGGGCGGTGAACTTGAGATCGACGTAATGGTCGAAGTGGTCGCGCAGCAGGTGGGTCACCGCGATGCCGATGTAGGTCGGCAACAGGGCGCCCGACTTCTTGACGACGTATTCCCGCGACTGGATGGTGCTGATGACCGTGGCGTAGGTGGAGGGACGACCGATCCCCTCCTCCTCCAGCTTCTTGATGAGCGAGGCCTCGGTGTAGCGGGCCGGGGGCTGGGTCTCGTGGTGGAGGGGTTCGACCTCCCGGATGCGGACGTCCGACCCGGGGCTGCCGATGGGCATGCCCTCGGTCAAGTCTGGCAGCAAGGAGTCCCGCTCGGCATCGCCGTAGACCTTGAGGAACCCGGGGAACTTCACGATGGAGCCGTTGGCCCTGAAGGAAAGATCCCGCCCCGTCGCGGTGACGGCGAAATCGACGGACGTCTTGTCGAGCTTGGCGTCGGCCATCTGGGACGCCACCGCCCGGTTCCAGATCAGGCGGTAGACGGCCAGTTCATCGCCGTCGAGGAAGGAGGCGACCTGGTCAGGAGTGCGGGACATGACCGTGGGACGGATGGCCTCGTGGGCCTCCTGGGCCCCCTTCGCCTTGGTCTTGTAACGGCGTGGTCCCTGGCTGTATGCGGGACCGTACAGGTCCCTGATGAGCGTCTCCGCGTCGGCCAGGGCCCTCTCGCTCAGGGTGAGCGAATCGGTGCGCATGTAGGTGATCAGGCCCTCGCGCTCGCCACGGGACAGGGCGATTCCTTCGTACAGGCGCTGGGCGATCCTCATGACCCGCTGGGGGGACATGCGCAGCTTGCTGCTGGCCGCCTGCTGCAGGGTGGACGTGGTGAAGGGAGGCGACGGGCGCTGGGTGGTCTCCTTCCGGGCGACGGTCGCCACGGTCCAGGGGACCGTATGGAGTGCGGCCGAGGCCACCTCCTCTGCCAGGTCCTGCTGCAGGTGCAGGCGTTGGCCGGGATCCTTGAGCAGGCCCGTATCCGGATCGAAATCCTTGCCTCCGGCCAGCTTCATTCCGTCGAGGGACTGGAGCCGAGCCGTGAAGTCCAGATCCCCGCCGGCGAGCCGGGCCTCGACGTCATAGTAGCTGGCCTGGTGGAACGCCTGGCGCTCCTCCTCCTTCTCCACGACCAGGCGCACCGCCACGCTCTGGACGCGCCCGGCCGACAGCTTCGTCCGCACCTTCTTCCACAGCACCGGCGACAGGCTGTAACCGAAGAGCCGGTCCAGGATCCGCCGGCCTTCCTGGGCCCGGACCAGTTTCTGGTCCACTTCCCGGGGGTGCTCCAGGGCCTCCTTGATCGCGCCCTTGGTGATCTCGTGGAAGGTGATCCGGCGGACCGGCACGTCCGGCTGCAGGACCTCGAGCAGATGCCAGCTGATGGCCTCCCCCTCGCGGTCCTCGTCCGTGGCCAGCAGGACCTCGTCCGCCTTCTTCAGGAGCTTCTTCAGCTCGGCGACCTGTTTCCTGCTGTCGCTGGAAATGACGTAGATGGGAGCATAGCCGTCGTCGGGGTTGACGCCCAGTCGGGCCCAGCTCTCCTTCTTGAACTTGGCGGGGATCTCGGCGGCGGATCCGGGCAGGTCCCTGATGTGGCCGTAGCTGGATGTCACCACGTACTCCGGACCCAGGAACTTGCTGATGGTGCGGGCTTTGGCCGGGGACTCCACGATGATCAGTTTCAAGAATTCATCCTTCCCTGGACTGGAGCCGGTTCCTTCTGGTCAGCGGGATCCGGCCCGGCAGGGTATGGCCGGGTCAGTGAACGTTGCCGAAGCCCTCGGAGGCCCCTCCGGTCATCCGGGGTTGCCCCGGGCGGAAGATGACCTGCTCGAGAACGGGTTCCAGGTCCTCGGGCTCCAGCGGACGCATGGCGGTGAATGCGGCGTACTGCATCAGGGCTTCGAGCTGGACGC
>Ga0180009_10003764_pt1 | contig 17052 bp, 28 predicted proteins | sample OS_PC_MetaG_FD_123537 | JGI IMG/M metagenome (GOLD analysis project Ga0180009, IMG submission 123537) | Groundwater microbial communities from the Aspo Hard Rock Laboratory (HRL) deep subsurface site, Sweden - OS_PC_MetaG | ecosystem: Environmental > Aquatic > Deep subsurface > Groundwater... | reverse complement strand
GGTCGACCTCTGGCCGACAAACGAAAAAATAATATACAAGTATATAATTACGAAGGATTATGGTCTTTGTTCGCTGAAGGAGAATTCAATACAGTGTTTGCTTATGATGAGTCAATCATGAAAAAGAAGATAAAAGCAATCTCAGTTCAAGAATCCCAGATCTCGCGCACTAGATTTGATGTAGCCGCGAAATCACTAGCTCGCTTGCGCGCGACAATTGTTCCAGAACAGGCGCTTGTTGGGTATGGAGCAAAAGCGCCTAAGCTAGGAAAGTATTTTGAGTTATTTAATCTTACTTCAATATAAATATAATTGATTACAATTAGGTGGAATTTATGAAACAAATAATTAATAAAGTATTTGATCTTATAGATAAAACAGGGGACAGATGCATTATTTTGTCAGAAGACAGCGATAATGCCTATGCAATCATGTCATTGCAGGAATATGAGCGCTTGGCTCTTGGCAATTCAGACTTAATTGACTTGACAGAAGACCAATTTTTAGATAAAATCAATCGCGACATTGCAGTGTGGAAAAGCCAACAAAATAAAGAGGATGATGATAATCTTATTACTGATGAACTAGATAAAAATGATGAATATAATGATGAAGATATAGGTATGGATTTTGATAATAATTTGGCTAATACTAGCCAAAATTATAACTGGAAAAAAGAAGAAATAGAAGAAGAAGATCCTTATTATTTTGAAAAAGTATAAATACATACTTGCATTATTTCTATTTTTTGTTATAATTTTTAAGTTATAAATTAATATTTAAAGAAAAAAATTAATATGGCAGAAGAATTCAAACGATCAAAACCACATCTTAATGTGGGAACCATTGGCCACGTTGACCATGGTAAAACAACCCTTACAGCAGCAATGCTTAAAGTATTAGCTGCAAAGGGATTAGCAGCTGTTGAGAAAACAGTTGAAGAAATTGACAATTCTCCAGAAGAAAGAGAGCGTGGCATTACTATTGCTACAGCTCATGTTGAATATGAGTCAGAAAAGCGGCATTACGCGCACGTTGATTGTCCAGGACACGCTGATTATGTAAAGAACATGATTACAGGAGCTGCCCAGATGGATGGCGCGATTTTAGTTGTATCAGCAACTGACGGGCCTATGCCCCAGACAAGAGAGCACATCTTGCTTGCTAGACAAGTTGGCGTGCCTTATATTGTTGTATTTATCAACAAAGTTGATCAAGTGTCAGACCCTGAATTAATTGATCTTGTTGAAGAGGAAATTCGCGATCTTCTAAAGAAGTATGAATTTCCAGGAGATGATACAGCTATTATCCGCGGAAGCGCGCTTAAAGCGCTTGAAAATCCGACTGATGAGGCAGCTTCAAAGCCGATTATGGATTTGATTACGGCGCTGGATGAAAAAATTCCAGAGCCAGTTCGAGACACTGAAAAGCCATATTTGATGCCTATTGAAGATATTTTCTCAATTGAAGGAAGAGGAACAGTTGTAACTGGAAGAATTGAGAGAGGAATTGTGAAAGTAAACGAAGAAATTGAAATTGTTGGAATTAAAGACACGACAAAAACCGTTGTCACTGGCATTGAAATGTTCAACAAGAGTTTAAAGGAAGGAAGAGCAGGAGACAACGCTGGAATCCTGTTGCGCGGAACAAAGAAAGAAGATGTTGAAAGAGGACAAGTTCTTGCAAAGCCAGGAACAATTACTCCACACACTGAATTTGAAGCTCAAACATATGTGCTTTCAAAAGAAGAAGGCGGAAGACATACTCCATTTTTCAAGGGCTATAAGCCGCAGTTTTATATCAGAACAACTGACGTAACTGGAGAGGTAGAGCTGCCAGAAGGAACAGAAATGGTTATGCCTGGAGACGAGATTGGATTTAAAGTAAAACTTGGCGCGCCAGTTGCTCTTGAAGAGCAGCAAAGGTTCGCTATTAGAGAAGGCGGAAGAACAGTAGGAGCCGGAGTTGTGACGAAAATTATTAAATAATGTGTATTAGCATAGGCACGCGCAATCGCGCGTGCCTATGCGATTGATAATAAAATACATGGCAGAAAAACAAGATCAAAAGGAAGTTGCACCAAAACAAAGGATTAGAATAAAAATTCGCGCCTATGATAGCAAGATCATTGACCAGTCAACACGCACTATTATTGATACTGCGTCTAGAAGCGGCGCTGAAATTTCTGGCCCAATTCCTTTGCCAACAGAAAAAACAAAATACACTGTTAACAAATCAACATTTGTGCACAAGAATGCTCGCGACCAATACGAGATGCGCGTGCACAAGAGATTAGTAGATATTATTGATCCAACGCCAAAAACAGTAGATTCGCTAATGAACTTGAATCTTCCATCTGGCGTGGACATTGAGATAAAAATGTAGGTAGATAATATGCATACCAATGATGTCCTAAATAAGGTGACAGTTGGCACGGCATGATATCTATTTCAGGAGTTCAAACTTTTCTTAATAAATTAACTAAAAAATACGATTCATTAGAATTGTAGACAGTTGCGTGTTTAGAAAAGTTTGGGCCTCTATGGTTCAAATTTTTAATTTTTTATGAAAATACTTTTAGGAAAAAAACTTAATATGACGCAGATTTACGCGGAAGATGGAAGCGTTGTTCCTGTCACCGCTGTAAAAGTTGGCAATGGTGTCGTGGTTCAGATTAAGAATGAAAAAAAACAAGGTTATAACGCTGTTCAGTTAGGTTTTTCCGAAGGAAGCCAGCCAAAGGCTGGCCATCCTCTGGCTGGCAAGCATGTAAGCAAGTCTGTGGCAGGGCATCTAAAGGGTTTAGTAGATGGTCCAGTAAAATTAATAGAAATGCGCGTTGAAAATGTTGAAAAATTTGAAAAAGGACAAAAGTTTGGATTAGACAGTTTTGAGAAGGGCGAGAAGGTTTCTGTTTCAGGATTAACAAAAGGACAAGGTTTTGCTGGAGTTATAAAGCGTCATAATTTTTCAGGAGCTGACGCGTCACATGGAACAAAGCATCACGAAAGATCTCCTGGATCAATTGGCGCGACAGATCCTGCAAGGGTATTTCCTGGAAAGAAAATGGCTGGGCATATGGGAAACGTTCGCGCGACAGTTAAAAATTTAGAAATTGCGGAAATTGACAAAGAAAACGGAATTATTAAAATTAAAGGCGCTGTTCCCGGAGCAAGAAATGGTTTAGTTGAAATTCGCGGGGAAGGAGATATGTCCGCCCAAGGCGGATCCGCCTTGGGCGGAAAAGCTGTTGAATCAGAAAACAAAGAAGTAAAAAAAGATGATAAAGATGACAAAAAGGATGTTTCAAAGATGCAAGATGATAAATAATGTATGCCTAAAGTAAAAACATACAATTTAGAAGGTGTGGAAACTGGTGTTGTGGATTTGGATGATAAGGTATTCAATGAGAGCGCAAAGTCAGAATTGATTTGGCAGGTGGTTCGAGTTGCTCAAGCGAATAAGCGCCAGCCATTAGCGCACACTAAAGATCGGGGAGATGTTCGCGGCGGCGGAAAAAAGCCATGGAGACAAAAAGGAACAGGAAGAGCTCGTCATGGCTCTATCCGTTCACCATTATGGAAAGGCGGGGGAGTTACTTTCGGTCCTCTTAAAGAAAATGTTACAAAACTTTCAATTCCATCAAAAATGAAGAAAAAGGCCTTGCGCGCTGTTGTTTCTGATCGCGTTAAAGATGAAAAGTTTATTGTTATTGATGATTTAGGAAAAATAGAAAAGCCGTCAACTAAAAAAATGGCAGAGTTTTTGAAAAAATTAAAGATTGCCTCAAGGAAAGTATTGTTTATTTCAGATAAAGGTCTGGAAAAAACAATATTGTCTTTAAGAAATCTGTCAAAGACAAAATCAATCCGTCTGGAAAATATAAATATTTTAGATTTAATGGGTTCTTCCGTGATTATCATAGCTAAGGATTCAATTAAGAAATTAGAAAAGCAGATGTCATAATAGTATGTTGAAATTTTTGAAAAATCCATTTGGCAAAAAAGAGGAAAATACGCAAAGAAAAACAGCTGATAAAGAGCTAGTGGATGTTAAAGATACAAATCAGCCAAAGGCTGGTCAGCGCCCCGTCGCTAAAGCTATGGAGCGTCAGCGACCTCTGGCTGAGAAAAAAGAGCATACTTCTGGAAAAGACAAGAGTACGCCGAAAGAAAAACCCGCGCAAGGCGGACCTTCCAAGCATAAAGAAGAAAAAAAGCTTGAGGCAGGTTATGGAATTATTTTAAAGCCCCATGCAACAGAAAAGACAGCTGCATCAGGATCTTTTGACACTTATTCATTTATTGTCGCGAGAAGAGCGAATAAGATTGAGATTAAAAAAGCATTTTGGAGAATGTATGGAATTAAGCCGACAGGAATACGGGTTATTAACATGTCAGCCAAAAAAGTTAATTTTAAACGTCAGGCCGGAGTAAAGCCCGCGTGGAAGAAAGCATATATCCGAGTTCCAAAGGACAGTAATATTTCAGTTTACGAAGGAGTATAATTATGCCTATAAAGCGATACAAACCAACAACAGCAGGAAGACGGGGAGCGTCTGTGCTTAAGCGTGAAAAACAAGGTGAACAGAATCGAGCGCGCAAATTAATTCAGAAGATTCAATATAAGGCGGGAAGAAATAATTCTGGAAAAATTTCAGTGCGGCACAAAGGCAATAGGCCAAAACGCGCGTATAGGATTATTGATTTTCTAAATCCGATTGAAGACAAAAAAGCAGAAGTAATTGGAATTCAATATGATCCAAACAGAAGCGCTGATATTGCGTTGATAAAATACGAAGATGGAAGTTTAGCATATAATTTAGCAGTAAATGATTTAAAAGTTGGCGATATTGTAGAAACAAGCAGAGAAAGAGTTTTAGATATTCAGCCGGGAAACAGGATGATAATGAAAAATATTCCAGCTGGAATTACTATCTGTAATATTGAATTAAGTCCAAAATCAAAAGCATCAGTTGTTAGAAGCGCTGGATCGAATGCAACAGTTTTATCAAGCGAAGCTGGATTTGTGCAAGTAAAGATGCCTTCAAGCGAGATAAGAAAGTTCAATCAAAATTGCTTGGCAACAATAGGACAAGTAAGCAACACAGATTGGAATCTTATACGTTTAGGAAAAGCAGGCAGAATGCGCCTTAGAGGAGTGCGCCCAACAGTTCGCGGCAAGGCAATGAATCCAGTTGATCACCCTCATGGAGGAGGAGAAGGAAGATCGCCAATTGGAATGAAACATCCAAAAACTCCTTGGGGCAAGCCTGCTTTAGGTGTTCTGACTAGATCAAAAAACAAAGCATCTAATACTTTAATTATAAGACGTAGAAAGAAATAATATGCCAAGAAGTATTAAAAAAGGACCATTTTTAGACGAAAGACTGCTTGCAAAAGTAGCTAAGCTTGGAAATGATAAAAAAACTGTTATTAAAACATGGTCAAGACGCGCGACAATTACTCCTGAAATGGTTGGATATAAATTCGGCGTGCATAATGGAAAACAGCATACAGAAGTATTTGTTATTGAAAACATGGTTGGGCATAAGCTTGGAGAATTTTCTCCAACAAGAAAGTTTGTTAGACATGGCGGTAGAATGCAAAGAGAGCAAGAGCAAGCAGATTCTCAGAAAGAAACTGACGCGGCAAAATCAGAAAAAGCAGCTGAAGAGACTAAATAATAAATTATTATGGAAGCTAAAGCGCACCTAAAATTTACAAGAATCTCACCCCGCAAAGCGCGTCTAGTTGTTGGCATGATTTCTGGCAAGAAAATTGATGTTGCTCGCGATCAGCTTAGTGTTTCAGTAAAAAAATCAGCGCCAATTGTTTTAAAAGTTTTAAATAGCGCTATTCAGAACGCGGAGCATAATAAAAAATTAAAAGCTGATGATTTAATTGTTTCAAAGGCATTTGTTGATGAGGGCGCGACTTTGAAGAGATGGCGTCCAAGAGCGTTTGGAAAAGCAGCGCCAATTAGAAAAAGAACTAGCAGAATAACGGTTGTTGTTTCAGACGGACAAGATAATAAGGGCAATAAAGAGAATAAAGATAAGAAATCTTAATTTATAATATGGGACAAAAAATACATCCAAAAAATTTCCGGCTTGGAATTATTGAAACCTGGGCGTCAAAATGGTTTGCTCCTCGACAGATTTTCCGCGATTATTTAAGACAAGACGTAAAAATCCGTGAATTTTTGTTAAATAAATTAAAAGAAGCTAGAATTGAAAAAATTGGAATTGAAAGATCAGGAAAAGACAATGAAATTTCCATTAATATTCATACAGCCAAACCTGGAATGGTTATTGGAAGAGGGGGCGAGGGAATTGAAGAATTGAAAAAAGAAGTAGAGCAAAAAGTTTTATCAAACCAAGTTAAAGTAAAAGTGAATATTCATGAGGTTCGCCAAGCTTCTCTTTCCGCTGGAGCAATGGCGCAGAATATTGCTTCTGATTTAGAGAGAAGAATTCCATTCAGGCGCGCCGCTAAGCAAGCGCTTGAGAATATAAAAAAAGCAGGCGCAAAGGGAGTAAAATTGCAGCTTAAAGGAAGATTGAACGGAGCTGAAATTGCCAGGTGTGAAGTATTAAGCTGGGGAAGCGTTCCTTTGCATACTCTTCGCGCTAATATTGATTATGCCCACGCAGAAGCGAACACAACATATGGAAAAATCGGTGTTGGAACTTGGATTTATAAAGGAGAAGTTTTAGATGATCAAGATAAGAAAGAGAGCGCAGCAGGCGATGATGTGCTAAATCAAATTAAAAAAATAACTTCAAGAGAGAAATAATATGTTAATGCCACGCAAAGTAAAACACAGAAAAGCGCACAAAGGCAGATTGCGCGGACGGGCAGAGCGAAAAACAAACCTTTCGTTCGGCAGTTTTGGCTTGCGCGCGATTACTTCAAGCTGGATTTCTTCTAGGCAGATAGAATCAGCTCGTAGAGCTATGACAAGATACGTACAGCGTGGCGGAAAGATTTGGATTCGTATTTTTCCCGATAAACCCGTCACAGCTAAAGGATCTGAAGTTCCAATGGGATCTGGAAAAGGAAATGTGGATAGATATATCGCGCCAGTGCAAAGAGGAACAATTATGTTTGAAATGGATGGAGTAGAGCGCGATGTGGCTGAAAAAGCAATGAAATTAGCCGCGTATAAATTACCATTAAAGACGCAATTTGTTGAGAAAGATTAAAATGAACCCACCATCCACTAATTCTATTCACGAATATGCACGAATGTCTGCTAAGTACGATTATGTGTTGTTATAGAAATACCATCTAAAGTAGCATTAGTGAAAATTAGTGAATAAGATTAGTGGAAGGAGGTACAAATATTATTTATGAAATTTATAGATATAAAAAATTTATCAGAGCAGGAATTAAAAGATATGCTCTCAAAAAGTAAGTCAGAGTTAGTTGATTTGCGATTTAAGGCGCACTCAGGTACACTCAAGCAGGTAAGGCAGATCCGCTCTGTTAGAGGAGATATTTCGCGAATATTAACACTTTTAAGTCAATATGGAAAAGACAACAATACAAAATAAGCGGAGACTAGATGGAAAAGTTGTAAGCACTTCAATGCAGAATACTGCTGTCGTTAGAGTTGACAGGGTTAATGTCCATCCTAGATATAAGAAGAGGTACACAACAAGCAAAAAATACGCTTGCGAATGCAAAGGTATTGGTTTAAAGGTTGGAGATAATGCGACTATTGAAGAGACTCGTCCAATTTCTAAGACTAAAAGATGGAGAATAGTTGAAAATATATGATTCAATTCATGTCTAGAATTAATTGCGCGGACAACTCTGGAGCTAAGAAGCTGCAATGTATCACAGTTCTTGGTGGAAATAGAAAGAGGTATGCGAGAATTGGCGATTTAATGACTTTAGTCGTTAAAGAAGCGCAGCCATATTCAATGGTAAAAAAAGGTGATGTTGTTCACGGAGTTTTAGTGCGCCAAGCCAAAGAGCTTAGAAGGCGCGATGGATCCTATATTAGATTTGATGATAATGCGGCGGTTGTTTTAGTTGATAAAGAATCAAAAGATCCTAAAGGAACTCGTATATTCGGTCCAGTAGCGCGCGAACTTAGGTCAAAAGGATTTACAAAGATTGTTTCATTAGCGCCAGAGGTTTTATGAGGATAAAAACAGGCGACATAATTAAAGTGATAGCTGGAAAAGACAAAGGAAAAACTGGAAAAGTTTTACAGGTTTTGCCTAAGATTAATCGTGTTTCAGCTGAAGGAATTAATATTTTATCCAAACATTTGCGATCAAACGAGAAAGGAAAGCAAGGCCAAAGAATAGAATTTCCTTCTCCAATACAAATGTCAAATGTAATGCTTGTTTGTCCTCAATGTTCAAAACCAACTTCTGTTGGATATAAATTAGCAGAAGCAAAAGCAAACCAGCCAAAGGCTGGCCAGCCTTTGGCTGGAAAGCAGAGAATTTGCAAAAAATGCAAGCAAGAAATTTAATATGTTTAAATCAATTATTAAAAAATTTAAGGATGACGTAGCGCCTAAAAGAAAAGAGCTTTTTGGTATTTCAAATATTGAAGCTACGCCAAAGATTGAAAAGGTTGTATTGAATGTTCGCATAAAGCAGGGTGGAAACGTTGAAGAAGGCGCGATTTTAGAGACTCTTTCTAAAATTTCAGGCCAAATAGCGAATACAACAAAAGCAAGGATTTCAATTTCTAATTTTAAGATCCGCGAAGGTCAAGTTGTAGGCGCTAAAGTTACTTTACGCGCAAAACGCGCGATTGATTTTTTGGATAAAATGATTAATGTAACATTACCTCGCGTAAGGGATTTTAGCGGATTAGATAAAAAAGGATTTGACGGAAAAGGAAATTATACAATCGGATTTTCAGAACACAATGCATTTCCTGAAGTCGCGGGTGATGATGTTTCCAGACTGCATGGCATTGAAGTGACTATCGTCACCACAGCAGACAATGATGAACACGGATTTAATTTGCTTAAAACATTAGGATTTCCATTTAAGAAATAATAATATGGCAAGAACAGCATTAAAAGTAAAAGCGAGAAGAACACCCAAATTTTCTACTAGAAAAGTGAGGCGGTGCTGGAAGTGCGGCAGAAATCGCGGATATATGAGAGATTTTGATTTATGCAGAATCTGCTTTAGGGAATTAACCAGAAAAGGCGAAATACCAGGAGTAAAGAAGTCAAGCTGGTAATAATAAGATTAACTATATGATGACAGATCCAATTTCAGACATGTTAACACGTATACGAAATAGTCTTGCTGTAAAGCAGGCGCAAGTTTTGATTCCATTTTCAAAGCTCAAGTTTAGGATTGCTGGTATTCTTAAAAAAGAGAAATATGTTGAATCTATTAAAGAATTAGAAGCTGCGGGAAAAAAGAATATTGAAATTAAATTAAAATACAATCAAGACGGCTCTGCCGCGATAAAGACGATTAAAAGAATCAGCAAGCCAGGATTAAGAGTGTATTCAAAGTCAGATGAGCTTTCTTCTGTCTTGCAAGGATATGGAATTTCTATTATATCCACCCCCCAAGGATTGCTTACGAATAAAGAAGCCAAAGCAAAAGGAGTCGGCGGAGAGATAATTTGCGAAATATCATAAATTTATGTCAAGAATTGGAAAAAAACCTATAGAATTGCCAGAACACGTGAAAGTGGAAATTAACAAGTCTTCTGTTTGTGTTAAAGGCCCAAAAGGAGAGCTGAGTGTTGCGCTGCCTTCAAAAGTTAAGCTTGAGCAAAAAGATAATCAGATTGTTGTTTCAGTTCCAAATCCGGAAAATAGCAGGCAAGCGGCGTTTTGGGGGTTGGCGCGGAGTTTAATTGCAAACGCAGTGCAAGGAGTGACAGAAGGTTTTGAAAAAAAATTAGAAGTTAATGGAGTTGGATATAAAGTTGCCTTAAAAGGAGACGCCTTGATATTAAATTTAGGATATTCTCACGCCATTGATTTTAAAGTTCCTGAAGGAATTCGCGCGAGCGTTGAAGGAAATGAAATTACTGTCTCAGGAATTGACAAGCAATTGGTTGGCGAGACAGCCGCGCAAATCAGAAAATTAAAAAAGCCAGAGCCGTATAAAGGGAAAGGAATCAAATATTCTGATGAGGTAATTAGAAGAAAAGTCGGTAAAGTTGTCAAAGGAATCGAAAGCTAATATATTAATTTTATGAAATCTATTCAAAAACAATCAATTGTAAATAGGAGAAAATCAAGAGTGCGCGGTAAAATCAAAGGCATTAAAAAGCGTGTTCGTGTTAGTGCGCGCGCTAGCTTGAGCGGAATATTTGTTCAATTTATTGATGATGACAAAGGCGTGACCATTCTTTCTTCTCGAGACAATGGGTTTAAAGGCACTAAAGTTGAGAGAGCGGCAGAGCTTGGAAAAAAGATCGGAAAAGAGGCAGTTGATAAAGGAATAAAGGATGTTGTCTTTGACAGAGGAAGCAAGAAATATCATGGAAGAGTAAAAGCATTAGCAGATGCTCTTCGCGAGGCAGGACTAAAGTTATAATGAATTTTTATGCAAAAAGGCAAACAACAACGCAATAGAAGAGGCGATCGCAATGAAAATCGTGATGAATTTGATCAAGTTGTTCTTGATTTAGCAAGAGTGACTCGTGTTATGGCTGGCGGAAAAAGAATGAGATTCCGCGCGTGTATTGCTATTGGAGATAAGAAAGGGAGAGTTGGAGTTGGAATTGCGAAAGGCGCTGATGTTCAGCTTGCTATCAGCAAGGCAGTTAATGACGCAAAAAAGAATTTAATTAAAGTAGAAATGACAGAAACAGGAACAATTCCTCATGAAGTTCGAATCCGCAATTATAGCGCCCATTTATTGATTAAGCCGGCTCCAAGCGGTACTGGAATTATCGCGGGAAGCGTTCTAAGACAGATTTTTGAATTATCAGGAATCAATGATATTGTCGGCAAAATAATGGGAACAGGCAATAAGGTAAATAATTCAAAAGCAGTTATTGAAGCGTTATCAAGCTTAAGAAAACCAAGGAAAACAAATAAGCCTATTGAAAAATCAATTGAAAAAAAAGACGCTAAAGATGAAAAAGAGAAAAAATCAGAGCCGGTTAAAAAGGACAATAATAAAGATAAGAAATAATTATGCAGTATTCATTAAGCAATTTAAAACGCCCTAAAACCGCCAAGCGTCCTAAAAAGCGCGTTGGAAGAGGCAATGCTTCTGGAAAAGGAACATATTCTGGAAAAGGCCTTAAAGGACAGAGAGCTAGATCTGGAGGAAGACAGGGCCTTGCAAAACGAGCTCTATTTAAACAGCTTCTTATGCGTACTCCAAAATTACGTGGATTTAAGCGCGCATCAGCTGAAATCGCTATAGTGAATTTGTCTGATCTTAATGATAATTTTAAAGAAGGCGATAAAGTTACTGCTTTAAACTTATTTAAGAAGGGATTAATTGGTAAAGCAAAGGGTGGTGTAAAAGTGCTTGGAAATGGTACAATAAAAAAGAAGCTTTTTGTGCATGCGCACTATTTTTCAAAGAGCGCTAAAGATTCAATTGAGAAGGCAGGTGGCAAAGTTGAAATTTTTAAAAAATAAATATGATTGTCAATAAATTAAAGCAAATCTGGTCATCTCGCGATATCAGGAATGATATCTTGTTTGTTTTAATGATTTTTGTGATTTTCCGAATATTAGCGCATGTTCCTGTTCCAGGAGTTGATGTCTCAGGTTTGCAGACATTTTTTGCCTCTAATCAAATTTTAGGACTTATGAATATTCTAACTGGAGGAGGTCTTGAGAATTTTTCAGTTGTTATGCTTGGTATTGGTCCTTATATTACTGCTTCAATTATTTTTCAGCTTTTAGGAATGATTGTTCCAAAATTAGAAGAAATGCAGAAAGAGAGCGAGCAAGGCAGGCAAAAGATTAATCAATGGACTCGCATGGCAACAATTCCTTTGGCTTTTATTCAATCATATGGAATGATTACTTTTTTACAAAGAGCAGGCGGTGTTTCAGGAGCTGATTTGATTATAAGTATTTCTGCAGCACAATTAGCAATGACAATGATGGTTGTGACCGCTGGTACTGTGTTTTTGATGTGGCTTGGAGAGTTGATTTCAGAGAGAAGAGTGGGAAATGGAATTTCTTTGCTTATTTTCGCTGGTATTGTTTCTGGTCTGCCGACATCTCTTTTGCGGGTGTTTTCAACTTATGACCAGTCCCAGTTAATTAATGTGATTTTATTTATAATAGTTGCTGTTGTGACGGTTGCTGGCGTTGTATTTATTACAGAAGGCCAAAGAAATATCCCTGTGACATACGCGAAGTTCGCGAGAGGAAATACATTATCAAGCGGAGTGCAGAGCCATTTGCCTATGCGTGTTAACCAGGCAGGCGTTATTCCTATTATTTTCGCGATTTCAATAGTGCTTTTTCCTCCAATGATCGCGCAGTTTTTTGCTCAATCCACTGTTGAGTTTCTTCGGCTGGCATCGCAGTTTGTGATTGATTTATTTAATAATCAGTTATTCTACGGAGTCACTTACTTTTTGCTTGTATTTGGTTTTACTTATTTTTATACTGCGGTTATTTTCAAGCCAGATCAGATCGCGGAAAATCTTCAGCGCCAAGGCGGGTTTATTCCAGGCATTCGTCCAGGGTCGGAAACAGCGCATTATTTATCAAGCATATCAAGCAGAATTTTACTTGCAGGCGCGCTATTCTTAGGCACTATCGCAATTCTGCCTTTGCTTTTGCAGAATTTTACAGGAACAAATTTGGTAATTGGCGGAACATCTCTTTTGATTGTTGTGTCTGTTGTCATTGAAACAATAAAACAAATCAATTCTCAGCTTATTATGCGGGATTATGAGAAGTTTTAATTGATATATTGTTAATATGTAATATACGCAGGTCTTTGGGCCTGCTTTATTTTTTACTTAAAATATGTTAAATTCAGAGCATATGACACAACAAAAACCTATTATAATTTTGCTTGGACCACAAGGAAGCGGCAAAGGAACACAAGCAAAAAAAATAGCAAACAAACTTGATATTCAGTATTTAGAAGCAGGCAAGCTTTTGCGCAATGAGATTGCGTCAGGAAGTGAACGAGGAATATACATATCATCTTTAATTAATAAAGGAACCTTGCTTCCAGATGAATATATTAGCAAGTTTATGGAAGAAAAAATTACGCTAGCTGTAAAAGAGTCAAATGGCATAATAGTTGATGGATTTCCACGCAGACAAGGACAAGCAGATGCTTTTGAAAAAATTATTAAGCCAACTCATGTAATTTTAATTGATATTTCAGACGAAGAATCAATGAATCGATTAATGCTGCGCGCTAAAATAGAAAATAGGATTGATGATACAGAAGAAAGAATAAAACATCGCCTTGAGCAGTATCATAGCGATACAGAGCCATTAATTAATAGGTATGACAAACAAGGAATTCTGCATCGCATTGACGGAACACCAGATATTCCAGAAGTAGAAAAATCAATTTCAAAAATTTTTGAATGATATGAAGCTGAAATCCAAATATGAAATTAAGATATTAGCTGAAGGCGGAGCAAAACTCGCGCAGATAATGCGCGAGCTTGTTAAGATGTGCAAAGTCGGTGCGCGTGCGTCAGAATTAGATGAATACGCGGAAAAGCGAATTATAGAGTTAGGCGGCAAGCCATCATTCAAAGGATTCGGCCCAGTGGGACAGGAATTCCCAAATGCTTTGTGCGTGTCCCCAAATGATATGGTTGTGCACGGAATTCCGCACAAGGACTTGAAATTCAAAGAAGGTGATTTAATTGGCCTTGATGTTGGCATGGAATATAAAGGATTATTTACTGATCACGCTGTGACGGTTCCAATCGGAAAAATAAGCGATGATGCTAAACGTCTTTTAGCGGTAACTGAAGAATGCCTTAAAATCGGAATAGAACAGGCGCAAATAGGCAACCGTTTAGGTGATATTGGATTCGCGATCCAGAAGCACGCGGAAGATGAAGGATTTGGCGTTGTCCGCAAACTTACTGGGCACGCGGTCGGATATGAGGTGCACGAAGAGCCTAAAATTCCGAATTATGGCAACAGAGGGCAAGGCGAAGAATTAAAGGAATACGCAGTGCTTGCAATTGAACCAATGATTAATCTCGGCACTTATGACGTGAAAACAGCTTATGATAATTGGGGAGTAGTGACTGCTGATAAAAAACAAGCTGCGCATTTTGAGCATACTATCGCGGTTACAAAGCAGGGCCCTAAAATTTTGACAATATGAAAACATATTTAGGAATTGATTATGGAAAATCAAAAATCGGCTTAGCAAAAGGAACTGATGAAGTTCATGTTGCGACGCCAATGCGAATAATTGCAAATGATTCAAATTTTGAGAATGCTTTGGCTGAAATCGTAGAAATAAACGCAATTGACGAGATTATTGTCGGATATCCGCTGTCTTTGTCTGGCGAAGTTGGTTTGCAGGCAAGAGAGGTCGATGAATTTATTAAGGATCTTGAATTTCTTGGAAAGCGAGTTCACAGGCAAGATGAGAGGTTTTCTTCGCGAGCCGCAGTGTCTAACCAAGAAGATGACGCATCAGCAGCTGCTTTAATTCTGCAAACGTATTTAGAAAAGTTATGATTTATTTTGCTTCTTTTTTGGGCGCGGTTTTGGTTAGCGTGATTTTGACTGTTATAGTCAAAAATGTAGCGCGCAGATTTAAGATAATTGACAATCCAAGCGAGCCAAGAAAAATTCATAGCAAACCAATTCCTTTACTTGGCGGATTGGCAATTTTCATGTCTTTTTGGATTGTAATCGGGGCAATTATTTTATTCACTGATTTGCTGCCGGCCAGATATATTGCTTCAAATTTTTTATTGGGAATTTTCGCGGCAAGCGCTGTATTAATGATTGGAGGGTTGATAGATGATAAATATAATCTTAAGCCAAGAGCGCAGCTTGTGGCTCCAGTAATAGCGTCATTGGTGATAATTGGATCTGGGATAGGAGTTGAGTTTGTTACAAATCCATTCGGCGCGGGTGTTCTTCATTTGGACCAATTCCAATGGCAGCTTCACAGCGCGTCAGGGCGCGTGCTGTCATTTATTGTAATTGCTGATGTGTTTACATTTATATGGCTGATGGGAATGATGTTCACTACAAAATTATTAGATGGTTTAGACGGGCTTGTGTCAGGCATTACAACAATTGGCGCGTTTATAATTTTCGCCTTATCTTTGACTGATAAAACTTTTCAGCCAGATGTTGCTTTAATCGCGATTGTTTTAGCCGGGTCATTTGTTGGATTTCTTTTTTTGAACGCGTATCCAGCTAAAATATTTTTAGGAGAGGGAGGAAGCCTATTTGCCGGATTTATGCTTGGAATGCTTGCTATAGTTTCAGGAGGAAAAGTCGCGACTGCTTTGCTTATAATGGGAATTCCGATTTTGGATGTTGTCTGGGTTATCGCGCGCCGTATTTTTGTAGAACATAGGCCAGTTGGAACAGGAGATGGCAAGCATCTGCATTTTCGCTTGCTCACAGCAGGCCTCTCGCACAGACAAAGCGTTCTGCTTCTTTGGGGCTTGGCTGCGTTATTCGGAATTGCGTCTTTATTTTTACAAACGCAAGGCAAGGTTTATTCATTAATCATTCTTGCTCTTGTTATGATAATTTTAGGAATATGGGCAACAGAACGTTCAAAATCATTATCACGATCATCGTCACGGCGGGAATAGTATTAAAATAGGTGATACTATTGACATAAGTTTAGATTAGATGTAATATATCATATTATGTTTGCAGTTATAAAAACAGGCGGAAAACAATATAAAGTTAAAAAAGGCGACAAGCTAAAAGTTGAAAAGCTTGACGCAGAAAAGGATAAATCAATTGATTTTGATGAAGTTCTTCTTGTTGCTGATGAAAAAGGCGAGGATGTAAAAATCGGCGCCCCTCTTGTTAAGGGCGCTAAAGTGAGCGCTAAAGTTTTAGAGCAAGGAAGAGCAAAAAAGATTGATGTTATCAAATACAAGCGCAAAATCCGATACAAAAAGAAATATGGGCATCGTCAGTTGTTTACTGAAGTTTTGATTCAAGCGATTACAGCTTAAATTTCGCGTCTTCCTTCAAGCGCGTTGCTTAAGGTGACAGAGTCAGCATACTCCATGTCGCTTCCCATTGGCAATCCCTTTCCGATTCGCGTGATTTTAACATGATATTTGCGCAATAATCTTGCCAAGTATAATGCAGTTGTTTCGCCTTCAGTATTCGCGTCTAAGGCAAGAATGACTTCGCTGATTTTTGGATCTGTTTTTTCTATTCTTTGAATTAGTTCTCGAATGCGGATGTCATTTGGAGTTATTCCTTCTAAAGGATTTATATTGTGGCCAAGCACGTGATATGTTCCGCGGAAGTTATGCGTATTTTCTAAGGCTAGAAGATCAAGCGGGTCCGCGACTACGCATATTGTGTTTTTATCTCTTCTTGGATTTGAACAGATTTCACAAGGATTTTGGTTTGTAAAATTTTGGCATATAGAGCAGAGCTGCACATTGTCCGCGATAGAGGATAAAGCGCTTCCAAAATCATGCAAATCTTTTGGCGGCCTTTTCAATAAAAAAAACACCAGCTTTTCAGCGGTCTTTGGTCCAATGCCGGGCAGAGTGGTAAAGTGGTCTACAAGATTTTGTATTGACAGAGGAAGTGTTGGCATAGATAAAAGCTATAAGCTATAAGCTGTAAGTAGGCATTGACGTCGAAAACTTATAGCTATTCTTTTTTTCCTCCAAGACCAAATTGTTCAAGCCCTCCCATTGATTGCATTTTCTGCGCCATTATGCGCTTTGTTTTTTCAATAGCGGAAGTATTTGCGTCTTTAATAGCGCTTTCCAATTTTTGTTTCTTTTCTGGATTTAACAAGTCAGTGCTTACATCAATTGATATAATTTCCTGATTTCCGTCCATTACAATTTTAACTCCATGTTTTTCTACTTCAACTGTTTCTTCTTTTAGCGCGTTCTGCAAAGTTTT
>Ga0180009_10003763_pt1 | contig 17061 bp, 10 predicted proteins | sample OS_PC_MetaG_FD_123537 | JGI IMG/M metagenome (GOLD analysis project Ga0180009, IMG submission 123537) | Groundwater microbial communities from the Aspo Hard Rock Laboratory (HRL) deep subsurface site, Sweden - OS_PC_MetaG | ecosystem: Environmental > Aquatic > Deep subsurface > Groundwater... | reverse complement strand
CCTTTCAAAACTCTTCCCGGTGTTTGAGAACCAATAGACCCCGGAGCTCTTTGCCTTATTCCCTGACCTCTTGTTGCGGGCCCTCCATGAAAGCCCCACCTTTTCATAACGCCTGTAAATCCTTTTCCTTTTGACTTACCAACAACAGCAACTTCTTTGTTTTCTAATTCTAAAGTTACATCGGAATCACAAGCAACTATGGTAACAGGAACAACTCTTCCGTTTTCCCCAAAGATTTGCGTCATATTTAGTTTTTTTCCTGTTATTTTTTCCATTTTTCCAAAAAATTAGCGCCTCAAAGGGCGCCTGCCTTCAACTAACCCCTTGTTAATTCTTTATTATGTTCCTGTTTTTATCATCAATTTTTAGCTAAACTGCCTTTTGCTAAAAAACTAAAGTATCTTACTACATCTTGATCGAAATGCCAACACCGGCCGGTAAACTAAGCTTCGATAACGTTTCAATTGTTGATGGGGTTGAATTCAAAACATCAATCACCCTTTTGTGAGTCCTAAGCTCAAACTGCTCTCTTGATCTTTTATCAATATGGGGACCTCTAATGACTGTGAATCTTTCAATTTTAGTCGGGAGAGGTACGGGACCCACCACCTGAGCACCAGTTCTTATTGCTGTATCAACAATCTTGGAACAGCTTAGATCAATAATCCTACTATCGTAGGATTTTAGCTTAATTCTTATCTTTGTTTCTTTTTGTGTCTTTGCTCTTGGCATCTTAAGATAAAAAGCCCCCTTTTGTGAGGGGGCTTCTTCTAACTTAATTTCTTACTTAATAATCTTGCTTACAACTCCAGCACCTACTGTGTTTCCACCCTCTCTAATAGCAAATCTTTTCCCTTCTTCAATTGCTACCGGAGTAATAAGTTTGACTGTCATTTTTACGTTGTCTCCTGGCATTACCATCTCAACTCCCTGTGGAAGTGCAACTTCACCAGTAACGTCGGTTGTTCCAATGTAAAACTGGGGCCTATAACCAGAGAAAAATGGTTTGTGTCTGCCGCCTTCCTCTTTGGAAAGGATAATAACTTCGGCTTCATACTCAGTATGAGGTTTGACTGAACCTGGTTTGGCAAGAACTTGTCCTCTTTCAACATCAGTTCTTTCGATTCCTCTTAAAAGTATTCCGACATTGTCTCCAGCCTGTCCTTGTTTAAGAGATTTCTTAAACATTTCAACACCCGTTACAACCGTCTTTCTAGTGTCTTTAATACCGACTATTTCCACCTCATCGTTAATATTAACAATTCCCCTTTCGATTCTTCCCGTAACAACTGTTCCTCTTCCTGAAATTGTGAACACATCTTCGACAGGCATTAAAAATGGTTTGTCCAGATCTCTTACCGGAGTCGGGATATAGTCATCTACTGCCTTCATAAGCTCATCAATTGATTTAATAGCTTCTGCATCACCTTCCAATGCTTTCAAAGCAGATCCTTTGATAATTGGGGTTTTGTCTCCCGGAAATCCATATTTTGTTAAAAGCTCTCTAACTTCAAGCTCAACAAGATCCAAGAGTTCTTTATCCTGAACCATATCGCACTTGTTTAAAAAGACAACTATCGCCGGAACGTTAACTTGCTTGGCCAGAAGTATATGCTCTCGTGTCTGAGGCATTGGTCCGTCCGGAGCAGAAACAACAAGTATAGCCCCATCCATTTGTGCGGCGCCGGTGATCATGTTTTTGATGTAGTCTTTATGTCCTGGAGCATCGATGTGAGCATAGTGTCTCCTTTCCGTCTCATACTCAACGTGAGTAATGTTAATTGTAATACCTCTCTCTTTTTCTTCCGGAGCATTATCGATGGTATCGAAAGCTCTGTAGGAAGCCATACCTCTATCAGCCAAAACTTTCGTTATAGCCGATGTCAACGTTGTTTTACCATGGTCAACGTGCCCAATAGTACCGATATTTATATGTTCTTTGTTTCTAACGAATTCGGTCATTTTAAACCTTCCTTTCGGTAAAATTAATTACCATTCTGGTAAAATAACTACCCATTCTGTACGTGCTGCGAACTTTCTTACATAAAGAACGCTCGCTCCCGTCCGAAATGGCGTTATCTTAACCTTAAAACATTTACTAAAGCAAGTGATAGTTAACCAAATTAAAGGCCAAAAATCAAGACTTTTCCCTAAAATTACCAATTTATTTAAAATATGGAAAATTAACGCCTGATGTTGTTTTTAGCTAATCCCTCGGCGATGCTACCCGGAACCTCCTCATAATGGCTTGGTTCCATGGTAAAAGAGCCTCTTCCTTGAGTCATACCTCTAAGCTCTGTAGCATATCCAAACATCTCAGCTAGTGGCACCTTTGCCTCTATTATTCTGGCGTTTCCTCTTTGTTCGGTTGACTCAATTTTTCCTCTTTTTGATGAGATGTCTCCAATAACATCACCCATGAAATCTTCGGGAACTATTACTTCAACTCGCATGATAGGTTCAAGAAGGAAAGTACCGGCTTTTTGTTGGCCCTCTCTCATAGCCTCTATTGTTGCCATCTTAAATGCCATTTCAGAAGAGTCAACCTCGTGGTATGATCCGTCAATTAGAGTAACCTGAAAATCAACAAATGGGTATCCTGCAATAATTCCGCTTTCTGCAGCTTCCTTAACTCCTTTTTCAACGGCCGGAACGTATTCCCTTGGAATGGCTCCTCCAACAACCTTATCAACAAATTTAAAGCCCTCTCCTCTTGCAAGAGGTTCAAGTATGATAACAACGTGTCCGTATTGGCCTCTGCCGCCGCTTTGTCTGATATATTTTCCTACGATTTCCGTCTTTCCTCTTATTGTTTCTCTATATGCAACCTGCGGCTTTCCCGTATTTACTTCAAGATTAAATTCTCTTTTCATTCTGTCCACAATAATGTCCAAATGAAGCTCTCCCATTCCGTATAAAAGTGTCTGGCCGGTTTCAACATTCGTTTTTATGGCAAGGGTTGGATCTTCTTCAAGAAATCTTTTTATAACCTGGCCCATTTTATCTCGGTCGGCCTTGGTTTTTGGCTCAACAACAATACCAATTACTGGTTCTGCAAAGCTGATTTTATCCAAAATCAATTTATTGTCCTCGGAACAAAGTGTGTCCCCGGTTATTGCCTCAAGACCAACACCCGCTGCAATTTCTCCTGCGGAGACTTCCTTTATTTCTTCTCTATGATTTGCGTGCATCAGAAGAATTCTTCCCAATCTTTCTTTTTTATCTGATGTTGAGTTATGAATGTAAGAGCCTGCGGAGACTTTTCCGGAGTAGACTCTAAAATAGGTGAGTCTACCAACGTAAGGGTCGGCCTGAATTTTGAAAGCTAAAGCAACAAATGGTCCGTTATCGTCGGCTTTAAGCAGTACTTCCTCGTCGCTATTTATCTTCATTCCTTCGATATCCGGTTTATCTTTTGGGGAAGGCAGGTAATCAACTACCCCATCAAGCACTTTCTGAACTCCCTTGTTTGATAAGGATGCCCCACAATATATTGGATATATAGCTACTTTTATTGTAAGTTCCCTTAAACCCTGCTTTATTTCTTCGTTTGTTAGTTCTTCCCCTGCCAGGTATTTTTCTATTAACTTGTCATCAGCCTCCGCCACTTTTTCAACCATTATAGATCTGTATTTTTGAGCGTCCTCAACCAAATCTGCGGGGATCTCAAATTCAACGACCTTTGCCCCACCCTCACCTTCAAACTTGTAGGCCTTCATTGTTATGAGATCGACAACCCCCTCAAATGTGTTCTCAAAACCTATTGGAATTTGAACCGCAACTCCTTTTTTTGTCAGTTTTTCATCTACAGATTTAACCGACATGAAAAAATCTCCTCCAACCTTGTCCAGTTTGTTAACAAAAAACAAAAGGGGGACATCATACTTCTGAGCCTGTCTGTAAACAGTTTCCGATTGTGGTTCGACTCCTTGGGAACCATCCAGTATGATCACTCCCCCATCTAGTACTCTTAGTGATCTTTCAACTTCTGCCGTGAAATCTACGTGGCCCGGTGTATCAATAATATTTATCCTGCAATCTTTCCAAAAACACGTGGTTGCAGCAGATGTAATGGTAATTCCTCTTTCTCTCTCCTGGGCCATCCAATCCATCTGAGTGTTTCCAAGGTCAATGTCTCCTATTTTGTGGGACTTACCTGTATAAAAAAGAATTCTTTCTGTGGTAGTGGTTTTTCCCGCATCAATATGAGCAATAATACCGATGTTTCGGATCTTTTCTAAAGGATACTTTTTGTTCATAGTTTCAGCCATAGCTTTTTATTTTAACCTATTAAAGACACTTGGGAAATAATTAGAATCTGGCAAAATGTGCAAACGCTCTATTTGCCTCTGCCATTCTGTGAGTGTCATCCCTCTTTTTGATCGCGTCTCCGGTGTTATTATAAGAATCCGACATTACCGAATAAAGCTTTTCAACCATTGGTTTACCTTTTTTGGATCTTGCGGCAGTTATTATCCATCTTGCCGCTAAAGTTTCGGATCTATCATGTTTAAGCGGGATCGGAACTTGATACGTTGCACCACCAACTCTTTTTGATCTTACTTCTTGCTGGGGCATTACATTTTTGACTGCTTGCTCAAATATTTTTAAGGCCTCTTTCTCATCCTCGTTTAGTTTTTTCAAAACTCCATAAATAATGTCTCTTGCCGTGCTTTTTTTACCTCCCATCATAATGGAGACTATCATTTTTGAAACTATTCTTGATTTATAAATTGGATCCGGAGTAGTTATTCTTTTTTTTGCTTTCTTACCTCTCATATTTATTTCGCCTTAGGCTTTCTTGCACCATAAATTGATCTTGAGGTTTTTCTGCCTTCAACTCCCGCAAGGTCGTTGGTGCCTCTCACAATTTCATATTTTATACCCGGCAAATCCTGAACCTTGCCACCCTTAACAAGAACGACTGAGTGCTCCTGAAGGTTATGACCCTCACCAGGAATATAAGCTGTAACTTCTCTTCGATTGGAAAGCCTTACTCTTGCAACTTTCCTTAATGCTGAATTTGGTTTTTTGGGGGTTTGGGTTTTAACCAATAAAACAACTCCCCTCTTTAAGGGACTTGGGTGCTTAACAACAGTCCTTTTCTTGGTGTTAAAGCCTTCTTTAAGAGCCGGTGTTTTTGTTTTTTTTATTTTCTTTTTTCTGCCTATTCTTAGCAGTTGATTTATAGTCGGCATATTATTCGATTCTTGCTCTTTCTCCTGTCGGAATGAGCTTTCCGATAATTACATTTTCTTTTAACCCAACAAGGTAATCTACCTTACCAGAGCAGGCTGCGTCGGTCAACACACTACTCGTGTGTATAAACGAAGCTGCTGACATCCAACTATCAGTGTTTAATGCTGCTTTTGTAATACCAAGCATAATAAGTTTGCCTGTTGCCGGGGTTCCGCCGCTGGCTAAGACTCTTTCTGTTTCCTCATCAAATCTGGCCCTTGTTATTAGTTCTCCGGACATAAATACTGTGTCTCCAGCCTCTTCGATTCTTACATGGTTAAACATCTGCTTAACAACCGTTTCCAAGTGTTTATCATTTAGGGCAACTCCCTGAGAGGCGTAAACTCCTTGAACTTCTTCAATAATATACTTTTTGGTCTCATCAACTCCAACAGTTCTGTAAAGGTCACTTAGGTTTAAGTTTCCACTTGTAAGTTTTTGCCCTCTCCCTACAATCTCTCCGTCTTTGATTAAGATCTCTTCGACCGGATCGATCATGTATTCGACTAATTCTTCGCTTGAATCCGAAGGTATCACAATTATTTTTCTCTCATCTCCGTTTTTCTCAACCTTAGCGGTTCCCGAAGCTTCACTCATTATTGATAAGAATTTGGGGGCTCTTGCTTCAACAAGCTCTTCAACTCTTGGAAGTCCTTGGGTGATGTCTTTTCCAGTAATACCGCCTGCATGGAATGTTTTCATTGTTAATTGAGTTCCCGGTTCACCTATTGATTGAGCTGCTGCGACCCCGACTGCGGTTCCCATTCTGACAAGCTTTCCCGTCATAAGATCAAAGCCGTAGCAAGCCGCACAAATTCCTCTTCTTGTTTCACAGTGCATAGGGGATCTGATTATTATACTTTTAATTCCAGCTTTTTCTATTTCTGCAACAATACCGTCTGTTAATGTAATTCCTGCCTTTACAATTACCTTATTACCTGCTTTTACATCTTTGGCCAATAATCTTCCAACTACCCTATCTGCAAATGTTTGAAGGAGTGTTCCTTTTCCAACAATCATTTCTCTTCCATCTGTAGTGCCACAATCATCTTCTCTTACTATTACGTCCTGACACACATCAACCAGTCTTCTTGTTAGATAGCCTGCATCAGCAGTCTTTAAACCCTTGTCAACAAGTCCCTTTCTTGCGCCTCTTGAGCTTACGAAGTACTCAAGTGCAGAAAGTCCCTGTTTGTAATTACCAAAGATTGGAATTTCAACTGTTTTACCTGTAGGATCAACAACAAGTCCCTTCATACCTGCAAGCTGTTTGACTTGATCCCTGGATGCTTTCGTAGAACCTGATTTAACAAGAATTTTAACCGGGTTGTCATCCCTCAAATTCTCCCAAACAGCCGAGTCTAAATCTGCAGTAACTTTATTCCAAACATCTTCCTTTTGCTTTCTAGCCTCTGCTTTTGTTATAAGTCCTCTTTTGAAATAATTGTCTATTTCAATTACGGATTTTTTACCTTCCTCTAAAATCTTGTTTCTGTTTTCCGGGATAGCAATATCCGCAAGTGATACCGATTGACCACATATAGTTCCGTACTTAAGTCCGATATCCTTAATATCATCAATTAATTTAACCGCAACTTCGTTGGGATCTTCCTTAAGAACTTTGGTCATAAGAATATTGACTCTCTTTTTATCCATTGCTTCGTTTATAAACCAGTATTTTTCCGGGACAACTTTATTGAAAATCACCCTTCCGGGAGTCGTATCAAATATCTGTCCGCTGAGTCTGACTTTTGCTAACTGTCTCAAGTCAATTTCATTGTTTATTTCCATTGCATACATCATTTCAGTCTCATCTGCGTATACCTTGTCCAATACCGGAAGGGATTCATCGAGGGAAGTTATGTAATAAACACCAAATAACATTATTTTTGATGGAATAGATATAGGTGTTCCGCTTGAAGGACTTAATAAGTTCACTGAAGAAATCATTAAATCTTTTGCCTCCTGAATCGAATCCTTTGAAAGAGGAACGTGTACAGCCATCTGATCCCCATCAAAGTCTGCATTGAAACCTGTGCACACGCAAAGATGAAGTTTGATAGCATTCCCTTCAACAAGTCGTGGGTAAAATGCCTGAATTCCAAGTCTCCAAAGTGTAGGAGCCCTATTTAATAGTACGGGGTAGCCCTTAACAACCTCTTCAAGAATATCCCATACTTCCGGAACTCTTGTCTCAAGATAGAATTTAGCGCTTTTTACGTTCGGAGCATAACCCCTTCCTAATATTTCTCTTAAAACCATCGGTTTAAATAATTCCAAGGCCATCTCCTTTGGAATACCACATTCATTGAGTTTAAGCTCCGGTCCATTGATGATAACACCCCTACCTGAGTAGTCGACTCTTTTTCCAAGAAGGTTAAGTCTAAATATTCCCTGCTTGCCCTTTATCATATCAGCTAAGGATCTTAACTCTTTACCTCTTGTTGTAGTTCTTGCCTTCTTTCTTCTTTTTGAAGAGTCAAACAGTGCATCAACTGATTCTTGAAGCATTCTTTTTTCGTTTCTTACAATAATTTCAGGAGCCCCCAAGTCCAAAAGTCTTTTAAGTCTGTTGTTTCTGTTTATAAGTCTTCTGTAAAGATCGTTTAGATCTGATGTTGCAAACCTACCGCCGTCAAGTTGCACCATGGGCCTAAGATCCGGCGGAATTACGGGAATCACATCCATTATCATCCTGTCTGGTCCGATATTTGCTCTTCTGAATTGGTCAACAACAATAAATCTTTTAGCAATTTTCTGTGCTTTTTGACCTTTTGCTTTTTCCAGATCAGTTCTCAATTGTTCTGCAAGAACATTTAGATTCAATCTGCTAAGTATCCCCTTGAAAGCGTCGGCTCCGATTTCAAGTTTGCAGAATTTTTCAAGGTAAGAGATAAGCGAGATGTATTCGTTTTCAGAAATTACTGAATAAATTCCTACACTTTCGACTTTCTTTTGAATAAGTTTAAATTTCTTTTCCTGCTCTTCTAATTTTTTATCGTAAGCCGTTTTTACTTTTTGAATTTTTTGTCTTACCTTTAATTCTTCCTCTTTGGATCTCATCTCATCTTTTATTTTTGAGGTACCGGCAAGCTCCTTTTCTACAATCTTCATTTCCCCGTCAAGTTCTTTCTGAAGAGATGCTTTGGTAATTTCCAAATCCTTTCCAACCTGAGAAATTGCCTTTGCTTTGTTTTTGTTATCTATTTCGGTAACAATGAAAGAGGCAAAGTATACAACTGATTCAACGTTTCTTGGCGTCAAATCAAGTAAAAGTGCCATCTTTGATGGAATTCCCTTAAAAAACCAAACGTGTGCGACCGGGGAGGCTAGTTTCAAATGCCCCATTCTTTCTCTTCTCACCCTGTTGTGTGTAACTTCAACACCACACTTATCGCAGACTACATTTTTGTATCTAATACCTTTGTATTTTCCGCAGTAACACTCGTAGTTTTTGGAGGGTCCAAATATCCTTTCGTCAAATAAACCATCTCTTTCAGCTTTGAAAGTTCTGTAGTTTATGGTCTCCGGCTTTGTAACTTCTCCATAAGACCAACCTAATATTTCCTCGCCGGAAGCAAGGTAAACTCTTAATGCGTCAAAGTCTTTTAATTTGCTTATATCTCTCATAATTTATTCCTTAGAACTTTCACCTTCGGAAATTTCTACGCCAGCTTTCTTAAGATCCTTCTCTTCCAAAACAGCTTCCTGAGATAAATCTTTGGAGCTTATCTTGTTAGTTTTCTCCGGTTCTAAACCTTCTTCTGCTGCTATTTCGGTTTCTTTTTCTTCTTCATGAACTTCTGTTGAATAAGCCTCAAGTCCCAATCCCAAACCGTTAAGTTTTCTCACAAGAAGCTTAAATGTTTCAGGCACTGTTGGTTCCGGAATCTGGTTTCCTTGAATTAGAGCACTAAAGGATTGAACTCTACCCAACATATCGTCTGATTTTATAGTTAACATTTCCTGAAGCATGTGAGCAGCCCCATATGCCTCTAAAGCCCAAACTTCCATTTCCCCAAATCTCTGACCGCCGAATTGAGCTTTTCCTCCAAGTGGTTGCTGCGTAATCAAAGAGTAAGATCCTGTTGATCTTGCGTGCATTTTGTCCTCTGACATGTGAACCAGTTTCAAAATATAGGCATCTCCTACAACAATCTCGTTGTGGTAAGCCTCCCCTGTTCTTCCGTCTATTAATTTCATTTTTCCCGTCACAGGATAACCAGCTTTCCTAAATTCTTCTGCTATTTTAGCTTCGGGTATTCTTTGAAGGGATGGGATTTCGTAAAATTTTCCAAGTTTTCTACCTGCAGATCCAAGCGAAGCTTCCAAAATCTGGCCAACGTTCATTCTTTTCAAAACAGCCTCTGAGGAGAATATAATATCTACATACGAACCGTCTGGTAGTACCGGCATATCGATTGACGGAATGACTGCTGATATAACACCTTTGTTACCGTGTCTTCCGGCAAGCTTGTCCCCTATTTCAATCTTTTTCTGTTGAGCTACATAAACTGTTATTTCTTCTATTGTTCCCGCAGGCAAGTGTTCGTTTTCTTTCTTAGCTACTCTTTTTATTCCTATAACAACTCCGTGCTCACCGTGGGGCATTCTAAGAGACGTATCTCTGACATCTTTTGCTTTTTCACCGAAGATTGCCCTTAAAAGTCTTTCTTCAGCTGTAAGGTCGACTTCTCCTTTCGGAGCAACTTTTCCGACCAAAACATCTCCTGATTTTACCTTGGACCCTATTGCTACAATCCCACTTTCGTCAAGATTCTTCAAAGTTTCTTCGGACACGTTGGGTATGTCCCTGGTTATTTCTTCCGAACCTAGTTTTGTTTCCTGAATCTGGGTTACGTGATCTGATATATGAATGGAGGTTAAAACGTCCTCTTTAACGAGTCTGTCGGAAATGATTACACCATCTTCAAACTCAAGTCCTCTATATATCATGTAGGCAACCTTGATATTAGTACCTATTGCTATTTCTCCATTATCGATGGATGGCCCCTCAATGAGGGTTTCACCTTTTTTGACTTTCTGTCCTGAGACTACTCTTACATATTGGTTGTAGCAGGTTTCACTGTTTGTTTGTAAAAATTTCTTTGCCTTATATTCTGTTTTCCTATTTTTTCCGTTGTATTTAACAACAACTTTATCTGCGTCTGCATACTCAATAGTGCCGTTGTCTTCTGCCGTTGTTAGGGCGTTTGTGTTTCTTGCGACTTCCTCCTCAATACCCGTTCCAACTATCGGTCTTTGGGGTCTAATAAGAGGAACTGCTTGGGACATTTGCTGAGTTCCCATAGTTATACGGACAACATCATTGTTTTGAACAAAAGGAACAAGACCTGCAACGACGCCTAAAACCTGAGCCGGAACCACCTCGATATACTCAGCTAAAGCAACGTCGCCTAATATAAATTCCCCGCCTTTTCTCAGAGGTACCTGAGAATCAAGAATGTACCCGTTATCGTCTGTTTCCACAGACTGGTCAGTGATATAGACTTTCTCTTCGTCGTAAGCTGCAAGGTAAATCACATCGTCCGTTATTCTTACTTTCCCTTTAGAATCTTTTTCAAGTCTGACATAAGGCGTCTCCAAAAATCCATACTCATTTACTCTTGCATACATGGACATATAATTGATAAGTCCGACATTTGGACCTTCAGGAGTTCTGACCGGGCAAATTCTTCCAAAATATGAGTTATGCACGTCTCTTACTGAGAAGCTTGCTCTTTCTTTTGTAAGCCCGCCCGGACCCATAACTGAAAGTCGTCTTAAGTGATCAAGAGCAGTTAATGGATTTTGCTGGTCATGAAGCTGGGAAAGCTGTCCCGTTGCAAAAAATGAGTGAACAGCTGCGGCAATTGCTCTTGGTGAGATTAATGTTGATGGTACTGGTAATGTTTCTCTTGGTGCTAAACTCATTCTTTCTTTTATGTTTTTTTCCATTCTTAAAAATCCCACTCTCATTTGCCATTGCAGCAACTCACCCATACTTTTAACTCTTCTGTTGCCCAAAAAATCAACATCGCTTGGATAAGCAACCCCATTATTAAGTTCAATTATTCTTGAAAATATTTTTATTAAATCCTGAAGCTGTAAAAGTCTGTGCTGAGGATCATTAGGAAAGTCTAAACCTAAAACTTGATTTAATTTAAATCTTCCTACCGCTCCTAAGCTGTACCTTCTCCTATTAAAAAACATTGCATGAACCAAAGCTTTTGCATTTTCCAATATCAAAGGCTCGCCCGGTCTCATTTTTTTGTAGACCTCAAGACAGGCTTCTTCAAAACTCGCTGCCGGATCTTTTGCCAATGTTGACTCTGTGTAGTTAATTTCTGGGTTTGTCTCAACACCCTCAAATGCTTTTCTGATATCATCGTCTGTTTCTAAGCCGAATATTCTCAACAGAGTTGTTGCGGATATTTTTCTTTTTCTATCAATTCTTAAAGTAATGACTCCCGTTCTTGATGTTTCAAATTCAAGCCAGACACCGCTTCTTGGAAGTACTTTAGCACCTCCAAGGAATTGTCCTGTAACAGGAGAATTTTCACCGCCAAATAAAACTCCTTCCGATCTTATAAGCTGGGAAATGATTATTCTGTCAACACCGTTAATAATAAAGGTTCCCTGTTGAGTCATAAGTGGGATGTCACCCATGTATATTTCTTGGGATTTTTCTTTTTTAGCAATTGGATCTCTGATTGTTGCTTCAACATACCAAGGAGCATTATAAGTTCTTCCTGTTCTCATTGCTTCCTCGATGGTAATGTTTTCCCTCTCTACTCTTGGTTTTGAAAGTGTTAGTACCCAGCCTCTTCCGGACGTGTCCTCAATTGTTCCCAATTCATCAAGGATTTCTTTTAGACCGTCCTTTTTGAGCCAGTCGAATGATTCAAGCTGGACACCAACAAGATTAGGTAGAGGTAGAGCTATTTTACGTTTTAAAAAGGTCTCACGCATTAATATTTTTTAAAAAGACTGATAAAGAATTTTACTACAAAATATTCAGTTGTGTAATAGCCAAACTTCCCTCTTGAAAAAAGGTCCCCACAAATAAGGGTTAACTAAGCTTTGATTGAAATAAACAAGTTTGGGACAGAGCGAAAGCTAACACAAATACAAGGCCGTGTCAACACGTTTATAGTCCACTATCTCATTGGGGGAAACGCTGGTACTTTTTAACCTATTCTAATTTATAAAACCTATCTTGTTTAAAGGCCAAAATCTAAATATCACACGACCTATAATTCTATTTTTATCAACAAGTCCTATGTACCTGGAATCCAAAGATTCCCCGCGGTTGTCACCCAAAAAGGCATATTGCTGCGGTCCAAGTCTTAGTGCCCTACCCTCTTTTATTGCACTTCCCCCCACCGTGCATGTATCCTTATCAAGATATTCCTCTTCTAACTGGTATTTTTGGCCATCTTTTGAGACCACAACCCCACAATCGATTATTTTAAATATATCCCCAGGAATACCAATAACTCTTTTTATGAAATGCCTTTCGTTATCTCCCGGGGAAAGAAACACCACAATCTCCCCTCTTTTTAGCGGAATAAATATTCCGCTAATTCTATCCACAAGAATTCTTTCCCCAGAATGAAAAGAAGGTTCCATACTTGGCCCCCAAACTATTTCCACAGACGCAACAAAAAGGTACAATGCCAACACAATTACCATTGAGGATATGAGGGCTTCCGAAAGTTCTAAAATTAATTCTTTAAACTTCATGACTGTAATATAATATCAGCATACATAGATGAACGGAAATAGATCAAAGAAACAAGTAAATACAGAAAATATCATAAAGGGAGACGCCCCAGAAGCTTATGGAATAAAAGAGATATGGGAGTTTATTAGATCAAATTTTGTTATTCTTTTTATCTTGGGAGGTTTAATCTTTCTTATTTATGCACCTCTAATAAACGGCCAGTTCCTAAATCTTGATGACCAAAACGGTCTCGTCTTGAATAAGCCACTTTATTCGTTAACCGAAACTTTAAAATTTCTGGATGCTCCAGCAATAGCAACCTCGATAATAGTAAATCTGTTCGGTATGAATTCTACTGCTTTGCATGTTTTCTCCATACTCCTACACATTATCTGCACTACTTTAGTTTTTATCTTAACTTACCTGCTATTTGGAAAAAAAGTATCACTAATAGCGGCATTTCTTTTTGCGACGCAACCTGTAAATACTGAGGCTGTTGGGTGGTTGTCCGGAATGGGGTATCCATTTAAAACAGTGGCAATTTTACTCATGTTAATATTTTACGTTTTATTCAGAAAAAATAAAAAAATATGGTATTTAATTGTTTCCTCAATCGTTTACTTGGCAAGCCAAATCACCGTCAGGGGAGGGGGTTGGATGTTTATTGCCCCTTTTCTTTTGGTAATTGTTGATCAGTTTTTAATAGAGAAAAAAATAGAATTTAAAAACATTAAGTACTACACACCCTATATAGTTATATCTCTAATATTTGTGGTGATGCTTGTACCTGGGCTTTTCAAACAAAGAATCATAGATTTGAATACCTTATACTATGTCGACACAGAATCCGCCACCCCTTTGATAAATAGAATCCCATATACAACCTACATGGCCTATAAACTTATCGCATTCCCACTCACTCTTACTGTCTATCATGAGGGTGAGATTATAACAGGCGCCGGCTATGCCTTTATGATAGCCGTGACCGTTGCTATTATTTTTGGAATAGCATACCTTTGGAAAAAAGACAGAGTGATTGCAGGACTTCTGCTCACTATTCCTTTCTCTATTCTTCCATCGTATAGCCCCGTAATTATCGCCTGGACGGCAGCGGAAAGATATCTCTATATAGGATCAGCTTTTTTCTCAATGGGTTTGGCAATACTAATCTTAAGAATTGAGGAAAAAAAGAAGTGGAAGGAATTCGCAACTGTAGTAACCATAGTTTTGTGTCTTTTATACTCCATAAGAACATTCACAAGAAGTTTTGACTTCAAAAATAGCAAAAATCTGTGGCTTGCAACCAAAAAAGTCTCTCCCTACAGCTACCGAGTGTATAACAACCTGGGAGACGTTTACTCAAACGAAGGAAATTATGAACTTGCTATCGAAGCATTTAAAAGATCTGTAGCTTTAAAACCTGATTATGCAGACGCTGTCCACAATATCGGCTTTACGTATCTTCAAATAGGCGATGTTGCTAAAGCAAAAAAATATCTCCAACAATCGATAGATATAAACCCAAGGTTGCATCAATCTTGGTACAAGATGGCAAGAATATTCATGGCTGAAAAAAATTACCAAGAAGCACAAAAATACATATCGAAAGCTTTCGAACTAAATCCTAAGGATGAAGCAGTTCAACAAGTGATGACAGAACTTAAGACTCTAGGATACTAAACACCAATAACAATTAAACCCATTATCCCAACTAAGGTTAGATAGATAAGACATGGTATTATTAACCCCTTCAAAACGAATCTTGTCTGGTTTTTTAAGTTAACCACTGCTTCCGCTGAAATAACATCAGCAAGAGCAATCATATTCCCCGCAGCTCCCCCTATTAATCCTAAAGACAAAATAATTGCCGGATAATAATTAAGTGCTAAACTCGCCGAATTTAAAAAACTACCAAACATTATGTTAGAAACCGTGACGCTGCCCGTAATAAAACCGCCAAAAGCTCCGATAAAGGGAGCCAAAAAAGGAAGAGATTTAAGTTCAAACACCTTTGAAATAGTCGTTAGTGATGATGGAAGTCCCGATAGATTGTTTCCGGAGTTTATCATCAGTTGAACCATTGTAGACATAGAAACAACAACCAAGAAAGGGTTAATGCTTCTTTTCAGAGCTGACCCTGAACTTTTAAATACCAAATTTCCTTTTCCCCATAATAAAGCAATAGGCAACCCGGCTACTAAAAACGCTAAACCTGGATTGAATAGGTTCAGTTTGTAGCTGAAACCCCAAGGAAATTCTAAATTAATACTTCCCAAAACAAATTTCCCGACAATTAATAAACCTATTAACAAAATGTATGGGATTATTACTTTGTAAGCCGGTAATTTAACCTCCATCACTTTTGCCTCTTCCAAGTGTCTTTTATTTTTCGGCACAAACAAACCAAGCTTTATTGTTATTAATATCAAAACCATTCCAATTAAGGATCCTAATATCGATGGGAACTCGGGTCCCAGTTTTGAAACGAGGTATGATGGCACCACAAACGCCACCCCTGCCCAAATAGCAAAAGGAACAGCTTCCCAAAAATTCTTCCATCTGTCTTTTTGGATGGAGGCTAAGATCCACAACATAAAAACAGGAACTAAAAACCCCGCGAGGTTAAAAATGGTTCCGTATTTAGTAACTTCAGAAACATCAAGTCCTGCAAATCCAACCCGCACTGGGGTTCCTACCGCCCCAAAGGCTCCTGCTGTGCTATTACCTAACATACCAATCGTTACCGCTGTAAGTGGAGAAAGACCAATACTAACCAGAAGTGGAACAACAATACTGGCAGGAGTTCCAAATCCGGCGGTCCCTTCAATAAAACCCTCAAACATCCAAGCAAGAAGGATTACTTGCACCCTGTAATCCTTAAGCAGCGATTTGAGATAATAACTTACATTTTCTATTATCTTAAGATTGCTCAAAACCTCCAGAAAAAAAATTGCTCCAAAGATAATTACAAAAATATCGAACGCAACTAAAGTCCCTTTAATAAACGAATTTAAAACAAACAAGGGCAGTATTTTCCAATAATATATTTTCAAAGCCAGAGTCAAACCTACCGTTATGATAGAAACATTTAAAAGAGGCAGTTTTGCCGCTAACAAAAGTACTAGAAACAATATAAAGGGGGTGATAGATAATATCAGAGGAACATTAAAATGCATTGTTATATTATCTTATATTGTGAAAACTACTTTGTCTAAAGTATTCAGATGCTCTTTCCATGACAATTCTTGTATTTTTTCCCACTTCCACAAGGACAGGGGTCGTTTCTTCCAACCTTCTCTTTCCCAGATTCGATTTTCTCTATCTTTATTTCCCTCCCGGTTTCATCCACTAATTTCTGTTGGGATATTTCCTGACCCTCCTGCGAAACTCCTGTTTCCAGTTCCCCGTGTTTATAAGATAATCTCCCCTCACGTATTTTTTTCTCTTCCCTCATACCTACAGCCTCACTACTTACCGCCAGCAGCCTTTCGCCAACCATCGAGTAAACTTTAGAAACTAAAATTTCAAACCTTTCATGGCCTTCTCTTTTGTATTCAACCATTGGATCTCTTTGAGCGTAGCCTCTAAGACCTATCCCTTCTCTTACCTGGTCCATGTCAACCAGGTGATCCATCCAAAGGTAATCTATAACCGGTCTGCTAAAAGCACTTACAATTTGAAGCCAGATTTCTTTTCCAAATTCTTTTTCCTTTTTCTCCCATGTTTCAAAACTAAAATCAGAAAAGTTACCCAGCTGTTCAATCAACCACTGCTTGTTTTCCTCGTTCCCCTCGCCCATTTCAAGAATTCTTCTTCTTAATTTATAAATAACTTCTCGATGGGTATTCATAATATCGTCCATCTCAACAAGCTGTTTTCTTCTGTCAAAGTTAAAGCCCTCAACCCTTTTTTGGGCATTTTCTATTGCTTTTGAAACAACGCCGGCCTCAAGAGGCACGCTCTCATCCAGACCGAATTTTTCCATAATCCCGGAGACCCTATCCCCACCAAAGATTCGCATAAGGTCATCCTGCAAAGATACAAAGAATTTTGATCTTCCGGGATCTCCCTGACGACCGGACCTGCCTCTTAATTGG
>Ga0180009_10003762_pt1 | contig 17065 bp, 11 predicted proteins | sample OS_PC_MetaG_FD_123537 | JGI IMG/M metagenome (GOLD analysis project Ga0180009, IMG submission 123537) | Groundwater microbial communities from the Aspo Hard Rock Laboratory (HRL) deep subsurface site, Sweden - OS_PC_MetaG | ecosystem: Environmental > Aquatic > Deep subsurface > Groundwater... | reverse complement strand
TGTTTTTATATACTCCTCTCGCATCTTTAGGTTCGGTATGCTTCGCGCTCTTATCTCAATTGGTTTCAATTCAGAGTATTTCTTTTGCAGCTTGGCTTCAAATAAATTTATCATCAAATCTTCAACTTCGTCTTTCAGTTTTGTTTTTTTATTTTTGTCTGATTCGTTTTGATAATCTATTTTCTTTCGCTCAAATTCCTTGATTAAACTATCATCTTCATTTTCAAAACCAAACCCAACTTGTCCTTGCACATTTTGTTTTTCTTGTCCGTTATCAAAATCAATTCCCAAAAATTCAGAAATTAAACTATTGCCCTGCATAATCTTAAAATCAAGATTTGGCAGTGGTTCAATGCCCCAGTTCTCTTTCTTTTTATCTATATCTTCATGTACTAAAAGAGAGATAAAAAAGCGCAGCTTGGCAATTTCTACCGCAATCTGTTGAATATCCACACCATATATACATTTTTGGATTAAATACAGCTTGCGTCCGTAATCCGCGTTTTTGCCTTTGAAAAAATCTTCAATGCGATTTTTAGTATCCTGCTTAATGCACGAATCGGGAATAGTATCTGCCGCTGAAAGCTGAGCCTGTTTCCAAAGCTCGTTTCCCGGATCAACTTTATTTAAAATAAATACCAATTTATTAAGTGCGCCCATTGGAAACGCGCCTGAACCGACCGCCGGATCAACAATTCTTACACTTTCAATCAGCTCTACAATCTTTTTTGACTCCGATTTATCAAAAGGGTTTTCTTCGCTTGCTGTTGAAAAAAGTTGGACTATTTTCTGATCACAGACGGCTGAAGCCATCTGTTGCAAATCGCTGCCACCATCACCACTGCCACTACAACAACCTGCTTTAGCTGGTTGTATAGCTGGTTGTATAGCTGGTTGTTCACTCGCCAGATGTGTTTTGAAATACGCCTTAAGCGACTCGGTTACCATATAATCAACAATTTCTCTTGGGGTGTAATAACTGCCAGTGGCTTTACGGGCAGTTGTGGATGTTTCAGGATTAAAACTTGCCAGAAGATTTTCAAAGACTCTACCCAAAAGTTCGGGGTCAAGAGCAACATCGGCATCATCTGGAGAGTTTTCGTCAATTGTAAAATTGAATGACGAAAGAATATTGAAAAGCCCGCTAACTATATACTTTTTATTTTGTGTGCCATAGGCTTTATTGAGATTGGCTTCTTTCTCCTCGCTGAAAAATAGAATATTCGGAACATTAGGCTGATTCTTTTTTACCGCAGTGAATCCGTCAATATAAATTCCGTTGGGCTTATCATCAAGGCATTCAAACAGTCCGCCGTTCAAAAATGGTATTTCACCAAAATAATCTTTTAGTTTTTCCGGGTTTTTGAAAAGCTCCTGGAAGCGAAAAACATTTTGATTGCCAAAATCAGGATTATAACCTTTGTATCCCCTGATCTCACTTCTAAATTTCCGTTCGTCCTTTTTGGTGCTTAAGGTGGCGAAGAACAGGTTTTGAAGGATTGCCATGTAATAAGTTGAGTCCTCGGCAGAAATGCTCTTGAGAATTGAGGTAATATTTTTTTCTTCAAATAAATCTTTTGGCACCAAACCACGCTCCCTCATAAACCAAATAAAAATTATTCTGGTAATTAGGCGAATAATTGCAATATTTCTGCCGTCTTTCTCTGCCAACGCGTCTTTTGGAAAAGTGCTATGATCAACCGCCCAAAAATACCAATTGGCAATATCCTCATAAAACTCTTTGGTAACCTTTTCAACTGAAAAAGCGTCTTTTATTTTTTCCAAACTGGAAAAGTCGCCCTCGCCTATTCGTTTTTTGAATGTTTTATTGGTCAAGTCGTTTCCGACAAAATAAGTAAAACGACGAAAAGCGCTCCAATCTCTTTTTTTACCAAGATAATTGGCGTAGATCAGAGAAAAGCGGAAACTGCCCGCTTGATTGTAATAAATAAAAATGCCAGCGTCTGTTTGAGTTTCCTTGAGGATTTTCTTTCCCAGTTCATATTGTGCTTTTTTGCCGGAGCGTTCAGACAGTTCTTGTTTTGCTTTAAAAGCGCAAACAAGTAGCGTGCCGTCATCCAAAGCAAGCTCGCCAAGTTTCAAACCAGCGGAAAAATTATCGGTATTATAATAATCAAAACTTTCTTCGCTTGGACGAAAATTGCTATTTTTTTCAGAAAAAAACCGCTTCCATCTTTGAAGATCAAAATTGTCTATGATATTTTGTAAAAATTCTCTTGTTTCCATATCATTTCTTCTTTTTTTTGGGTACTGTCTTATTTACGACTCTTTTCTTTGCTATTTCAAGCGCATGCAAAGCTACCGAATCAAAATCATTGCCCATGTTTTTTGCTTCACTTTTCTTATATTCATTAAAATTCTTTTCGGCTATTTCTGCCGCCAACTCATGCGAGACTTTGCCTGCATCTTTCAAAATATCTTTATTGTTAATCTGTAAAAATCCGTGTAGTTTATCTATCCAGTCTTTCATATACATTGGTACTCTCTGCAGCGCCTGTCCTTCGGCAAATACGAGATATTGCTCGACGAGATTATTTAAAACGAGAAGTTCCTGCTCGCTCAAATAATTTTTAGCGATCAATATCTCTTCTTTTGTTGGTTTGCTACCTCTGAAGTTTGTAAGACCTACATTTGGTTTTTTGCTATCTACCCTACTCGCAACTATTTCCGCAGCCGTACTTCCGGTGATTGCGTAATGAACTTTGTTTTGTACTGTTTTAAAAAAAAGAATACTCTGTTTATCTGTCGGATCATAATCGACACTAGTGGCATAGATGGCGGTAATTTTTCTATAAAATCTTTTTTCCGAGGTACGGATTTCTGTGATACGACGAGTTAATTCTTCGAAATAATCAAACGGCAGATCCGGATTTTTCAGGCGTTCGTCGTCCAGCACAAAACCCTTGACTATGTATTCACGAAGTCGTGCCGTTGCCCATTGACGAAAAGCTGTTGCGATAGAACTTTTAACACGATAACCAACCGATATGATCATATCCAGATTGTAAAAGTCTATTTCTCTTTTTACTTCACGATCGCCTTCCTTTTGAACTGTAAAGAATTTCTTTACAGTTGAATTTTCTGATAATTCTCCCTCTTCCGTGATATTTTTTATATGTTGGCCTATGTTCTGCTTTGTTGTTTGTAGTAGGTTCGCTAAAGCATTTTGTGTCAGCCACACGGTATCACCGTCAAAACGCACATCAATCTTCGTCTCGCCAGAATCGTTTTTATAGATGACTATTTGTGATTGTGCGATTTGTTTTTTCATGTTATTTTTTCTTAAAAATCACGCTCCGGCAGATTTCTTTTTTCGTTTCTTTCCTGACTTTGCCAACAACACTTCCGCCTCTTTTCGCCGCTTTATTATTTTTTAGAAATACTTCAATAAATTCAAAGCTGCTCATAAGAAACCATTCTTTGGGGTCTAAAAGTTTGCCACACAACGGACATTGATAATCAATATTGCCAACTTTAATTGCGTTTTTATAGTCGTGCCTACAGATTGTTTTATTATTCTTTTTGCGAATGGTTTTCCGGATTTTACTGCTTTTAAATAATGCTATTTTTGTCGTTTTCATAATTTTTATTTTGATTGATTCTCAATGGCTATAATAATTTCTTTGGACAAATCTTTCTTTGACGGTTGTTTTTACTCCTTCGGGGACAGGTCTCGCTATTGGATGTTCAAGCGGAGTTCCTTCCCGATTCCAATTCATCAAGTAAAAAGCTCTCATTGGATTCAATATACACGAGTGGCTTTTTATTTACAACCAAGACCGCATGCAAACAGCAGGGACATTTGGGGACGCCCTTCTCCACCAGCAGATCTAGAAAAAACCGCTAGCACCCATCGCCGGCTGGGATCACTTCGCCGTTTCTGCCCACGGTTCGTGGAGTGATAAAAGGCGCCTGGGACAGTAAATCCTGGTCACCTTATAAACCCATCATTTCACCTTTTTGCTATTTTGCAATCCATCCCCTGTTACCCAAAACCAAATCAATCCCTACTTGACGAATGTGATGACCGGAAAGGCGTAATCGCTATCCTGCCAAGCCTGATTATCTCTGGTATCCCCCTGGTTGTCGCGGCAGTCGATGCCGATGCTGTAAAGGATCTGCTTGGATTCGTTCCACACATAGGGTTTTCCCGAACACGGGTCCAGCAATTCCCGGTAGCTCGGCAAATCATTGAGCTGCGACTGTATCGACCGCGCCGGATCAAAGCTTCGGTGCAGGTCGGCGGCGATGTGGACCATGTCATGAAAGGTCTTAAGCATGTAGGATTTATAGACCATGCCGATAAAGGCGTCGGAATTCCCCACGTCAAGAAGAACCTTGCCGACCATGTTTTGCAGCCGCCAGAAAACGCCTGAACTTAGAGGTTTCCATTTCAGAGATTCTTTCCCCCATTGATAAGGCGGAGTTTTCTCGCTCTGGATGATCCCCTCCATGAACCGGATGCGGGCATTGCGGGTGCGGTTTTTCTGGTAAAGCAATCTATATTTCATTCTCGAAAACCAACTTTCTTTAGAGAAATCTAGGTCAGGTGGAAAAAGCATTTCACAAGTAAGCGCCAAGCTGGAACCAAACTCTCCAGGAGACAGGCGTGGGGTTTGTTCGTATACGAGTTGGAAAACCTGAGGCGGGCAATCTTTCTGGTTCATGATATCGTTCAAGGCCCAGATGGCCAGGCGCGCCACGGCTTTGGCTACCAGGTTGGTAATTAGGGTGCGACTGTTGGGGGTCACTTTGTTGGCAAAGTGTAGATGGCGCAGCAAGTGTAGGGCGGCTTCGGAAGCGCCGCCCTGTTGTGCCGCCATGATATCCAAGGCGATGGAGAGCTTGGCCGTATGGAGCCAGACCAGCAGGTTGGGAATAGGAGCATCATTTCTCACCAGGGTGAAATCGCTGAAGCTGTCGCAGTTGATCAGTTTTTCATAACGGTCTAGTATGAACCCGTATTCTTCGCGGGCCTTGGTTAACTGCTCCTGGTATTGCTTTAAAGCGGCCAGCCAATCAACCCCAAATCTCATGACTCCTATTACTTTCCTCAGCTCTATTGGATAGTTATACTTTTTTTTATTCTTCTCATGGTTGAATTCCTTTATATAGCGGTCATTGTCAAAGGCGGGGTCGCTGAGACGGCGGTAAGGAAGACGCACCGCGTCGGTTTCGATATCGACTTCCTTCGGCTCGGTCAGTGTCCATAAACGGTAGTAGCCGTTCGTTTTTTCAAAAACCTCCGGCGCAAGTGCCTGCGGGGCGGCCAGCGCCGGTGCAATCGGCCGGGCATCGATCTGGTTGAAGGCCAGGTAACCCACGATCAAGGCCAGCAGCACCAACAATACGCGGATCATGATTTTTTTCATGTTTCCTCCTTTTTCACCATTGTAAGGGGCCGCAAATGAAATGTGGTCTCTGAAGTATCATGATTTTGTCATAAAATTGTCACGGCCGCAGATAGGGATAGTCTTTACAGGATCAGTTTGTAGCCGGCCCCGTGCACGGTCAGCAGATGTTCTGGCCGGGCCGGATCCAGTTCGATTTTCTGGCGCAGCTTGAGGATGAAATTATCGATGGTTCTGGGTGACGGTTCATATTCATCACCCCAGACCCGGTCCATGATCTGATCGCGGCTGACCACTTCCGGGGAATGGGCAGCCAGCAGCCGCAGAATAGCGGTTTCCTTGGGCGTCATGTCCAGGGTCCGTTTGCCGCGGTGGATTTCAAAGCGGCGGAACAAAACCTCGACTTCCCCGATACGGATAGTGGTCGGAGCTTCTTTTTCCCGGGCTGTCCTTTTCAGCAGCGCCTGCACCCGGGCGACCAACTCCTTGATGCTGAACGGCTTGGTCAGGTAATCGTCGGCTCCCAGCTCGAAGCCCAGCAGCTTGTCGTTTTCCCGGTCACGGGCCGTGAGCATGATGATCGGCGTCTTTTCGTCATGGCGGCGGATCTGTTTGCAGATTTCATAGCCATCAAATCCGGGCAGCATGATGTCGAGTACGATCAGGTCGGGGTGCTGCTGACCATACAATTCGAACCCTAAGCGGCCGTCGCGGGCGCTGATGGTTTCAAAGCCGTGAAACTGCAAGGTTTCCGCCAAGCCCTGCTGCAGGGTGTTGTCATCTTCAATGATCAGTATCTTGCTCATGATTGTTTCCTTTTTTTTCCGCTGTGGTGCCCTGCCCCGGCCATGGGCAAATGGATGATGAATTTCGATCCTTGCCCCACTGCGCTTTGCACTTCGATGCGGCCGCCGTGGGCGTCAACGGCATGTTTAACCAGAAACAGCCCCAGGCCGCTCCCCTGGCTGGTACCGGTATCGTCATTTTCGACCCTGAAAAACTTGGTGAAGATAGCCTCGTGGTGTTCCGGAGCAATACCCAGGCCACAATCGACCACCTCCAGCAACGCCTCGCCGGCGGAGCTGTAAACCTTCAGCTCAATCTCTTTATGATCGGGTGAATAGCTGAGCACGTTCTGGATCAGGTTGCCGATCACCAGCCGCAGGGTGCGGGCATCGCAAGCGAACACCGGCATCTCTTCAGCGATTTCAACCCGGCAAGCAAAGCCATTTTCTTTAAGGAGCGGCAGGGCCTCGGCCCACGCCTGCCTGGCGATTTCCGGCAAAGACGCCGGCTGGAAACGGTAGGTTTTCTGCCCAGCCTCGATGCGCGAGAGATCGAGCAAATTGCCGATCAAATCGTTCATGCGGTCCGCGGCAGCGATGATTCTGCCGGGCTGGGCAGCCCGCTGCTCCTCGCTTTTCAGCCAGTTCAACTGCAGCTGCTCGGCAAGCATGCGGATGCGGGCCAGGGGGGTTTTCAGGGTGTGGGCGGCGCTGTCCAGGAAGCGGTTTTTGAGTTCCAGCAATTCCATGTCGCGACGCAGGGAACGAAAAAACAAGGCCACGACCACAAACAGGGTTAAAAGCAATGCAGCGATAAGCACGTAATTGACCAGCAGCTCTTTGCGAATTCGCGCCTCAAGATATCCGGGGCGCGGCGCCTTGACCGCCAGCACGTACCCGGGCAGCAGCTTCTCCAGAGTCAGTTGCGGCAAACTTTGCGCAGCCAAAGCGCTTGCTTCGACCCTGGTTGACAAAACCAGCTCCGGGCTGGTCTCCGGCCAATATTGTTTTTTCAGGTCGGAAAACAGCACCTGTTGAATATGGGCCAGGGCGATACGAAAACCGAAAAAAGTAGGTTCGGCAGCGGCCTTTTCAAGGGGCAGCGGGGCATAAGCCACCCGCAGCGCGGCCTGCAGGATAAACGCCCGGGAATTTTTCCCCAACGCTGGCTCGGACGACAACAGCGGCAGCTCTCTTTGCAGGCGGGTGTAGAAAAGCTTTTTTTCGTCATTGACCAGGTAAAATTCCTGGATCTGCTGCAAGCGTTTGAATTCAATCCCCTGCTGGTCGGCGGCCGCCCTTTCCTGATCCAGTTCAGGAAAACGAAAGAAATTCCAGCGCAACGACATTTCCTGGGCCGGGATCCCTTCCAAACGTTCACGTCGCAAAGCTTTGGTCAAGCGCTCCTGCAAGGAAGCGGAACGGGAGATCTGGCGGTTGAGGTAATCGAGGGCCTCGTTTTTATAAAAATCCAGCAGCGGTGATTTACTGGCCGCTTGCAGCGCCAGGATGTCTTCGTAGAGTCCCAAATAGCAGTCGGCGGCCGCCTCACCGGCGCCCATGCGGTCATAGGTCAGGGCCAGCAATTGCCGGGCCTGCAACTGCAGATAGCGGTCGTCATCGGCAGCCGCTGCCTGGCCATGGATAACCTCAAGGAGGTACTGGAGCGCCTGTTGATACTTGCCCCATTTAAAGTAGCAACGCCCGATGGCCTGAAAGAACAGCGCTTTTTCACGCCCGGCGCTTGCTTGCTTGGCGCCGGCAAGATATTTTTTAATAGCCGCCAGCCAGTCGCGTTCCTTGAGTTCATGGTTTTCCCCTTCCTGGAACCGGCGCTTCAGGGTGCTGGCACTGAAACTGGAGAAGCCGAACCGGGCCGGCGGAGAGATCATCGGCCGGGTGAAAGGAAAAAGATACTCGCGGTTAGCAGTGATGATGAAAGGATAAGTGACGATGGGGTGCGCGGCCAGCAGGTTTTTGAGCCTCTGCTGAATCTGCAAAGGGCGGCCCGGATCCAGCGGTTCCCGGGTCAGCGAGGTGAAGACAGCCTGGATGGAACGATCCATGGCCTTTTCCAGGCCCACGGCGATGCGTTCCAGTTGACCCTGCCATTGTTCGCGTAATTGGATGGCGCGCGTTTGCTTCTGGCGCGCGACCGACCCGATACCGATGATGCTGATCAGCAGTCCGGGGATGACCAGGCTCAGCCCCAACAGTATCATCTTGCCCGGGGCGGAAACCCGCGGTCCCGTTTTCCTCATAATGCGATTGTAGCATGCGGCCCGACCATTGGCCAGCGCTCACTCCCTCCGGACTTATTGCCCCGGCGGCGGAACTGCCAGTTCGGCCAGCAATTCCCGCAGGCCCGGCAGCGGCGGTTTCCTGAAAGTTTTTTGCAGAAGCGCCAGGCGCCCGATCGCTTCGCGGGCGTATTCGTTTCGCTGGCGTTGTCGTTTCAGGAAATAATTCCTCCGGTACTGGTCGGTCCCCTCTTCGCGGCTCATTGTCGCAAGCTTGGCGTCGAAATCCTCCAGTTCTCTGCGGAAGTTTTCAATGGCGGATAGAAAATGCGAGCGGGCTTCGCGGAATTTATTTTCCTGCCGGGCCACCTGGCCCAGAAAGTACCAGGCCTCGGCATGCTGCGGCTGCTGTTCCAGCACCTTGCTAAAATCGAGCGCGGCCCGGCCGGGCTGGCCCCGGTCCAGGTATAGCAGTCCCGACAGCATGTTCAGCTCCGGGGAATCGGGAATGTAGGCGGCGGCCAGGTTGAGATAAGAACGGGTTTCTTCCGGCCGATTCCGGTAATAACTGTTTTTGGCCAGGTAGTAATTGGCCTCACCGTGATAAAAGGACTGCTTCTCGATCATCTCGCGCAAGGCCCGGTCGGATTCATCGTAGCGCCGCAGCTCGCTCAGGCAGATGGCCCGGCCGAACAAGGCCGCGGGTTCCAACGGATATATCTCCAGTGTTTGCCCGTAGTAAAGGAGAGCCTGCTCATATTCCTGTAGCGAGTAGCAGAGGGTGGCCATAGCGTTGCGGGCCTTGTACAAGACCGGCATGATCTCAACGGCCCGCTGGTAGTCGGCCAGCGCCGCCTGATATTTTTTCCCGGTGTTATGCCAATTCCCGCGCAGCATGACCATTTCAGCGAAGTCAGGAAACGCCGCCAGTTTTTCAGCCATTTCTTGGGGAGTGTTGGAGCTCAAATAAACTGCCAGGTTGGAATTGCCGTAAAGACGACGAAATTCGTTCTCCTCATTGATGAGTTTTGCGGTGCTATCGCGTCCGGCAACGAGGCGGAGGAAAAGCAGATACAGATAATGGGACAATGCCGACCCGGTCTCCCGGGACAACGGGTATTTTTCCAGTTCGAGCGTTTTATGGGCAAAACCGCCTGGATTCAAGGCATGTACATAAAATTTCTTTTGGGCGATTGCCAGGTAGGCTGTACATGGCATTTCCGGAACCCTTGGCAGCAATTCTTCCGCCTTTTGCAGCCAGGATTCATCGCGAAAAAACAGCTCCGTCTCCCGCAGGGACAGGAGGATATAGGCGGTGAACAAGCGTTGGCGCAGCTCCACTTCGTCCCGCTTGGCGAGAGCCTCCTCGTAGAAACCGGCCGCATTTTTCCATCCGCGCCAATGCATCTTGGCAAACTCGGCATCACCTTGCTGGCGCAGTTGGGAGAAAAGTTCTGCTTCGGCATCAAGCTGCGGTTCAGTCCTGGGACCGGTGCAGAATGCCATGAAGCAAAGAACAACAATCCATAGCTGATAAAATCGCCTGATTAAAGAATTCACCTTACCTCCCTGGCCCTTTAGAGACAGATCGCATAGAGATTTGCGATCAATCATGATCGATTTCCAAAGAGAGCATGACCGGATCTGGTTCCTCAAAAAATTGCAGATCTTCTCCCTTCCGCCACTGACCGACCCCATGCAGAATCCCCGCAACAGCAAGCAGTAGAAAGATCGTTATGCTCATTGCGACAGGGCTGGAAAGACAAAACAGCTCAACCAAGGTCACCAGAGTCAAATAGAGCAGGAAAGCAAGCAGGTATGGCCCGGCAAGGCTTTTCAGGTTCGCTTTTCCCGGCAGGTACGAACATGTAAAAGGAATTTTACGGAAGCGCAGGAAAGCGGTTTCTAAAATAAAAATAGACAATGCAAATGCAAAGATGGCATGGATTATAGCGAAGCGTGCCCCTCCTGCCAGCCAATGAAAAATTCCAGCGATAATCACAATTGGCAGTATGACCCGCACAATGGTCACCTTAATGATCGCAGACCGATAGACTGACATCCGTTCATTGGCGGTGATACGAAAGATCCAGTTTGCTTCCAATTCCACAGGTATTTCCATGATCGCACCTAAGCCTAGCAAAGAAAAAGCAATGAGAATATGCAACGGCGTGATTTTGAAAGCGAGCGTCATAGCTTCGGATCCGAGCCTGCCGCTATTGACGAAAAGGAGCAAAGCCAGCGCTGTCCCGATGGCCAGAAAACCTCCCATTCTGAGACGGTGCATAGGGCTGCGTTTAAGGGTAACCGTAATAAAATCGTAGGTCGCCCGCTCGTGGGGCTGGCTCAAAAATATCCGCTTGGAAACGGCCGTCAGTTTCCCTTCGGGCACGATCTTTTCCATCTGTTCATCCTCGCGACGGAAATGACGACGGTAGCCGATCAAGGCCATCCCCGTATACACGAAAAGCAGCAGAACCAAACACCCCGTACCAACCATGGTGAGGCGGTAATAAAGGGGGTCGCTCCTGCCGATGATCCATTGATACATGCCCGTGAACCAAAGGGAAGGGAACGCGAAGACCCTGATATCCGCATTCTTTAGCCATCCGGAAAAAATTCGCAAGCTCCAGCCGATGCCGGAGAAGAGGAGCAACGACGCGACGATCCAGAGAAACTGGAGATACACACCAGCTTTCTTGAACCAGGCGCGCGGAAGCAAGATCATAAAGAATGATTGGATCAAAGCGCACATGAAAAAAACAAAAAAGCAGGCAGCCCATATCGAAACAAAATGAGCGAAAAAATAGCGGGCGCCGTACAGTAGGCTATTTTGCAGATGAGTCAACATCCCCGCAAAAATAATTCCCGAAAGCAGGGCCGCACCCAGACAATACAGGGCGACAAACATGCCCATGGCGGCGATCTTGGCAAGGAGGATCCGCCCCATTGAAACGGGAAGATGACCGAGGTTGTGGAAATCCCTCCGATCCAGGAAGAGATTGTCCCATTCCAATATGGACAAGACCGCGAACACCAGCATGAAGATGGAAATGAAATAACATTTCTCTTCCCAAGTTGCTGGTGAATCCGGGGTCCAAAGATATTTTGGGAAAAGTATCGAATATGAAAACAAGGCTCCAGCCACGGAGAGAATCACAATAAAAATGACGATTTTTTCCATTTGTTGTTCAGCGAAAGTGATGGAATCATTTTGGAAAAAGCGGATAAAAAAATGACGGCACAGGACGGAAAAGGTCCCGCGATTTTTTTCCTTTCGGCGCCTGAGTATCATGCGCTTCCACTCACGACGCTTGCGATCGCTCCGGCCACTTCCCGTGGGTCTTCCCTGATCACCAACTGCCGGAAGACGTCTTCCAGGCTTGGGGCGGCCAATAGCTGCCGCAGGTTACTCACAGAATCGTGGGCGACGATGGAGCCCTGATGAAGAATCAATACGCGTGAGCATATCTTCTCCACCTCGTCCATACCGTGTGAGCTGAAGAATATCGTTTTGCCCCGCGTCGCCAACTCCCGAACCAGGTGGCGGAACACCAGCACCATCGAGGCATCCAGCCCGGAAAGCGGCTCATCGAAGATCAGCACCTCCGGATCATGGATCAGGGCGGCAATGATCAACACTTTCTGCTTCATGCCCTTGGAATAGGAGGATATGGCATGATGGGCAAAACTATCCAAGTGGAACAGTTCCAGAAGCGAGTTGGCTTTTTTGACAAGCAGGGATTCCGGCAGCCTGCGCAGCCGGCCCACCAGCAGCAGGTACTCCCAGGCACTCATGTGGGAATAGATCTCCACCTGTTCAGGCACATAACCAAGCCGGCGCTGGAACCAGGTGAGATCGGCGCGCACGTCGCGCCCACAGTAGCGGATATCTCCCTGGCTGGCCGTTAATAACCCGGTTAGGATCTTGACAGTAGTGGACTTTCCAGCACCGTTCGGTCCCAGGTATCCGAGTACCTCACCCGGTTTGACAGTGAAATCAATGCCATTCACCGCAAAAAAATGGCCGTACCGCTTTTTTAACCCATGTACTTCGAGCATATTTTGCCCCTCGCTTCAAGCCGGCATCGTTATTGTTATAGCCGGATATCTATGGCCCCTACTTGCCCTTGGGGGCGGCGATGTCGAGCCAGGCGAACCACAGCGGGTGGTGTTTTTTATACCAGCGCAGGATCTCCAGCAGTTTCACCTGGTAGGCGGGTGATATCACCTCGGGCGGGATGCGGTCGAAGTGGACGCGGATGTGATCCTGCTCGGGAAATTCCAGCGCTTCCGAGCACAGGGTCTGCAGCTCATTGCGGATGCGCCCCGAGTCGGAGATGCGCACCGGCCGGTGCTCGTAGTCCTCGCCGCCCATGAAGCGGTTGAGCAGCGGGTTGAAGACCAGCCAGCTCTGCTCCAGGGTCTCCCCCAGCCGCAGGGTGAAGGTTATGCGCTTGTCGCCGCGCGAGCCGGCGAGGCGCACCGTTACCCGGTAGAGCCCGGGCTCGACCTCTTCTACCCCGGGCGCCCCGGAATAGGGATCGGGACACATGTAGCCCGACACGGCCAGCACGTCCCATTTCTTCTCGGGGAAGAAATCGTCCGCCTCGACCGAGGGCTTGTGCACCGGGATGCCGGCCTGGCTTGCATCCTCGATCATGGCCCGGAAACGGGCGGCGGTGGCGGCGTCGACATCGCGGCCAAGCACTTGTCCCAGCCGGGTAGCAAAATCCCCGGCTTCGGGGTCGAGCCCCATCACCAAGCGCTCGCGGTGGTAGGGCACCTCAAAGGTCGAGGTGAAGGGCGAGATATAGGCGGCCAGCCCCAACATTGGCGCCAGGCTGGCGGCCTGGATGGCCTCGGCCGAGGCCGCGTAGCCGTCGCATAAAAAGAGGTGGCGCGCTCCGTCCTGTTCATAGGGGCCGATGTGATAGGTCGGGGCATAGGTGCCCGATTCGGTGAAGGCGGGGATGCCGGTCGGCAGGGGAAAACCTTCCTCGACGATGTGCGCCCCCAGGTCGGTCCATTCCCGCCACAGGTCGCCGATGCGCATCTCCCGGCTCTTGCCGCCCAGGGTCCAGATGTGGACGCGTTCCGGGGTGATGTCGGGGTAGGTCTTGCGGATGGCCTGCAACACCTGCCGGCGCGGCGTGCGGAAGGAGAGGAGGATCGATTCCTCGGCAGCCCGATCAGCAACCTCGCGCGGCAGGAAGAGATTGCCCATGTATCCCTCGTAGGGGCGGGTGATGGCCAGCGGCTGGTCAAAGAGGTGCAGGACGGTCATCGCTCCTGTCTCGGCTCCCTTGGAAAAGCGCGAAGTGTTCTCCAGGGTGTCGATGGCCGCGCCCCAGATGGTGATGCCGGCAGTCTTGATGTCGCGGTAGAACTCGTCCCAGCCGTAGTCCTTGCGGTTAAGCAGCCGCACCACCTTGCGGTCGAGCCAGCGGGCCACGGCCGGCCGGGCGTATACCCGGCCGAAGCCGAGCTGGGGGTTGGAGCCCATTTCCGGGGACTCCCCGGCCTTGGGCATCAGTCCCTCGCCGACGCAGACCATGATGGCATGGTTCTCGGGGAGCTGGCGCGACAGGTACCACAGGCTCTCGCTCATGGCATAGGCCGAGATGGCGTCGGCCTCCTTCTTGACACGGTTAAGGCCGTCTTTGTCGAGCCCCTTGCCGGCGCCGAAGCGGCCGAAAAGGCGGGTGCCCAGGGCGGTCACCGCCCCGGTGACCGCGAACAGCCGCTCCATGCCCCCCTCCATGAACGAGATCTCCCTGGTGAATTCCTTGGCCGGCTCGCCGCGCACCCAGGTGACCTCAACGTTCTCCAGCCAGATGTGGAAGCGCCCCAGGATGGGGCGGGCGTCGAAGGCCCACTGGGCGATCAGGTCCCTGGTCTCTTGGGAAGCAGAATTCATGGCAACCTCCTTGGTTCTTTGAAAAAACGGTTCCGCCCTTATTGCGGCCGCGGCGACGGACCGGTTCACATTGTAGGCAAAGTTCCGGCAAAAATCAAGTTGTGCGGCCATTTGACAGGGAGTTCTTTACTCCCCTGTTACTTCTCACCACACTTTTTCAGAGTGCAGCTCCCAGACCTCTTCGTCAAGGTTTTCCTTGAGATATAAAAACCGGCCCTGGTAAAAGTAGAAGAGGCAGCCATTGTTCAAGCGCCCGGTATAGGGCAGGAACACCCGCTTCAATTCCTTCCCTTGCATGTCGAAGATGACGAATTCCACTCGATCGCCGCGGTAATTATAGGTCCTGGTGACGAATCTATCATCTACGACTACAAAATAATCAAGGCCTGGAGCATGGCCAGGGAATGAGAGCCGTTCCGCAAACGCCGCCCAGCGGGATTTCATGTCCGGCGCCTCCTTGAGGGGCTTGATGATCGTCTCCTTCAGGGCGTCCGTCATTTTCACCGGCGGCAAAAGCAAATGAATTTCTCGCTGCTGGACGCCGAATTTGTCATAGATCGTTACGATCGTCTTTTTTCCTGATTCAACGAGGTAGATTGTTTCGCCTAACGCGCGGGGCGAATAGTATTCCGCCACCAGGTTGATCTTTGAAGCTCCGCCGGCTTCCTTGTGCACGCCAAGCTCGCGGATCAGTTTGAAATCCTTGTCATACAGGTTGATCGTTGTTTTGGTTTCCTTATTGTCGAACCGCCAATCCTTGACCAGGAAATTTTCGCCGATACGGTAAATGGCATTTTTGAACACGCGCATAGGTAATTTAATCTCGTCAAGAAATTGTCCATCCAAAGAAAATCGGGCAAACTTGCCAAAGGTCGGAATTTCCAAGTGATCCTTGCAAACACGTATCTGGTGGATAAAGTCGAATTCTCCTGGGCCTTCTCCCTCTTGTCCGAAAGTTTTTTCAAAGATAACACCTTGTGGGCTTTTGCCAAATATGTGGATTTTTGCGGACTCCTCCACCACATAGACCCTCTGATCCGTGAAGGCAATATAATTCGGTTGCATGACCTGGGGCAGCCTGGCGACCATTTCCGCTGATGCCTGCGTTACCATGAAAACCGTACTCAAAATAAAAAAAAGCCAAACCAATCCCAAGCGTATTTTTCTATCTTTCATTCCAACCTCCTACCATCATATCTACTCAAATATTTGCTTCAGGTTTTCAATTTTGTATTCAACATATTGATTTTCTTCATCAGTATCTTCAATTACAAAAAATCCTTTTTCATAAAAATTGATATCACGTAAATCTTGAATACGAGATGCAACATTATCGGGGAATTTAATATCAAAAAGATAATCAAGATCTTTATCAAATATTTTAATGGCATACTTTTTGAATCCTGTTCCCAGAAATACTGCAAAATGGTCTTGGGGCATAAGTTTAATATCCATTATGATAAGGAATTCATTTGGTATTTTTTTTATGAATCCATTATACAAATCCGGATATTCCCGGAGTTTGCTACATGAATCAATAAGTTGATTACTCTCTTCCGGAGTAACAGTTCTTTTTGTAAAGTTAATCTTTGCTGTTTTGATAGTTTTGCCTTGCAAATCTTTTAAATACAGCTGATCGCTGTCTGACACTCCGCAAACTATGCAATTTCTGCCTGGTAAAAAAACAAATTTGTAATCAGGCGTAATCCAATCATGATATAGCTGGTTATTTAACACCATGGTTACGCCGATATCTCTTCTTTTTTCATCTTTGCAGAAGCTGGCGACAATTTCCGCCGATTTTATATTTTTAATCACCAAGTGGCGTATAAGCTCACCCGATTCATCCCTTTCTGAAATATTGCAAATGTATCGCTCCTTGTCGATAAAATATTTGAAATATGAGACTATACCTTCTAATTTATTCTCATCTATTAGCTTCCCATTCATATTGTATGTGATCATCTTTTTAAAGCCTGTCACAACAATGATATCATCTACTATTTGAAAACTATCTAATTCAGGCAATTCTCCAGGCCCCTCGCCCTTTGACAAAAAGCGGCTCATTAAAGAGCCTTTACCATCAAAGCTAAATAGCTCAAGCTTCGGCTTCCTCGACAGCAAAAGCATCAGATTTTTTTCCTCTGACTTTTTGGCACTGGAAAATAAAGGCGGATTTTTTTCATCAATTAATAAAGAATCAATTACCAGTGTTTTTTTCAATTTCAATTCAACAATACCGTTTTTAAGTTCAGCACTTTTCTGACCTATTTCATTACCTTTGACATCTCTGCCTTCAATATAACTCCACACATCCCTTTTTAATAAAAATAAAACACAAATGAAAACTAGCACAACCACAAAACATTTTTTCATGCCGCCTCCATGAAAAATGACTTATATCCGCTCCCCTTGGGCGATTGCATACCGATCGCTGAATTCATTTTTCTTTCTTTTCGACTTTTATTTTATTTCAACAGCATGAAGCTCCCAAAGCTCATTTTCCTCATTCTCAATCAACTGGTAAAGGATGCCATTTTTTATGGTATAGGGACAGGGTCGAAGCACATCGATATATTTTAGTGGAAAATAAACCTGCTTGATGAATTTCCCATCTGTGTTGTAAACAGCGATTATCACGGTACGAATAAGCCCTCACGTTATTCGAATTCAAAGAGCAATTTGCGATTATTCCACCAGGGGATAATTAGTTCTGGAAGTGAGTGAACCCATTCCATAATAAGTGGA
>Ga0180009_10003761_pt1 | contig 17072 bp, 16 predicted proteins | sample OS_PC_MetaG_FD_123537 | JGI IMG/M metagenome (GOLD analysis project Ga0180009, IMG submission 123537) | Groundwater microbial communities from the Aspo Hard Rock Laboratory (HRL) deep subsurface site, Sweden - OS_PC_MetaG | ecosystem: Environmental > Aquatic > Deep subsurface > Groundwater... | reverse complement strand
GCCGTATATGGCGGTAGATCCATTTCTTACCCCAGAAGTGCCTCCAAAATTAACATTTGCAGTAGCAGCAGTTATTTCACTACCAAATTCATTCTTGACCGTAACTTTTACCGTAAATTTATTTAGGATAGTCTTAATGTTAGGATCATCTGCAGAATTCCAGGAAGTAGAAGCTATGGTAGCATTTAAATAACCAGCACTTCCTAAGCCACTACTTTCAATCTTAAAATTTTGCCCATTAGCAATATCAGTAACGCCATTATTAAAATCTATCCCGTTGATGAATGTTACTGATCCGGTATCTGCTTTTGTCTTTTGAGTATCATCCCCATTGCCTAAGGTTCCATCTGGCCCAGGAAAAGTAAGGATTATGGTAGCTTGATTAGTAAGGGTGGTTCCAAACTCATCTTGGGTATTGACCAAGATATCGCCGACAGCTGCATAAAGCAGGGCTTCAGAGAAGAAGAATAAAGATATAGTGAGGATTAAAAATATAGTTTTCTTTAACATCTTAGTGCTTCCTCTAACTTCCTATTTCTATTATGACATTAAGATAAAAAAAAGTAAAGAGAGAGATGATAAAAAAAGATAAAAAAAATAATAAATAAGTTATAAATAGTAGATATTATTAGTAAACAGTAAGAATAAAAAGATGTTGATTAAATAAATATAAGAAAACATAAAGAAAGTTAAATTTGCATATAAAAAACTAAATAACCTTCCTGACTAAATTTCCTTGACGGCTTAGCTAAATTATATTAATATAACTTTAATTAAGATGATAAGTGTTTAGCGGTCAATCGTTAATTGTCAGCAGAAAAAAGAGAGAATCCAGCAAATTCTAATCATGAAATTTGATAATGTCCCTTAATGAAAAGAAACTGCCCGATTCCTTCTATCCAAAAAGCTGATTGCTGATTGCTAAAGGCATACCTGAGGTTAGCTAAAGGCGTTAGTAAATCTTGAACAAAGCAGTAAAGACAAAAGTTATCTCTATCAACCCTGAAGATATTGAAATTTCTAAACTTAAATTAGTGGTAAGTGAGCTAAAAAAAGGTAAAGTCATTGTCTTTCTCACTGATACTCTTTATGGCTTAGGAGTTGACTTTGAAAATCATGAAGCTGTGAAGAGAATCTTTCAAATTAAAGAGCGCTCTATTGACAAACCTTTGCTCTTATTGATTTCAGAGATAAGCGAAGTAAGTAAGTTAGCGATAAATATTTCCCCTTCCCTTTATGAATTAATGAGTAAATTTTGGCCAGGTCCCCTTACTTTGGTCTTAAAAGCTAAAAGAAAGATATTTGGAATTACCTCCGCTGATGGGAAGATTGCTTTAAGAATGCCGAATAGCCCCATGGCTTTAACTTTAATTAAATATTTTAATAAGCCCCTTACTGCTCCCAGCGCTAATCTCTCAGAAAAAGAAAACTTATTGACCGAAGAAGAGATAGAAAGGGTCTTTGAAGGCAAAGTAGATCTAATTGTTAAAGGAGGAAGATGTAAATCTGAAAAACCTTCTACTCTTTTAGACTGTTCAAATCGTACTCCTGTCTTACTTAGAGAGGGTGTGCTTAGCTTTTCTGAGATCTTAAAAGTCTACAGAGAATAATTTTATGATTAAAAAGATAAATTCTATCCTCTTTGTTTGCACTGGAAATACTTGCCGTAGTGTCATCGCTGAATACACCATAAAAAAATGGATAGCGAAGTTTAAAGATGACTTGCACTGGAAATACTTGTCGTAGCGTCATGGCTGAATACACCTTTAAAGAGATGGCTAAAGACAGTCTTTTTAATTTATTTGAGATCTTAAAAGTCTACAGAGAATAATTTTATGATTAAAAAGATAAATTCTATCCTCTTTGTTTGCACTGGAAATACTTGCCGTAGTGTCATCGCTGAATACACATTTAAAGAGATGGCTAAAGACAGTCTTTTTAATTTAAAGGTATCTTCAGCCGGAACATTAGCCTTAGAGGAAATGGGCTTATTAAGTAAAACAAAAGAAGTCTTAGAAAAAAATAATATTCCTATCTCAAACCATAAACCTACTCAGATTAAAGAAGATCTAGTTAGAGAAAGTAACTTAATCTTAACCATGTCCCAGCATCATAAAGAACAATTATCTTATCGGTATCCTGAAAGCCTCTATAAAATCTACCTATTAAGTGAATATGTAGAAAACAGCTCAAAAGAGATTATAGATCCTTATGGTTTATCTTTAGAATCTTACCAGGAGTGTTTTTGGACAATAAAGAGTTACATAGAGAAGCTACTTCTAAAATTAAAAAATTGTTCAAAATAAAATAACAAGGAGTGCCTTATATGAAGATATATCTGGGGTGCGATCATGCTGGATTTCTATTAAAAGAAGAGATTAAAAAATTTCTCCAACCAGAGAGAGCGGAGATTATTGATCTCGGAACTTATGGTCAAGATTCTGTAGATTATCCAGATTATGGCTATTTAGTAGCCAAAGAAGTAGCTACCCATAAAGAGAGCAAAGGAATATTGATCTGTGCTACCGGAATAGGAATGAGTATCGTGGCTAATAAAGTTAAGGAAACAAAAGCTGCTTTATGTCATAATATAGAAACAGCTAAGTTATCAAGAGAACATAATAATGCTAATATATTGGTGATGGGAAGTAAGATCGTTGATACTTCCTTAGCCTTAGAGATGGTAAAAGTTTTTTTAACCACCGAAGCATTAGGAGATCGACATCAAAGAAGGGTAGAAAAGATTAATAGTTTATAGTGGTTATTAACGAAAATTAGACACGAAAATTAGACATAAAAAATAATACCGAGCAATAAAAGATAAACTTGTTTGGAGTTAAAAATTAATTTGAATCTAAGTCAAATTTTGACTAATATAGGCAATCCATTAATTAAGTTGACATACCTCGTAGGGAAAATCCACCCCCTACCCCCGCCAGCGGGGGACAGCCTCGTGGATGTCCGTTGTTTCGTTGCCTTTTCGGACAGGGACAAGCTTATCCCCCGCTGGCGGGGGTAGGGGGTGGAAATACAACTATTATGTCAAGTTATTCATCAGATTGCATATAAGGACTATAAATAAAATATTTGACAAAGAATATAGATTTTGATAAGTTATTTCTTAGAAAATTAGCTCTTTTAAGCTAGTTCGGTGAAGCTAGTAAGGGGCAAAAGAATGTCAATTAATCCTCTTACTTTAGCAGTAAGAGGATTTTTTATGTGAGGAATTATGTGGACAGATAAAATAAAAGCAGTCATTATGGATGAGATAGAGATTAAAAGAACTATCTCCAGATTATCCCATGAAATATTAGAAAAAAACAGTAAGGATATCGATAAACTAGCCTTAATTGGCATCAGAAAAAAAGGAGTTCCTTTGGCTTATCGACTTCAAAAAAAGATAAATGAAATTGAAAAAGTAGAAATTCCTGTAGGCATTATAGATATTACCTTATACCGAGATGATATTAATAATTTAAAAACTCCACACGTAGTCCATGAAACAGAAATTCTCCTCGATGTAAATGATAAAAAGATCATCTTAGTCGATGATGTCTTATATACTGGACGAACAGTAAGATGTGCTATTGATGAACTTATTGATTTTGGCAGACCCAAAGCTATTCAGTTAGTAGTCTTAATTGATAGAGGACATCGGGAGATTCCCATCAAGGCAGACTTTATTGGCAAGAATCTACCTACTTCTTATCAAGAAATAGTTAAAGTTTATTTAAGTGAAGTAGATGAGATGGATAAAGTAGTTATTTACGAAAGAGAAAACAACCATGCTCAAGAGTAAGGACCTAATTTCTATTCAAAGTTTATCGGTAGAAGAAATTAATTTAATCTTAGACACAGCTAAGTCTTTTAAAGAAATCTCAGATCGAGCTATTAAAAAAGTTCCCGTCTTAAGAGGTAAAACAGTAGTTAACCTTTTTTACGAACCAAGCACCCGAACACGGATCTCCTTTGAATTAGCCGCCAAGAGACTAAGCGCCGATTTAATCAATGTTTCCGTAAACACGAGTAGCGTAGTAAAAGGAGAAAGCTTAAAGGATACGATTAAGACTTTAGAATCGATGCAAGTCTCAATGGTCATTATCAGGCATAGCGAAGCTGGGGTGCCCACCTTAATAAGCCGATGGGTGGATTTTCCTATTATCAACGCTGGCGATGGAAGCCATGCTCATCCTACTCAAGCTCTTATTGATATGTTTACGGTAAGAGAAAAAAGGCCTAACTTCAAAGATTTAAAGGTAGTCATTGTGGGAGATATCTTACATAGCCGGGTAGCTCGTTCTAATATTTGGGGTTTTACTAAATTAGGAGCTAAAGTAGTTTTATGTGGTCCACCTACTTTGATCCCTAAAGAGGTAGAGCAGTTAGGAGTCTCGGTAACTTATCATTTAGAAGAAGCAATTTTAGAGGCTGATATAGTAATGCTTTTAAGGGTGCAGTCAGAGAGACAAAAAGCAAACTATTTCCCTAGTATCCGGGAATATTCAAGATTATATGGCTTGAATGTAGATAAGTTAAAACATAACCGAGAAATCTTAATCATGCACCCAGGACCTATGAATCGAGATGTGGAAGTAATTCCAGAAGTAGCGGAAAGCCCATCTTCCTTAATAAATGAACAAGTAACTAATGGAATTGCCGTAAGAATGGCCGTCCTTTATCTTTTGGCCCAAAAGAGCAAAAAATAAAAAGAGAAACACTATGGATATCTTAATTAAATCAGGAAGACTTATTAACCCTAAAAACAACTTTGACGAGCAGGTAAATATTGGCCTAAAAAATGGACAGATAAAATACATTGGAAATAAGATGATTAAGGCTCGCGAAATTGTGGATGCTACTGGTCTGGTCGTGGTTCCTGGATTAGTCGATCTTCATACTCACTTAAGAGAACCTGGAAGAGAAGATAAAGAAACTATTAAGACCGGCACCAGGGCAGCAGCTAAGGGAGGCTTTACCACCATCTTATGCATGCCTAACACTTTTCCAGTAGTCGATCATGGAACTTTGGTGGAATTTATTATCTTAAAAGCTCGTCGAGAGGGCATTATTAATGTCTTCCCTATAGGAGCAGCCACCAGAAGACAAGAAGGTAAAGAATTAGCCGAGATTGGAGAAATGATAAAATTAGGAGCCATAGCTATTTCAGATGATGGTGCCCCTGTTATGGACAGTGGACTGATGCGCCGGATTATGGATTATACTAAGATGTTTAAAGTACCGGTAATTTCACATTGTGAAGACCTCACTCTTTCTCAAGATGGCGTGATTAATGAAGGAATTGCTTCTACTATCTTAGGACTAAAAGGAATTCCTGCCGCCAGTGAAGAGATTATGATCGCCAGGGAGATTGCTTTATGCAGGACGACTGATAGCCAGGTTCATATTGCCCATGTGAGCACTAAAGGCTCTTTAGAGTTAATTAAGAAAGCTAAAGAGGAAGGATTAAAGATCACTTGCGAAGTAACCCCCCATCATTTTACCCTTACCGAGGAAGCAGTCTTTAGCTTTGATACTAATACCAAGATAAAACCACCTTTACGAACCAAAGAAGATGTTAAAGCCATCAAAGATGGAATTAAAGAAGGAATTATAGACATCATTGCTACTGATCACGCTCCTCATACTAAGGCTGAGAAAGAATGCGAGTATGGGCAAGCTTCTTTTGGCATTGTTGGTCTTGAAACCGCCCTTTCTTTAGCTTTAACTGAATTAGTAGAAAAAGAAGGGATCAGCTTAAATAAAGTAATAGCTATGCTTACTCATCGGCCCGCCGAGATTGTTAATTTAGATAAAGGAAATATTGAGGTAGGTAAAGATGCCGATATCACCATTATTGACTTAAATAAAGATTTTATCGTTGATGTAAACCAATTAGCCTCTAAGTCTAAAAATTCCCCTTTCCATGGATGGAGACTAAAAGGTAGTGTCTGGGCTACCATCGTTAAAGGAAAGATTGTCTTTAGAGAAAATAGCTTTAAGGTTTAAAAAGAAAGATTTTTATGGAAAAACTTTGGGCACCATGGAGAATAAAGTTCATTGAAGAGGTAGATAAGAGTAAATGTATATTTTGCGAAAAGCCTTTGCAGGACAAAGATGAAGAAAACTACATTATTTATCGGGGAAAGTATACTTTTCTAATGATGAATATTTATCCTTATAATAATGGCCACCTGATGGTTGCTCCGTATGCTCATAAGACTAATTTAGAAGATTTAAATGAAGAGGAATTATTAGAAATGATGAAACTTTCTCAGCTTTCCGTGAAAGCTATCAAGAACAAGATGAACTCCTCAGCCTTAAACTTAGGGTTAAATTTAGGCAAGGTAGCCGGAGCAGGCTTTGAACATCTTCATCTCCATATTGTTCCTCGATGGCCAGGAGATACTAACTTTATGCCCGTAATTGGAGAAACAAAGACAATTTCAGAAGCTTTAGAAAGAACCTACCAGAAATTATTAGCTGGAATAAAAGAGATCAGATGAGAACTCTTTTAGCTTTGGAAGATGGAAGAATCTTTGAAGGAACTTCTTTTGGGATAGAAGGAGGATGTTCAGGAAAAGTAGTCTTTAACACCCATCTGATGGATATTTCTATCTATAAACTTGAGCTTATGGGTCTAGTTTAGAAAAAAAATAGCTAAACCACCACCTTTGTTTAGCTATTTTTTTTACTGATATGAAAACAATGCAAAATATTTGATAGCTTTAGGAAGCTTGCTATCATTAAACTTAACCTCGGCCTTCTAACTTATTTATCGGCAAAAATCTTAAAAAACTTTACTACTTAATAAAGATTAAAAACAGCAATTCTAATGACAAAGTATTATATAACTGAACACTGATAGCTGAATGCTTCCATAAAAAAGACAAAGATGCACCATAAAAAGATAAAAATATTAGCTAATATTGAAATAGCCCCAGCTTATTATAGAATGATCTTAAAGGATTTAGAGATTTCAAATGAAGCTCTACCGGGACAGTTTATCCATGTGAGAGTCTCTGATGATCTTCATCCTTTACTACGTCGGCCTTTTAGTCTTTATAGAATATCTAAAGAAGATCAATTTATAGAAATCTTGTATCAGATTGTAGGCCAAGGTACTTTGCTTTTATCTAAAAAGAGAAGAGATGAATATTTAGATGTTATCGGTCCCATAGGAAGAGGCTTTTGGTTAGAAAAGCCTACTCAAGAAGTATTATTAGTGGCAGGAGGAGTAGGAATAGCTCCATTATTTGCCTTAGCAGAAAAATTACTTAAGGAAGATTTACCTTCTCATAAAATTATCTTCTTCCTTGGTGCAAAAAGTAAAGATTCTTTGATCGGCCTTGATGAACTTAGAAATTTAGGGATAAAAGTAGAAGTAACTACTAAAGATGGAAGTGTAGGCTATGATGGCGTGGTAAGTACCCTTTTAAAAATACATCTCTCCCAAAAAAAAGTAATTTCCAAGTCTCAAATATTTTCATGTGGCCCCTTACCGATGCTTAAAGTAGTCTCTCAAATCGCCGCTAAGCATAACCTACCTTGTCAAGTATCTTTAGAAGAGAGAATGGGTTGTGGAATTGGAGCTTGCTTAGGATGTGTGGTTAAAGTTAGAGAAAAAGGTTCTTCGGCAGAAGATTATGAGCGAGTATGTGTTAATGGTCCTGTCTTTAATGCTGATGAGGTTGTCTGGGAGTAACTTATGGATTTAAGGGTTAATATTGGCGGTATAGAATTAAAGAATCCAGTCATGGTAGCTTCAGGTACTTTTGGTTATGGCCAGGAGTATTCGTCCTTAGTTGATTTAAATAAGATTGGAGCTATTGTGGTTAAAGGAATTACCCTCGAGCCTCAAAAAGGAAACCTGCCCCCTCGAATTGTAGAAACTCCCTCGGGAATGCTTAATTCTATTGGGCTTCAGAATGTAGGAGTAGAAAGATTTATTAAAGAGAAAATGCCTTTTTTAAGAAGATACCAGACTGCTATTATCGTCAATATTTCAGGCAAAACTATTGAAGATTATGCCAAATTAGCTAAACTTTTAAGCGAGGTAGAGGGAATAGCTGGCTTAGAAATTAATATCTCTTGTCCTAATGTGAAAGAGGGAGGAATGATCTTTGGAAGCGATCCTTCTTTAACTTACCAGCTGGTAAAAGAGGTAAGAAAAGCTACTTTTTTGCCTCTCATTGTAAAATTATCTCCTAATGTCACTAATATTATCTTAATTGCTCAAGCAGCTGCGAAAGCTAAAGCCGATGCTCTATCTTTAATCAATACTTTATTAGGTATGGCTATTGATGCGCCTACCAAAAAACCTAAATTAACCACCGTCACTGGTGGTCTTTCCGGGCCAGCCATTAAACCTATTGCTTTAAGAATGGTTTGGGAAGTTTATAAAAAAGTAGCCCTACCTATTATTGGACAAGGTGGAATTACCAGTGCTACTGATGCTGTGGAGTTTATTATTGCTGGAGCTAAAGCTGTGGCGATAGGCACTGCTAATTTTGTAAATCCTCAAATATCCATAGAAGCCCTCGAAGGCATTAAAGAATATTTAAGACTTCATAAGATAGAAAGTGTCTCTCAGTTAGTAGGTAGCCTAATAGTGTAGTCTTGTCTCAGGCAGCCATTTTGAGTTTTTTCTCTAAATATGGCATAATTAATGATACATAATTAATGATAAAGAATGATAGAAATTAATAAATCCGCAGAAAGATTAATTGTAGCTTTAGATGTAGAAGATTTTAAAGAAGCTCAAGAGATAGTAAAGAGACTAAGAGGAGATGTTGGCTTTTTTAAGATTGGTTTTAGTCTCTTTATTAGGTATGGTCATGAGATCGTTAAGATGGTCCAAGATTTAGGTAGTAAAGTATTCTTAGACTTAAAACTTCATGATATCCCTAAGACTGTGGAAAGAGCTACTAAAGCCATTTTAGATTTAAAAATTTCGATGTTTACTCTTCATACTTTAGGGGGAAAAGAGATGTTAAGAGTAGTCTCTGAAACAATAAGCAAAGCTAAAATAAAAGAAGAACCACTTTCTTTAGGAGTCACCATATTAACGAGCTTAGAAGAAAAAAGCCTGAGAGAAGAACTTGGTATTAATAAAAACATAGAAGCTGCTGTCTTGGACTTAGCTACTATGGCTAAGAATGAAAACTTAAAAGGAGTAGTAGCTTCTCCCTTAGAGGTAAAAAAGATAAAAGCTCATTTAGGTAAAGAGTTTTTGGTCGTCTGTCCGGGAATTAGACTAAAGAAGGTCTTAGATGATCAAAGACGAACTAATAGTGCTTACCAGGCCATTAAAGACGGAGCTGATTTTATTGTGGTAGGACGTCCTATCTTGGAAAGTTTAGATCTGATGGCTACTGTGGAAAAGTTTTTTCAAGAAATAGAGAAAGGCTTTCAAGAACGAGGAAGTTTTAAAGATACTTAAAGAGAGTGATGCTACTATAGAAAAGCTTTTTCAGGAGATAAAAGAAAATGTTAAAGGACGAGGAAGTTTTAAAGATACTTAAAGAGAGTGAGGCTCTCTTGGAAGGTCATTTTTTGTTAAGCAGTGGTTTACATAGTCCAAAATATATTCAATGCGCTAAATTACTTCAGTATCCAGATAAAGCTACTTTAGTTTGCCAGGCTTTAGCTGAAAAGTTGAAGCATCTAAAGATAGAAGTAGTCATTGGACCAGCCATGGGTGGAATTATTGTTGCTTATGAAATGGCTAAAAGTTTAAAAGCCAGAGCTATATTTGCTGAAAGAGAAGGTCAAAAAATGGCTTTACGACGAGGATTGATGATTAAGGAAGGAGAAAAGGTCCTTCTGGTCGAAGATGTAGTCACTACCGGTGGTTCTATCTTAGAAGTCGCTAATTTAGTAAAAGAGATGAAAGGTGAAATAGTCAGCTTGGCTTCTTTAATTGACCGCCAAAAAAACCAAGAACTTAATCTTCCCTTGGTCTCATTGCTAAAGATTAAAGCAGTTACTTATGATAAAGAAGATTGTCCTTTATGTAAAAGAAATCTTCCTTTAATTAAGCCAGGAAGTAAAGATCAAAAAGAAACAAGGAAGGCTTAAAAGGATCTCAATAATGAAAAAGATTTTAATCTTAATATTTTGTTTGGCTTTCCTCTTTCAAAATAAGTTAGGAGAAGGTGGAGATATTGATACTTCCTCTAAGAAAGGACTAAATTATGTCGAAGGAGAAGTAATTATTAAGATCAAGACTAAGCTAAAAAGCCAAATTTCTATTAATTTGGTAAAAGAAACCATGATTTGTGGTATTTCTTCCTTGTCTAATTTAAATAAGAAGTTCAAAGTTTACTCTATGGAGAAGGTCTTTACTGATACTCCCTCGGTTAAGATAAGTAAGGCTGAAGAAGAGAGACTCCCTGACTTATCCACTATTTATTTATTAAAATTTCCAGAAGAAATCAATGTCTTTGAAGTAATCAAAACTTATCAAGAAGATATTCATGTTGAATATGTCGAACCTAATTATATTCATAGAATATTTGAAGAAATACCTAATGATTCTAACTATGGACAACAATGGTATTTACCTAAGATTAATGCTCCGGCTGGTTGGGAGGTAGAAAAAGGGAAAGATACTGTCCTGATTGCCATTATAGATAGCGGTGTTGATACAGACCACGAAGACTTAAAAGACAAAGTAGTCATTAAGAATGGTTGTAACCAGATATCTGGAGAAAATGCTGATGATCCTAATCCTATACCTAATGGTTTGGATGATAATAATAGTGGGAGTGCCGACGAAGGGGTTACCCATGGCACTCATGTCGCCGGTATTGCTGCCGCGATGACTAACAATAATTTAGGCATAGCTGGAGTAGCTTGGAATTGTAAAGTTTTACCGGTTAAGGTTCTTAATGATGAAGGAGAAGGCACAGCTGCAAATATAGTTAATGGCATTAAGTTTGCCGCTGATTGGGTTGGTGATTACACCAAAAATTATGCTACAGGAGTAATTAATTTAAGCTTAGGAGGAGAATATAGCTCTACTTACACTGATGCCCTTTCTTATGCTTATGGGAGAAATTGTGTTACTGTAGTTGCCGCAGGAAATGGTGGCAGCGATGGAATTGGAGACGAATTATTAAAAGAAGGAAGTGGAGATCAGAAAGTTTCTCCGGTCTGTAATGATGGCGATGGGGAAAATATGGTCTTAGGAGTAGCGGCTGTGGATGCATTTGACTCTCGGGCTACCTTTTCTAATTATGCTCAAAGTGCTACTGGTTACGTAGAAGTATGCGCTCCTGGAACAACAATTTATAGCAGCTTATTTTATGATGGTAATAATTTCAAAGATAAATACAGCAACATGGCTGGTACTTCTATGGCTACCCCTATTGTTTCAGGTTTAGCGGCTTTAGTAATCTCTAAAGGTGGAAATTTAACCATAAAAGAAGTAAGAAATCATATTATAAATAATGGGGTAGATCTTAGTTCTCAAAACATAGGTCGTCGGATAAATGTTGGTGGAACTATCCAAGCTATCAATCTAAGTCCAACTATTGAAATTACCAAGCTGAATAATCAAGAGGAAAAGATTTGCAACGATACTAATTATTTAATTACCTGGACCGCTAATGATGAAAAAGATGATACCACCATCTCTATTTATTTCGATCTTGATAATTCTGGAACTAACGGCACCTTAATCCACCAAACTACCCTTAAGACTAATGGTCTTCCTAATACCCAATACAGTTGGACGCCAAGTAATAGTGGGATTTCTTCTGGCCCCTATTATCTCTATGCTAAGATTTACGACGGAGTAAGTCCTGAGGTGTCTAATTACACTAAGTATCCTTTAAGTATCTATGAAAGTACCCCTATAAGCGGAGAAATAATAAAAGATTTGCCGGGAACCACTATCGTTGGAATCAAAGAGAATACCTTTAATCAAAAAGTAGCTATAAAGATAAAGGCCGGCATTAATAAAGCTCCTACTTCTACTACGCCTACTTCTACCATTAACAAAGCTAATGAAAGGATTAAAGGCTGTAAGAACATTATTCTTAATAGTAATTTAGAAGATACCACCAGCGAGGTGTTAATATCAGACCCAAATAATAATTACAGTCAGATGACCTTTGGAGAAAAAGCCATAGAGATTACTATCCCTTATCTTCCTGATGGAATAAATGAGAATAATTTAAAGTTATTTTACCTAAACATAGATAGTGAAGAATGGAAGTTAGTAAAAAAACTTACCTTGTTCCCGCTAGAGAATAAGATCGTAGGAGAGATTAACCGAGATAATTTAGAAGATCTTGGTTCTTTTAATTTCATCCCTACGGTCTATAAAGCCATGAGTACTTCTTCTATTGAGAATATTAAAGAGGTAATTAGTTGGCCAAATCCTTTCTTCCTTAATAAAAATGACTATTGTTATCTCGATAACCTACCTAATGATCTTGAAATTAAGGTTAGTATTTTTAATTTAGCCGGAGAAGAAGTAACTACCTTTAACCACAGCCAGGGAGAGCTCTTAGACGGGGAAACAAGGCTTAGATTTAAGTGGTCGGGAAGGAATAGTTCTGGAGATTTAGTGGCTCCAGGATTATACTTTTATCTAGTCAAATCAAGATATGGAACTAAAGTCGAGAAAATGGTTATAGTAAGATAAAACTTAGCTAAAGGCCATGGAGATAAAGATTTAAGATGAAGAAACCAATAATTGTCTTAACAATCATCTTGTTTTTGCTTATTCCAAGTATCTCCTCAGCTAAAAGCAGAGGCACCACAGCCGCTACTTTTTTTAAGATTAGTCCCGGAGCAAGAAGTGCCGGCATGGGAAAGGCTTATGTAGCGATAGCTGATGACAGTGAAGCTCTTTTTTATAATCCATCAGGTCTCGCCTTACTAAGTAAAGATGAACTTTTATTTACTCACTTAAATTGGTTGGCTGAGACTAAGTATGAATGCTTAACTTATGCCTTTTCGCCAGAAGTCTTTTCTGGTAAGATTGGAATTGGTCTTATTTATCTCCATAATGATCAGATAAAATATACTTCTAATGGTCCATCTTGGGAAGAGAAAGATGGATATTTTAAATTTTATGACTATGGACTGGTCTTATCTTATGGAAGAAAGTTAAATAAATTAATCTCGGTAGGTAGTAATATTAAGTTTTTTCAAGAAGGAACAAATTTAAAGGGTGATCTAAGCTATAAGACCCCTCTTAACTTTATTTTCGATACTGGGATACTTTTTAAAAGGAATTCCTTAAGCTTGGGACTTTGCCTCCAAAACATAGGCCCTGCGGCTAAGTATAAAGAAGCCAAGATAGATTTGCCTTTTAAGGTAAAATTTGGGCTTTGCTATAAAAAGTTTGATGATCGGCTAAGAATAGCTCTTGACTTGAGTAAGCCTAATGATCATAAAGTCTCTTTTAACTTAGGCCTTGAGTATGTGCTCTTAAAATTAGTCAGTCTTAGAGCAGGATTTTTCAAAGATGAAGATGACGATAGTAAGAATTTTACCTTAGGAGGAGGATTTAAATTTAAGAATTATTACTTAGATTATGCTTACACCCCTCATCAAGATTTAGGTGATGTTCAGAGAATTTCCTTCTGCCTTAAAGGATCATATCAAGAATTTTGGAAAGAATGGGAAGAAAAAAAGGAGATTAAAGAAAGAAAGAAAATTAGAATATTATTAGAAAAAAAAGGAATTAAAAAAGATAAGGTTAAGGATCAAGAAAAAGAAGATCAAGAAGAAGGAAAAGAAGATAGATGGAAGGAATTAGAAAAAAGATATTTGAAAAAATATGAATAGTAATTCTAATTGTTAAAGCATGAAGAAGAGAGATAAGATTAAATATTTTCTTTACATTTTGCTGATCTTTAAATATTATTATTAAGATCAAGAGGTTATTGATCAAGTTAAGATAAAGTTTTTTTATAATTGCTGTTGTGTTAAGATAGAGATTATTGATGAAGAGATTATTATTAATAATTACTTTAAGCTTATTTTTTATCTTTTTAAATTCAAGTCAAGCCAGCGAAGTTGGTAAGAGTGGAGCTAATTTCTTAAAGTTAGAAGTAGGCAACAGAGCGGTAAGCCTGGGAGGAGCTTACACTGGTTTAGGAGATGATGTTTTTTCTATATTTTTCAATCCTGGTGGATTAGGAAGAGCTAAGAATCATGAATTTACTTTTATGTATAATCAATACTTAGAAGACATTCACCATGGATTGGCCGCTTATCTTTATCCTACCAGATATTATGGAGTTTATGGCTTAAGTTTAATTTATTTAGACTCAGGAAAGATAAATAAGCTAATCATTAATCCTAATGGAGCTGGTTATAAAGAAACAGGACAAACTTTTTCTACCTCCCAATATTGCGTTGTCTCTTCTTTTGGTTATCAATTTAATAAAAAGTTATCTACTGGCTTTAATCTTAAATTTATTAAAGGAAAGTTAGCTGACTGTTCTTCTAATCTTGCCACCGCTCTAGATTTTGGAATTATTTATACTCCTTTTAAGAGGCTCAACTTAGGACTAAGTCTTCAAAATGCCGGCACTAAGATAAAATACCTTGAAAAAAGTGAAAGCGATCCCTTGCCTTTTACCCTGAGAATAGGAACAGCTTTAAAATTAGTAGATGATAATTTAATTGTGGCTTTAGATGTAGTAAAGTTTAATGATAATAAGATCAACATTCATGCCGGTCTGGAAGGAAATATATTAGGTCTATTTTCACTCCGGACTGGATACCAAGTCGGAAGTGATGATTTATGGAGTTACGCCGTAGGATTTGGAGTAAAGGCAAAAGGGATATGTTTTGATTATGCCTTTAAACCGGCCGAAGATTTTGGAAATACCCATAGAATTTCTCTCGGATTTAAGTTTGGAGGAATAACCAAGGAAGATGGAGTCATTGATGACTATGATGAAATGAGGGAAAAAGAAGAAGAGATAATAAAAAAAGAGAGAGAACAAGAACTTAAAGGAAAAAGCAAGAAAAAAATTAAAGAAAAAGACCTTGATCTTTATGAAAAAGATCAAAGAGAGATACCTCGAAAAATGAAAAAAGAGTTCCAAGAAAAGGACTTAGAAGAAGACTATCGACCAGCTCCTAAGAAACCTTCAAAAGAAGATTACCCCCAAGAAGAAGACTATGAATTTGAAGAAGAAATTTATGATTTTTAAAAAGTTATTAAATTAGGCAATGGAGTAAATATTATGCGGATGACCTCATTATTTGCCACTACCTTATATCAAGATCCTGCTACCGTAGAGCTTGTTAGTCATAAGCTAATGTTACGAGCTGGACTAATTAAAACCATGTCTTGTGGAATTTATACTTATCTTCCTCTGGCTCATAGGGTAATTCAAAAGATAAGTAAGATTATTAGAGAAGAATTAAATAAGGTTGGCGGCCAAGAACTCCTTCTTCCTATTTTACATCCAGCCCAGTTATGGCAAGAGACTAATCGTTGGAATGAATATGGAGAAGAAATGTTTAAATTAAGAGACCGAAAGAATAGATCTTTTGGCTTAGGCCCCACCCATGAAGAAGTAATCACTGATTTAGTAAGAAGAGAAATAAAATCTTATCGTCAACTCCCCTTGATGTTGTATCAAATTCAAACTAAGTTTCGGGATGAAATTAGGCCTCGTTTTGGGGTAATGAGAGCCCGTGAATTTATAATGAAAGATGCTTATAGCTTTCATAGGAATCAAGAAGATTTAGATAGCTGGTATGATAAATTATACCAAGCTTACCGTGATATCTTTACTCGTTGTGGGTTAAAATTTGCCATTATGGAAGCTGATTCAGGATTAATTGGAGGTTCTGTTTCTCACGAATTTATGGTTATTTCAGAGGAAGGAGAAGAACCTCTAGTTATCTGTGAGGGAGAAGACTACTCTTCTCATTTAGATCGAGCTACTTCTGTGCCTAATTCTATCTCAGGAAAAAAAGAAGAAACATTAGCCTTGCAGTTAATAGAAACACCAAACTTGAAAACCGTTCAAGAAGTGTCGAATTTTTTAAAAGTCCCTCCCTATCAATTAATAAAGACCCTTATTTACGAAGATGGAAAAAGATGCCTGGCTGTTTTAATTTCAGGAAACGATGAACTTAATGAAAAAAAATTACAAAAGGTAGTTGGTGGTGATAATTTAGCCTTAGCCAGTCAAGAGACCATTAAGAGAATGACTAAAGCTCCTTTAGGATACACTGGCCCTGTAGGTTTAGACAATCTAGAGATCATCGCTGACCACTTAATTAAGGATAGATTTAATATGGTGGTAGGAGCTAATCAAGCTAATGCTCATTATCTTAATGCTAACCTCCTTAGAGATTTTAAAGTAGCTGGTTTTTACGATTTAAGGCAAGTCAAAGAAGGAGATAGTTGTCTTAAATGTGGAAAAAGATTAAAGTTTTATAGAGGTATCGAAGTAGGTCATGTCTTTAAATTAGGTAATAAGTATAGCCAAGCCATGAAAGCAACTTTTCATGATGAAAATGGTCAAGAAAAAGAGATGATCATGGGTTGTTATGGAATTGGGGTTTCGAGGTTAGTCGCTGCGGTTATTGAACAAAGCCATGATCAAGCTGGTATTATTTGGCCAAAGACTATTGCTCCTTACCAAATCTTAGTCTTACCTACCAATGTGGCTGATCCAGAAATATCTAAGCTCTCTTTCGAGATTTATGATCTTTTAAGCAACCAAGGCTTAGAAGTCATCATCGACGATCGGAATGAAAGTCCAGGAAAAAAGTTTAAAGATGCAGACTTAATAGGCTTACCTATTTGTATTACTATTGGCAATAAAGCCAAAGAAAGTAAAAAATACGAAGTGAAGGATAGAAAAAGTAAAGAAAGAAGATATTTAAGCCAAGATGAAGTCTTAAAGGAAATGAAAGAGATCTTTAAAATCTGCGGTTGATTACTTAGAATGGGTCTTAATATTACTAGAAAAGATTGGTCTTACTTAATTAAAAGAATAATCATTTTACAAGATGAAGTCTTAAAGGAAATGAAAGAGATCTTTAAAATCTGCGGTTGATTACTTAGAATGGGTCTTAACATT
>Ga0180009_10003760_pt1 | contig 17075 bp, 14 predicted proteins | sample OS_PC_MetaG_FD_123537 | JGI IMG/M metagenome (GOLD analysis project Ga0180009, IMG submission 123537) | Groundwater microbial communities from the Aspo Hard Rock Laboratory (HRL) deep subsurface site, Sweden - OS_PC_MetaG | ecosystem: Environmental > Aquatic > Deep subsurface > Groundwater... | reverse complement strand
CCTTCCATCGGTGATTTAAAACCATAAGCCACTTCGGAACCACACCGTCCCGAGCTTCGAAACCACAAGCAACCTCGGAACCACCCCTTCCCCCGCGAGCGGGGGAAGGTTGGGATGGGGGCACATTGACCCTCTACAGCGCTAGAACGTTTCAAAGATAGCTGTAGCCAAACGCCTGCTGAAACTTCTCGACCAGCTCCTGCTGGCTGAAGTAGTGGTTCTGCGGGCCCTGTTCGGCCACTTTCAACGAGCCCATCAATGCACCCAGCCGGGCTGCGGTGAGCAGATCCAGATCATTGCAGATGCCATACATCAGACCGGCACGATAGGCATCACCACAGCCGGTCGGGTCCTTGACCTCAGTCGCCGGCACGGCTTCCACCTGGATGTGTTGCGCATCGGTGTAAATGCTGGAGCCGTTGCTGCCATGGGTGATGAACACCGCCTGCAGTTCGGTGGCGATACGATCCAGCGACCAGCCGGTGCGCTCCACAATCACGCTGCTCTCGTATTCATTGGCGGTCAGCCAGTTGGCCCGGCGAATGAAATGGCGAAGATCCTCGCCGTCGAACAGCGGCAGCGCCTGACCCGGATCGAAAATGTGCGGGATGTTGCGCGCGACAAAGCCTTCGCTGTGTGCCAGCATGCCTTCGCGGCTGTCGGGACCGACGATGCCGATCTGGATCTCCTCCATCACATCGACGACCCGGTTCAAGGTGCTGTGGGTCATGGCACCGGGGTGAAACGCCGTGATCTGGTTGTCATCGATGTCGGTGGTGATGAATGCCTGGGCGGTGAATTCACGATCCAGCTGCTGCACGTGCGCCAGCGAGATGCCCAGCGTGGCGAAGTGATCGCGGTATTCACCGAAATCCTGTCCCACCGTGGCCATCGGCAGCGGGTTGCCGCCCAGCAGATGCAGGTTGTAGCTGATGTTGCCGGCACAACCACCGAACTGGCGGCGCATTTCCGGCACCAGAAACGACACGTTCAGTATGTGTACCTGCTCGGGCAGGATGTGGTTCTTGAACTTGTCCGGAAACACCATGATGGTGTCGTAGGCCATGGAGCCACAAATCAGTGCGTGCATGCAGATTCCTGTCTGAAAAAATAATACTGTAGCGATTAAGCGTAAAAGGTCTTATTGGCAGTATACCGAAAGCGTATTCAGCGCATGAACTGCAACTCGGCCAGATGTGCATACAGACTGGACGTCTTGATAAGCTCATCGTGGCTGCCAATCGCCTCCACCACGCCACGGTTGAGCAGCACGATGCGATCGGCCATGCGCACCGTGGCCAGCCGGTGGGCAATGATCAGCATGCTGCGCTGACGTCGCAGCGATTCGATCGCCTGCTGCACCTGACGCTCGCTTTCGGCATCCAGGCTGCTGGTGGCCTCGTCCAGCAGCAGCAGTGGCGGGTCCATCAGCACCGCCCGGGCGATGGCGATGCGCTGGCGCTGACCACCGGACAGACGCATGCCGCGCTCGCCGAGAAATGTGTCATAGCCATCGCTGAGTTCGCGCACGAACTCATCCACGTGCGCCATGCGGGCTGCTTCGAGTATCTCTGCGTCGGTGGCATCGGGTCGGCCATAGCGGATGTTGTCGCGCACGTCACCGGAAAAAATCACCGTGTCCTGCGGCACCAGTGAGATGGTCGAACGCAATTCATGCAGATCCAGCTCGCGCAGGTTTTTGCCGTTGACCAGAATGCTGCCTGAGGAAGGATCGTAGAAGCGCAGCAGCAATTGGATCAGGGTCGACTTGCCGGCCCCGGACGGCCCCACCAGGGCCACGGTCTCACCGCGTCGTATGGTGAAATCCAGACCATCCAGCACCTTGCGCTCCGGTGCCGACGGATAGGCAAAACTGACCTGATCAAAGCACACTTCGATGCCGTCGCTGCGCTGACCGGACGCGGCATCGCCTGTCACGCGCAGCGACTGCGGCTGCGGTGGGGTAAAGATGTCCGGGCTGGCTTGCAGCAGTTCCAGCAGTCGCTCCAGCGCCCCGGCGGCACGCTGTATGCTGCCCCACATCTCGCCCAGACCGCCGACCGCCGAGGCGGCGATCAGCGCATAGAGCACAAACTGGCCCAGTTCGCCGGGGGTCATGCGCTGTTCCAGCACCGCGTGTGCGCCCAGCCAGAGCACAAACACGATGCCGCCAAAACTAAGCAGAATGACGCTGATGATCAGCAGCACCCCGGCACGAATGCGGCTGCGGTTGACCAGAAATGCCTGTTCGGTGGCCTCGTCAAAACGCTCGCTCTCGCGCTGTTCCTGCGCCATGGACTGCACGATCTGCACCGCATTGATGGTTTCGGTGCCGATGGCGGTGAAGTTGGCCACGCTGTCCTGGCCGCTGCGCGACAGCTTGCGCACGCGCCGGCCCAGCAGCATCACCGGCAGCACGGTAAGCGGAATCATCACGCCCATGATCGCCGCCAGCTTGGGGCTGGTCACCGCCAGCATCACCGCCGAGGCAATGAACAGCAGGCCGTTGCGCAGCACAAACGACACATTGGCCCCGACCAGACTCTCCACCAGCGTGGTGTCGGTGTTCAGGCGCGACAGCACCTCACCGGTGCGCGTGGTTTCGAAAAACGACGGGCTCATGCGAATCACGCGCTCATAGACGCGCTTGCGCAGATCGGTGATCAGCCGCTGCCCCAGCCAGGAGACGAAATAGTAGCGCAGCCCACCGGTCACCGCGAGTATGGCAACGACCACGAACAGCAGCCAGAACCAGCGGTCGATGCCGGCGATGTTGCTGGCCGAAAAGCCCTCGTCAATGACCTGGCGCACGGCCACCGGCAGCACCAGCGTGGCCATGGTGGACAGCAGCAGGAACACGCCGGCGAGAATCATTTTGCCGCGATAGGGTCGCGCCAGCGGCAACAGGGCCTTCAGGTTGCGCCAGTTGCCGGGCGGTCTCAGGTTGGCATCGGTTTGCATGCAGGCATCAGATCAGCTTGGGTTTCAGACTACTATTATTACCGACCAGGCGAAACAGATGTTTCCCAGGCGGGATAATTTCGCGGTTCGCTTGTCATGGATGGATAGAGCGACACATTCACACATAACAATAATTTCTGAACAGCCATGCAAGGAGCGCGCTGAGCTTGGAATATGCAGACAGCCAGACAATGGTCATCCCCGGACCGGGCGTCAACGACGCAGCGGTCGCTGACTGCTGTGACGCCCTGCTGCCTATGTTCCGAGCTTGGCAAATGCAAAACATGCGCTTTCAGATACAAGTGCCTATAATGTGAAAATCAAGGAGCAGATCAGAAGCTTATGTACGCAGAAACACTCAACGAACCCCATACCATCGACGTGCTGCTGGTCGAGGACCACAAGGATCTCGCCATCACCGTTGGCAGCTACCTGGAAGGTGCCGACATGACCGTCGATTATGCCAGTGATGGCCAGATTGCCTACAGTCTGGCCACGGCCAACGATTACGACTGCATTGTGCTGGATCTGATGCTGCCGAAGATGGACGGCATGGAAGTCTGTCGCCGCCTGCGCGATTCCGGTCACAAGGTGCCCATCCTCATGCTCACTGCGCGCGACCAGCTCAGTGACAAGCTGGAAGGTTTCAACACCGGCAGCGACGACTACATGGTCAAGCCGTTCGAGCTGCCGGAGCTGGAAGCCCGCATCAACTCGCTGGTGCGCCGTGCCCGTGACAGCGCCGAAGACATCGTCATGCGCATCGATGACCTGGAGTTCGACACCCAGCGCATGATCGTGCGGCGTGGCGGCAAGCGCCTGAAACTGTCCCCGACCGGCATGCGCATTCTCAAGATCCTGATGCGCGAATCACCGCATCTGGTCACCCGCGAAGCCATCGAAAACGAGCTGTGGGGCGAACTGCTGCCGGCCTCGGACACGCTGCGCAGCCACATCTACAACCTGCGCAAGATCATCGATCGTGGCCAGTCGGTGCGCCTGCTGCACACAGTGCAGAGCATGGGCTTCAAGATCGCTCATCCCAAAGACCTGTAAGCCGGCTGACACACTGGCTTTTGACTGGCTGCGACAAGCTGTATAAAAACCCGACCGCCCGGTCGGGTTTTTTTGTGCCCGGAATCTGCTTCTACACCTTACAACATGACCCGCACACCCAGCGCGAAGGTGCGATCCTTGTTCGGTCGCGCGCCATAGGGCTGTCTGCCCAGCAGCGCGTTTTCGTCAAACAGGTTTTCCAACCGGGTGTACAACTGCAGATCATTGCTCAGATCATACTGTGCCGACAGGTCCACAGTGAAAGTGCTGTCGGTGACCAGAAACTCGCTGCATGGTGAGCGGGTACAGACGTTGTCGACAAAGGTGGCGTTGATGTAGGTCGCCCAGCGATTGGCCTCAAAGCCGAGCTGGGCATTGAACTGATGTTCGGGAATGAACGGCAGCGGATCGCCCTTGCTGACGTCACCGAAAAACTCGGTGTCGGCGATGTCGGTGTCGAACTCGGCATCAATGAAAGTGTAGTTGAAGCGCAGCGGCATGCCATAGCCGATCCACGGTGAGATGTCGGTCTGCAACAGAAACTCCAGCCCGAGCACACTGGCGGCCTCGCCGTTGAAGGCGTCGCCGGGATTGCAGTCGGCACCGGAGGAGTTGGTGCACACCCCGACCAGATTGTCATAGTCGGTGAAAAAGCCGATGGCCTCGGACTGCAACCAGCCGTTGTTGAAGCGCAGTCCATACTCATAGTTGATGCTGGATTCCGGACGCACGCCGGGCGCGTTGCTGGGGGCGCTGAAGCCCTCATGCACACCCAGCACACCGCTCAGGCTGTCGGTTAACTGGTACAGCGCGCCGATGCCGGCGAGCAGCGCATCGGTGTTGTTCTGACGGGTGTCACGGATGTTGTCGTCGGCGCGGCTGGCGAGATCATCGCTGCGGTCGGGGCGGATTTCAAAGCGCGTGCGATCCTGATCAATCGACTCCAGGCGCAGACCCGGGGTCAGCGTCAATCTGCCGATGCTGATGCGATCATAAATGAACGCCGAGAAGGCATCGGCGTTCTGGATGCGGTTGCCGGCGTTGCCCAGCCGGCCCAGATCATCCAGCACCAGCGAACCGTTGATCTGCGTATAGGTGCTGTTGCGCTGCAGGCGGTCTTCCTGATCGGTATGAAAACGCATGCCCACGGTCAGCTCATGCGCGACATTGCCGGTGGCAAAGTCGCCGGCAAGCTGGGTCTGCACACCACGGCTGTAGTACTCGCGATTGTTGGCGCGCAGCTGGATGGCTCCGGCAGCGGTGTCCTGGCTGCCATCGAGAATCGCCTGCAGATCGGCAGCGCTGAGATCGCCAATGCCCTCACCGTTGTTCAAGGCATTGATGACATTGAACCAACTGGTGCTGTCAAAATCCTCGGCGTTGGCGCTGCCATCGACATCAATGCCTTCGGTCTTGAACCAGTTGCGACGGAAATCGTTGTTGTAACCGGTCACCTGCAGCGCCCAGTCGTCGTTAAACTCGATCTGATAGTTCAACTGCACCTGCCAGTGCTCGGTCTGGATGTTGTCCAGTTCCGAAAGCCCGTAACGGCGCAGTGGATCGGCGCGGAAATCGACATCGGTCAGGCCCAGATAACTGAAGTTGGAATCCTGCTCGGCATACTGCAGTTTCAGCTCGACCTGCTGATACGGGCCATCGGCGTTGCGATCGGTGTTGTAACGCAGCTTGGCCATGTAATCCTGGATATCAAAGCCGGCGTCGCGGCTGCTGCGGTCGATGTCCTGGAAACCATCGCTGTACCACTGCAGTGTTTCCACCACGTAGGACCAGTTCTCGTTGCCACCGCCATAATGAAAATGGCCACGGAAGGTGGCATCGTTGCCGCCCTCAACTTCCAGCATGCCGCCATCTCGGTCCGGGATCGGCGTGGACAGCAGATTCAGCGCGCCACCCACCGTGTAGGGGCCCTGGGTGATCGCCGCCGGGCCTTTCAACACCTCGACCTGATGAATGCGGCCGGCATTGGGAAAATAGTAGGCCGCCGGAGCCGCATACGGTGCCGGTGCGATCAGCACACCGTCTTCCATCAGCGTGATGCGCGCACTGCGATCGGTGGCGGTACCGCGAATGCTGATGTTCGGCCGCAGACCGAAGCCATCCTCAACCTGAATCGACACACCCGGCACCAGCCGCAGAATGCGCTGGATGTCGGTGTAGTTGAGTCGCTCCAGTTCCTCATTGGTCAGCACGGTGGCACCACCGGTGATCTGCGCCGCCTGCTCCGGCGAACCGATGATCGATAGCGGTTGCAGCGGCAGCGCTGCCAGCGGCTCATCCTGTGCCTGCAGGCCGGTCGCGGCGAATGCCAGCAGCCAGGCCGTGCCGATGGCAATGCTGAGTGGATGGCGTGATTGAGGTTCGCTCCAGGTCTTCGGTGACATATTGGTTTCCATACTGGTCCGGCGCAATGATGTGCCGGGATGACTTGATCCATGGTTGCCGGCCTGGGCTCGTCAGCGGATACATCGCTCGCAACCGCAGGGTACAGGCCACAACCGCCCGCAAAGTGATTGTGAATATAAATGAGAATGATTGTTATTTGTAATGATATCCACTGTTGCTGGCCATGGCAAGAGCAGGCGGCAGATTTTTTTGAAACCGCAAGCTACCGCCTCCCTTCCACTTTGCTTAGTAACCACAAGCCACCTCTGAACCACCCCTTCCCCTTTGCTTCGAAACCAAATGCCACCTCGAAACCACCTCTTCCCCGAGCTTCGGCACCAAAAGTAACCTCGAAACCACCCCTTCCCCCGCGAGCGGGGGAAGGTTGGGATGGGGGCAAAATATCCATCTACTGCTGACAAGCTCACCGCAAATCAGGCTCATGAAACCCCCACCCCAGCCCTCCCCCTTGCAAGGGGGAGGGGGTTACCAACTTCATCCTGACGAGCAGACAGCGAAGCCACAAGCAACTTCGGATCCGCCTCTTCCCCGATCTTCGAAATCAAAAGCAACCTCGGAACTGCTCCTTCCCCGAGCTTCGAAACCAAAAGCAACCTCGAACCCCCCCTTCCCCCGCGAGCGGGGGAAGGTTGGGATGGGGGCAAAATAACCATCAACTGCTGACAAGCTCACCACAAATCAGGCTCATGAAACCCCCACCCCAACCCTCCCCCTTGCAAGGGGGAGGGGGGTTCCAACATCATCCTGGCGAACAGGCAGCGAAGCCACAAGCAACCTCGGATCCGCCTCTTCCCCGATCTTCGAAATCAAAAGCAACCTCGGAACTGCTCCTTCCCCGAGCTTCGAAACCAAAAGCAACCTCGGAACCGCTCCTTCCCTGAGCTTCGACACCTTAAGCAACCTCGAAGCCACCCCTTCCACCGCGAGCGGGGGAAGGTTGGGATGGGGGCACAATGCCCATCAACTGCTCACAATCTCACCGCAAATCAGGCTCATGAAACCCCCACCCCAACCCTCCCCCTTGCAAGGGGGAGGGGGTTACCAACTTCATCCTGATGAGCAGACAGCGAGACCAAATGCCACCTCGGAAACTCCCCTTACCCTTTGCTTCGAGTTCAAAAAAGCACCTCGAAGCCACCCCATCCCTGAGCTTCGACAACAAAAGCAACCTCGAACCCCCCCTTCCCCCGCGAGCGGGGGAAGGTTGGGATGGGGGCACAATAACCATCAACTGCTGACAAGCTCACCACAAATCAGGCTCATGAAACCCCCACCCCAGCCCTCCCCCTTGCAAGGGGAGGGGGTTACCAACTTCATCCTGACGAGCAGGCAGCGAAGCCACAAGCAACCTCGGAAACTCTCTTTCGCCTTTGCTTCGAGTTCAAAAAAGCATCTCGGATCCGCCCCTTCCCCTTAGCTTCGAAACCAAATGCCACCACGAAACCGCCCCTTCCCCGAGCTTCGACACCAAAAGCAACATCGGAGCCACCCCTTCCCCCGCGAGCGGGGGAAGGTTGGGATGGGGGCACAATAACCATCAACTGCTGACAAGCTCACCACAAATCAGGCTCATGAAACCCCCACCCCAGCCCTCCCCCTTGCAAGGGGGAGGGGGTTACCAACTTCATCCTGACGAGCAGGCAGCGAAGCCACAAGCAACCTCGGATCCGCCTCTTCCCCGAGCTTCGAAATCAAAAGCAACCTCGGAACTGCTCCTTCCCCGAGCTTCGAAGCCACAAGCAACCTCGGAACCACCCCTTCCCTGAGCCATGAAAGCAAAAGCAACCTCGGAATCACCTTTCCCCCAAGCTTCGACACCAAAAGCAACATCGGAGCCACCCCTTCCCCCGCGAGCGGGGGAAGGTTGGGATGGGGGCACAATGCCCATCTACTGCTCACAATCTCACCGCAAATCAGGCTCATGAAACCCCCACCCCAGCCCTCCCCCTTGCAAAGGGGAGGGGGTTTCCAGCTTCATACTGGCGAGCAGATATTGAGCGCAGCTTTTAACCTCATTAAATGAGCAGGCTGATGTTCAGCATCAATAGTCTCCTGGAAGCCGCCCCTTCCATCGGTGATTCAAAACCAAAAGCAACCTCGCAATCACCCCATCCCTGTGCTTCGAAACCATAAGCAACCTCGGAACCACCCCTTCCCCCGCGAGCGGGGGAAGGTTGGGATGGGGGCAGTAAACTTCGCCCGGCCAGCACAGCTGGTTATACTGCAAGCTATGCTGTGGTGGATTCTCTCGTCGTTGCTGCTGCTGGCCATATGTGGTCTGCTGTGGCTGTTCTGGTGGCCCGGCTGGCAGCGTCGGCGCATCATGACACGAGCGTTTCCAGCGCCGTGGCAACAGATCCTGCACGACAACCTGCCCTACTATGCTGGTCTGCCGGAGGATCTGCGCAAACGGCTGCAACAGCAAATTCTGTGGTTCCTGCACGAGAAAACCTTCGTCGGCTGCGGCGGTTTGCAAGTCAGCGACGAGATGCGCATCACCATCGCCGCCGAAGCCTGCCTGCTGACGCTGCACCAGCCCGGCAACCATTACGCCAGGCTGCGCTTTATCTATCTTTATCCCAATGCCTACCGGGCCTCCAACCGCGAAGTGACCGCTGCCGGCGTGGTCAGCGAGCAGACCCAGCACCGGCTGGGTGAATCCTGGCACGATGGCAAGGTGGTGCTGTCCTGGGACGATGTCAGTCGTGGCAGCAGCAACTTCGGCGATGGCGATAACGTGGTGCTGCACGAGTTTGCCCATCAGCTGGATCAGGCCAGCGGTGACAGCAATGGCGCACCGCTGCTGCGCAGCGCGCAAAGCTACCAGCAGTGGGCCAGGGTGCTGGCGCATGAATTCGAAGCACTGCAACGAGACGCCAGACACGGTCATCGCTCGACCATGAAATACTACGGCGCCACCAATCCGGCGGAATTTTTCGCCGTCGCCACCGAGCACTTTTACGAACAGCCCGAGCACATGCTGGAGCGGCATCCCGAGTTGTTCCGGCAACTGCAACAGTACTATGGCGTGGACCCGCGTGAGCTGCACCACTGAGCGCCCGTATCCCGCACAGCTGCGTTATCATAAGTGCGTCACAAGAATAACAATGACCATGCCATTTGCCCTCAATCCCGAACTGGATCACCGCAGCGCCGCCGCCACCCTGCACAGCGAGGGTCGTGTGCAGTTGCACGATGTGCTGCGCAGCGACTGCGCCGACGCCCTGCTGCATTGCCTGCAGCACGACACGCCCTGGTCACTGACCTACTACGACGACAAGGGTCCCGGCATCATTGAGGCACACAACCTGCCCAAAGTGCCGGCGGCACACATGCAGAGCCTGCATGATCAGGTCTATCAACATGCGCAGCAGGGCTTTGGCTATCTGTACAGCCTGTTTCACCATGACCCGAACACCCACAGCGACGGCCACTATCCGCCGCTGCTGAAGCAGTTCTTTGATTTTCTCGCCGGCGACGACATGCTGCAGCTGATCAGAACGCTGCTGGACAACAGCGATGTGAGCGAGGTCGATGCCCAGGCCACGCGCTTTTCACCCGGACAGTTTCTCGGCTACCACAACGACCTGATGCCCGGTGCCAACCGGCGCTGCGCCTACGTGTTCAACTTCACCCGCAAGTGGCGACCGGAATGGAACGGCTACCTGCAGTTCTACGACCACAACGGCAACAGCCCGGCCGCGTTCAAACCCAGCTTCAACACCCTGAACCTGTTCACCGTACCGCAACCGCATGTGGTGACCGCCATCCCGCCTTACGCCACCGAACATCGCTATGCCGTGTCCGGCTGGTATCGGGGTGTTGCCTGAGCATTTGACGCCAGCCTATTTATCGACTGGATACCGGTCTGCACCGGTATGACGGCAGACTGTGTAGTCACCAAACAAAGCCCGTTATCCCGGCGCAGGCCGCGTTGCGTGTCGCTAAACACGTCATCATTGTTCGCGCAGCAACACCACTATTTCAGTCAAACCATCGTCGCGCAGCGACACCTCCTGACACCAGGCCAAACTCAAAGCAACGGCCCCCAGAACACTTTATAAGCACCGAAAGTGCCAATCACAGTCAGAAGGCTAAATATCACCAGCAATACAGTGATGAAATATCGCGCTGTTGCCATCTCGCTCTTCTGCGCCCAAAAATAGCTCTCCAGCACAAGCAGCGGGAACAGGAAACAGCCCCACTTCCACACTGCAAAGAACTCATTGACGTAATGCGGCGCGCCATACAGTGTGGCTGTAGACAATATCCAAAGCGACACGCCTATGCGCAAGAACCACACACCGCTGACCACCATGAATGTCCGCAACGCCCAGCGTCGGTGCAAAGCGGTCTGTCCGCGCCGGGCCAATGTCCATGCCACGGCCGCAAACGCCAAAATCAACAGACCATTGAAATCAATGGCAGAGGGCCAGGCGTCGCCATGCTTGTCAACTCGACGCAGGATATTCAGGCCCATGCCAGCAACGGCGACCAGCAGCGCAGCAACCATGAACAGTCGGCCATTCCATCGGTGCAATGCCAGAGCATGCCGGCGCAATTGCGGAATGAGTTGCACCGTGCCGCCAAGGGTCAATACCCCGGCCAGCAGAAAATGGGCCGCAAACATCAGGTTTCCCGCCGTATCACCGGCGACATAGCCATGGGTCAGCATGCGGTTGGCGTTCCAGGCCTCGAAGTCACCGCTCACTGTTGGTCCATAGAAAGCGGCAATGTAGTACACAAACAACCACATGCCGAAAGCGGTCGTCAGATACCACAATTGTGCGGCCCGCTTCAGTGCGGTGGTGGACTGAATGAATGTTGTCATGATCGAAGAGTCTATCGATCGCTGACTCGCGCACAATGCCTTGTCCGACGGGTTGCTGAATGATCTGGTCATATTGCGGAATACGCCGACGAATGCGACAGCAGCAAGACCAATCCGATGTGTAACGCGCTTGCTGTAAGGCGTCATCAATTGTCAGACCTGAAGGTAAATCCGGCGCCTACGGTGTCCCGGAACTGGCAGGGAACGTAAGTCAGATATCACTCAGGACATCACATCTGCCGGAACAGGTGCAAGAAACCCCTGCTCACCGGCAGCACCTCGTCGCGCTGCTTGAGATGGATGTTGCCGGTTTCGTTTTCGTTGCGGGTAAAGTGGCTGACTTTTCGCAGGTTGACCACCACCGATCGATGCACCTGCACAAACTGTTCCTTGTCCAGCCGCGCAAGCAGTTGTCGCAGCGATGTGCTGATCAATGCCTCTGATTTCTCACCGGAATCCTCACGCCAGGCAACACGGGTATATTTTTCGTCGGCGCGCAGAAAATCAATGGCCTCAACGGGGATCAAACGCAACGACTGGCCAACTCGGGCTTGAATCCAGCGCAAATTGTCCACTTCTGCCCCGACTTTCAACAGGCTTGCCAGCTCATCGAACAGCGCCTGTGTACCGATAGGCGGTCGGGCCGAACCCAGACGTTCCTGCAGGCGCGACACCGTCTCGGCCAGACGCCCGCGTTGAATCGGCTTGACCAGATAATCCAGCGCGCCCTGCTCAAAGGCCTCCAATGCATAGGAATCGAATGCAGTCACAAACACCACATGAGCGCGCCGCCCGATGCGACGGGCGACCTCGATGCCGGAAAGGCCGGGCATATGAATATCCAGGAAACAGACATCTGGCTGATGTTCTTCAAACCGTGACCAGGCATCATTGCCACCACGAGCCTGCGTCACCACTTCCAACTCGGGCCAGGCTTCGGCCAGTTCCCGGATCAGCGCCTGGCGCAGAAGTGGTTCATCATCGGCGACCAGGGCAGTTGGAGGAGTATTGCTCATGGCAGATGTCTCCGCGTGGGAAACGCAAGTTCTGCAACCACACCATGCGGTTTGCCTTCACGCAGCTCCAGCCTCGCCTCGCTGCCAAAAGCCAGTTGCAGTCGTTCGCGCAGGGTGGTCAGACCGGTACCCAGACCGCCAACTGTCCTGGCGAAGCCAACCCCGCTGTCACTGACCATGATGTGGCACATGTCTTGATGTGTGTGCACATCGACGCTGATGCATCCTCCTTCCTCACTCGGGTCGATGCCGTGACGCACGGCATTTTCCACCAGCGTGAGGATGGTCATCGGGGGGCAGAATACCGACGCACCTTCAAGCTCGGCAGCAATCGAAAACTGCAATCGGTCGGGCATGCGCATCTGCATCAGCTCCAGGTAGGCGCGAACCAGCTCCAGCTCTCGATCCAGCGTGATTGCAGACTCTTCCAGCCGTGGCACCGCAGCGCGCAGGTAGGTGATCAGACAATCCAGCACAACTGGTGCCTGGGTGGAGCCCGATGCGGTCAATTCACGCACATTGGCCAGCGTATTGAACAGAAAATGCGGCTGGATCTGGGCCTGCAGGAAGCGCAGGCGGGCATCCACCGCAGCCCGTTCCAGCTTGCCGCGCTCACGCTCAAATGCCTGGGCCTGGCTGCGCACCGACTCGTCGCGCTGGCGCAGCAGCGCCGACATGGCAATCCAGGGCGCAAACAGCATCCCGGTCACAATCAGAAGTGTAAAACCGATAAGGCGCGTCCCGCCCTCCTGAAACGGAAGCACAGACGTTTCGCTGGTGGCCAGGTAATACGCCGAAACCGTCAATGGCACCGAGACGGCGACGCCCAGCACCTGCAATACCCAACGCGCGAGGCCGCGCGGCAAGCGCCGTGGCCAGCGTTCGAACAAGCCGAATACCGCCAGGGCAACCAGCCCGATTGCCACAGTCCGGACCAGCACCGACAGCGTGGAACTCTGAAACACCAGGCTCAGCAACAAGCCCCAGACCAGCGAAGCAATCAGCGTTGTTCGCAATCTGTGCCATGCAAATGTCATCGCCAGTGCCTGCTGGACAGTGCTATCAGTGCTAGTCATTTCCCCATGCTAACCCACTTGCCCGGTGCTGGCGAGTAGGTACGTGGCTGCACCGTGCTCTGCACCCGGCATGGGCCTATTGACTAGGGCTGGCAGCCATCGTCTTCAGCCCCGAATCGGTTCATTTGCCGGAGGATCCGCTCTGCGCCACCAAAGCGAGAGGATGAAACCGACGACCATGGCAACAAACAGTGACTGCACAATGGCACCCGCTTTGCTGGTTGCAAGTTGCAAAAACGGTACGCCCATCCATAGGGTACTCAACAGGGCGCGGCTAAGATATTCATAGATCAGAATCAGGTAAATCAGCGGCACCATCGAACGATAGCGAATCAACGCCATCAGGCTGATTGCGACCAGAATAAAGTGCATGTTACCCAGTTTAGCGAAAATGTTGAGCACCATAATGCCTGCTTCCGGTGAATAGCTGTCGACAGGAATACCATCTGCGTGCACCGCACCATAACGCGTGTTAATCGCCGTGTTATAGGCCATGATGGTCTTGAATCCGGTGATGATCCAAAGCAGAGCCAGTGCCAGCCGATGCCCATGATATTCATTGTCGAACTGTCGCGGAAATATTCGTCTTGGCATAATGTGCACCTATATCGGTATAGAAACTTACTTTGGTGCTGACGGGCTCCACTGTACACGCAGGATCCAGTAGAACATCAGGATGACCACCACAACAGGAATGAGCGCTGGCACCGGTGAGTTGCGCAGCAATTCCGGAAGCACCTGAGCCTGGCCGAGAAAGAATGACACTGCGGCCATCAGCAGCGCAAAGCACATGCGCCACAGGTGCCTGGCGATGCGATAGGGCCTGGACACTGCCCGTACCAGCGTCACACGCACATCCCCCAATGCGGCTATCAAGGCCACCGAGCCAAAGACGAACATTGCTTCGGGCATGAGTCCATTGATCGTGCCGGTCGAACTGCGCAGACCTTCCATGCCCAGCGAGTAAAACACAACGGCAAGAGAGATTCCTGCAAGTGCAGCCCCGATGACGACCCAATCAAAGCGTTCGTGCGGGCGACGGATGGTGAGGAATGACGTCAGCACCAGATAAAACGTCAAGCAGCCACCCATCACCGATGTCGTTTTCTGGGCCCATACAGCCAGCGGTATCGCACTTGCCGACATGGCCAGCATGGCAATCACAAACACCATGCCTCCCTGACGATGAACAGTTCGGCCCTTGCGTGCAAACAGTGCAACGGTACCTGCAATCAGGCCGATGCTGCCTGCGGCAATGTGGATGGTCATGAGCATAGGATCAGGCCTTCATCTGGTCAGGGACATATGACGCAGCATGAGCGTAATTTATAGCCCGATCAAGACGATACTGATGAACAACGGAATCAGAGGCTTGACTCACGCTACTGGCCGATGAGTGGCGCCAGCTGCTAGCCCGCATTATTCATGAACTGACGTAACGAGATGCTGCCAGAACGTGTAGCTGTGGTGTTTCGCGACCGAACGAACCGCAGGCGTACTTGACACTACGTTGAGGATTCGTGACCGAGCAAAACGCCGCAGATGCGTGGGCTGGAGACATCGCAGTAGTCAGATTCATGAATAATGCGGGCGAGGACTCGGCAGTAACATGGCTACGGCGAAGTCAATCAGCAGGCACCGTCATGACCTTCGGACCTGGTCATCGCAGCGACGATTCTGAATAGAAAAGCCGGCGCATTGGCATCATCGCCTGAACGCTCAATCAGTGTCGGCTGTTTACAGCTTCAGCGACAGACATTCGCTGACGCAATAATCATTCAACAGCGACACATGATTATCCAGACCTGTCTGCAGGATGGTTGACGCCATCATAGACAGGCACCTCGTCAATCTGCAGTGGATTGATGCCCTCAAGGCAGGCGACGTTGAAGCCATACTGGCTGGGGTTTGATCTTCTTTGATGGTGGGTGTAGATGCCACAGTACCCGCAGAAGTAGTGTTTCGCGGTATGCGTGTTGAACTGGTATAGCTTCAGTGCATCTTCCCCTCTTATGATGCGGATGGCGGAGAGGGGAACCGAAGCCACGATGGCACCACGACGCCGGCACAGTGAGCAGTCGCAGCGGCGAACATCCACCAGGCCCTGCGGAAGCTCAAGATCCATTTCCACTGATCCACAGTGGCAGCTCGCCCGGTGCCTGGCCATGATGCGTGTGCCACCAACTTCACTGAGATTCATCGTCATTCACTGATCCCTGCCATGTTTATCACAACCATTCACTGCACATGCCCGCACCGCCGTGTACTGACTGCATCGCCCGAACCACACCTGTGTGTGGCAGGATTGTGCCATTGGCATAATCGTCTCGGGATGGCCTGGACAGCATGGCAGACTGATGTGCCAACGCGCCACCTGGCAGCTTGTCGCGCATACTGCTGATCACAACTTCAACCCGCCATACCAGTAGGTTGCGGTGACACCACCGTCCATAAGAAAATCGCTGCCGGATATGAAAGCGCCTTCCGGCCCCAGCAGCAACGCCGCGACGCCGGCAACCTCATCCGGCGTGCCGACCCGGCCGGCAGCAGATTGTGCAATCATGCGCCGGTAGCTCTCGCTGTGTGATCCGCTCAACTCCTTCTGGCCCAGCGCTGTGCCAACAATGCCCGGACTGATGGCATTGAGCCGGGCACCACGCCTGGCCCAGCGAATCGACTCCGCCGCCACCCGCAACGAGCTGCCGCGCTTGGCAAGCTGGTAGGCCAGCATGGGATCGCTCATCTGCTCTGTCCTGAGCAGATCCAGATCAAGCAACTCGTCTGCCGGTGCCGTGGCCAGCAGTTGGCTCTGCTCGACACTCAACGGCCCCAAACGGTGACCGGCCTGTGCAGAGATCACCACGCCAGCGCCACCGGTGGCAATGCACTGGCCAAACTCCGCAAGCACCAGCGCAGTGCCATACAGATCAACCTTGAAGATCATGGCCGACGAAGCGCTGGATGGTGACACGCCAGCAGTATGAATGATGCCTGTCACATCACCGATCGCGGTGGCGGCACCGGCCAGAGCGCCAACAGCAGCCCGCGAAGTGACATCGACAGCCATTGCAGACGCTTCGAACCCGGCGTTGACCAGCGTCTCTGCAGCAGCGGCAGCATGACTATCGTGCAGGTCTGCGAACAGAACATGCCGCCCGGCACCGACCCGACGGGCGATGGCCTGACCGATCGCGCCGGAACCGGTGACCACAACAACCTGTTTCACGGCCTGCTCCGCATGGTCATTATCCTACCGCAATCGTGTGTTCCTTTCATGGTGCGCCTGGACATCAGCAGTCCGATGTTTCCTGCACAGATCGGCGTGGGGGATATCTATCGAACAAGCGCTCAGGCCGGCAACTCATCCGGATTATGTGTTGCAGCATGTGACTACACATTTCTAGCATTGTTATATGACTGGATACCGGTCTGCACCGGTATGACGGCAGACTGTATAGCCACCAAACAACGCTCGTCATCCCGGCGCAGACCGGCATGACGACAGACCGAAAGGCCGCTAGCCCATTTATCGACTGGATACCGGTCTGCACCGGTATGACGGCAGACTGTGAAGTCACCAAACAACGCCCGACATCCCGGCGCAGGCCGCGTTGCGTGTCGCTAAACACGTCATCATTGTTCGCGCAGCAACACCACTATTTCAGTCAAACCACCGTCGCGAAGCATCACCATAACGACGGCAGACTGTAT
>Ga0180009_10003759_pt1 | contig 17077 bp, 11 predicted proteins | sample OS_PC_MetaG_FD_123537 | JGI IMG/M metagenome (GOLD analysis project Ga0180009, IMG submission 123537) | Groundwater microbial communities from the Aspo Hard Rock Laboratory (HRL) deep subsurface site, Sweden - OS_PC_MetaG | ecosystem: Environmental > Aquatic > Deep subsurface > Groundwater... | reverse complement strand
GCCCACGGCCAAGCAGAAGCTTCAAGGCGTTTGGAGGCTTGCTTGGCCGTGCCACCCTTTTTCGGCGCACACTCCTAGATCCGCCGCGCAGCGCCAACCCACCGGTGACCGCCGGATCCCTAGACGTACATCTGCACGCCGTGCGAAGCGTCCTTGGTTCCCAGTTCGAGCGCGGCGCCATGGGTGGTGAGATCGAGGGGTTCCCGGCCGGGTAGCTCGATCCTCACGCGGCCGTGGGCGATCTTGGTATTGAGACAGTAGGTCATCTGACCATCCGGATTAGGATAGTACAGCCCCACGAAGTCATCGGTCTGCCCGGAGAAGTCGCCTTCCACGGCGATGCCTCGCTCCTTCGCACCAAAGAACCAGCGGCGAGGGTGAACCTCGCCGCGATTGCGCATCAGGTGCCGAGGTCGCGTCAGACGGTACTCTTTGCCCTCGTGGCGGACGCAGACCATGGTGATCAGGGGGGTGAGCACGGGACCGACGCGCACGCGTGCGCTGACCGCTTCCACCATCGTGTCGACGTCCTGATCCCACCGATTGCACTGTCCCCAGGCATAGAGATCCGCGTGTCCGCGTCCCCAATTGTGCCCCTGCATACCGCGCCAGCTCTTGATGTTCAGCTTCTGGCCGTCCACTGTAATCGAGCCATCGATATCCAAGTCAGGATAGGGAGTGACCAGCTTCGACTTTGGGAACGCGCCCGAATACATCTTCGCGATGGGGAAGTGGACGAGGGCGCCACCGTTGCGTTTCCAGCTCAGGTCCCAAGAGATCTCGTGCTCTCCGCGCCCGATGCCGCCATGGGTTCCCCCGGGATCGAAACGCAGGTACTTGCCGATCTCGACCGCGAGTCCCTCACGGGAGAAGCTCGCCGTGGCGAAGGGCAACGATTCCTTGACCGCTACGTGCTTGCCCTGTCGATCGAACACCACCGCCCAGGCTTCCGCCATCGCGTGCGCGGGGCGCGTCGACGAAGCGATGATCGTTGCTTTGAGCCAGAGGGCACGACGGCCTTCGGCATCGTTCGCCTTGACGAAGTAACTCTCGACGTGGCCGCGAGGCCGCTCCGAGTCGTACCGAATCGCGTTCCAGTCCGGCAGCCCTTGCATCGCCGCGGTGCCTCCTCAGGATTCGAGAGCATGCAGGAGTTCGAGCGCTTCGTCGACCGCTTCTTGCTCCGCCCGCTCGTGGTCGCCACGCATCGCTTCGATTGTCTCGATGGCCTCGGTCAACCCTGCCTTGGCGGCGGCGGTCACGGCCGCGGTGCGGGTGTCGCGGGACCAGGCCTGCAGATCGCTCAGGATACTCCGTCGAGCCCGAGCGTTGCCGAGCCGGACGAGCGCGATACGAGCGGTCCACGTGTGTCTTTCCCGTACAAGACGCTTGAGTCCAAACGCCCTGCGTTCGAGCGACGGGATGGTATCCTGCAATCCCAGGGTGCCCGCGAGCTCGATCGCGGCCGCCTCGTCCTCCGGCTCCAGCTTGTACATGCGATCATCAACGGCGTTGAAGAGCTCCTCGGCCCCAGCGTCGCTCCCGGATCGACCTAGCAGGATGGCCGCGGCCAAACGCACGTGAGAGTTCTCGTCCTGCAGCCACGTCGGCGCGCGCTCAGCAATGGCCTCCGGCAACTCGACGTGCTGGGTCACGCCGTTGCCCTTCTCCGTGACGAGCTCCTCGGCCGCACGCACCGCGATGTAGCGGACGTGATGGTCCTCGTCCTCCATCGCCCGAATCACGGCCTCGACCCCATCCTTGGGTGACACGCGTCCGAGCGCGATGACCGCCTGGAAACGGACGTCCGGCCGGTCGTCGTCCAACGCTCGCACCAGGCGCCCGGTCGCGCGGGAGTCGCCGATCGTTCCCAGTGCGTCGATCGCCGCTTGGCGTACCATCGAGTGCCTGTCGTCCACCGCGACCAACAGGGCCGGAAGCGCTTCGCTCGCCTTCGCATCACCGAGGCAGTAGGCCGCTTCCGTGCGCACCAGCGGATCGTCATCCCGCAGCGCTTCCCGCAGGGCATCGAGGATCTCCGGCGTGGGCTCCTCTCGGGCGTGTCGACCTAGATCCTGAATCGCCGATCGCCGGACAACCGGGTTCTTCTCCTTCAGATCCCGGATCGACGCGTCGAGCGTGCGCGGGAGCGGCCGGTGGAACAGCGCCATGCTTGCAACCCCGACGCTCAGCCGCGCCTACGCCCCATCCGCGTCATCAGCAGCGTCCGCGTCGTCGGCGGCGTCCGCGTCATCGGCGGCGTCTGCGTCATCGGCGGCGTCTGCGTCGTCGGCAGCGTCCGCGTCATCAGCGGCGTCCGCGTCATCAGCGGCGTCCGCATCATCGGCGGCGTCCGCGTCCTGTTCCTGTGCATCGGGAACGTCCGCATCGCCGTTCGGGGAGACCGACCCGGCGTCCTCGAATTCACCATCGTACGGGCTGCAGACCTCGTGCAGGTCGCTCCCGGGGGTTGAACCAGAGAGGGGCGCGAGGCAGACCTTGGTTCCATCCGGATTGAGGTCAGCAACGCGTGCGCCCCAATCATTGGAGGTGTTCATGTCGTAGCACAGGTACCCCGAGCGACAGTCGCCATCGCTGCTGCAGCGCCTCATGCAGAACGTGCGCTCGAAGCGAGCCCAGCGCTCGTTTTCGCAGTCCGGATCCAGCTCGGTGTCGAACGCGATGCACTGCGCCTCTTCGGGGCACGTGTCCGGTTCGCAGTTGAAGATCGTGCAATAGCCACCGGGCTGGGTCGTGTCGCAGAGCCGGTCGCCGTTGGTCGAGCAGTCCGTGGACGTCGAACAATCGTCGCCGATCTTTGGGTTGCAGCCCCACGCCGTCACAGCGAGGCATGCGGCGAGGGGAAGGGCGAACCAGCGGGACGACGGGCGAGCCATGATGGGCGCACCGTAGCCAAACCTCCGCGAGACGCAAGGGGTGAGCGCTACGGCAGCGCCATGGCAATGGATATTGCGCAGCGAGGAGCATGCGGGAAGCAGCAGGCTCGACGCCACTCCGCCCGGCGGGCTACAACTTGGTAGGGCCGCGGAGGAATCCCGGTCTCGAAACGACGATGGCACTCAGAATCACGGACGACTGCATCAGCTGCGGGGCTTGCGAGCCGGAATGCCCGAACGAGGCGATCGGCGTTCGTATCGACATTTACGTCATCCACACCGAACGGTGCACTGAGTGCGTTGGCTTCCACCGAGAGCCGGCCTGTCAGGACGTATGTCCCGTGGAGTGTTGCCTTTCGGACCCGGATCACGAAGAGTCTGAGGAGGGGCTGGTGCAAAAGGTCCTCGCGCTCCATCCCGATGACGAAAAACTCCGAGAAAGGGTGGCGAGCCACGACATCCCATCGCACTTCCGCCACTAGCAGCGTGCGCCGAGAAGGATGCCCGCCCGCTTTGGGTGGCACGGCCAAGCAATCGTGCAGGCGTCGCCAAGTGCCCGCTTGGCCGTGTTTCATCGACTGTGCAGCCGTTCGCCGCCCACGGCCAAGCAGATGCTTGGAGGCAGTTCGAGGCTTGCTTGGCCGTGCCACCCGTTTTTCGGCGCACGCTGCTAGGCCTAGCTATCAAGGGATCTTCGGCGCCAACAACGGCGTAAGGACGTTCTGCTTGTCCTGGTTGATCGTCACCCAGTCGTCCATGAGGATCCCGCCCGTGTCGCCCGAGTTCGGGTTGAGGCACCAGAAGGTGAAGCTCAGGTCCTTGTCCGCGACATAGCTCGCCATCTTCTGCAGCCACGCACGGTCCGACTCCGTTTCATAGCGCGTGCCGAATTCTCCCAGCAGCACCGGCGCCGTATCGTTCTGCAGCAAGTATCCCCACCGATCCAGCCAGATATCCGGCAGGTTCTCCGGGTAGTCCGGCTCGTCGAACCACGTCTGGTGGAAGACCGTCGCGGGGTAATCGTGGGTCGAGTACACGAGCCGTCCAGCCACGTCGAGTTGTACGGGGTATTGCTCCGCGCCCTTCAGATTCCCGCCCCACCAGTACTTGCTCTGCCCCACCGTCTCCACGCCCTCGACGACAATCAACCAGTCGGGGTTCACCGCCAGGATCGCGTTGCCTGCTTTCTGGGCCGCCACGCGCCAGTCGGTCGCGGCGTCCCCGCTTCCCCAGGTCGCCGCCCCATGCGGCTCATTGTGCAAGTCCGCACCAACGACGGTCGGATTGCCTGCGTAGCGCGCGGCCAACATCGTCCAGTCATCGATCCAGCGCTGCTCCGGATAGGCGTCGGTGTACCAGAGCTCCGATTGGGCGTTGGCGTCCGGGCGGTGGCGGTCGAGCAGCACGCGGATTCCCCGCGCCCCGGCGCCTTCGATCACCTTGTCCATGATCTCGAGTCCAGACAAGCCAACGAGCGCGGGGTTCTGGTTGAAGTCGATTCCCGTCGGCGTGCTCCCGGGGTCGAAGAGCTGGTTGCAGAAGGGCAGTCGAATTACGTTGTAGCCAAGGGAGTCCGTGACATCGAGCAGGTCATCCAGGGATCGTGACCAGAGTCCGTGAGGTGCGTAGTTGGACGTTTCCATGCCGAACCAGTTGATCCCGGTGAGACGGACCGGCAGGCCGTCACCATCGACGATTCGACTTCCCTGCGTACCCAGAAAGCCTGGGGAGGTCGGAGGGGGCTGCGGCGCCTGACCCCCGGAGCCTCCGACGGACGCGCCTCCGGTGCCCGTGCTCGCTGAGCCTGCGCCGGCTGCCCCGCTTTCCCCGCCGATCCCGCCGCCTCCGGCAAGTCCACCTCCCGTGCCCGATTGCCCTTCGCCCGCGGCGTCGCCGACACGACCTTGTCCGGTGTCGCCTCCGGTTCCTGTTGCGGGGACCGCTCCGGCGTCGGCGCCTTCGGCCATACACCCACTCATTGTCCAGACCGCCGCCAGGGCAGCCAGCGCCAAGATATCAGTACGCATGACAGAATCCTTTCCACTCGACTGGCGGGCTCGTTCGCGGACGACCATCAGGGCACATCCATGGGATTGGGGAAGTTCCCCGACAGGAAAAGCAACGTATAGACGCCAATCGACTCCTGGTAATACCGGTCGTTCAGGATGGCCGTCGACACCGACTCCTCGAGCGCTTCACGCCGGATGTCCGGCGTGGTGCTTCCCCCATTGTCAAATACGCTGACAAAGGCGGTCAAGGCGGTGTTGACGAAGTACGAGTTGTGACCGACGGCCGGGTCACAGCCCGAGACGGTTCCGCTCGGATCGAGGTTTTGGCAGATCGTCGAGAAGCGATTCGCGTGCAGCTCCGGCGGGTTGTTCTGGAAGAACCCGGCGTAGAACCCCTGGACGTTGTCGATCTTGGCCTGCATGCGCGACTTCGAACCATAGTGCGAAGAAGCACCAGGCAGGTTTTCCGCCAGATTCGTCCGGTTTCCGTACCAAGCGGCGTCGACACCAATCCTCCACAGGGCCCGGGACCAGTTGTAGTTGTCGCTCTGACTGTCGCACGGGGTTGCGTAGTGTCCCCAGTCCGTCACCAGCGCGGGGTGCACCCCGGGGGCGTCATAACAGCGTTCGAGCATCTCATAGACCGTCTCCGCGGTCTTGTACCAGAATGCGCGGTGCCCCTGCCCTTCGGCGCCCGGCAGCTGCGATGCGACGTAGTCTCCGAACGCCCGAAAGTACCCCGGCGGATAATAGGACAGATTGACCGTGCCGTCGTAGCCCGGCTTGAAGTAGCAGGACTCCGAAGGGTACTTGTCGCATGACTTGTCCCAGGTGTCTCCCGGTGTGGGGTAATGCCACGTCCCGTCGTACGCGGTATTCACCTCGCACTCCATCTTCAGGATCCAGTCCACGGCGGCCTGGTCGTATTCCGGCCATTGCCGCGCAGCGAACAAGAGCCCGATTCCGATGTCTACGTCGCCATCGAACGCGCTGTCGCCGTTGCCCCCGCACCCCTCGGTATCCGGGTCGCAAGGCTCGTCCAGGGCGCGACACGCCGTGGCTCCGTCCCACATCCAGCCCATCAGCCCACCGCAGTACTTCTTCGCGCTCTGCGAGAGATGGTGACGGGTGAACCGCCACAGCTTTTCGAACAGGTCTTTGTCCCCGATCGCGGCAGCCATGGCGATGCCGTAGCCCTGCCCTTCGCTGACCGTTTCCGGCGGATCCGTCTTGATCCGCGCCGTCCCGGTGCCGCACGCGGCGTCATCGCTTACGACGTAGTTGTCCTTCCAGAGCTGATATCGCTCGAACACCAAAGCGTTCAGCAGCTCCTGGACATCGTTGCTCTTTGCGTACGTACGCGCCAGCGAGGCGCCGAAAGGATAGGCGAAGTCCGTTTCGTCGTAGGGGAACCAACCGCCAAAGCCAACGCTCACGGGAGATGGCGCCGGACGCGGCGCACAAGCGTCATCATTCCACTGTCCGGTCGCGGACCAGTCCCCGTTCGTGCCATCCGGGTCGTAGTCGAAGAACTTGAACCGGCTCGTGGAGGGTATGTCCGGTTTGCCGTAATACCACCGCAACCAATACTCGCCCGGCGCGTCCGCAAAGGGCCGCGCTTGTACCGTATTCCACTCGGGCGCATGGGTCTTGTCCACGGCCCGCCACGTGGCACCGGCCCGGAATTCCCCGTTGGGTACCGGGCAATTGAACCAGGGGCGATCCGCCTCCCGAAAACAGATGATGTCCTTGTCGCTGCCGCCCCCGTTGACCTCCAGCACCATCCAGTGCGGCATCAGCGCCGGACTCGGGAAGTAGGTAAACGTCTTCTGCCCCGCCCAGAGATATCGAAAGTGCACCGTCGAGTAGCCATCGGGCACCGGCGGATTGCACGGATCCACGACCACCGACGCGCCGCCTCCGCAGTACCCGTACCCAGGTCCGGGGTTGCTCGCATAGAAGTGATAGACATTCGCTCGCTGCGACCAGTTCATGCACGCCGTGCCGAACATCGCCTCGTCGTCAGGCGCCCCGGCGTAGGCCATCCAGTACTCGTCGCTCACTCTGGGTTGCGGCAGCGGCACCGCGGGCGTGAACAGCGGAACGTCATGATCTGGATATCGGACGGTGATGTTGCCCTTCCACTGCTCATTCGGAATGAGCACGTAGTACCAGGGGCAGTGCCCGTTCTCGAACTCGAGCAGCGCGACCGCGTCGTTGCAGCCTTCGAGCTCGACCTTCAGGCTGGTGGGATAGGGAGGCGTCTCGAACCCCAGCACGCTCTCGCAGGAGGTCCCCGCGAAGCCGGTCAGATCCGGATCGCCCCAGAACCACCGCAAGTGCAGCTTGGTATAGCCCTCGGGGACACCCACCTCCGGCTTCCCGGGCGGGCACGCGATCGATGCCACCTCGGCGGCATCGGTCGAGAGCCGGAACCATTGGGGACCGATGGGAACATTCGGATAGGAGGTGTAGTCCGCTGCGAGGTTGTTTCCGATGTAATCGACCCACAGCTCCTCGACACCGCCCCATGCGCTCATGTCGAAGTGGCCGGACATGTCCGGTGAGGGGCACGCGTTCGAGCCGATCGACCGCAGCTGGAAGCTGGCGAGTTGGACAGTCGGTACGCACGCGGCGTACCAATCACATCCCGCGCTTTCCGGTTTCGCCGCGTGGTCGTTGTAGGCCTCGTCCACGATGGCCACCGCCAGGGGACGGTCGGACATGACGCCCAGGGTGGGGTCCGCCTGCGTAGACCACAGATCGCGCACGTGGATACGGACGTGGGCAGGGGGACATTCGTGGGTCTCCTCGGTGGGAGGCGACCACGCGTCGGCGCCCGGAGCTCCGCCATCCGAGGTCCAATCGATTGACTCGTCACACGCCCCTGCCGGTGGAGGTTCGCTGCCGGGAAGGCTGCCCGACTTGATAACAATGTTACGGCCATCATCACCGCAGTCGTTGGCACCAACCGCGCCTGCATCATAGATGCCGTCCGCCCCGGCGTCCGCGTCGGCTCCTGCCTGCCCGTGACACCCGAGTAGCGTGAAGGCGAGAGTCAGGCTCGTCAGCCATCCAAGAAGCGTTCGCATTCGTCTCTCGGTGAGGAGGTCCCTTCGTACGCCGATGTCGATTGCTACGTCCATGGGGGACCCTCATGTTTGGTCACTGGACAGATATGCCGGGCGGAAGTATCAATCCGTCTGCTTTGCGATGATCGATAGCCGGTGCCTTCGGACCCGGTCTGATTTGCCCGGCCGCGCCGCATAGCGCCGCTCTACCGATGAACGGTCCAGACGGAGAATCATGCGCAGCGCCGCCGGAGCTCGACGACTTGGCGTCTTCGGAGGAGCCGCAGGCCACCGCGAAGCCGAGCGTGACCAAGAGCAACATGCGTTTTCGGAGTCGAGTCTTCATCGCGCTTGACTGGTGCACGGCTCGTGCCACCGCATTCCCAACCAAGGGCGAGGAAGTTCCATGGGGTATTCGCGTCGCTCGCAATCAGCGCGTGCCGATCGCGATTCGCGATTAATGCGATCATGATCCTGAGCTGCGATCGAATTGATCGCGCGGGATGTCTAAACAGGATCACATAGACCCGTGGCGACCGGCGAAGCCGGAGCCCTGAACTTCACCAGACTGTCGGCGGGTGGACCGACGGTTAGAGTCTCCCTAAGGCCCCCATCCCCGGCCCTTCCCCCGCCGCGGGGGAAGGGAGCGCGATCCTGTTTAATCCTGCCCCATCACCCGCAAGTACGTCGCACGCGTTGCCCGTGTAACCTGATCGTAGCGATCCATCAACAGGTCCGAGGCCTTGCGCCCCGGCGCGCCGGTGACGCCCATCCGTCGGGCCAGCGGCAGCAATCCGGGCGCCTCGGCTTCCAACAGATGGATAGACGTGTTGTGCACCACGTGCAGCCGCTGCTCGAGCTTGCGCAGGAACAAGTAGGCCTCGCGCAGTTGCGTCGCGTCCTCGCTCGGCAGGGCGCCGCTACGGGCGAGTCCGTCGAGCGCTTCGAGCGTGCTCTGCGACCGAACCTGTTTGTCCTGACCGTGGCGCATCTGCAGCATCTGGACCGCGAACTCGATATCCATCAGCCCACCGCGCCCAAGCTTGATGTCAAAGCGATCACCCCGCTCGCCACCAAGCTCCTGCTCCAGACGCAACCGAAGCCGATGAATCTCCAACGGCTCGGGCGGCCCCGACTCGTACGCGGCGCGCTGGGCGACGTCGATGACACGTCGTCCCAGGTTGGCATCACCCGCGCAGAATCGCGCGCGCAACAGGGTCTGGCGTTCCCAAGGCGCGGCTCGAACGCCTACGCCCGCTTCTTCCAACCCGTGATAGCGAGCAAACGAGCGCAGGGAAGTCACCAACACCCCTTGAGAGCCCGAGGGCCGCAGCCGCGTGTCCAGCTCGTAGCCCGCCCCCTCTTCGTGAATGCCGGACAACACGCGGATCGTCTTCTGCGCTTGTCGGGCTCGACGCACCATCACGTCGCCGTCGTCCTCGCCCTGCCCCGGCTCGAACACGAACAACACATCGAGGTCCGAGCCATAGCCGAGCTCTTTGCCCCCAAGCTTGCCCACGCACAGCACGCACATGCCGTCGACGCCATCGCATCGACCGGCCGACACCCGCAGTGCACGTTCGACAGACGCGTCCGCCAACGCGGAGAGCACGCGCGTAACGTCGACGACGTCGACTTCTTCGGCGATGTCGGCGAGCGCGACCTCCAGCGTCACGCGAACCTTGGCACGTCGGATCGCGCCCGCGACGAGCTCGGGATCGAGCATGTCGTCGGGACCGAGGATGTCGACCTCGCGATGCACGGCCTGGGCGGCGCCCTGCGCGCTCGGCATCCCGCGCGAGAAGAGTACATGTTCGGCGAGCTCGGGTTGGCGCACGATCATGTCACCCAGAAACGCGGAGCCACCGAGGGCGGTGATGAAGCGACGCATCAGCGCGGGAGGCTCACGCATCGCGGAGGCGAGCACCGGGCGGAAGCTTCGATGCGCGGACCATGCGCACAGACAACGCGCGGCCTGTTCGGGATCCGCGCTCTCGACCAGCGCATCGAGGATTGCCTCCACGTGGTCGGGCGCGGTCTCTCTGGCCACCGGACCGAGAAGCACATCGGGGCGCGAGGCCAAGGAGAGCATGTCCTGCGCAAGCTCCTCGGTGGCCATGTCACCCAACTCCGCTTGCAGGAGCTGGCGCACTTCGACAGCGTCACCACGATCGATCGCGGACAGGAGCGGGAGCCAGCGAGGCGGTCGGCCCTCCGCAGGGCGCAGGTCCTCGACGCAGGACATCACGCGTTGTCGCACTTCTCGAAGGCGCAGGTCGAAGGCTTGCCAGGAGTCGAACCCGAGGCATCGCGCGAGCCGCGCCTGGCTCGCGGCATCGAGGGGCAAGCTGTGGGTCTGCAGCCCTGTCGCGTTTTGGACCAGGTGCTCGGCAGCGCGCAGCATCGCGTACGCCTCGCCCAAGTCCACGGCCTCCCTTTCGGTCACGAACCCGTGGGTGCGAAGTCGATCAAGCGCTTCGAGCGTGGGACGAACACGCAGGGCGAGATTCCTGCCACCCCACACGAGCTGCAACGATTGAACGAAGAGCTCCAAGTCCCGAATGCCTCCGGGGCCCAACTTCAGATCGCGGGCAACGTCGGGGCCTCGTTCGGCGCGCGCTTGCTCCACGAGACTGCACATCGCGTCGGCAATGCGAGGATCAACGCGACGTCGATAGACGAAGGGCTCCATCTCTCGCAGCAAGGTCTGGCCCAGGTTGCGATCGCCGGCGATCGGACGGGCCCGCGTCCATGCGGCACGCTCCCACAGACGGCCCCAGGATTCGTAGTAGCGGAGCATCGCGGGAAGCGAGTTGACCAAGGGCCCTCGTGTGCCTTCGGGACGCAGGCGAAGATCCACGCGCCACACGAATCCCTCCGCCGTGACTTCCTCGAGCAAGGGCACCATGCGTCGAACCACGCGCGTCCAGTACTCGTGCAGCGTGATCTCGTCGGGGCCGTCCGCCGAGCCCTCATCGGTGTCATAGAAGCAGACCAGATCCACGTCGGAGCCCGCGTTGAGCTCGCGACCGCCGAGCTTGCCCATGCCGATGATGGAGAGGGTCGAGCGCGCGCCATCCTCGCGCATGGGGCGACCGAAGCGCGCTTCGACTTCGCGGGTAGCGACCTCGAACGCCTTGTCGACAGTCGCGGCGGCCAGATCGCTCAACTCGCGCGCGGCCACTTCGAGCGACGCACCCCCTGCGGACGTCGGCAGGATCTCGCGCAGGGCGATCCGAAGTCGGTGGCTGGCGGCGAATCGACGGAGCGGCGAAGCGATCTCGTCGGCATCGAGATTCTGGGTCAGCTGCGTCAAGCGATGGGCGTAGCTCGCTTCGGTGAGCGATTCGGACCACCGAGGCTCGAGGCAGGGATCGAGCAGAGTGGGGTCGGAGGCGAGGCGGGGCTCGATGACGGGGAACGCGGCGAGCGCGAGTGCGGTGAAGGCCGAGAGGAGATCGGGGTGCGCGGGCGCACGGATGCCTGGGTCGATGTAGGCAGCGAGATCGAGAACGGCGCGGAGGTCCTTTTCCACGAGGGCTGGGAGGTTAGCACGAGCCTGCAGACGGTCCTGGGTACCGCAGGATGCGATGGAGGATGTTTTTTCTGGGCACACTGCTACCTTCGCCGAATGCGCATCCTGTGCATTGCAGACATCCATGGCCACGCAGGCCCGTTGCAGCGCGTGCTTGCTTTCGGCAAAGCGCAGGGATGCAGCGTGGTCCTGGTAGCCGGTGACCTATGTTTTCCGGGCCCCGAGCCACTCGAGACCTGGAAGCTGTTGATGGGGGTGCGGGCACACTGCGTACAAGGTGTCTCCGATCGCGCCATCGCCACGCTCGATCCGGATGACCTCCCGGCCGAAGACGACACCCAGCGGGAGCGTGTGGAACGACTCCGGGAGACGCAAACGGCGCTGGGTCAGGTGATCCTTGAACGATTGGCCCGCCTGCCGACGACCTTTCGAATGACCTTGGAGGACGGCGGCGAGCTGTTGCTGGTCCATGGTTCCCCGGCGGACCCGACCACATCCATCAGCCACGACATGGACGACGACGAAGTCCTGGCGCTGATGGGCGACGAGCCCGCGGATCTGGTGATTTGTGGGGGAGGCCACGTTCCGTTCGAGCGGATGGCGGAGCCGACGCGCATCATCGCGGTCGGATCGGTGGGAGAAGCTCCCACACCGGGCGTGGCTCATGCGGTGATCCTGGACACGTCGAGCAGCGGGATTCAGTCTCAGATCCTGCAGTTGGTCCTGGATCCAAGGGAAAGAGCGGGGGAGTCGGAGGATGGAGAGTGATCCTCCCTCACCCAAGGCTTTTGGTGGCAAGATTGTCTCAAAGCATTGGATGACTGTGCCCAACTTGATCGTACTCTTCTCCAGACGGTACACTTCCGCAGAACTCGTTCCATGTCAGCGCGGTCCCGGCGGTTTGGGTCCGGACACGAATCCGGGTTGCCGTTTGGGGAAAGGATCCCCTCGCTTTCATTTCAGCCCACTGGGCTAGGGTAGCGCGTCCCGATGAAGATCAACTGTCAGTCTTGTGGTGCCAAGTACACGATCGCGGACGAGAAAGTGCGTGGACGCACGGTCAAGATCCGCTGCAAGAAGTGTAGCTCCGCGATCGTCGTCAAAGGACCGGAGGAAATGCCTCCTCCCGAAGAAGAAGAGGAAGACGACGCCACCCGTGTCTATTCGGGGGGTGAGGTTCCTGAAGGCATGGCGTTGTCCATACCTCCCCGGGGAGCGGGAGCAGATCCCGGTTGGATGGTCACGCTCGATGACGGTGCGCAGCGCGAGGGCTCCATCGAAGAGCTGCGCGCGATGTACGAGGCGGGCACGATCCATGACGACTCGTATGTTTGGCGCGATGGGATGGGTGACTGGCAAACGCTGGCGGACACACCAGAGCTCCAGTCCGCGTTGAGAGGCCGGGGCGGAAGATCGTCGCCGCCACGTCCCACCCGGTCGGGTGCACCGTCGCCCGATGCCAAGCTCGGAGCGGGATTGTTCGGAGGCGCAGGCGCTGCCGCGCGCGTCGACACCCGCGGACGCGACCAGGATCTGTTCGGTGCGCCAGAGAAGCGACCACCGGAGGAAGAGGTGGCCACGAGCGCGCCGTCGAATCCGATGGCGAGGCCGGTCATTCCCAAGTTCACGGCGGAACGGGGGGAGAACTCCGTCCTGTTCACCATCGACACCATGAAGGCGATGGGCAACCAACCTTCGGGCCCCTCGAAGCCTGCCTCCGTGGCGCCCGGTGGTGACGACAAGATCGACATCGGTGCGTTGGCTTCGGTCGCACCTCCCGCGATGATGGGTGGAGGCGACTTCGATCAGACTTTCGATCCCGGTCCGGGATTCGGAGGCGGCGGTGGTGGCTCGCTCGCAGCGCCCATGCTGCCCACCACCATCGAGCCCGAACCGATCCCCGAACCCGAGCCCATGCCGCAGTATCCAGGCTCGTTCGAACCTCAGCCCAAGAGCAACAAGGGCATCATCATCGGCCTCGGTGCCGCGGTCGCCCTGCTCTTCGTCGTCAGCCTCGCGTTCGGCGGGTACGTTCTGTTCGGAGAGGGCGAAGAGCCCGTGGCTGCCAACTCCACCACCGAAGGTACCGAGAAGGCAGCCGCAGACACGGACAAGGACACTACCGACAAGGACACCACCGACGAAGACAAGAAGGACGACGACGCCAAGGACGACGACAAGAAAGCTGACGCCGGGGACGACGACAAGAAGGACGCCGAAGCCAAGGACGACGACAAGAAAGCCGACGACGACAAGGCGAACGTCAAGGCAGCGGGGACGCCAACGATCGGTGGTCCGCTCCCCACTTCGACGGCCAAAAAAGACGACAAGAAGGACGACAAGAAGGACGACGCCAAGAAGGACGATGCCAAGGACGACCCCAAGCCGCCCGCGGCCACGGCGGACAGGAAGTTCAGCCGGAGTGCTGCAATTTCCGCGCTTGGCGCAGCGGCGGGTGCCGCATCAGGCTGCAAGAAGCCAGGCGGCCCCACCGGACGCGGACGCGTCTCCGTCACTTTCGCTCCTTCCGGTCGCGTGACCACCGCCAACGTCAATGGTCCTCCCTTCGCGGGTACCTCCGTCGGTGGATGCGTGGCTGCCGCCTTCCGTCGCGCCTCGGTGCCTCCGTTCGACGGAAGCCCGGTGACGGTTCACAAGTCATTCTCCATCAACTGACCGCTTGCGGGCCACCGCATCCTTCAATCGACGAAACAAGTAGCTGTTGCGCTCTTCCTTGCGCACCTGGGAGAGCGCCATCGACACCGCGCGCGGCTCGGCCACGAGCACGACCAGCCGCTTTCCGCGGGTCACTGCCGTGTACAGCAGGTTGCGTGACAGCATGACGAAGTGGGCGCCCACCATCGGGATGACCACGGCTGGATACTCACTTCCCTGGCTCTTGTGGATGCTGCAGGCGTACGACAGCGTCAGCTCATCCACCTGACCGCGGTCATAGACCACCTCGCGACCTTCCATGTGCACCACGAGCTGTTCGCCGCTCGCGTCCGCATGCAGGATGAAACCCAAGTCCCCGTTGAAGACGTCGCGTCCATAGTCATTGCGCAGCTGCATGACCTTGTCGCCGACGCGAAACGTACGGGAGCCAAAGCGCAGCGACTGTCCGTTCGGGTTCAGCTCGTTCTGCAGCCGCTCGTTGAGCGCGTCCGTGCCCGCCGGACCGCGGTGCATCGGCGCGAGCACTTGGATGTCTCGTCGAGGATCGATGCCGAACTGTCGCGGAATTCGCTCGCAAACCATGAGCAAGACACGATCCGCCGCTTCGTTCGCGTCGCGTGCCGACACGAGGTAGAAGTCGGAGCTCAAGTCGCCCTTTGCGGGCACTTCGGGGGCGAGACCAGACCGGATGCGGTGGGCGTTGTTCACGATCCGGCTTGCCGCCGCCTGACGGAAGATCTTGGACAGACGTACGCAGGGCACCTCACCCGACTCGATCACGTCGCGAAGCACCGCGCCCGCACCGATGGAGGGAAGCTGATCGACGTCGCCGACGAGCACGAGGCGGGCCCCGGAGGGGATCGCCCGAACCAGGGCGAAAGCCAACGACAGATCGAGCATGGAGGACTCGTCGACGATGATCGCGCCGGCCAGCAGCGGGTTGTTCTCGTTGCGTGCAAATCCGCCCCCCCGGGGTTCGAACTCGAGCAGACGGTGGACGGTCGCGGCTTCGCGACCCGTGGCCTCGGCCATGCGGCGAGACGCCCTTCCAGTGGGTGCCGCCAGACGAACAATCACACCCGCGGACTGGTAGAGCTCCAGCAAGGCTCGCACCAGCGTGGTCTTACCGACGCCGGGTCCGCCGGTGATGACCAAGAGGCTCGAGCTTGCGGCACGGTGAATCGCCTCGCGCTGCTCGGGCGCCAACTCCGTCCCAGACAGGCGCTCGAACCGTTCGATCGCGGCGAGCGCGTGGGACAGCTCGGCGACCTTCGTTCCCTGCAGGCGCGCGAAGCCATGGGCCAGCCCACTTTCTTCGATGAACCGGCGTGACCGGTAGACCACCGGTCCGACGTCCTCCAGGTCCTCCTGCCGCCCCTCAGCACCAGCACAAACGTCGTCCACTGCGATCTCGATCAACTCCGTCGACACGCCCGCCGTCGTCTGCGCCGCCTCCACAAGGACGTGGCGTGGCACGAACACATGGCCTCGCTCCTCGGCCTGAGCCAACGCGTGCAACACCGCCGCCCGCAACCGACCGGGAGCCTCGCGCTCTATCCCCAACGCGCGAGCGATCTGATCGGCCTTCTGAAATCCGATGCCCCAGACGTCGACCGCCAACCGAAACGGGTCATCGGACACGACACGAATCGATTCGGCCCCGTACCGACGAAACACCCGGGTCGCCAGCGCCGCCGACACGCCGTGGCCCTGCAGGAACACCATCACGTCACGCAGCGCCCGCTGTTGTTGCCACGCCGCCACCACCGAAGCGATCCGCCTGCGCCCCAAGCCAGGGACCTCAGCGAGCCGATGTGGCTCTCGATCCATCACGTCGAGGGCACGATCCCCGAACCGCTCGACGATGCGGCGTGCGAACCCTGGACCGATGCCGGGGATCAAGCCCGATCCCAGGTAGCGTTCGATCCCTTCCTGCGTGTCGGGCTCGAGTACCAACACCGTGTCGGCACGAACCTGGGCACCGTGGCGCGCATCCGTCTCCCACGTGCCCGTCACCCGCACCCGTGTGCCGACCGTGACGCGCTGCATCTTGCCCACGACGGGAACACGACGACCGTCGGCCTCGTTGGCCACCTTGAGCACGCGAAAGCTCGAAGTCTCGTTCTCGAAGGTAATTCGCTCGATCAAACCTTCGAGCACGCATTCGCCCGTCGCGCTCGACACACCTGTGCTTTCGGTCGACACCCCTGCACCGTCGCCAGACCGCTGGCTTTCGTCAAGTGCGGGCGATCGTGCGAGGCTGCTGCTCGGAGTCTGGCTTGCCGTCGAGCGAGCCGTAGGGATGAGCGGGGCAACCGCGTCGCGAAGCGGTCCCAACGTTGAATGAAATGGCGCCGCATGCATCGCAAACGGAGATTTCGTGCTCGTAATCCGCAGGGGAAGTCAGAGCATCCGCTGCAAACAGTGCCAAGACTTGATCGCTGAGCGCGTCGTCCTCGGACAGGTAGACAAACCAGTGGGAACGACCGTCGGCTCCCCGCTCACGCGAGACGCGCCCGGCGTACAGAGCGGCGTTGACGAAAGCGGTCTCCCCACTTCGGACCGTGACACGCAGAGCTTCGACGATACGATCGCGGGCCGCTGCGATGAGCAGGGGGATCTGGGAGGCTGTACGGACGCGTTCTTTGCGCGCCTGCAGCGCTTTGGAGGTCAGCGACACCGGGCCGATTCCGTACTCGCGCACGACCCTGACGAGGCCGTCTTGCACGTCGATCCTTCGCGGCCCGACGAGGTGCTCTTCCATCCACGAGCACAGATCGCTGCCAATCCAACCCGTGCGTGTCCCCTCAGTGAAGGCCAAACCCGCGCCCCGTCGACCCGGCCCCGCCACCCCCCCCCCCCCCCCCACGCCGCCCTCCCCCCCCCCCG
>Ga0180009_10003758_pt1 | contig 17082 bp, 12 predicted proteins | sample OS_PC_MetaG_FD_123537 | JGI IMG/M metagenome (GOLD analysis project Ga0180009, IMG submission 123537) | Groundwater microbial communities from the Aspo Hard Rock Laboratory (HRL) deep subsurface site, Sweden - OS_PC_MetaG | ecosystem: Environmental > Aquatic > Deep subsurface > Groundwater... | reverse complement strand
ATGAGACGCCCTTTGTTTCCATATGTGACAAACTATAGTATATTTGTCACATAAAGTCAACTTAAAAATACTAATAACCCTATTTTACAAGCAATTCAGCACGTAATATGAGGCGTACACCCACACAAGAGGTTACCTGTTTCATAGCATTTCAAATAGGAGCATTCGTGGCGTTATAAGCCTGTGCCTTTGCCCTTCTAATGCGGGAGGTGTTCAGGTTCGAGACCTATCCGTATGAGAGTACCGCTGGTATAAGGTCATAGCGCAATAGCGCGTAAGATGTACATTTCTCTATAACATAGATTAGTATTCCCTTTCAAGCCTTGATTAAACCTTGATTTATTGTCGTCGAAAAGTGAAAATCAAAAAGGCGAATCTGCATATTAAGGGCCATATTATGCTCAACCGTATTCCATCCATACTTACAAGTCGTCACAGCCTGCTACAAACAGGGCAAGAACCCACTTTTTTCCTTCAAAGGATCCTAAGGGTTTACCCCGAGGAGGTGAAGCTCCTGCTTTGGGTCACAGCGATTCAGCTTGTCATGAGCACAAGCAGCATTCTACTCAATAATTTTGCGCAAACCGTCTTCCTAAAGCGGTATGGAGTGGAATCCCTGCCAACTATTTTTTTGATTGAGGCCGTTCTAACCTTCGGTTTTGCAAACGCAGTCGGGTTTCTCATGAATCGCATGAGCACCATCCGGGTTTTTACTGGCCTGTTCCTTTTTTTTGCGGTCTCCATTGGTCTAATTCGTGGACTGCTGCCCCTTGGAATCCCCCTGATCTACCCCATCCTTTACATCCTTAAGAGCCTGGCCGTAGCAATCTTGCCGATTTTATACTGGGATATTTTGAGTGATCTATTCACAACTCAGCAATCCAAAAGGCTCTACACCCTGATTACTGCCGGCGGGGTCCTGGGGACAACTCTCGGCAGCCTCATGACGGGAAGTGTGGCACATTGGGTTGGCGCGGATAACGTGCTTTTGATTTTCGTCGGTGGCATGGCGCTGGCTGCCTTTTTAAACGAGTTGACCGAAAGGGTGGTAGGGGTGCCCCTAGAGCCCCGTACCAATCGAGACAAGGGTAGACTCAAGGAGTCTCTCAGAAAGAATCTCTCCGATTTTGTTAGCTTTGCCAGGACATCGCCTCTGCTAAAATACATGATCTTGATCATTGCGATCCCGAATATCCTTCTCCCTCTCTTAACCTATCAATTTAACGTTGTGGTGGATGACTACTATGCGACAGAACAGGCAACGCTCCACTTTTTCGGTGTCTTCCGGGGAGTGTCCAATGCTGCCATGTTCTTAATTCTCCTGTTTTCAGGTCGTCTCATAACTCGTTGGGGGGTAGCCACCAGCCTCCTCTTCCATCCAGTTAATTACCTCATTGCCTTTGGGAGCCTTTTCTTTAGTTTTGACCTTTTCTTGGGCACCTATGCCCGATTCAGCACAGAAACAATTAAAACCACTCTAAATAATCCCGCAAGGGCGATCTTGTACAACTTCTTTCCAGAAAAGATGAGAGGCCTCGTGAGAGTCTTTCTAAGGGGCACGGTAGTAAGAGCCGCCGACTTCGCCGGTTCCGGCTTCCTGATGCTCATCAGAGGCGCAATGGAACCCCGGATGCTTTCTATTGTGGCAGCTCCTCTATGTCTGATTTGGATCTTCACTACCTTTAGAATTAAGCAGAAATACTCGAATCTATTGCTGAAGACCCTTGTGGAAGAGCAGATTGACTGGAAGCGTCTGGAGGATATGAATTTTCAGGTTTGGCTCAGGGATAAACAAATATTCGGGAGGCTCCGTCAGGCGCTCGAAGGCGCAGATCCTGAAAGCGCCCTTGTCTCCGCAGAAATTCTAGCAAAGGCGGCACCGGCCGGTTGGCCCAAATGGATCGTGGGAGCCCTGGCCGGAAAACCGGCTGAGACCCAGAGAGCGCTGTTGGATTTGCTAAAGATCGAGGATGGGAAGGAGGCTGTGGAAGAACTCATTCGAATCGCCCCAACAGCACCGCCAAATACACTCGCGTACCTGATTCATACCCTAAACCGGCTAGACCCAAAGAGCAGTCTTTCGATTATGGAGCGGTTTTCGGATCACCCGGATCCGAGGGTTCGGGTTGAGGCGCTTGCAGGTCTATACCTGAGCCATTCATCCAAGGCCCAGACGGATTTCCGCCAGCGTATCCGCGATTCGCTCGATGCAGGTGAAGCGGGAATTCGATTTGCGATCGAGGTTCTCGGGAAAGCAGGAGATCCTACCTTTTCAGAGATGCTACTTGAAGCCGCTGGGGGTGAAGATTCCGACTTGAAGGCTTGGGCACTTTCCGGTTTGGGCAAAATGAGGCACGAGGATGCGATGGAGATTGTATTGTCAGCCACAGAGGATCCGTCCGAACAAGTCCGAGACGCTGCCCTTAAGGGACTTAGTACACTCAAGGAAAAAATCCCTATGGCTGTTTGGATCCGCCTGTTGGGTCATCACGATCCTCGATTTCGCAAGGAGGCCTCAATGGCGATCCAAGATCGAGGAGAAGGGGTTTTCCACGATCTGCTTCCTGTCCTCGCTTCACCTTCAAGGGTCGTAAAAAATGAAGTTCTCTCCATCCTTAGTGCCTTAGGGCCGCCTCGTAAACTGGTATCCCATTTCATCACTCGAGCGCTTAAAAGACCCTATCGGTATGCGCTATATGTGCGAGAGTTGCAGAAAATTGAAAAGGGCAAAACATTACCCCTGTTGTTAGACCATATTCTTGAGAGGAACAACGAGTCTTTGGAGATCATTTTAAGAGTCATAGGGATTATAGAGTTTGGAGACCGAATGGATACGATCCTCAAGGCAATTCAGTCTGGGAAAAGACGGGATATAGATAACGCCATCGAGGCCCTGGAAACTTCGCTTCATTCAAGCATTCGAAAGATCCTGATCCCTCTCATGGAAGAAAATCCGTCGGATGAAAGTATGGCGAACGTCGGAAGGACACTGGGCATCGTAGCTCTGACAGATACCCCAGAAAGGATTCTCACAGGCCTGCTTAAGGACGAGGACCCTCTCATCCAGGCCCTGACTGTCTATGCATTCGGGGAAGGGATCGTAGATCAATCACCCAGCCATGCCATTGAAGAACTTCTTGACTCAGATACTCAGATTGTGCGCGAGGCGGCCCAATATACACCGCGTGTTCTGGAGGGTAGAGCCCCCACTGAACATGGGCTTCCAAGGGATCCAAATCTAGTTGAAAAAGCCATTTCCGTTCGTAAGATTCCTATCTTCAGCGATCTCCGGGTTCAGGAAGTCATGGCCATTGCCGGCAAGAGCCTTATGAGAAAATTCGCCAGAGATGAGGTGGTGGTACGGGAAGGAGATCCCGGTGATGCCCTTTTTTTGATCATGGAGGGTGAGATGGCAGTGATCAAAGGCATGGGAAAAGAGCAGGAGTTCGTCCTCGACCGTATCGGAAAAGATGATTTTTTCGGGGAAATGGCCCTGTTGGATGGCAACCCGCGCTCGGCTTCCATTAGATCTGAGTCGGAAGCTCTCGTTCTTGTCCTCAATGATGAAGACTTCGTCAGAATCATGGAGGATTACCCTTCCGTACCTTTGAAGATTTGTGGCGTCCTCGTCCGACGTATTCGAGAGCTTCACGGCCGGTTGCGGATAGCCTCCTAAATAAAGGAAACGATTTGTGATATATTCATGCTGATCTGAGAAAACACCGGCTCCTTCAGCTCATGTGTGATTCCAATCCGGGAGAGGAATTCTTTGGCTTTCAGTTCCTTTCCGTTACGCTTTGAGAGCGACTCGAAAAGAGTACAGACGATCCGGAATCCGCGCATCTATGCGCTTCGCGGCTCGACTAAAAGAGAAATAAGGAGGATTCAGAATGGAAAAGCATTTACTATTAACCGTAAGTGAGCAACTGGGTACTATATACAGCGTGCGTTTCGCAGGCCAGTTTTTCTCTAATAAGAAGGACTTGAAGCTCACCCTGCTGTATATTGCGCCCAAGCCAGTCGCAGTTTGGGAAGAAGAGGGCACCCATGACAGTACCCTTCAGGTTGAGAAGCAGGCCAAACTGTACGAAAAGAAAGGACACGCCGCTTTGGAAGCAGCCAGAAAGGAGCTCCTGAAAGTGGGTTTTGATCACAAGCAGATACACACCAAGCTGCAGATCCGTAAATTTTCAAAAGTGATGGATATCATTCAGGAGGGGGAAAAAGGACTCTATGACGCGGTTGTTTTGGGCCCACGAGGTTTGTCATGGCTGGAACGTGCTTTCGATGACAGCGTCAGCAGGTCTCTCCTTGAAAAAAAAGCCAATTTTCCGATTTGGTTGTGTCGCAAGCCGGATGTGGACCGAAAGAATGTCCTTTTGTGTGTGGATGGATCTGAGCCTGCCCTCCGCATGGTTGACCATGTGGGGTTTATTCTGGCGAAGGAGCCACTTCATGGAATCACTCTTTTTGTGGTGACAAAAAAAGGCGCAACTCTGAAAAAAAGTGAGGACAGGATTATCTCCAGCAGCAAGGAGGCTCTTTCTGATAATGGTTTTCCTGAAGATATGATCAGCACCAGGCTGGTGGAGGCTTCAGACGTGACCAAGGCTATCCTCAGAGAAGCAAGGCAGGGTCGGTATGCAGTTGTCGGGGTGGGAAGAACGGGCGCCGGCCAGGGACGTATTAAGAAATTATTTATGGGTTCGGTGAGTGACACCGTTTTTCATGAATTGGAAGGGGCCGCCCTTTGGATATGCCATTAACCACGTCAGTGATAGCAATTGCTTGCAAGGGGATTATTTCTGAATCGCGGAATCGCCTCTAATTGAAAGGTTTCAAAACGCAGGGGTAAAGACACATCTCCCTCCATAGAAGTCCCCGAACGCAGTATTACTGTTCAATCTTGATGACTTTCAAAAGGTTAGTGGCTCCTGGTGTGCCGACAGGAACCCCTGCGGTGACGATTAAACGGTCTCCCGGCTTTGCGAGACCGTGCTCCATTGTCCAACGCCTGGCTAACTCGAAAATTTCATCTGCGTCTGAAAATGGAGTCACCAGGACTGGAGTCACCCCCCAGGATAAAGTTAAATGGCGCTGTGTTTGCGGATTCGGGGTCAGTCCCAGCACGGGAGTTGGCGGACGATATCGGGCAACCAAACGGGCCGTGCTTCCAGAAGAAGTGGCGGCAACGATCGAAGCGGCATTAAGATCTTCAGCCAAGAAGCAGGCGGATCGACTGATAGCTGACTCTGTCATACCCAGGTGATCAAAAACAGGCTCATCTGCAACATAATGCTCCTGCATGTGCGCTTCCGTGGCCCTGGCAATCCTGTCCAGTATGCGCACTGCCTCTATGGGATAGTCTCCTATGGCCGTTTCTTCTGATAGCATGAGCGCATCTGTTCCGTCCAGAATTGCATTTGCTACGTCCGTTGCCTCTGCACGGGTCGGCCGAGGGCTGTTTATCATGGAGCGCAGCATCTGCGTGGCGGTAATGACCGGCTTACCAGCATAGCGGGAGATTCTAATGATTTTTTTCTGAATGATTGGCACATCTTCCAGGGGCATTTCTACTCCCAGATCACCCCTGGCAACCATCACGCCGTCGACAACATCCAGGATTTCCTTAAATCTTTCTATAGCCTGCGGCTTTTCTATTTTGGCGATCAAAAAGGGAGGCTTTGGGTTTTTGACCAATAATTCCCGCACAGGCTCCAGATCCTTTTCATGGCGCACAAAGGAGAGGGCCACAAAATCCACCTCCTCCTCCAGCCCTACGCTCAGGTCTTGGCGATCCTTTTCCGTAAAGGCGGGAACTCGCAGGCTAATCGAAGGTAAATTAAGCCCTTTATGAGACTGAATCATCCCCCCGACCAGTACCTCGCAGATAACTCTGTCCTTTTCTTTGGCTAAAACTTTTAGAAGAACAAGGCCATCTGCAAGCAGAATGCGGTCAAAAATAGCAACATCTTCGACTATATAGGGGTAATCGACTGGAATATCGGACGGCTCAACGGATTTCATGGGACTCAGAACGACTTTTTCGCCGACCTTGAGTTCCACTTCCTGAGCCGGCAGTTCTCCGAGCCGAATTTTAGGTCCACCAAGGTCCTGAAGGATACCTATCACCTTACCTATTTCGTCAGACTTCTTCCTGATAATGCGAATCGTTTGACGATGGGTTTTGTGGTCCCCGTGGGAAAAGTTCAGCCTGGCCACATCCATCCCAGCCCGAATAAGTTCCTCGATGCGCTCTGGTGAAGCAGTCACAGGGCCAATGGTACAAACGATTTTTGTTTTTCGAGGACTTGCCGTCAATTCTGTCTTTATCCTTTTAATTCTGTAAGTCTAAGTAAAGAGCCTTTTTTGGCTTGGCCCCTCGGCTTCTTACGGTTGCTTCCTGCTTTTCTGATGCTCATGGTTTCTCTTTTAGCGAGAATTCCAACTTGGGTGGATCGATCTTCACAACCTGAATTCGGTCGTTGGGCAAAAGTATCTGGTCACGTGTAATAGGAAAGGTTCTTCTGCCAAAGCGGGCCATAGAAAGATCGATCTTCGCCATTACATTTTTCCCGTTAAGGGAGCTGGCATCCTTTCGGAGGCCCCGGACCGTGATCTGAACTGTCGGTTCTAAGGGTTCAACTATTTCCATCTTATCTGGCAGATTCCTTGTTTCCAAGGGGACGCTAATGGTTTGCTCAAAGTCCTGTTGACCTGCGAGCAGTAACCACATAACGCTGACTAAAAATGCGGCCCCCAGCTTTACACGCCAGCGGTTAACCAGAAAGAAACGGATTTTTTCCCACCATTTTTTTCTGGGAACACTGTAAGGTATGACGGCTTCCATCACCAGTTGAGAGAGTTTTTCCTGGCTATCCACATGGACCATCTGTCCTCCACGGGCAAAAGATATGTCCCCGCGTTCCTCCGAAACAACCACGACCCAGGCGTCACATCGTTCAGAAAGGCCCAAAGCCGCCCTGTGTCTGGTGCCCCACTCCTTCGGAAGGCCTTCATCAGGGCTCAGGGGAAGATAGCAGGCCACTTCCTTTACCCGTCCGTCCCTGATAGTCACGGCCCCGTCATGGAGCGGGGACTCTTTCTGAAAAATGCTGGTGAGCAGCTCGGGGGTGGGGTCTCCTTCCAGAGATTGACCCGCTGTAATCCACTCCTTGACCTGGTCAACACGCCCAATGATTATCAGGGCTCCGATTCTTTTGGCGGCCAGTGAGAAAACGGCTTTTACGAAATCGGGTATCCAGTCATCTGACGTAGTGAACTTCCGAAATCCGATCGCCTTAAGCGGATTCACTCGTTCCAGAACCTGACGAATTTCAGATTGAAACAGAATGATAAGCAGAAGAACGAGTACTTGCCAGAGGATCTGAAACACCCATGTGGTCATGAAAAGTCCCCAGGTTCGCGCCAACGTAAACACGACCCCTAAGGCCAGCAGACCCACCAGCGCTTTAAGGGCTTTGCTGCCGTAAAACCAGAGGTACAGATGATAGGCCACCACAGCAAGGAAAAGGATATCCAGCACATCCTGGAATCTCAGATTGTCTATGATTGCAATTAGATGCATACTCAAGTCTCATATACCTCAAGGTTGTTTCATCCGTGCCGGCGCACTATTTGAAAATCTCCAGTAAGCTTTCAAAAGACTTCTGATCAATTTTTTGCTTTATTAGGCTTGTGTCTTTGATTGCCGATTGCTGCTCATTGAGTGTCAGCCTATCTTCCTTATAAATGATGCCGATGGGTATTCTTTCACCCCATTCCTGGGCCCTCGAAAACGCTAAATTCCGATCATGAGGATCATACTGGGGGTCTTCATTTATGTTGTAGACCCGGCTCTTGTACCACGTGAACGTATTGACGCGATTAAATGAAACGCAAGGCTGAAGAATGTCGATTAATGCAAAGCCCTTGTGAGAAAGCCCCTGGTTAATTAGGTGGGTAAGGTGTTCGGTATCCCCCGAAAACCCCCTCGCCACAAAACTACAGTTCAGCGCTATTGCCAGCAGCAAAGGGTTCAAGGGCGGATTGAGAGCTCCCATTGGGGTAGTTTTTGATATATAACCCAGCTCACTCGTGGGAGAAGTCTGCCCTTTAGTAAGTCCATAGACCTGGTTGTTGTGAACAAGATAGGTGATATCGATATTTCTTCGCATGGCATGGATAAAGTGGTTTCCGCCTTCGGTATAGCCATCCCCGTCTCCACCTTCAGCCAAGACAGTCAATTCGTGGTTCGCTAACTTGACCCCCGTTGCCACAGGAAGTGTTCTTCCATGCAATCCATTGAAGGTGTTGCACCGGATATAATGAGGCATCTTGGCGGCCTGGCCTATCCCTGAGACAATGACGATCTTGTTGGGCTCTTTCCCTGATATAACGAGGGCGTTTTTGAGTGCATCTAAAATCGAGAAGTTTCCACAGCCCGGACACCATGCTATCGGATCATCGCTGTGATACTGTTCCAAGGTAACCATGTCCTCCTCCTAATCCTTAATATTCACCGAACAGCCATTCAACCCATTGAATTTTTCACCTCTTTTACAACTTCCTGCGGAGAGAACGGCCTTCCGTCATATTTTAGAACCTTGTGAAAGACGGGCACACCTGTTTGGCTGCTAAACAGATCCGCAAATTGCCCAGTAAAGTTATTTTCTACGGCAAAAATTTTTGTATTTTTTGAAATCTTCCGAAAAAATTCCTGGGAAGGGAATGGGTAGATTTCACTGAAATGGATCATTTGAGCCTTAATGCCTTCCCTATTCATAACATCCACGGCTTCCTTGATCGCCCCGTAGGTAGATCCCCAACCCAAAAGCATAATATCAGGCTTCGTCTCCGGATAGACTTCGGGTGGCCCGATCTCTTCTGTCATTCTTTCAAATTTCCTCATCCGTTTGTCCATTTGTTGTTTTCTAACACCCGCACTTTCCGTGATATGGCCCGCTTCCGTGTGTTCATCGCTATCCGCGTAGAGTACTGCATCTGTTTGCCCTGGCAAAATCCTTGGAGAAATGCCCGATTCGTCCCACGCATATCTCCTATAGTCTTTTGGGGATGCAATCCGTTCATGAGAAAGGAAACTTCCACGATTGATGTCTACTTGATCCAGATCCAATCCATCTATTGTGAAATAGGAATCGTTAAGGTGCTGATCACCCATTACAACGACTGGGGTCTGATATTTCTCAGCCATGTCAAAGGCCTTTGACATGAGATAAAAGGCCTGCTCGGCGGTTCCAGGAGCAAACACTGCCCGTGGAAATTCGCCGTGGGATGCATGGATGACGAATCTCAAGTCTGCTTGCTCGGTTCTTGTAGGAAGGCCAGTAGACGGCCCAGCCCTCTGAGCGTTAACAATAACCAAAGGCGTTTCAGTCATTCCCGCCAGCCCCAGGCCTTCTGTCATCAGGCAGAAGCCTCCTCCCGACGTAGCTGTCATTGCTCGCACACCTGTAAAAGATGCCCCGATGGCCATATTAACCGCCGCGATTTCGTCTTCAGCAGGCTCTACGATGATGTTGTATTCTTTTGCAATTGAGGCAATAAACTCCATAATCGGGGTGGATGGCGACATGGGATAACCCGAGTAGAACTTGAGCCCAGAGAAGATTGCCCCCAGGGCCATTGCTTGGCTGCCGTTCAGCAGCATTTTTTTCTTGGCAAGCGGTGCAGGGGGTACTTTTTGGGCCATGTTTCCTCTGAATTTTTCATGGACATAGTCGTATCCGGCAGAAGCACATCCTTTGTTTTTCTCAATAATTTCGCTATTTTTACTGGAGAATTCCTCTTCGAGCCAGTCTAATAAAGGCTCAAGATCGAATCCCAGCAGGGCAAATGCCGCACCCGTCGCCACCGTGTTAGCCATGATCTTGTTTTTGGCTATCTCCAGGGCGAGCTGCTCCAGGGGCACGGAAAAATGGTTTGGGTTATCAGATTCAAAACCTGTCTTTGGGCCATCGAATATCATCACACCGTCATCCATCAAATAGGGCAGATCATGGGTGATCGTCTGTTTATTGAGGGCAAGCAGGAGATTAAGCTCATTTTTGATGGCATAGACAGGCTTGTTCCGGATTCTTATCTGAACAAAATTATGCCCCCCCCGGATTCTGGATTCCACATCCTGATTTATGAACGTATAGTAACCATGACGCGTAAATACCTTTCCAATGGCGAAGCCGATGGACTGCATCCCCTGTCCTGCTTCACCCCCAATTCGGATAATTACATCCACATCCATGGTTTCTTTCTCCTTTTACTTTGGAAAAAAGAGGAATTTGAAATAAACAGAATATAGCCTGAAAGAGATATCCACTGCCTGATAAACCAACAGTGATTTTTTCAAAGTGCTAAAGTGTTATGAATAATTTTATCCCTTGTTCACCAACGTTATGCACAGCTATTAGGTATTCCGTTAACGCACCTAATGGCTGTTGGCCTCGCTCTTTTTCTTATTCCAGCGTAATGTTATTCTTTGGTTTCTTGTTGTTCGCCCTCTTTTTTCATGCTTTTCCCGATATTTTCAAGTGTTCCGGCGGTCTCATTGCGCAACTTGTCTATTTTTTTAGAGGTCTCCTGCTTCATGTTCTCAATTTTGGCCTGGAGATCTTTGATTCGTTCATTGAGAGTTGCCTCTTTTCCAGTGGATTGGTAAGCGATAATTGCCAGAATAAGTGCAATAATTGAGATGATAAGTGCTAACGTAGCCCTGAAACCGCCCTTTACAACTTTTGTTTCTTGAGCCATGGCCTATATACCTCCTTTCAACTTTAGGTTTTCATTAACTTAAAGCGTCCTTACACACAGAGTTTTTATCGTAGTAGATAATTACAATTGGGTCAACCTGAAGCCTTTGTCGTTTCTGCGGATTTCTGATCTTCGAATTTTTGAGCCTGCTCTTCAACAAGAGCCTCAGCTTCCTGGGAAGACATCTCCCAGCTTTGCCGAACAAAGGAGGCCACCCTGGCAAAATAGAGCGGAGTCATCAGATCAAGCAGCTTGTTCCGATTAACACGCCAGAGGTGGAAAGTGGCTGCCAACTCATAGAGGATCTTGGCCCATGCATCCGTAGGAAGGTAAAATTGGCTCGAATCCATCTGGTTTGTCTTGGTGATCTGATCGAAGGAGTCCTTGCTGAGGATGTCTTTCCAAAGGGGCGAAAATTGCTGGTAGCCTGTCTTGAAGAGTTCGATCAACAGCTCCAGATTCACATTCACAGACTCAGGCTCTAATGACCCTTCGAACACGGACCTTATAGCTGTGCCCTTGCCAGCAGGACCCCGATAGATGGAAACGATCTTTTCCTGCCAGGGTTTGATCTCGAACTCCCTGGCCGCCTCTCAATTGAAACTCAACCCAGTTTTACCCTTAGAAGACTTGAAAGTATTACAAGATTTATGACCGAGTTATCAATGGTAACGATGCAAAGGCACTGGCCATGGAATCGGGATCAGGATTGATGGTGATCAAAACATTGTCGCGCCTCTCAAAGAGCGTCAGAAAGGTTCGCACCCGTTCCCGTGCGCTTCTTATTGGACCTTTAGCCTTTCTGGGATTGCTTTGGATTGTCTTTGAGCTCATTGGGGCCTTCCAACTTGAGCTTCCACCTGAATTCGTCTTCATTATGCTGCATCCCTTTTGAAATATACAATTGCCAGAGGAGGCAAGGTAATATTAACTGAGTAAGGGCGACCGTGGAAGGAGGTGGTTTCAGCTCCTACTGCTCCAAAATTTCCCTGACCACTGCCATCGTACTCTTGGGCATCGCTGTTCAAAATCTCCCTCCATAGACCACCCTCCGGCACTCCGACCCTATAGTTGTGGTGTGGAACCGGCGTAAAGTTGCAGGCAATGACTATCGTATCCTCAGTTGAGAGCCCTTTTCGAAGTAGACTAAGAGTGCTCTGCTGAGAGTCGTTACAGTCGATCCATTCAAAACCCGCTTGATCAAAGTCTAGCTCATGCAGGGCCGGCTCATTTTTGTAGAGTTGATTCAAATCGGTCACCCACCGCTGAACACCAGAATGGGATGGGTGTTCCAGCAGGTTCCAATCTAGGCTCGTTTCATGATACCATTCATTCCATTGTCCAAACTCGCCACCCATAAAAAGCAGCTTTTTCCCTGGCTGGGCATACATAACGCCGAAAAGGAGCCTCAGATTAGCAAACCTCTGCCAGTCATCTCCTGGCATCTTCTGTAAAAGTGATCCCTTGCCGTAGACCACTTCGTCATGTGAGAGTGGAAGTACAAAATTCTCGTTAAAGGAATAAATCATACGGAAGGTCAGTTTGTTATGATGAAACTTTCTGTGGATGGGGTCTTCTGACATGTACGCCAGCATATCGTGCATCCATCCCATGTCCCATTTCATCCCGAAACCAAGGCCTCCCACATAGAGAGGGCGGGAGACCATGGGCCATGAGGTGGACTCTTCGGCCACGGTTTGAACATCGGAGTAGTTCTTATAGACCTCCTCGTTAAAGCGTCGCAGAAAGGCGATGGCCTCCAGGTTTTCCTTGCCGCCGTACTTGTTTGGAATCCACTCTCCATCCCTGCGACCGTAATTTAGATACAACATGGAGGCCACGGCATCCACCCGCAGGCCGTCGGCATGGTACACGTCAAGCCAGCACAGGGCACTGCTCAGAAGATAGCTCTGCACCTCCTCGCGTCCATAGTTAAAGATCAAACTGTCCCAGTCAGGATGGATTCTCTGACCAGGATCGGCATGCTCAAAGAGATACGTTCCGTCAAAATACCCGAGACTGTGCTCATCGCTCGGGAAGTGTGAAGGCACCCAATCCAGGATAACCCCTATCTCGTTCCGGTGTAATTGGTCGACCAAATACATGAAATCCTGGGGTGTCCCGTAACGGCTGCTGGGGGTAAAATAGCCACTGGTCTGGTAACCCCAGGAGCCGTAAAACGGATGCTCCATTACGGGGAGAAACTCCACATGGGTGAATCCCATACTCCTGACATATTCGGCCAGCCTGGGAGCGAGCTCGCGGTATGTCAGAGAACGGTCCCCCTCTTCGGGCATGCGCATCCATGAGCCCAGGTGCATCTCGTAAACAGCCATAGGCGCATCGAGCGCATTCTGTTTCTGTCGATTCTCCATCCATTCCCCGTCGCCCCACACATAATCCAGATTCCAGACGATGGATCCGGTTTTCGGAGGCACTTCACTGTAGAGCGCGAACGGGTCGGCCTTGTCCACATGGTATCCGTGGAATCTGGAGGCGATATGATATTTGTAGTTGGCCCCCTTTCCGACACCCGGGATAAAACCCTCCCAGATCCCTGATTTTCCCCTGGGGCGCAGGGGATGACTCTCTTTGTCCCAGCCGTTAAAATCCCCCATAACATATACTTTTTGCGCATCAGGGGCCCATACGGCAAAACAAGTGCCCTCTTTACCTTCATGTTCCATTGGGTGAGCCCCGAGCTTTTCATACAGCCGAAAATGGCTCCCCTCGTTGAAGAGATAGAGATCATCGTCTGTGAGTGGACTCATATTGTATAATACTGTCTTCGCTGTGTTCACCGATCAAGGACCTCTCTCATCTGTCAGCTTTTTTACGGTTTGGTTATGGACCTTCGATCTTTCCCCTCTCAAGTGCTGGTCTTTCCATGACCGATCGATATAGTTCCAGATACCTTTGCGCTGAGCGGTCCCAGGAAAAGTCTGCCCTCATCCCATTGGCCACAATTTTCTTCCAAAGTTTGGCATTTTGGAAGAGGCCTACAGCTTCCTGGATTGACGCGTAAAAGGCCTTGGACTCATAACGACTAAACTTGAACCCGTTACCCGTTCCCGCCTCAGCATCGAAATGGTTAATGGTGTCATCCAATCCGCCGGTGGCCCGTACGACAGGCACAGTGCCGTACTTTAGAGCATACATCTGTGTGAGCCCGCAGGGTTCGTAGCGAGACGGAATTAGAAAGATGTCAACGCCTGCCATGATTTCGTGGGCGAGGGGTTCGTTGAAGCCGATCGAAAGGCCCACCTGGCCGGGATGACGATCAGCCGCTTGCTGAATAGCCTCTTGAATCTGTTCATCCCCCGACCCCAGAACCACCAAACCCATGTCCAGTTCAAGAACCTCGTCCAGGATTTGGAACAGTAGATCGAGCCCGAGGCGCTTCAGAGCGATGGGAAGGCTACCGGCCACATCGGCCAGTCCCCCACTTTTGGCAAATGGCACAACCTCAGGTGACAAGAACAATACATTTAAAGCGTCTTTAACCATCTGATCTCCAATTCAATGGGCTACACTTAGCATGCAGAGTCAAGCCGTACTCACTCGTTATCAGCTTCCACAGCTTCCAAAATGCGGGTATAGATATCGGGCAGACTGTAGCAGACCCGGTTCCAAGATGGAATCAGCGTCGCCTCGTGCGGTCCCTTACTTTGCTCCCAAGCTGTCCATAGAAAACCCCGAAAGTGTCGAACCGTGGCCTCTTCCTGATAGCGGTCATAGTTGAGGTCATTTACCTCAGCATCATCGCTGTATTTTCTGATGAATTTGAGAGCATTCTGATAGTACGTATGCAGCATCATATCCACGAAGGCATCATCCAAAGGAACGCCGTGCGATCGCATATAGGTCAAATAGAACTTGGCGATGTCCACCACCATGCGATGCAGTCCCTTATTTTTATCTTCCGATGAAAGCTCCTGGTGCTTGTGTTCATAGTTGGGAATCAGATCGATTTGGGCAATTTTTCGAGAAATGAGCTGTTCGTAAACCTGGGATAAGGTGGCTACTTCCAGTCCCCAGTCGTAGGCGAAATTAATACCGCGCGCCAACTGCGCTGTGAAGCTAAATTCGCCTGCTAACGGATATTTGAAGCTTCGGTGATAACTGAAAAAGCGTCCCAGTTCAAGATGCCCTCGTGTATACATGATGTCTCTCATGGAGTCTACAAAGGGCGTTACAAAAAGTCTAGTAACTCTCCCTTTCATGGCCTTTTCAGTCGGGGAAATTCGGGCGTAGTAGCCTTTGCAGAATTGGAAATCGCTGTTGGGGTTGGCGGTGGGCTCAATGAGCCTACCCAGAAGGATGCGATCATAGGTGACGATGTCACAGTCGTGAAGCGCAATTATATTACAGTCTTCCTTGGCAAGGATATAGCCCAGTGCCATCCATACGGATTGCCCTTTTCCCTGAACACCCGTGGGGATCTCACGACTCTGGATTTCCTGGAATATTTTTTGAATTCGAGGTCCCTCTACCCAAACGATCTTTACCTCCCGATCAGAAATGCGAAGCCTCCCGAAATATTCTTTAGCCTCCTTGAACTGCCTTTCCTCCGGCGCCCCACCCAGGGCAACAACAATTCTATGCAGGTATTTCACTTTCTCGATACCGTCGAGTATCCGATCCAGTACTTGAGGATTCTGGATTTCAGAAAAGAGGGACGGAAGCAAAAGGGTGATCTTCTGATGGCGGGAGTATTCCTCCAGCTTACGTTCAAGGCTTGCTATATAGGTCTCGCGATCAAATGCCTCATGCAGGGCGTGTAGCGTGGTAATAATTCCTTCCTGGTGAAAGTCGGCCATAGCAATTCCTCCTTTCCAGTATTAATTAAATCTGGAATTCATTTCTTCATAGTTAGGTCAGGGCAAATAAGCCATGACTTCAACGAATTTTACTCAACATGCTGAAGTATAGGTGTCCTGGAGTGTTGGAGTATTGAGTTCAAGAATCCCTCTTTTTTTTTCTCCTATATTCATCACTCCATTACTCCAAAACCGTCCGATCGACCTTCACCTGACTTAGACTGTGATCTGTACTTTAGGTTTTCATTAACTTAAAGCGTCCTTACACACAGAGTTTTTATCGTAGTAGATAATTACAATTGGGTCAACCTGAAGCCTTTGTCTTTTCTGCGGATTTCTGATCCCACACTTTAACCAGGTAGTCTTTCTGGTCTTCGAATTTTTGGGCCTGGTCTTCAACAAGAGCCTCAGCTTCCTGTGAGGACATCTCCCAGCTTTGCCGAACAAAGGAGGCCACCCGGGCAAAATAGAGCGGAGTCATCAGATCAAGCAGTTTGGTTCGGTTGACCTGCCAGCCATGGAAAGTTGCTGCCAACTCATAAAGGATGCGGACCCAGGAATCAGTCGGAAGGTAAAACTGGCTTGAATCCATCTGTGCAGCTTTACTGATCTGATTGAAACAATCTTCGCAGAAAACCTCTTTCCATAGGGCTGAGAATTGCTGATAGCCTGTCTTGAAATGTTCGATCAATCCTTCCAGGTTTACATTGACGGGCTCAGGTTCTACATACCCTTCGAATCCGAAAGTGTCCAGCGGTTCGCTTCCCTGAATTTGCTTCCAATAACTCTCGTAACGCTCCATAAGGGAGAAAAGCGCTGAGAGCACCTGACGAAACATCGGTCCAAGGTGTTGGCCCGGATCTTTAGCGTCGTGGATCTTGACACCCAGATTGGACTGACAAATGCGAAAGCCCTGGGTGATTGCGTTCGTGGTCATCCAGATGTCGATTCCAAAACGGGCAACGTCCGTATCCCATACTTCTTGCTCGCTGTAGAATTTAGCCACATCTCTTGAGATTGCAAAGTCCCCTCCAATGGGTTGACGAATTCGTTTTCCGTACAGCGCACGGGTCAGGTTATACACGATGTTGTTAGTGATAGTTCCGTCATGTTTGTGCCTTACATATACAGGTGACACAAATTGATACCCTTTCTCCAAAACCGGATCCAAGAGGTATTTTACCCAGTCGGCAGTAATGCTCCTGAGGTCTGAATCAACCATGCCGCAGGCATGAACATTTAACCGATTAGCCGCTTCGAATAGCGACCTTAGCGCAGTCCCCTTGCCCGCAGGCCCACGATAAATGGAGACAATTTTTTCCTGCCAGGGTTTTATCTGAAATTCATTCGCAGCCTCCCGGGTATCGTCCGTGGAGCCCCCATCAGCGATTAGAATCACACTTCTCAGGTCTTTATAGTGTTTGGCAAGACCGTGTGTGACCATTTGGACTACATGCGCGATGGTCTTCTCGTTGTTATAGCAGGGGATGCCTAT
>Ga0180009_10003757_pt1 | contig 17084 bp, 12 predicted proteins | sample OS_PC_MetaG_FD_123537 | JGI IMG/M metagenome (GOLD analysis project Ga0180009, IMG submission 123537) | Groundwater microbial communities from the Aspo Hard Rock Laboratory (HRL) deep subsurface site, Sweden - OS_PC_MetaG | ecosystem: Environmental > Aquatic > Deep subsurface > Groundwater... | reverse complement strand
TTCTTTGCGACGTGACACCGGGCTATCTGGAAGGTGAGAAATACGATCAGGCCGATTATGGCTATCGCCGGGACAAGAAGCGCGGCAAACCATTCGTCATCGGCTTGCTGTGCGACGAGGCCGACGAGCCGGTTTCGACCGAGGTCTTCGAGGGTTACACGATCGATCCGGTGAGGTTCCAGTCCCGGGCTAAAAGGCGCCTGAACATTTTGGCTTCCAGAGGGTGACGTTTGCCGGAGTCCAGGGTATGATTAAAAACGACCAGGGTTGAAGCCCTGCCCCGGTTCGGGTTTCACCCTATCACGGCCATGACCCGGCTCGAGGTCCGGTCCATGACCGAAAAGAGGTTCTTTGAACCGGGGGCTGCTTGATGAGAAGCCGCGTGAAGTCGAGGATGAGGGCGTGCGTTTCCTGCTGCGCAAGAACCCGACCCTCGCCGCGGAAGCCGCCGGGATGGACGGATGCGATCCCATCGAGACGGATCTGTCCCACGAGGCCAATGCGGCCCAAACCGTCCATGATCGGCATTAATATCCGGCCATGGTCGGACGTGACTCTCGGATGATCAAGACCGGACATATCGAAATCGGTCAGACGTTTGTCCGCCCGAGTCCAGCCCCTGGAGACATGCCCTGCTGGTCATACCGGCCGGTCTGATTGTCAGGGAGTTGGAGCGTTGCCGGTCGGGGTTTGATTTGACGGTCGATGAGGGGCTGGATAGGCTGAGCACGCCAAGTGCCATGACCATGACTTTGTCCGCCAATGGCCCCAAAGCCCGGAAGATACCCGCGTCAAGGGAAGAGTCCGCCCGGCTGCTTGAAGCAGCCGGAGTCAAGCCGCCAGTGGCCCTCCCGGCCAAAGATATGGCATCGAGCAACCGCCCGTTTGAAAAGAACCCGGAATGATGTGGTCACAGGAAGGGTCAATCCTGCGTCATAAGGAGTAGCCGGCTTTTTGGCGGGCCAAAAGGTTATGGGGTTTGGAAGCCGGCCAGCCAATGCGGCAGAACCGGGGAGAGACGGGAAAGAGGAATGTTGGGTTATGCTTCGCCAACCCAACCGACCCCTGCCATGTATCTATTTTAAATAGTTGGCTATTTTCTGGAGCTGCCCCCAAAGCCGGAAAAAGAAGTTGCTGAGGAGATGACAAATGATGCTCGAAGACGTGTACAAGGCCATGGAGAAAATCGGTTGCCTCACACTCACGACGCTGGACGGAGACACCCCGCACAGCCGTATCGTGGGCATCTGCGGCTGCGATGATGAGGGGATATATTTTCTGACCATGTATGTGAAGCCGTTTTACCGACAGTTGAAAAAGAACCCCAGGGTGGCCTTGTGCGGCATTTATCCCTCCAGTTACAAAACCGGAAAAAACGCGGTGGGGCAGCCGACGTTCGCTCCGGGTTTCACCCTGCGTATCACGGGCGAGGCCCGTGAAATTCCCGAAGACGAGGTCAAGGAAAAAGCAGAAGCCGGCAGCAGGATTCACAAGTATTTTCTCGAAGATGCGGCCCGCTATCCCGCCATCCGGTTTTTCCGCGTATTCAAGGGGAAAGGGGAAATCTTCGACTTTGATTTCGAGATGGAACACCGGGACCACAAGCTTTTGCGAAGCCGTTTCTCCTTTGGCGGCGAGCGCTTCAATGAACCTGGAGCCCGCATTAATCCAGAGGCGTGTACCGCCTGCGGAGAATGTTTTGAGGTCTGCACCTTCAAGGCGATCATTCCGGGCGAGACGTACCGGGTGGACGGTTCCCGATGTGATGACTGCGGCAGCTGTTTTCTGGTCTGTCCCCAGGATGCCATCGAGCTCTCAGAGACCATCTGATTCAAGAAACATGATCTGGTGTAATCCTCCGGGACCACCGGAAGATATCACGCCATGGATGTGATGGCATGGTATCTGGAAAATTTGATATACATATGGAATTTACGAATATAACCCCTGAAGAGAGGCGTGTGGATGAAGAAATGGCTGGTTGAAGAGCTGATCTGCCCGGAATGCAAGGACGAACAAACCCTGCTGACCCTGGACAGCCGGAAAGAAAATGATGAAGAGATTTTGGAAGGGCGCTTGACCTGCCCGGGCTGCCAGGGCGTGTATGATATCCATGACGGGATTGCCGTGGTGGTTCCGGCAAAGACGCTGCCCATCACCCGGAGCACGGCCGGATACGGTTCAACCTCCATGCTCTCGTCCTATTTATGGAGCCATTATTCCGAATTTTTCAACGGGCCCGATGCAACGGACGCGTACAAAAAATGGGCCCGGGCTTTCAGGCCCCGGGATGGCTGGGCCCTGGATATCGGATGCTCCGTGGGCCGGCTCACCCTCGAGCTGACCAAAACCCACGCCAGGGCCGTGGGCGTGGACACATCCCTTTCCTTTATCCGGGCCGCCCGGCATCTTGCCGCGCAAAAACGGCTTGAATTCGATCTGATCCTGGAGGGAAAAATCACCCGGAAGCGGTCCAGCAGCCTGGATCCCGCTTTCGGATTCGAGCATGCGGAATTCATTGTGGCCGACGCCATGGCCCTGCCCTTCCGGTCGAACCGCTTTGCCACGGCTGCGTCGGTCAACATCCTGGAAAAGGTGCCCGACCCGCTCCGGCACCTGGAGGAGGCCAACCGGATCATGGACAAAACCCGGGCCCAATTTCTCTTGTCCGATCCCTTCTCCTGGGACGAGGCCGTGAGCAGCCCGGACCTCTGGCTCGGGGGCAGAAACAGCGGCCCGTTCAAAGGCTATGGCCTGGACAATATCTGCCGCCTGCTCCAGGAGGACACCGGGGTATTGGCCCCGGGGTTCCGCATCCAGGAACAGGGCGAGGTCCTCTGGAAAATCAGGAAGACCCGGAACCTGTGGGAGCATATCACCTCCCAGTTCGTCATGGGCCAGCGTTTGGATCAATAGGGAGAATCCGGTTTGGAAACGGAAAAACAGGGAATTTGCGGATTGTGCTTTCACAGCCCGGGCTGCGGGGTCACGGTCCACTTTGACGACCAGGGGCGGATAGACCGGCTGACCCCGGACCCGGAGGCCCCTCTGGGCAAGGCGCTCTGCCCCATGGCCGCGAGCGCCAGACAGATCGTCTATTCGGAAGCCAGGATCAAACAGCCCCTGAAACGGAAAGGCCCCAAGGGCAAACTGGATTTCGAACCCATATCCTGGGACCAGGCATTCGATATCATTGTGGGCAGGATGGAGGCGCTCAAGGCCGCCCACGGTCCCGAGGCCGTGGGTTTCTACGCCGGAACCGGCTCGTACGAACGGGCATTCAAAGATGCCTTCCAGCTCAAGGACTCCCGAATCTATCTGGCCTCGAGCATTCTCTTCCCATTCGGATCGCCCAACACATTCGGGGTCGGCGCGCCCTGCTATACCTCGCTCGGGGTCCTGGCCCCCCAGCTGACCATGGGGTGCCTGCACACGGACATGTTTTCCGACATCGACAATTCAGACCTGATCCTGGTCTGGGGAACGGACCCGTCCACGTCCACACCGCCGGAAATGTTCGGCCGCCTGACCCGGGCCGCCCATGAGGGCGCCCGGATCATTGTCATCGATCCCAGGCGGACCGCCTCGGCCAGACTGCCGGACAGCCAGTGGGTGCCCATCCGGCCGGGAACCGACGGGGCCCTTGCCCTGGGGCTTTCCCATATCCTGATCCGGGACGGGCGGGTGGATCAGGCCTTTGTGGAGGACTGGACCCTGGGGTATGACGAATTCGCGGACTATGTCAAGGAGTTCACCCCTGAGCAGGTTTCCAGGATCACGGGAATCCCGGAAGAAACGATTGAAGACCTGGCCGAGGAGATTGCCGAGGCCGAAGGGGCCAGCTATGTCATGTACACCGGATTGGAGTACACCAAAAGCGGGGTGCAGAACATCCGGGCCGTCATGGTGCTCTGGGCCCTGGCCGGCCACCTGGATGTAGAAGGGGGACGGTGTTTTGTCCAGCCTGAAAACCAGATTCATCTGAACAAGGATCATCAGATTGGGACCCCTGGACACGAGCACTCCATCGGGGCCGGGCATTTCCCGGTCTATACCCATTTCTGCGGCGGAGAACCCCATGCCAACCGCCTGCCCCGGGCCATACTGGATGGAGACCCCTATAAAATCCGGGGGTTGTTTGTCCTGGGAGCCTCCATCCTCACCGCCTGGCCGGACCCCATTCTGTGGCAAAAGGCCTTTGACGCCCTTGACTTCATGGTTTCCATCGACCTGCAGCTCACCCGGGACGCGGCCTGGGCCGATATTGTCCTGCCGGCCACGACGGCATTTGAGCAGTCATCCTATTGCTTCTACGGCAATGCCGTCCGTTTGAGGGAAAGGATGATCGAGCCCGTGGGGGACAGCCGGCCATGCTTCGCCATTCTGGCCGAGCTGGCCCGGAGGCTGGGGTACGGCGACCGGTTCCCGTCCACTGAAATGGACCTGCTGGATCACGTGCTTTCAGGCACGGGCATCACCCGGCAGGATATTGAACAGGCGCCAAGACGTACGGTCCGGGCAAAGTCCGAACCCATGACCTACCGGAAATGGGAAACCGGCCGGCTCAGAAAAGACGGCCGGCCAGGGTTTGAAACCCCGTCCGGAAAATTCGAGATCAAATCCACCCTCCTGGACCGGATGGGGTACGAGGGACTGCCCAAATACGAGGAATCCTTTGAAACTCCCATGAGCCGGCCCAAAATGCTCGACCGCTTTCCCCTGATCCTGGGCACCGGCCCGTTCAAGCCGGACATGAAATCCTGCTTGCGGGCCGTGCCTGACTTCATTGAAAGATACCCCCACCCCACGGTTCAGATGAATCCCAAGGACGCCCGGGACAGGAAAATCGAACCCGGGGACCCGGTGGTGGTAAAAACCGCCCGGGGATTTGTGGAGATGCGGGCCGCCATCACCGAGGACATCATGGAAGGCTTTGTCTACGCCCCCGTCGGCGGGGGCGGTCCCCAGGGCCCGGAGAGCTGGAGAAAAGCCAACGTGAATGTATTGACCGACATCGAGCAGTTCGACCCCATTTCCGGCTTCCCGGTCTACAAGACCCTGCTCTGCGAGGTGAAAAAGAAACGGAGACGCCGGACCATCGTGGTCCAGGACCCCAGCCTGGGATGCGTGGGATAGAGGCAACGCCGGGCCTCATTTCACACGAAACCTGTATGAGAATCTGACCTGGCTGGCCGAGAATCAGTACCGTATCGGGGACCGTCTGTTTGCGGCCCGACGGGGGCAGAGCAAGCCGCAACTTTTTCGATACGACGTCACATCCAGTTACCTGGAAGGGGATTGCAACAAAATGGGCCACCGGGGGTACAACCGGGCCAAGAAGCGCGGCAAGCCATGCCGGAGGGCAGGTAATAATAATATGGGGACACCCATAAACCACATTTATTGGGTTGGCAAGTTTCCCCCGCGGCAATCCGCGAGGAACGCCCCTACCCCACAGGCTCAAACGCCTTGTCCGGCAAACGGCATCCGGTCCCTCGTCCGTTCGGCCGGAAATTCCGGTTTTTCCGAATGAAGGTCAAACAACCCGTTGGGAACTCGTACCAGTTCGGTTTGCGCGCCGCAAGGCGGATGCTATATTTTGGCCAATGTATCTCTTAAGCCCCGGTGGCAGACAATCATGACCCGAATCGTCCACATCGACCTGCCCGGGGGGGGGCGTCAACCAGACGATAGGATTCGTCGTTCCGAAAAGGCCAAAAGTGTGCTTTTGAAGATGACGGCCTAACAATCACCCCGCCCGCAGGCTGAGGTCAGGCCATCTTTCCGAGGCCGCGCGCCCCCTCCCGGATCGGCGACCTCGGACATGTCTGTCCCGAGGGCATTCGCCGTCCGATCGAGGCTGTCGAAGCCTCGATGTACGGGCTCTGATTGAAATGCCCGGAGCGGACCGGGAACGGCCGATCGTATCGACGCGGTGTTTCGCCTGGCGAAGAATCGAAAAGCAAAGGGGGGAATCCGCCGGCCGATTCCCCCCTCTCTTGCGCCAGACCCGATGAGACCCGATTCAGCCTAGCCGGCGGAACCCAGAGGTGAGCGCCGGTCTCGCACGCAGGAGTTGCCCCATTTTGATTTGGCGAACTTTTTGACCATGGCCGCGCGTTCGCTCAGTTCATTCAAGGTAAAGGAACCCTGGAAGTCGAAATCGATGATGCCGATGGAAACGGATACGAATCCGAATTCCCTGCGGATGCCGTCGCGCCCGATGGCTGTGATGCACCCGGTCTTTCGGTGTTCCTCGTTGTAGTATTTCGGCGCCTCTTCCTCGAAACGCTCCATGATGAACTGCCCGATGGCTTCAGCGCGCTCGTGGGCGCTGACGATGATGAAGTCGTCACCGCCCACGTGGCCGATAAAATCCTGGTCCCTGCCCGTTTCCTTGATGGCCTCCTGGAGGATATTGGAGGTCAGCAGGATGATCTGATCTCCTTTGCCGAATCCGTACACATCGTTGTAGACCTTGAAGTTGTCGAGATCGATGTAGATGAGGCTGGAGGGAATCTTGAACTTCATGCGGCGCTCGATTTCATGTTCTATGGCCAAGTTGCCTGACAGTCCGGTCAGGGGGTTGGTGCCCTTGGCCAGTTCGACCTGGAACTGGGCCAGGTAATCGAGCATCCGCTGCACGGAGACCGTTCCCAGGAGTTCCGTGTTCCGGGTGACGATTATGTCGTCGTAGATTTCGGGTCCCCGGCGCTTCATGGCCATCTTGGCCACTTCCTCGACGGACTGTTCACCGTCGACGACCAAGGGATTCCGGTTCATCAGGTGGGACACTTCCCGATGGAGATAGAGGGATATGCCGTAGCGCGTCCCCAGCCTGCGGTCCAGGTTGTAGTTCATGAGCTGGCCCACGGGCCGGGGTCCGTCCACCACGACCACGTTGCTGTTGGGAGACTTGTCCTTGAGGATTTCCTTGACCTCTTCGATGGTCATGTCCGGCGGCACGGTCAGGGCGGATTCCGCCATTTCCAATACGGGTTTGGAGCATTTCCAGCCGGCTTCCCTGATTTCCCGGTAGGAGCCCACGGTGGGGACCTGGACGGTGACTTCCTTTTTTTCAGCCTCCGGGCCCGAGAGCAGAAAGCCCTGCCCGGCCAGAACGCCCATGGAGACGATGGAACTGAACTCGGTTTCCGACTCGAGTCCCACGGCGATCACCCGGGCCTGAATCTTTTTAGCCAGACAGATCAGGGCTTCGATCATCAGTCTTTTGAAGGGATCGGCGTCCACGCCTCGAACCATGCTGGCGTCGAGTTTGATGAAATCGGGCTGGACCTGGGAAAGCAGGGCCAGCGATGACTGGCCGCCGCCCACGTCGTCGACGGCCACGTTGAATCCCAGTTGCCGGTATGGCGTGAGGGCCTGCCGCAAGTGCGCCGGAGAGGTCAGGTTCAGGTTTTCCGAGAACTCGAGGACGACATTTTCGGGTTTTAAACCGAATTTTTTCAGGGACTCGACCGTGTGGTCCGGGGCGAAAAGGCCGTTGTTCAGAGACATGGGGTGCGTATTGATAAAGATCTTCTGCCCCGGCTCGACCGGCCCCAGATTGGCCAGGGCCATTTCCCGGCAGCGTTGATCCAGTTCATATACACCGCCCATGTGCTCGGCGAAGCGGAAAAAGGTGGAAGGCATGCTGAACGAGCTGTTGGCCGGGCCGCGGGAAAAGGCCTCCCAGCCCAGGGTCTCGCCGCTGGAAAAATCCAGGATCGGCTGGTACACCGGCACGATGGTCCCCTCTTCCACCAGGGCCAGGAATTCGCGTTGCAGGTCCAGGGTTTTTTCATCGAGGGACCCCAGGGCGAACTGCCGCGCCTCGCACAGTCCTTTGACGATCGAGCGGGGAATGTCCTTCCTGCGGGCCGGGCCGAGTTCGGCATAGCCCAAGACCGCATCAAGAGGCTCCTCCAGTACCGGAACCGTCGCCTTTTTGACCAGGGCCTCGAAGGCCATCCTCAACATGCCGTAGGCCCGTGCCAGTTCGTAGGGCGACCATTTGGGATGCTCGAAAAACAGGGCGCTTTCACCCAGTCCCCAGACCTCGACGAACAGTATCCGGCAGTTCTCGTAATTGTCCCTGAAAAGCCGCTCGGTTTCATCGAGAAGCCGGCCATAGAATCCGAAAGCGATTTCGTCTCCGCATAGCAAGACGATTCGTTGAAAATTCAGGACCTCCATTGTCAGCAGGGCCGCGCCCGCGTCCTCGGACCCCACGTAACGGGACAACCGGACCACCTGTTCCAGGGTGGGAAACCCCTGGCCCCCGTCCTCGTTTCCGGCCTCGACCTCCCGATGCCTGGGCGGCAGCATGTCCCTGAACATGATGATTCGAGAACTCATAAGGACGCCGTTCATTTCAACCTCCCGGTGTTTCATACCACCTCTCGCACCCTTTCGTGCGCCTCTTCGAACTTCAGCTCCAAAAATTGAGCCAGGGCCTGGATGCCCATTGGTTTGGCGAAGTAGTATCCCTGACCGATATCGCAGCCCAGGTCGAGCAACAGGTTTTGTTGTTCCTCGGTTTCGACGCCCTCGGCCACCACATTCATTTGAAACATTCCGGCCAGAGCGAGGATCGTCTTGATGATATTCAGGTCCCGCTCCTGGCCCGGGGCCAGCTTGCTGACGAACGATTGATCGATTTTCAAGGTATCGAACGGAAAACGGTTGAGGTAGCTCAGTGAAGAATAACCGGCCCCGAAATCGTCAATGGCCAACAGGAGGCCTTGTTGTTTGAGGGACCGACAGATTCGACTGGCCTGCTCGCCTTTGGCCATGAGGGCCGTTTCCGTGATTTCCAGTTTGAGGCGTTCGGGGCTGAAGCCGGTCTTGTCCAGGGCGGCCATGATGGATTCGGCCAGATCAGCCTGCGAAAACTGGCGGGCGGAGAGGTTGACGTTCAGTTCCAGGCCGGAGTTCCCGTTCATGGCCGCAATCCGTCCGATCTCGGTGCAGGCCTGATTCAGAATCCAGTCGCCGATGGGCAGTATCAGTCCCGTCTCTTCGGCCAGGGGAATGAATTCGAGGGGAGAGATCATGCCTTTTTCAGGGTGCATCCAGCGGATCAGGGCTTCCATGGCGATAGGAAGCCCGGTCTGCATGTTCAATATGGGCTGGTAAAAAACGCGAAACTCCTCCCGATCCAGGGCCCGGCGCAGATCGGTCTCCAGTTTCAGCATCTGTCGGACCTGATCGTGCATCTGGGAGTGGAAGATGCGGTAGTGCCCCTTTTCCTCGGTCTTGGCCTGGTGCATGGCCGTGCCCGCGTCCCGGACCAGGGTCATGGGGTCTTCGTATTTCTGTTCTCCGTAAACGATGCCGATGCTGACCGAGGCGAATATCTCGAGGCCCTCTATGTACAAGGGAGACTTGAACTCGTCGATGATCCGCTCGGCCACGCGGATGGGAGCTCGGTCGTCCTCGTTTTCATCGAGCAGGATGACGAATTCGTCGCTGCCCAACCTGGCCACGGTGTCCACGCGGCGAAAACGTCCGGCCAGCATGTGGGCGATGGACTTGAGAAGCTGGTCGCCGATCGAATGGCCCAGACTGTCGTTGATCATTTTAAACCGGTCGACGTCCACGAACAGGATGGCAAAGGACCACTCTTTTTTCCGGCGGTGTCTCTCGATGGTATACCTGAGCCGATCTATTAAAAGGGCCCGGTTGGGCAGTCCGGTGAGTTGATCGTAGAAGGCCTGGTGTTGGAGTTCCTCCTCGAATCGCCTCCGCTCGCAGATATTTCGCGAGTTGAGCACAATGCCATTGACGGCCGGGTCCGAGCTCAGGTTGGCCGCGGTCGTTTCGAAGGGAATCCAGTCGCCGTTCTTGTGTCGGCGATAATATTCGTACCGTTTGGATTGAAAGGGGGTCGCTTCGATGCTGAACAGAAAGCGGGTCAGGCCCTCGAGGTCGTCGGGGTGGATGTAGTTCATGAACGGCCGGCCGACCGTCTCCTCGGGATAGAACCCCAGCCAGCTTTCAACGGCCGGGCTTTCGAAGATAATCATGCCCTCGTGGTCCAGAACGGTAATCAGGTCGGATGAGTTTTCAATCAGGGCGCTGTAGTATTTCTCCCGCCGGGACAACTCGTTTTGAACCCTTTTTTGCTCGGTAAAATCGTTTCCGACCCAAAGTTCGCCGTAGACCTTGCCGTCCTCGCGGAGCGGGCGGAGCGAGTAGGCGACGAAGACGTTCCGGCCGTCCTTGGTCCGGTTTTCCAGCAGCAGACGGGACTCGTTCGTTTGCCGGGGGGTCTCGCCCTCTTCATCCAGCCAATGGGGCGGAAGCTGGGCCATGATGGTTTCCATGGCCGGGCGCCCAAGGACCTCCTCTTTGGAAAAACCGAAGAATTCCTCGGAAAAGCGGTTCAAAAACGTGATCCGCCTTTGGTGGTCCAGTCTGATGATGATGCAGTTGGCCAGATCGATCAGGTCCTGGTACTTCCTTCGGTTGTCCTCCATTTCGGTGACGTCGTGTATAACCATCAAAACCGCTTCCGGACGCAACGGCCTCAGGCTGACGTGGAGCCATCGCTCCCGATCCAGCCGGGTCGGGACCTGCAGGTCTTCGGGCCGGTTGTAGCGAAGCACGCTTTCGATCGTATCATCCACCTTGTCGGGGGCCAGGCCGGGCACGAATTCCCGGACCGACATGCCGACGATCTGATCGGGTTGAAACCATCTGAAGACATAGCCCGTCTTGATCACCCGGAGAATGCGCCCGGAGGCCGATACCTCCAGGATCAGGTTGGGCAAGGCCGACAATATGGCGGTCATTTCGCCGCGTTCGGCCGCTATGGCTTCATTTCGCGCCTGAAGGGAGAAAGTGGTGTCAACCACTTTGGAGCGGAGCCGGCTATTCCACATGAGCGCCCCCAATACAGTCAGGGTGACCGTACCGATCGTAAAGGTTTCGGCGGCCGAAACGGACCGGCCAAGAACACGGAACAGAAAAACGCCCGTCAGGATCAAACCGGCCAACAGGGTCAGGCGGGTTTCCCGGTCCCGTTTGGATGATTTTGCCGCCAGTTTGTCCGTCTGTTCCGCCTCGGGCATACTACACAACCCTTAGTCTTCTGTTTTGACGATTTGTCGTCAGGAAGATGTCCATTTCCGACTCGGGCAGGGGGCGGCTGAAAAGAAACCCCTGGGTCCACCGGCAGCCGTGTTCGCGCATGAACTCCCACTGCCGGTCGTCTTCCACTCCCTCGGCCACGGGTTCGATCCCCAGACTGTGGGCCATGGCGATGATCATTTTGACGATCTCCAGGTCCTTCCCGTCACGGCCCACGTTGCCGATGAAGGACCGATCGATCTTGAGGCTTTGTATCGGAAAGCGGCACAGCCGGTTCAGACTGGAATATCCCGTTCCGAAGTCGTCCACGGAAAGGCGGACTCCATGCTCGTGAAGCCGGTTCATTTTTTCTATGGCCGCTTCCGGATTTTCGAGGATGCAGCTCTCGGTGACCTCCAGTTGGAGCATCTTGGGACTGATCCGCTGTTTATCCAGCATGGAAAGGACCGATTCCACCAGGTTGGGCTGCTTGAACTGGCGCGGCGAAATATTGACCGCGACAAAGAGGTCCCGGAAGCCATGGCCGTGCCATTTCTTCAGGCTGCTCAGCGCGGAATCCAGGACCCATTGTCCGATTTCCACGATCAGACCGGTTTCCTCGGCCAGAGGGATGAAATCTTTCGGCTCCAGGAGCCCCAGTTCGGGGTGCTGCCAGCGGCAAAGCGCTTCGACGCCCAGAATTTTTTTCTGATCGTCGACCAGCGGCTGGTAGTGGAGCCTGAACTCGTTTTTCGACAGGGCCCTCCGCAGGTCGCATTCCAGGCGTATTCTTTCCTGGGCCTTGCGATTGAGTTCCTGGTTGAAGAAACGGTATCGGTTGCGCTCCTCCTTGGCGGCATACATGGCCGTATCCGCGTTTTTGACCAGATGCTCGACGCTCAGGCCGTTCTCCGGATAGATACTGATGCCGATGCTGGCGCTGTTGTAGAATTCGCGCCCCTCGACCTTGAACGGCTCGGAAATGGACTGGATCAGATTGTTGGCGATTTTGGCCGCGTCGATGTCCTGGGACAGGTTGGTCAGAATCACCGTGAACTCGTCTCCCCCGAGGCGGAAGACATGATCGCTTTTCCGAATGTGTTTCATCAACCGCCCGGCCACGTCCTTGAGCCAGAGGTCGCCCGTATTGTGCCCCATGGTGTCGTTGATGTGCTTGAAGTGATCGAGGTCTATGAACAGCAGGGCCAGACGGTTGTGACCTTCCGAACGCTGGGCCTGGTTGATGGCGTCCATCAGTCGTTCGTAAAAGGCTTTCCGGTTGGGCAGACCGGTCAAGGGATCGTGATAGGCCAGGTGGCGCAGGTTTTCTTCGGCCTGTTTCCGGCGGGTGATATCCTGCAGGATGAAAACGATCGAGGCGTCGTTTCCGGACCGGTCTCGACTCAAGGCCCCGCTGATACTCACGTCCACCAGCCGTCCGGTCCTAGTCAGGCGTTTGGTTTCCACGCCGTAAAAGGCCCCTTTGTCTTCGAGGCTTTGCCAGAGTTCCCTTTCTTCGGGCAGAAATTCGTTGGTCGTGAACTCCAGGGGCCGGCCTTGGCACGCTTCGAGGCTCCACCCGAAAACCCGAGTGAAGGCCGGATTGATATAAACGACCCGTTCCTGGTCGTCGTAAGCCACGACCGGGTCCGGCGCGTTTTCCAGGACCGCCCGCCGCTTTTCCTCACTGCGACGAAGGGCCGTTTCAGACCGTTTCCTTTCGATGGCGTAACGAATGGTTCTTCGGAGCAACAAGTTCGAGATATCGTTCTTGGGCAGGTAGTCCTGGGCCCCGTCCTTCAAGGCTTCCAGGGCCGTCTGTTCATCATCCAGGCCGGTCAGGACGACGACCGGAAGGTCCGGGAGGCGATGGCGCACCTTTCGGAATGTATCCAGCCCCTGGCTGTCGGGCAGTATCAAATCCAGGAGCACGGCGTCGAAATCCGTGTCTCGGGTCAGCTCAAAGGCGCGGCTCAAGCGATCCGCATGAGTCGGCCTGATGACGGGCCAGCCGCCGTCTTGAAGCAGTTCCTCGACCAGGAAGGCATCGTCCGGGTTGTCCTCGATCAACAATACTTCCAACTGCCGGGTTTCCGTCATGGTTCTATCTTTCCGCGGGCAGAACGGCCAGGCGCAGCCAGAAGTCTTCAATGGCCCGGGCCAGGTCTTGAAACTGTTGGTAATCGTCCGGCTTTTTTAAAAAGCAGTTGGCGTGGGACCGATAGGCCGCCAGGACGTCTTCATGGTCCTGGGAGGTGGTCAGCACCAGCACGGGGATGTCGCACAAGGCCTGGTCATTCTTGACTTCCTTGAGGAACTCCCGCCCGTCCATGACCGGCATGTTCAGGTCCAAGAGAATCAGGTCCGGCCGAACAGCCTGGCCGAAACCGTTGCGGCCCCTCAGAAATGAAACGGCTTCCCGTCCGTTGGGGACCACCTGGATATTGACCGTGAGGTTCGAATCCTCCCAGGCGGCCAGGATCAGTTCCGCGTCATCGGAATTGTCTTCGACAAATAAAAGCTGGTACGGTTTGTCTTGCGTTGTTTTCACTGTTTCAGGTCTCCTTGGATCACCGGGATGGTGAAATGAAATATGGCCCCGGCCCCGGACTTGGACTCCGCCCATATTTTTCCACCGTGCCGTTCGACGATCCGCTTGCAGATGGACAGGCCGATACCCGTGCCCGGGTAGTGGTCCCGGGTATGGAGCCGTTGGAATATGCTGAATATCCGCTCCGCCTGGTCGGGATCGAACCCGATGCCCTGGTCGGAAACGGAAAAGTGGAAAAAGCCGTCTTCCTGTACGGCGCTGATACGGACCCGGGGGTTTTCATCGCCTCGGAACTTGATGGCGTTGCCGATCAGGTTCTGGAACAACCGGGTCATTTGAGACGGGTCCGCCGCCGTGCTCGGCAACGGGTCGCTGACGATTTCAGCCTGATGGTCCCCGATGGCGACCTGGAGGTTTTCCAGGGCCGCGCTCAAAGTCAGGTTCAAATCCACGGTCTCGAACTCCAGGCCCCTGGTTCCCACCCTTGAATAGGCCAGCAAGTCGTTGATCAGGCCTTGCATGCGCCGTGCCGCGGCCACGGACCGGGCGATGTATGAGCGGCCCTTGTCGTCGACGGCATCCTTATAGCGTTGTTCCAATAGCTGCATGAAACCGCGAATGGCCCGGAGCGGTTCCTGCAGGTCGTGGGAAACAAAGTAGGCAAACTGCCACAGGTCGGTGTTGGAGCGGGCCAGTTCCTCGGCTCGGGCGGCCAGGGCCTTTTCGGCCTTCTCCTTCTCGCATATCTCGGCCTGAAGCCGTCGGTTGATCCGGTCCAGTTCCGCTGACCGCCGTTGTTGTAGAAGGGCCAACGTATCGATAATCCGCCATATGGAAACCATGCCCGAGAGCCGGCCCCGGTCGGTAATGACGATGTGGTCGTAAATATGGTCAGGCTCCCGGTTCATGGCCTCGCGGGCCGCGGTTTCCACCGAGACGCCGGCGTCCAGTATCAACGGCCGGGCGTCCATGCACTTGCTGACGGGTTCGTCGTAGTACAAGGCGATGCCGTATTGCCGGCTCAGGGTCCGATCCAGATGGAGACTCATGATCAGTCCGACCGGGCGATCGCCGTCGACAACCACCAGGGCGTTGAGCGGTATTTCTTCGCCCAGGCGTTTTTTCGCCTCGCGGACACTGGCCCAAATGGTTATCGGGGCGGAAAAAACAGCCAGGCGCCCCAGGTTGATTTCACCGTCACCCTCTGGCAATGAGAGCCCGTGCCGCGCGATCGAGGGCAGCGCGCCGGACTCGACCGATTCCGCCGTTTGAGGTGACGGTTCATGAATCGCCGGGCCGGCGTCCGACAACTCGGCGATCATATTGGTTTTGTCGATATGACGATCTCCCAGGCCCATTCCGCGCAACACTCCCGCCCCGTCTGCTCTCGGATCGGCAGACTTTTTGGGTGTTTCATCATTTATTAGGGTAAGGTTACAAATTGACGACGAAGAGATGCAGGCCGTGTGGAATTATGACCCGGCCTGAAAGTAAGGCCCCGATTCGATGGACGACGCCATTCGGCCGCGACATCCGGCCTTACCGAATCAAGGCCAAACAACCTGCCGGAACTTCTATAGGTTTCGCTTGCGCATCGCATGGCGGATGTTATATTTTGGCCAATGTATTTCTTCAGCCCCGGCGGCAGACAATCATGACACGAATCGCCCACATCGACCTGCCCGGCGGGCGTCGACTCGACTATCGGATTCGTCGCTCCGCCAGGGCAAAAAGCGTACTCCTGAAGATGACGGCCTGGGATGGCCTGACGGTCACCGCGCCCAAGGGCTTGAGCGAAAGTCAGGTGGTCGAGCTGGTGACCGGGCACAGGGACTGGATTGCGGCGCGGCTCGACCGGTTCGACCAGGCGCGGCATTTGCTGGGAGAGCCGGAGTCCGGCCGCCCTGAAGCCTTCGACCTGCCCGCCCTCGGGGAGTCATGGCGAGTGGAGTACCGGCCGACCCGGGGCGGAACCGTCGGCGCCCGTACCGGCCGGCCGGGCCGTATTCTGGTCCGTGGCGCGGTGAGCGACAATGAACGCTGCAAGGCCGCCCTGCGCCGCTGGCTGGCCCGACGCGCCAAAGAGGCCCTGGCACCGTGGCTGGAGTCTCTGGCCGCCGGCAACGGATTGAAGTTCAGCCGCATTTCCATCAAAAACCAGCGCACCCGCTGGGGCAGCCGCTCCTCCAGCGGCCTGATCAGTCTCAATGCCAAGCTGCTTTTTCTCCCGCCCGAACTGGTGCGCTACGTGTTGATGCACGAACTTTGCCACACCCTGGAAAGAAACCACACCAGCCGGTTCTGGACCCGCCTGCGCCGGTTCGAGCCCCAAGCGGACATACTGCATGACCGGATGCGGGATGCCTGGAAGATGATTCCCATCTGGGCCCACCCGGTTCGGGTAACGGGATAAGGCAAGGTATGGTAAAAGATTACCAACCGCCCTGCACCATCAGACCGGCCATCCTGAATCCGGCGGCGGAGATCAGTGAAACCGTCGGCCGACTGTCGGCGATGACGGACATCGCCAAAGTGTTGCGGCTCCGGCGCATCAACCGCATCCGCGCCATCCGGGGCTCGCCGGCCATCGAGGGCAATACGCTGAGCGAGGAACAGATTTCCGCAATACTGGATGGCAGGCGGGTTATGGCCCCGCCCCGGCAGAGGCGGGGCTATCGGGCCGTGCCCGGTTGAGAAGCCCCTACCCCACCCACGCTGTTTCGGTTCCGGTCAATCCGGGTCGGGTGTGGTCCGGGGACGGCAGGCATGGCCAAGCAGCCGGTATTCCGTTCCGGCCCGCCGGATCACGGAAAAGGCGCCGCAGGCGTGATCGAGTCGAAACAGGTTGTCCAGGGGCATTCCCAGCAAGTCGCAGAGGATGACCCGGATGACGCCGACATGGGCCACGATCATCAGGGGTCCGGGTTCGCTTTCGGCCAGTCGGTAGAAAACGGGCAGGACGCGCCGGCTCAAATCCCGGAAGCTTTCTCCTCCGGGCGGGCAATGGCCGGCCAGGTCTCGGCCCCGTTTTTCGTACTCGCCGGGGTACCGGGCCTTGACCTCGTCAAAGGTCAGACCGTCCCAGCGGCCCAGGTGGACTTCCCGGAAGGCCGGCTCCTCGCAGATCGAAACGGACTGGGCCTCCGCGATCGTCCGGGCCGTGGTCAGGGCCCGTTCCAGGTCGCTGGACACGATCCGGCCCAGGGCCTCCCCGGAGAACTCCCGTCCCAGGGCCCGGGCCTGGAACGCTCCCGTGGAGTCCAGGGGAAGGTCGGTCCAGCCGATGTATCGTTTGGCCGGGCCCCGGTCGGGTTGGCCGTGTCGAACCAGATAAATCTTCATGTTTTTGTCGTTTTCCGGCGGGAGTATCATGCCGGTCCGGACCGATCGGGTCCGGGTGAAGGCCATAGGCTTTCCAGGTTCCGACCCAGGCGGCCTTCGATTCTATGCTTCGACTTTT
>Ga0180009_10003756_pt1 | contig 17090 bp, 13 predicted proteins | sample OS_PC_MetaG_FD_123537 | JGI IMG/M metagenome (GOLD analysis project Ga0180009, IMG submission 123537) | Groundwater microbial communities from the Aspo Hard Rock Laboratory (HRL) deep subsurface site, Sweden - OS_PC_MetaG | ecosystem: Environmental > Aquatic > Deep subsurface > Groundwater... | reverse complement strand
GGCCGGCAGCCAGATGCAGACCATCGACCAGGGCGCCATTGCCCAGGTGCTGAAACTGCGCCCCGAGGAAGTCGAGATCGAAACGATGTTGGCCGGCGGCAGCTTCGGGCGCAGGGCAACCCCGATCGCCGACGTCGCTTCCGAAGCCGCGACCGCCGTCGACGCGATTGGCCGCACGAACCCGGTGAAGGTCGTCTTCACCCGCGAGGACGACATCCACGGCGGCTTCTATCGCCCGCTGTTCGTGCACAAACTGAGGGCCGCGCTCGATGCCGACGGCAACATCGCGGCCTGGGACCACGTCCTTGTCGGTCAGTCGATCATGGAGGGCACACCGTTCGCCAGCATGATGAAGGACGGCATCGACCCGACCATGATCGAAGGCGCCGAAGACCTGCCATACGCGATCCCGAACCTGCGTGTGTCGGTGCACAAGAAGACGGTCGGCGTGCCGCCGCTATGGTGGCGCTCGGTCGGTCACACCCACACCGCTTATGCAACCGAAACATTCCTCGACGAACTGATTGCCCTTGGCGGCCAGGATCCGGTCGAAGCCCGCCTCAAGCTGCTCGGAGACAGCCATCCCCGATACACCGGCGTCCTCAAGGCCGTCGCCGAACTGGCCGGCTGGGGCGCGCCGGTTCAAGACGGCCGCGCCCGCGGCGTCGCGATCCACAAGTCGTTCAACTCCTACGTCGCCGAAATCGCCGAAGTCTCTAAGGGCGAGGAGGATGGCGTGCCGCGCGTACACAAGGTCTGGGTCGCGATTGACTGCGGCGTCGCCGTCAACCCGGACATAATTCGCGCGCAGATGGAGGGCGGCGTCGGCTATGGGCTCGGCCATATCCTCTATGCGGGCATCACGCTCGACAAGGGCCGCGTCGTGCAATCGAACTTCGACACCTACCGCTCGCTGCGTATCAACGAGATGCCGGAAGTCGAGGTCGCAATCGTCAAGTCGGCGGAGGCTCCAACCGGTGTCGGCGAACCTGGCGTTCCCCCGATTGGTCCGGCCGTCGCCAACGCCTGGGCCAAGCTCACCGGCAAGCGCGTGCGTAACCTGCCATTCGCACCAATATCGAGCTAGTGTTCCGGTTCTGACATTTGCTTCCCGTTGCAGCAGGTCTAAGAGCAAATGTCGGAACCATAAGGAACACTAGCAAGCATCGGACCGGGCCAGCCGCCAACATGACGGAGCCGCTTTCAAAGCAATGTTCGACCAGCTATTGAAACTCATCACCGGCGATGACAGGCAGCCGGCCGAAATCGCAGCCACCGATCAACGTGTCTCGGTCGCCGCGCTCCTCGTCGAAGCCGCCCGCATGGATCAGACGTTTCGCGCCGAAGAGCGCGACACCATCGCCCGGCTGCTGACGCAACGCTTCGAATTGAGCGCCGATGAGGCTGCAAGATTGATCGAAACGGCCGACGAGAAACTGGCAGCCACCGCGCAATATTTCCGCTTTACCCACGAACTCAATACCAGCTTGAGCGCTGCAGAAAAGATCGAGGTCATCGAAATGCTCTGGTCGGTCGCCTACGCCGATGGCGAACTCGACGCCCACGAAGACCAGCTCATCCGCCAGATCGCCGGCCTCATCCACGTCACCGACCGCGACCGCATGCTCGCCCGCAAGCGGGCGCTGGGCGCGGGGTAAGGGAGCGGCTCGGTTCGAAAGCCGCCCGCCAATCAGCTGGTTCTGATGATGCGTGGCCCGACGAGAGCATTGCAACAGTCTGCAAAAGATTTCCCGTCGGGCGCAGACGCGTCGCCTATAGATGTCCCTTGCCCAGTTCGCGGGCCAGGTGATCGGCCTGACGGATGGCCAGCGCCACGATCGTCAGCGTCGGGTTCTCCGCGGCACCGGTCGTGAACTGGCTGCCGTCGGAAACGAAGAGGTTTTTCACGTCGTGCGACTGGCCCCATTTGTTGACCACTCCGTCGCGCGGATTGGCCGACATGCGGTTGGTCCCGAGATTGTGCGTCGAGGGGTACGGCGGCGTCGGGAAGACGCGCGTGGCGCCGACCGCTTCATAGACGGCGATACCTCGCTTGTAGGCATGCGTGCGCATGGCGATGTCGTTGGGGTGATCGTCGAAATGCACGTTCGGCGCCGGCAGTCCGAATTTGTCCTTCACGTCCTGGTTGAGCGTGATCCGGTTGGTCTCCCGCGGCATGTCCTCGCCGACCAGCCACATGCCGGCCATGTTCTCGTAGGCGTCGAGGGCCGTCGTGAATTCGCGTCCCCAGCCGCCCGGGTCCAGGAACGCGGCCATGAAAGGAATCCCCAGCGACAGCGTCTCCATCTCGTATCCGCCAACGAAGCCGCGCGTTGGATCGTGCCGGGCCTCGTCGGAGATGATCCCGGCCATCGTCGTCCCGCGCCACATCCTGACCGGCTTGTCGAACACGGCGTAAACCGAGCCGGTCATGTGCCGCATGTAGTTGCGGCCGACCTGGCCCGACGAGTTGCCAAGTCCGTCCGGAAACATGCTTGAAGCGGAATTGAGAAGCAGGCGCGGACTTTCGATCGAATTGCCGGCGACGCAGACGACGCGGGCCTTCTGAATGTGCTGATTGCCGTCGGCGTCCTGATAGACGACACCGGTGACTTTCCCGCTTTTGTCATGCTCGATCCGCACGACGTGCGCCTTCTCGCGCACCTCGAGGTTACCGGTCGCTTCGCCGCGCGGGATGTCGGTATAGGCCGACGACCATTTTGCCCCCCATTTGCAGCCCTGGAAGCAGAACCCTGTCTGCTGGCACGCGGTGCGCTCGTCGGAGTCGGCGCTGTTGATCGCCATGCGCCCGGTGTGGACTTCCTTGTAGCCGAGCTTCTTGGCGCCTGCTTCGAACACCTTGAAGTTGTTGCTGCCGGGCAGGCCGGCACGCCCGCCGGTCCGCGTCACACCCAGCTTGTTTTCCGCCTTGGTGTACCAGGGATCCATTTCGGCGGCATCGATTGGCCAGTCGAGCAGGTTCGCGCCCTGTACCGTGCCGTAGGTTGTTGCGGCCTTCCACTCGTGTTCCTGAAAGCGCAGCGAGGCGCCCGCCCAGTGGACCGTCGAGCCTCCGACCGCCTTGACGATCCAGGCGGGAAGACCTGAAAAGTCTTTGGCGACCCGCCAGTCGCCGGACGTCGAGCGCGGGTCGGTCCACGCCAGCTGGCCGAAGCTTTCCCATTCGTCGTTGGTGTAGTCATCCGGCAGGTAGCGTCCGCCGGCTTCGAGCGCGACGACGCTGACGCCCTTCTGTGCCAGTTCGTTTGACAGCACGCCGCCCCCGGCGCCGGTTCCGATGACGACGACAACGCTGTCGTCATTCTTGTCGAATGGTGCAGGCATTGTTGTCTCCCTCAGAGCCAGTTGATGTCGTCGAAACCGCGATCGATGTACCCGCCTTTTGAGAAGCTCTCGCCCTCGTAGCCGAACACCGGCCAGACCGCCTTCTGATTGTAGAGACCGGTCACGAGACCACCGCGGATCGTCTGGAAGAAGGGCGTCTTTTCCATGCTGCGCAGGATATCGACGCGGTCGCGTTCCCAACCCGTACCGACGTAGCTTGGAAAGCCTGCGCCGACCGCGGCGGCATTGAGCGCGGCGACCCCGGCTTCGATCATTGCGGCATTGCCCTCCGAGTCGTAGGTCTTGACGGCGGTGGCGTAGAATTCATCCGCGATGCGATCGTGCGGATAGATATCGCGCGCCATCTGGATGAGCGTCGCCATCGTCTCCGGCTTCAGGTGCTTGACCTCTGTCGCCCAGGCGGCGTCGCCGGCGGCGACAAAGGTAGGACCGACCACGAAGGCGGTCAGCCCGAGCTTCGCGCCATGCGACAGCAGTTCGCGGCGCGTCAGGTCTCTTACGTCCTTTAGCATTGCCATCCGGTCCTCCCTTGCAGCTTGCTTTGATTTTTCCGGTCTCGCCTCACTGGTAACGGCCGTGCTTTTCCAGCACCTCGATTTTGTAGCCGTCCGGATCCTGAATGAAAAAGAAGCGCGCCATCAGCGATCCGTCGCGATGGAATTCCTTGACATCGCCGGGTTTGAGCCCAAGCGCGGCGATACGCTCACGGTCCGCGCGTGCATCATCGACGGCAACCGCGATATGGCCGTAGCCATCGCCCAGTTGATAGGGTTCGGTTCGCCCCTTGTTGAGCGTCAGCTCGATTTCGAAGTCGGCTTCCGCATTGCGAAGATAGACCAGCGTGAAGTCGTCGAAATCGAACCGTGCGGCGACTTCGAGGTGAAGCGCGTCGCGGTAGAATTCGATTGAGCGGTCAAGGTCCAAGACCCGGATCATCGAATGGATAGCTTTGGCCATGCGGTCCTCCATTTTTGCTCGAAGGGTAGGTCCACATGACTTGGCACGGGTGGTAGCGGAATACTACCTCACCCCGTCACCATCACCGCATTTGCGAAATCAATTCAGACTCAGGCCGCGGACGCCGCCAGCAGGGCCAAATCTTCGGCCTCGCCCTGGGCAGCACCCGAGATATGCAAGAGGCACGTGGTTCGCAACATCGAGGTGAAGTTCGGAACATCGCCCCTCAGTTCCGCCACTTCGTCGTGCAGCGTCGACAGGAACTTGGGCGTGGTCAGGCCCTGGCCTTCGGCGATCTGGTCGAGAATGTCCCAGAATGCAGCCTCCAGCCGGATACTGGTCGCATGACCGGAAAGGCGCACTGAGCGCGTCACGCATTCAAAGCGCGCAGGGTCCTGGCCCGCAAAAATTCTACACATGACGTTCTCCCATTCTTGATTTTTTAGTTACGCATTCCGCAAATCCCGCTGGCAGTCGGCGTTGGCGTCCTGGCGGCGGCGGATGCTTTTATAATTGCAGTCATCGGATTGCGTGCCGCCGTCGCCTGGTTCACGTTGCGAACGGCTCCACCGCCCCTCGCGGCATGATCGGCAGTATCGCCGCCTCCGGTCCGACGAGGCAAGCGCGTCGTCGATCCGCTCTCACCCCAACCGCACCACGACTTCATTGAGCCGTCCGTCGCCGCCGGCAGCCGCTTCGAAGCGCACGGTTCCGCCGTGCCGCTCGGCGATGGACCGCACCAGCGCGAGCCCCAGTCCGCTGCCTGCCGTCTTGCCGCGCGATGCGCCGCGGTGGAAGGGTTCGAACACCTGCTCGGCGAGATCGGCGGAAACGCCCGGGCCATTGTCGCGAACCCGCAAAACCGCCCGCCCCCCGTCCTGCGCGACCGTCACCTCGACAGGCGGCACGCCGTGCTTGATGGCGTTCTCGATCAGGTTGCGGATCAGCCGCCGCAACAGCCGCGGTTCGCCGCTGAGCGTCACCGGCGCACCCGACACGTCGGTGCCGGGATAGCGCGAGGCCTCTTCGGCCGCGAGCGCCAGGAGGTCGACGTCGGTTCGCTCCTCCAGTCCGTCGATGGCCCCGAGCCGGCTCAACAGCAGGATCTCCTCGATCATTTCGTCGACTTCGCCGATGTCGACTTCGAGCGCCGCCCGCCGTTCTGGCGAGGGATCGCTTTCCATCAGTTCGAGCCCCATGCGGATGCGCGCCAGCGGCGTGCGCAATTCGTGGCTGGCGTTCGCGAGCAGCAGTTTATGCGCGCCGACCAGCGCTTCGATGCGCGCGGCCGATGCGTTGAAGCTTTCGGCGAGCTTGGCGACTTCGTCGCGGCCCTTGACCTCCACGCGGGCGCTGAGATCGCCCGCACCGAACCGCTCGACACTCTCCTGCAGCCGCTCGATGCGCCGCGTCAACCCGCGCACCACCGGCCACGCGCACAAGCCCACAGCCAACGCGATCGCACCTATGAACACGATGAAGCGGACCGGCCTCGGCGCCGGCCGCTGGCCGGGCGTGCTCGCCACGATGATGCGGCCGTCCGGCAGCGGTACCGCCCAGGCCGGCCCGTCCGGCCCGCGCAGAAATCCGCCTTCGTGGTCGTCATCGTCATGTGGCGGCGGCAGTCGCCGGCCGAACCGGGCGACGAGATCGCCGTTGGCCGCATAAAGCGCCAGGTCGAGCCGCAGACGCTTGGCAAGATCGATTGCCGCCTCCCGCTGATCCGAGACAGGAGCTGTCGCAGCGGGCAGGCCGTTCGCCAGCAGTTCGCCGGCAACGGCAATGGCTTGTTCGAACTGCCGCGCTCCGCCGCTGTGCCGCCACATGCCGCCCGCCACCAGCACGACGATGACGAGCGTGAGAATGATCGTCAGGTAGATCTGCGTCGAAAGCCGCTTCAGCACGTCATGGTCCCGCCTCGAGCACTAACCGATTGTCATTCCCGCGCAGGTGGGAACCTAAGCACGCTTTAGAACCGGATCGGTCTTGTGAATATTGCCTCCACGGTGAATGAAGCCGGTTTGATTTGGTCCCGGCCTGCGCGGGAATGCCGGTGTTGTGCGAGGCAGGCGATTCTAATGCGGATTGTCCGGGTCTGATTGAATTTGTCACGTCATGGCCCCTACTCCTGCGCCCTGGCGAAGACGTAGCCCGCGCCGCGCACCGTGATGATGCGTCGGGGTTCCTTCGGGTTGTCCTCGATCGCCTGCCGGATGCGCGAAATATGCACGTCGATCGAACGGTCGAAGGCTTCGAGGTTTTCACCCCGCACGAGGTCCATGATCTGTTCGCGCGTCAGGACGCGGCCCGGATGTTCGGCCAGCGCCCGCAGCATCTCGAATTGATGCCCGGTCAGTTGGGCTGCCACGCCGTCGAGGCGCACTTCGCGCGCGCTGCGGTCGATCTCAAGGCGGCCGAAGCGCAGGACGTCCCTGCCCGCTTCGTTGTTCGAGCCGGGTCCACGCCGCAGGATGGCTTTCAGCCTTGCCAGCAATTCGCGCGGTTCGAAGGGTTTCGGCAGATAGTCGTCGGCGCCGAGTTCGAGACCGACGATGCGGTCCATCGCTTCGCCGCGCGCCGTCAGCATCAGGATCGGCGTCTGCGAGTTGGCCCTGATCGAACGGCAGACGTCGAGCCCGTCCATGTCGGGCAGCATCAGGTCGAGGATGATCGCATCGAAGGCATGTTCGCGGTTGAGTGATAGCCCCGCCGCGCCGGAATTGCCGTGGCGCACGCGGAACCCCGCGCCCTCGAGATAGTCGCAGATCATCTGCGCCAGGCGTTCGTCGTCTTCGATGAGGAGGAGATGCTGCGCCAAACTATCCAACTCCGGTCATGTCGCTCAACTCCGGTGGCAGGGCCTTCGGGATCTGGTCGAGGCAAGGCCGGGAAGCAAGCTCCCCGGCCTGTGGTTCACGTTAGCGCATTTCGACGCCGGAAGTCAGGCCGGCATGGCTGTCGGCTCGCCCGCGCGCGCCGCCCCGGTCAGTCACGCCCCGGTCAGTCGCGCCAAGGCCGGTGCTTGCCCCAGCCGCCGCGATGGCCGCGTCCTTCAGGCCCGCGCCAATCCTTGATTCGCTCGGCCAGTTGCTTGCGCTGTTCGGGGTTGAGCACTTCGGCGGCATCCGCCATGGCTGTCGTCAGCCGCTTGCTGATCGTGTCGAACTTGGCGAATTGCTCGGTGCGCATGGCTTCGAGCTTTGCCCGGTCCACCGTTTCGCCGGTCAGAACGCCAAGACCCTCTTCACGAACCGACTTGATCGAGTCGCGGATCGGGAACACGTCCGCTGCGACGCCCTTGGCAATGTCGACGAGCTTGTCCATCTGTTCGCCATTGGCATCGATCTCGATGGCGAGATGTTTCGCCATCCGTTCGGCGCGCTGTTGGGCCTCTTCGACCGTTTTCGGCTTGTGGTGGAAGAAGCGGGCTTTATGCATCATACCCTCGGCTTCGACGCCGGCGTGGCGCATGCCTTTATAGAAACCGCCATGCGAGTAGGCGGCCGTCGCAGCGCCGGCAGCGAGCAGGGCGCCGATGGCGCCGACGGCGATCAGCCCCCGCGAGGCACGGCGCTTCGGGCCTTGAGGTGCGGTATTGGGAGGCGTGTTGGTCATCATATGGCTCCTTGTTTCATGGCATCGGGAGTAGACTGGAGGCGCTGGCCCGCCTTTCTCAAAGGGATGCGCCCCGTCGGAAGCCAACATGCAACAGGGCTGTTTCGCCCTGCTGTCCGCAATGTAAAGTTCTGTGAACCGCCCCCATTTCTGGGGCACCCAGAGCGCCAACTTTGGAGACCATCGAGACTTGGCCATCCTTCTCATCGTCCTGGCGATCTTCGCTATCCTCGCCCTGCTGCCGCAGTTCTGGGTCAAGCGTGTCATCGCTGCCCATTCCGCCGAGCGCCATGATTTTCCGGGCAGCGGCGGTGAGTTCGCGCGCCACCTCCTCGACGAGATGAAGCTCGAATACGTCGGCGTCGAGGAGACGAACGCGGGCGACCATTACGACCCCGCGTCGAAAACCGTCCGGCTGCTGCCCCAGCACATGCACGGCCGTTCGCTGTCGGCCGTCGTCATCGCGGCCCACGAGGTCGGGCACGCCATGCAGGATGCGACCGGCTATCGCCCGCTCGCCCACCGCACCCGCATGGCCCAGCAGGCGCGCTGGATCGAGACCATCGGCTCCGCGGTCATGATCCTTGCCCCGGTCATGATGATCTTCACGAAAGCGCCGTTCCTGCTCGTCTTGCAGTTGATCGCCGGCATGATCATCTTGTCCTTCACGATCCTCATGCATGCGCTCACCTTGCCGGTCGAGTTCGACGCCAGCTTCGGTCGTGCCATGCCGCTTCTGAAGGCCGGCGGCTACCTCGACGAGAAGGACATGGGCGCGGCGCGCGCCATCCTGCGGGCGGCCGCATTCACCTATGTCGCCGCGGCAGCCATGAGCCTGTTGAACGTCATGCGCTGGATCCGCGTGTTGAGGTTCTGAAGCCCCGAAAACCCGGAGTTGAGTGTTGAAGATGCGATACCGGGCCTCCGTCATGAGAGTTTTGTTCGGCCTGCTTGTGCTCATCGCAGCAGCGCTCGGCTCCGCGCAATGGGCCGCCGCGCAAAGATGCACCTCCGATTACGAATGCACGCGCGGCCTCGCCCTCGGCGGCAACGCCCGCTGCGTCGGGGATACGTTGATCCGCACCACGACGCGCTGCGTTGCCGGCACTTGCCAGACCCAGGAAACCTCCCGCCAGCGTTGCGCGACAAGCATCGGGCCGGGCCGCTGCGTTGGAGAATACTACCAGCGCGCTGAAAGCCGCTGCGATGGCCTCAACGGAACCTGCGCATCCCGCACCATTCGTGACCGTTGCAAACGCGGATGTTCGTGCAGGAAGAACGTCCTCGTCGTCTTCACGGGCGCCTGTTCGCCAGCGATCGGTTGCCATCGGGCGGTGAAGGAATGCCCCGGCGGCTGTTCCTGCGATCCCGAGCCGGTGTGCCGCCAGTGAGCCGACAGGAACTCGGATCGGCGCAGGTTTTCTACCCGGATACGAGCGATATCCCGCTTACTCCGGGTCATACGTTCCCGGCCGAGAAATATCGTCTTCTGCGCGAGATGGTTGTTCACGACCGGCTGGTTCCTGAAGAGATACTGGCCGCTGCGCCACCGATCGCACCAGACGACCTGCGCCGCGTCCACGCACCAGCCTACGTTGAGGCGGTCCTGACGAGATGCCTTGACGATACGGCTGTCCGGAAGTTGGGGCTGCCACTCACCGACATACTCGTCACGCGAGCGCTTGCCTCCGTCGGCGGCAGCCTTGCAGCCGCCAAAGCAGCATTGAGAACAGGTTTCGGGTCCAACCTCGCCGGCGGCACTCATCACGCCCATCGCAACTTCGGTTCCGGCTTCTGCGTCTTCAACGATCTGGCCGTGGTGTCGCGCGTCCTTCTCGACGAGGTCGCGGTCGGGCGCATCGCCATCCTCGACTGCGACGTCCATCAGGGCGACGGCACGGCTGCGCTGATGGCCGGCGAACCGCGCGTTCTGAGCGTCGATCTATTCGGCGACAACAACTTCCCGGCCCGCAAGGTGCCGCCCGACGTCGCGTTCCCGTTGCCGAACGCGATGCGGGACGAGGCCTATCTCGCCACCCTGCAATCGGCGCTGACGGCCGTTGCCGAGTTCGCCCCGGATATCATGCTCTATAACGCAGGCGTCGACCCGCTCTACGAGGACCGCCTTGGTCGCCTGTCCTTGACGCTCGAAGGACTTCAAGAACGCGACCGCCGCGTCTTTACGTTCGCCCGGGAAAAGTCCGTTCCCGTCGTCAGCGTCCTTGGCGGTGGCTATGCCATGCCGATCTCGCTGACCGTGACGGCTTACGCCAACACGCTTCGGGCCGCGCGGGCGGTCTTCGGCTTTTGAGAGGCGCGGACTTTGGTTCCAATGGCTTTTGCAGTGCCGAAATGCTAAGGCCCCAGGAAAGCAATTTTTCCCGCTGAAAGCCCCAATGACCGCTGACGTCCCGACGGCCGAAAAATCCACCGGAGCACCGTTTATCCGCCGTGCCGCGCCGCGCGTCGGCTTCGTCTCGCTTGGCTGCCCGAAGGCACTCGTCGATTCCGAGCGTATTCTCACCCGCCTGCGCGCCGAAGGGTACGAGATTTCGCCCGACTACGATGGCGCCGACGTCGTCGTCGTGAATACCTGCGGCTTTCTCAACTCCGCCAAGGAAGAGAGCCTCGCAGCCATCGGCGAAGCGCTGAACGAAAACGGCCGCGTCATTGTCACCGGCTGCCTCGGCGTCGAGGAGCAGCGCATCCGGGCCGAGCATCCCGGCGTACTCGCCGTCACCGGCCCCCACCAGTACGAGCAGGTCGTCGCCGCCGTGCATGAGGCCGTGCCGCCGCGCCATGACCCTTATGTCGATCTGGTCCCCGCCGAAGGCCTGCGCCTGACACCCCGCCACTATGCCTATCTGAAGATTTCCGAGGGCTGCAACAACCGCTGCTCGTTCTGCATCATCCCCGGTCTTCGCGGTGATCTCGCCAGCCGTCAGGCCTCCGACGTGCTGCGCGAGGCCGAGCGTCTCGTCAAGGCCGGCGTCAAGGAACTACTGGTGATCAGTCAGGATACCTCCGCCTACGGCCTCGATCTCAAATATGCCGAAAGCACGTGGAAGGACCGCAAGGTCCGCGCCCGCTTCCTCGACCTCTGCCGCGAACTTGGCGATTTCGGCGCCTGGGTGCGGCTCCACTACGTCTACCCATACCCCCATGTCGATGAAGTCATCCCGTTGATGGCGGAGGGAAAAATCCTCCCCTACATGGACATCCCCTTCCAGCACGCGTCACCCGCGGTGCTGAAGGCGATGCGCCGCCCGGCGCATCAGGAAAAGACGCTTGAGCGCATCCGGTCCTGGCGTCGCGGCTGCCCGGATCTGGCCTTGCGCTCGACCTTCATCGTCGGCTTTCCCGGCGAAACCGACGCCGACTTCGAGATCCTGCTCGACTGGCTGAAGGAGGCGCGCCTCAACCGGGTCGGCTGCTTCAAGTACGAACCCGTGGATGGCGCCGCCGCCAATGCGCTGCCGGGAGCCGTGCCCGAGGAACTCAAGGAAGAGCGCTGGCATCGGTTCATGGCCTTGCAGCAGGAAGTTTCGCGCGATGTCCTGGCGGCAAAAGTCGGGCAGACGATTGAGGTTCTGATCGACGAGGTCGATGAGGAAGGTGCGCTCGGCCGATCCAAGTGGGATGCCCCCGAGATCGACGGCAGCGTATTCCTCAACGGCGACACCGATCTGGCTGCCGGCGATCTGGTCAGCGTGCGCATCGAACACGCCGACGAATACGATATGTGGGGCCAACGGTGAGAACCAACCGGCGCGAGATTCCTTCAGTCGAATGCCCCGCCCTTCGTGCGTGGCTGCAAAAGAAACTGACCTTTCGCAGCCGCGGTCGCACGGCTGCCAGATTCCCGTGATTAGCCGAAGGGTGACGGGTGGAGGCCTAAAAGGTTCGCAGATGCGTACGCGCTTGCTGACAGGTTCCGCCGTTGTTGCAGAGATCCCGAACACTTTGCTCTTTCGTCGGGCGATCATGACAGTTGCGCAAGCGGTTCCACATTGGGGGCACCGGTGAAAGAGGCTGACGATCCAAAACTGGCCGACCTGAAGAAGTTGCTGAAGCGGCTGGAGAAAATTGATCCGGAGACGCGCGGCAAGGAGTCGGCTGCCGACGGCAAGGAGCCCGGCAAAACAACGCCCCGTAGATCGCCGGACGCTATATTGGATCGCCCGGCGAATGATGCAGCCCCAGTCGATGGGCTGCTGCAACTCAAGCCGCGCAATGGCAGTGGCAATGGCAATGGCCTTGGGCGAAATCGGGATGCCGTTCCCTCCGAATTGCCGGTGATCGTCACGCAGACTCTCCCCGCGACCAGAAATTCCGGCAGCGACCCCGGCGCTGTTCATGTCGTGATCATCGCTTCGATTACGGCGGCCATCGTCTCGGCTCTGGCGACCGCAGGCACGGTCTACTGGCTGAACCTCGAAAGTAATCGCCTCGCCTATACCGCCCCCGCAGGTCAGGCAGCGCCAGCCGGCATCGAGGCCCCGGCCCGTCAGTTGGCTGGAGCTTCGCCTGTCGAGCCTCCACCAGCGGGCGATCCCGCTGCACCGGCCACCGCAGCAAGCCAGCCGGCAACAATGGGTGCGCCGGTTGAGACTTCCCGGGAGCAAGCCGCAGATTCGGCGGCGGACCGTCCTCTCCCGGCTGCCAGCTCCGGCAATGCGGCTCAATCGGGGGCTGCTCGCCACGCTTCGGTGGTGCTGGCAGAACCGGGTCAGCCGGCAGCCGAAGCCCGCGGCAACGAGAGCGATCCTGATTTGGCAGCGGCAGCGACGCCCGGCTCCGCCAGCGCAGGTTCCTCAATTTCTCCCCGGTCAGCCGGGGTCGACGCCATCACGCCGCCGCAGCCCAGGCTGGCCGGCGAACCCGGCCAGACCGCCTCGACAAAAGGCGAACCGGCCAGTTCTGGGCAGGCCAAGCTTGGTTCCGGCCTTCAGCTTGGTCCGCCACAGTCCGCCGTCGCCATCGGGTCGGCCCGCGAGATTGTGGCCGCTCTGACGTCCTCCAACGCTGTCGCCGCCGAGAGCAAGGGTCCTTCGGAAATCGAAGAAACCAGACCTGCCGCGGGTTTTCTCGGCGCCGCGACCCTGGTCGGCCCGGGCGAACGCGGGGCCCTGTCATCACTTGCCGGGCGCGAAACGCTAAAAGCTGAGGCCGAGACCAAGGCACCGACTGTCGCCGTCTTCGAAGCTCCATCCGAAGCTCCGCCTGAAGACATCCCGCCTGCTGCCGACCCGCCTGCAGCAACGCCCGCACCTGCAGCAGCGGCGCTCGATCAGCCTGCAGCCGCAGACGCTCAAAAGTCCGGCGCTGCGGACGAAAAAGTCGCGATTGCCGCTAACGAGATGCCACCTGCGCCGCAGTTGGGAGCCGGCGAGGTCGCCCTGTGGCACCCGGCCGAAGCGACCGTCGGTGCCGAGGGCGCTATCGCTTTCCCTCTGGCGGTCCTTGGAACGGAAGCGGAGCTGCGCGACCACTACCTCATTGTTTCGGGTCTGAAGCGCGGAGCACGTCCATCGGCCGGATTCGAACTGATGTTTGACACCTGGCGCATCAACGTCGCCGATCTTCCCGGCCTCAAGCTGAGCGTTCCTGCCGGTTTTGCCCGCCGCATGCACCTTGTCGCCGAACTGCGCCGGCCTGATGGTTCGACGCGGGAAAAGACGGCGTTCGTGCTGGCCATGCCGGGGGCCGCATCGAGCCTCGTCGGCGAATCCGAGGAAGCTTCAGGTCTGCCCGCGTCCGTGCGGCGCAGCGTCGACGATGGCGAGGTCCAGATTGATAACGGCAGTCTCAGCGCCGCACGCCTGCTTTTCCAGCGGGCGGCCCTGGCCGGCTCTGCGCGCGGTGCCATGTTGCTGGCGGCAACCTACGACCCGAATTTCGTGACCGCCTTCAAGATGCAGACGCCGCCGAAACCTGACAATGGCGAAGCCCGCCGCTGGTATGCGCGCGCCGCCGAACTGGGCGCGCCAAGTGCCCGCGAACGGCTGCAACGCCTGCCGGCCGGCTGAACGCTCTTCAATTTTGGCATCGATCTACGGCTGGGCCGTGGTAAGGCGTTGAACTCGATAGCGCGTATCGTCCGCCGCCCGAACGATTCTTCGGCGAGTGCGATGAATTTCCGCCCCAATTATAGCGGAACGTCTTTCACGCGTGGCCTTGGGGAGGGACCGTGTAGTTAGTACAAGGTCTCTGAGTAATGGGGGAAACGGCACTGTTGGATGACGGACGATCCGAGCCCGTCGGGGAAGCCGCCGCCGTTGGTTTCGACCTTCGGCGCAACGGCGGTATTGGCGCTGAACTGGAAGCCCGGCGTCGTGAACTCATGCAGCTGGCTCCTGGCCTGGCCAAGGTTGTCGAGCCGTCCGGCCAATCATTGGTGGAGGAGGCAGGCCGCCTACTTGAGCGCCAGGTCTGCAGAATTGCCGTCATCGGCCAGATCAAGTCGGGCAAGAGTTCGTTCATCAACGCTTGCGTTCAGATACCCGATCTGCTGCCAACTGACGTCACGCCCTGGACCACGGCGGTCACTCATCTGCATTTCGAGCAGCGCCGCCACGACGATCCCGCCGCTGTGTTCCACTTCTTCAACGAGGAAGAATGGCAGCGCATCGCAGAGGGCGGCGGTCTGTTGCGCGAACTGACTGAGCGCCTGGTCCCGGGCTTCGAGCCCGATCTCCTGCGCCAGCAGATCAACAGCCTCCGGCACCGCGCGGCGACCCGGCTGGGGCCTCAGCTTCAGGAACTGATGGGGCAGTGCCACAGTTACGATTCGCTCAGCAGCGAGGTGCTCCTGCGCTACGTCTGTTCCGGGGAACTGTCCTCGAAATCGCAGAACCTCGATAGCGATGTTGGCCGCTTTTCGGACATCACCCGCGCTGCCGATGTCCACTGCCCCGGCGGTCCCTTCGCCTTTCCCTCGACCATCATCGACACGCCCGGCACCAACGATCCCTTCCTGCTGCGCGACGAGATCACGCGGCGCAGCCTGGAATCGGCCGATCTCTATATTGTCGTGCTGACCGCCCGCCAGCCGTTGTCGGACGCCGACGTCGCGCTTCTGCGCATCCTGCGCGGCCTGCACAAGGAACGCTTCGTCGTCTTCATCAACCGTATCGACGATCTGACCGACATCTCGCAGGATCAGCGTGAAGTCCGCAGGTACGTCGAGCAGCGCATTTCCCGCGAGTTCCCCGACTCGAAGATTCCCGTCATCACCGGCTCCGCGCGCTGGGCCAATGCTGCGCTATCGCCCGACAGGAACCCGCAGCCCTTCGACCGCCGCTCACTGGCCTACTTCGTCGAGACCGGCCTGATGCGGCGCGAGGATCTGGTCCGCACAGCCCAGGCCGACGGTCCCCAGCGCAGCGATCTGAACGAGGCCCTGCTCCAGGCATCCGGCGTTCCGGCCGTCTATAAGGCCATCAATGATCTGATGGCCGAAAGCCGCAGCGGGCACGTCCTGCGGCAGGTCGCCCAGTGTTATGCCGAGTTGGCTCGCGCCAGCGAAAATACCATCCAGGGCGAATTGTCCGAGCTGCGCGACATGCAGTCCGCAGCCCATACGACCGCGCAGCAGGCCGGTGCCCAGCTCCCCCGGCTCGATGCCGAACTTCGCCAGCTCGGCGAGGTTGCCGGAATTATCGAGACCTCCGCGAAGTCCATAGACGAACAGATGCGCGAGATCGTGTACGAGGAAATCTCGCGCATGCGCCACGTTCTGTCAGCCGAGGTCGAGCGCTATGCAGCCGACGAGCGTCACGTTCTGACCGACACCTTGCGCCGCGGCCGCGGCCCGAGCGAATGGCGCTGCGAAGCCGATACCTTGCGCCGCCGGCTGGCGCAGATCTTCACCGAAGGCTTCCATCAGTCGGCCCACCGGCTGGTCGACCTGCAGACCCGGGTGTCGCCCGAACTGCACCAGCTGATGTCGATGATCGTTCCGGGATCGAACCCGCCGCGCGAGCCGGACGTACGCGGCTTTCCGATGCCGCAGCCCAATTTGTCGTCGCTGTCGACCGCCGTCGTGCTCGATCTCGATACGCCCTGGTGGTCGGCCTACCTGTTGCGCCAGCCATCTCCCGAACAGCGCGGCGACGAAGTCTACGCGTTGATCAGCACGGAATTCGGCAAGGTCATCGAGGACCTGATCGGCAAGGCCGAAATGTCGTTGATGGGTTATGGCGCCAACATGACCAAGTGGTCGTTTGGAATATGCAACTCCATCATCGAGGCCCTGCGCCGCCGTCGCGAGGAACTGCGGGCGGCCTATGACGGACTGTCCGGCGAGGCAGGCAGCACAGCCGCCCCGGAATCGGTTGAGCGGCGCGATCGCGATATCGCCAATCTCCGCGCCCAGCTGGGCGAATCCGCGATGATCGGCGGCCGCCTCGAAGAGATCCTTTCCGAATTGAGCCCTCCGCCCCGCACCCGGGCCAATTGATCGGAGCATCGCTATTGATGACAGAGGCCATGCAGATCCTCGTCGGGCTGATCGCCGATGCCCGCTCCAAGCTGAAGCGCGCCGAGATCGCAACCGGCGCGGAGGCCCGCGATACGCTGGATGCGGCGCTCGAAAAGCTGCAGCGGTCCTTGCATCGCAACCCTGTCGTGCTTGTTGCCGGCGAGTCGAACTCCGGCAAGACGTCGGTCGCAAACCTGCTCGCTGGCCTTGACGTCCTGCCTTCCGCCGTCATTGCCAACACTGCCGTGCCGGTGCATCTGAAGCATGGCGTCGTGCCGTCGGTGACCGCGGTGACCAATGGCGCCCGGATCCCCTTGGCGACACTGGCGGTGAACGAGCCGCTGCCGAAATTCTTGTATTCCGGCCTCGAACGGATCCATGTCGATCTGCCCAGCATGCGCAATGCGGGCTTCGAAATTCTCGACACACCCGGCTGTCATGGGCAGGTTGAGCTGAGCGAGGAGGCCGATATCCTTCTCTGGTGCTCTGTCGCTGCTCGCCCATGGACCGAATCCGAGCGCCGCGCCGTCAGCGCCCTGCCGCAACGCCTGCGCGAGCGGAGTCTGCTCGTCATCACCCACAAGGACATGCTTTCGCAATCCGAAAGCGAGCGCGTGCTCGATCGCTACACCGAATTCGCCGGCGAACTGTTTTCCGGGATCGTCATGAT
>Ga0180009_10003755_pt1 | contig 17090 bp, 10 predicted proteins | sample OS_PC_MetaG_FD_123537 | JGI IMG/M metagenome (GOLD analysis project Ga0180009, IMG submission 123537) | Groundwater microbial communities from the Aspo Hard Rock Laboratory (HRL) deep subsurface site, Sweden - OS_PC_MetaG | ecosystem: Environmental > Aquatic > Deep subsurface > Groundwater... | reverse complement strand
GTTTTCAGTATGATTGGTATTGTCTGTTGAGATGATATCATTTTTTTCTTCCGGTGTATCCGGCTCAACAAAACCTTCTGTCTCCTCTTGTTCCGAAGACTCAACATAGAAATACCCCTGTTTTGAGGTTCGCTTCTCAAAAGATGCATGGTCATATCCGGGATTATCCTCCGGCTTTCCTGTCCCGGTGATTTGGTCTTCCATACTACAGGTAATCGGTTTTATTAAGTTATATGAGTATCGGGAAACATTAACACAAAGTTACAGGCGACAACTCATCACTCATCACCCACACTACCTGCAGCCTGTAACCTGCAGCCTGCAACCATAGAGAAGGTAACTTGATATTAATCATTCCCGATACTCATTTAAATTATTGTACAACACATCCGGAACCAGGTTCCGAAAAAACGCGTACATCAACCTCAATTCTTAGTTGTCTTCGGATTGAAAGGCTTCTTGCCCGATTTTGGATTTGAACCGAAAAATATAAAAAAAATCCCGGCATGTAAAGTTTATTTATTAACTATTTTTATACCGCAATATCGTCACGGAACCGGGCTGCGCCATTATCCAAAGCGTTTTGTTAATATGGTTCAGAGCATATCATATTAATAATTAGCAACTTTACAATCTACGACGGTATTTGGTTCACAATAATGTTAAGATTTATTTTATGAAAAACCCGGGATTAAAGGCTGTTAATATTTTTTTTATAAGTGTATTAACTATGGTAATTATTGTTTGTGACAAGCCTTCGATTCCCGGGGAGGAACTGACCGGTGTTCCTGAATGGTCGAAGGGAGCGGTTTGGTACCAGATCTTTCCCGAGCGTTTCCGAAACGGGGAACCTGGCAATGACCCGAAGATAACCGATCAGGAAGGGTGTTGGCCTCATGATACATCCGGCCCCTGGGAAATACACCCCTGGGATTCCGATTGGTATGAGCCTCAATCCTGGGAAATGGCGAACGGAAAAGATATCTGGTACAACATTACCCGCCGCAGGTATGGAGGAGATCTGCAGGGGATAATCAACAAGCTTGATTACCTTTCTGATCTCGGAATCGACGCTATTTACCTGAATCCTGTATTTGTCAGTCCTTCCCACCATAAATATGATATTACTTCCTATCATCATATCGAACCTACTTTTGGTCCTGACCCTACGGGCGACAGGCAGCTCATGGCCCGGGAAATTCCCGATGATCCTTCTTCCTGGAAATGGACAAGCGCTGATAAACTGATGCTGGAACTAATCCGGGAAGTACACCGCAGGGGAATGAAGATTATCTTCGACGGGGTTTTCAACCATGTGGGATATAAGCATTTCGCTTTTAAGGATGTTTTGGAAAAAGGCAAGGATTCGAAATTCAAAGACTGGTTTATCATCCGTTCCTTTGCCGATTCTGCCACCGGGACAGAGCTGGATTATGAAGGCTGGTGGGGAGTGAAGGACATGCCGGAGCTGAAGGAAGATGAAAACGGGATTGTTCAGGGTCCGAAAAAATACCTTTTTGATATCACCCGGAGATGGATGGATCCGGATGGCGACGGTGACCCGTCGGACGGCATTGATGGCTGGAGGCTTGATGTGGCATTCTGTGTAGCGCATCCGTTCTGGAAAGATTGGAGAAAGCATGTCAGGTCCATCAATCCGGAAGCTTACCTAACTGCTGAGGTGATTGACCCTCCGGATAAGCTAAAACCTTATCTGGAAGGCGATGAATTTGATGCAGTGATGAACTATAATTTTGCTTTCCTGGCAAGCGATTTTCTGATAAACGACAGTTTGGGGATCGATGCAGGATGTTTGGATACCTCGTTACAGCAATTGCGGGAAGCATTCCGTCCAGAGGTAACCCTTGCCATGCAAAACCTCCTGGGCAGCCATGACACTCATCGCGCCGGAAGCCGGGTTGCCAATGATGATGTTATTTCCTTCCGTAATGTCCCCGATTTCTTTGATAAAACCAAAGCAGCCTCCAATCCTGAATACCTCACACGAAAACCCTCACCGGAAGAATATGAACTGCTGAAGCTGATGGTTTTGTTCCAGATGACTTATCCCGGAGCTCCCATGATCTATTACGGCGATGAAGCCGGTATGTGGGGTGCCGGAGATCCTTGTTGCCGTAAACCCATGGTTTGGGATGATATTGTTTTCCAGGATGAGGCTTTCCTGCCTGATGGCAATCAAAGGGATAGGCCGGATAAGGTTAGTGTGAACCATGATCTGCTGGATCACTATCGAAAAATGATAAAACTCAGGAAAGACCACCCAGTTCTGAAGTTTGGCGATTACCAGACCATTTATGCAGTTGATGATGTCTTCGCATTTTCCAGGAAAGATGCGGTGCAGGAAATCCTGGTTTTCCTGAATAAAGGGAAAAAAGAACAGAACATCTTAACGGAATATATTTCAGAAGGAGTATACAAAGATCTGTTGAACGACAAAACTCCGGAAATTAAACCAAACAGGGAAGGCATCATTCTTCCGCCTGCATCGGGCCGGATATTGTTGAAGATTTCAGACGCAGATTTAAAGAATCAATAGAAAAAATTATTTTTGACATAAAATCAAGCGTTCAATTAAACCAAATACCAATGAAAAAAATTCACTGTATGCTAAACGGTTATTACCCCTGGATCATAGCGATCCTGTTTATTATTGCTTCGGCGGTAATTATTTATTCCTGTAAGGCAAAGGTTAAGCCTGAGATAAAGAAATCTGAAAAGATTTCACAGGTTGTACATCCCGAATGGAGCAAAAATGCGGTCATTTATGAGGTCAATGTCCGGCAATTCACACCGGAAGGTACGTTCAATGCTTTTGCAGAGCACCTTCCACGGCTGCAGGAAATGGGAGTCGACATCTTGTGGCTTATGCCCATTCACCCTGTAGGGGAAAAGAACCGGAAAGGCTCATTGGGCAGCTACTATTCTGTTAAAGATTATAAGGCCGTCAATCCTGAATTTGGCACCATGGATGATTTCAGGGCTCTTGTAAATAAAGCGCATGAGTTAGGGATGTATGTTATTCTCGACTGGGTGCCAAATCACAGCGCCTGGGATAACCCTTTGATAGAGGAGCATCCTGACTGGTATACCAAAGATTCGCTTGGGAATTTTGTTTCGCCTTTCGACTGGTCTGATGTGGTTGATCTGGATTACGATAACCAGGGATTGCGTGATTACATGACCGGAGCCCTGAAATTCTGGATTGAGGAGGCTGATGTCGATGGATTCCGCTGTGATGTGGCAGGAATGGTACCGGTGGATTACTGGAATGAAGCCCGTCCTGAGCTTGATAAGCTGAAGCCTGTTTTCATGCTGGCCGAGGCAGAGGTACCGGAACATCATGATTCGGCATTCAGCATGTCGTACGGTTGGGAAATGCACCATATCATCAACCAGATCGCAAAAGGGAAAATGAATGCAAAGCACCTGCATAAATATTTCCTGAAAAACGATTCGGTATTTCCTCAGAATTCTTTCAGGATGTACTTTACTTCCAATCACGATGAAAACTCCTGGAATGGGACAGAATATGAAAGAATGGGTGACGGAGCGGAAACATTTGCCGCTCTGACCTATATTGTCCCCGGAATGCCGTTGATTTACAGTGGCCAGGAGGCAGCCCTGAACAAACGCCTCCGCTTTTTCGATAAGGATACTATTGATTGGAACGATTATCCTCTCCAGGATTTTTATAAAACCCTCAATGAACTCAAAAACGATAACGTTGCGTTATGGAACGGCTTCTGGGGATCGGATTACTTCAGGATCCCGACGACAACAGATACGGCAATCTTCGCTGTGATGAGGGAAAAGGACGGGAACCGTGTTGCAGGTATCTTTAACCTTTCTTCGAAATCACATAAAATACGGCTTAAGAGCGAAGATTACACCGGTGATTATATGGATATATTTACCGGTGAGGATTTTATAATGGGAAAAGCTCAGGCAATGGATATGGAACCCTGGGAATATGTCATTTTGGTTAATAAATAACCGCTTATGAAGTACATGGCAATAGTACTCATGTTGCTTGCCGGATGCCAGATGCAGCAAAATGATGAAACAGGAAAGCTGGATAAATATCCGGTTTTTCCATCGGATTATGTACCAGCCAGGAACCTTGAAGTCTGGCTGCCTTCGGATTATGATCCTGAAAAACCGGAAGGCTATGCTGTATTGTACATGCACGATGGTCAGAATCTTTTTGACACAGCTACAGCCAATATAGGAGAGGAATGGGGGGTGGATGAGACAATGTCACGTCTTCTCCGTGAAGGGAAAATCAGGGATTGCATAGTAGTGGGCATGTGGTGTACTCCGGACAGGATGCTTGAATATACTCCTGCAAAGCCGTATAACCTGATGATCGAAAAGCGTTTACAAACAGGCAGGGAAGAAGAGGATTCCGTTGAACAGCCGGGTGGGGATGATTATCTCCGCTTTATTGTGGAAGAAGTAAAACCCTTTATTGATTCGGTGTATAATGCGGATCCAGGAAAGGAGAGCACTTTTATTGCAGGATCAAGCATGGGAGGCTTAATATCACTCTATGCGCTAATGGAATACCCGGATGTATTCAGCGGTGCCGCTTGCCTGTCGACCCACTGGCCGCTCAGGATACAGGAAAACTCACCCGATTTCGTGAGAGCTTATGTACAATACCTTGATGAACGGCTTTCCGTGGATAATGGGCAGAAGATTTACTTCGACTACGGTACAGAAACCCTCGATAGCTGGTATGAACCGTATCAGATGATCATCGATAGCCTGATGCGTTCCAAAGGCTTCGGGGAATCAAACTGGAAAACCCTGAAATTTGAAGGCGGCGTGCATAATGAAGTTGCCTGGCGGGAACGATTTGATATACCTGTTGTATTTTTATTGGGGCAGAGATAATTTCTTGAACCACAATAGGTTGTACCTATTATGGTTAATATTTTAGAAATATATGTAAAATACGAATATGAAAACCAATAGATTCTTTTTGCTCGCTTTATTGCTGTTAATATTCGGTTATTCTTACTCTCAGAACGATTTCCTGAAAGTCGAGCCCCCGTTCTGGTGGACCAGGATGCAATCGCCAAGCCTCCAGATCATGGTTTATGGCCAGGATGCCGGTGAATACAAACCTGTCATTAATTATAAAGGCGTAAAGATCGATTCTGTGGTGCGACCGGAAAACGATCATTATATGTTCATTTATCTTAGCATTTCTTCAAATGCCAGACCCGGTTCATTTACTATTGACTTTCAGAAAGATGGTGCAAGTGCTGAAAAATATAAATACCATTTATTTTCCAGGAAAGAGGGATCTGCAGAAAGGAAGGGTTTCAACACTTCCGACGTCATTTACCTGATCACCCCCGATCGTTTTGCCAATGGTGATGCCACCAACGACAACATTCCGGGTTATCCCGATGAGGTAGACCGGTCCGACAGGGATGGCAGGCACGGAGGGGATATCAGTGGTATTACCGGTCACCTGGATTATATCCGCGACATGGGTTTTACGGCCATCTGGATCAATCCGCTCCTGGAGAACAAACAACCACGATATTCCTATCATGGATACTCGATAACTGACTTTTACAAAACAGATCCACGGCATGGAAGCAACGAGGATTACAGGAAGCTTGTTGATGAAGCTCATAAAAGTAGCATTAAAGTCATCATGGATATGATTTTCAACCATTGTGGTTCAGGGCATTGGTGGATGAAGGATTTGCCGTCGGCTGACTGGATCAATTACGGGGGGGAGTTTGTGATGACCAATCACCGCAGGGCTGCCATACAAGATCCTTACCGGTCGGAGGAGGATCTTCGCAGGATGTCGGATGGGTGGTTTGTAGAGACCATGCCTGATCTGAACCAACGGAACCGGCTGTTGGCAGATTATCTGATTTATAACTCTATTTGGTGGATAGAATATGCAGATTTGGACGGCATCCGGGTGGATACCTATCCTTATCCCGACATGGATTTTATGGCAGAATGGACCTGCAGGATCATGGATGAATACCCTCAATTTAACATTACAGGGGAGGAGTGGACGGTGAACCCTGCGCTCGTGGCCCACTGGCAACGAGGGAAAGTAAACCCCAATGGATATATTTCCTGCCTGCCTTCATTGCTTGATTTTCCTTTGCAATCAGCGTTGGTAAAGGCGTTGAACCATGAAGAGAATCCCTGGTTCACAGGATGGATTGAGCTTTATGAAATGCTAGCCAACGATTTTCTTTATGCAGATCCTTTTAACATGGTGACATTTGCCGACAATCATGATATGAGCAGGATTTATACCCAGGTTGGGGAGGATCCGGCTTTATTCCGCAACGGGATTGCATGGTTGCTCACTATTCGCGGTATTCCGCAGATTTATTACGGAACGGAGATTCTCATGACTAATCCGGGTACCGATGCGCATGGAGTAATACGCAGTGATTTCCCCGGTGGTTGGGAGGGTGATGCCATCAATGCATTCACCGGAGAAGGATTGACACAGGAACAGGTTGAAAACCGCGATTTCCTGAAAAAACTCCTGAACTGGAGAAAAGGCAATCCTGTGGTGCAAAGCGGTAAGCTCATGCAGTTTGCCCCGGAAGACGGTGTATATGTCTTTTTTCGTTACAGTGATGACGGTAAGGTTATGACCATTTTGCACAAAAGCGATAAGGAGAGAGTCCTGTCGCTTGAACGATTCAGCGAGATGTTGGAGGATGTCAGCCGGGGTTATGATGTTATTTCAGGAAAAGAGTATCATCTGGAGGAGAGTATTATTCTTACACCAGGATTTCCGCTAGTCCTGGAGTTAAAATAAGTTACTGATTTATTGTTCAACGATCAGTTCTCTTGTCCATATCGTTTCATTTCCCTGCACCCGGCAGTAATACAGACCTGCAGGATAATTTCCGGTTGGGATCCTGAATAGAAAATCACCAGGATTGACACAATATAGAGATTTTTCAAAAATCACTTTTCCGGCAGTATTGCTAAGCTGGAATAGGTACCGGCCGGGATTTTCCGCAGTAAAAGCGACTTGTGCATAGTCAGTGCATGGATTTGGGAAAACATTCATACACTCCAATCCGGATTTGGAATCGATAAAGGAATATGACGGACCGGTTTTCAACAGGAAGATATCTGTATTGCCATACCCGGGTACAGCCAGGCTTCCAAAATCACAATAACCCGTGTATGCTCCGGCTATAATGGCATTGCCGTGATCATCATTCCCGATGGAAAATCCATAATCATTCAAATCGCTGCCTCCGCTGAGAATGTATTGTAAGTGTCCTTCGGAATTGTATTTGCCTATATACGTATCGGCCATGCCATGACTACTGACCTGCATTCCTGAGAACTCTGCATTGTGATGAAAGAATCCTGTAGTATAAACATTACCCATTGAATCTACACTCAGATCGAGGCCCTGGTCAAGGTCGTTTCCTCCTTCATTCACTATCCAGAGAAGATTGCCTTCATGATTATATTTCGACAGGTAGATGTCGAAATCATAAGGACCACCGGTTGCAGAGAGCTTATCCTGGTCCGTAAAGTTCAGGTTTCCTGAAAAGAACCCCGTGTTGTATATATTCATATCATGATCAATACCGATTCCAAAGCCTCTGGCGAAATCGTTGGCACCACCTCCGGCAGCTTTAACCCAGAGGAACTCTCCGGCCGGATTGCACCAGGCAACATAAGTACTGATGATCCCTGAACTTACGATATTATGAGAACCAAATTCTGCATGACCTGTGAAAAATCCTGTAACGGCAATATGTCCTTCACGATCGGATGCAATGCCGTAGGCGCGGTCCTCTCCGGTGCCCCCAGCCTGTCTGACCCAATGGAAATTACCGTCATGTGAATAATTGGCAATGAAGATATCACGGTTACCCCAACTGGTTTTACTTGTCCCACTGAACTCAGCCGTTGCCCTGAAGCTTCCGGCGACAATCACATCGCCCTCAATATTTAAACAAATGCGGTTTCCATAATCATCGCTTTCCCCTCCGGCCCTTTTAACCCATTCAAAGTTTCCTGCATGTGAATACATGGCTGTAAAAATATCAGAGCTGCCTTCGGATTCAATTACTGCACTTCCTACATGCATGGATTCGGTAAACCAGCCTGTTACAAAAACATTTCCCTGTTCATCTGTGCACAGACCGGCTCCGGTTCCTGTCCCGGGGCCATATAGATGCTTCACCCACATAAAATTCCCCGAAGAATCATAATGAGCTATAAAAATATCCGTTTCACCCTGGCTTATAAGTAACTCAGAACCAAATTGAATGGTGTCGGAGAACCATCCGCTTATAAAGCTGAAACCCTGGGGATGCACAGCCACTGAGTATCCCCAGTCGGAGCCATTGCTACCATTGCCATTCAGCCATTTGAAACTTTGGCCATGGATCAGAAAGCTGATCGAAATGAAAAGGATGACGGATAGAATTTGTTTTTTCATTTTGATGAGATTACGGTTATTAAATGAGAGATGGAGCCATCAGGTGTAAATATACAAAACATAAACCAACTAAAATAGTAATTCAGGATACCGGTTTGGTTAAATCAAAGATATTGGAAAATATTGTAAATAAGCCTGTTTGGGTGTTGATGCCCCTGATTATTCAGAATGTTGTAAAAATTAGGTAACTAATATTATGTTTTTATTAAAAAATTTATAACTTTGGGTTAATCCAGCACAAGTATTAACTAACCTAAAAATTGGTTTTATGACAAAACGATTTACCTTATTTTGGGTGCTTTTCCTGCCTTTGATGTTGCTAGTTACGGCAGGTTTTGCGCAGGAAGGCATGGTCAGAGGGACCGTGTATGATGCCGATGACGGAACCACACTTCCCGGGGCATCGGTTGTTGTGCAGGGCACAACGCGAGGAACTCTTTCGGATGCCAGCGGAAAATTCAGCATCATGGTTGGTCCTGATGCAACCCTGGAAGTATCATTCATTGGTTACAAAACCAGGCAGATTTTGGTTCAACCCAATACTACCGCTGATGTTTATCTGCAACAGGAAACTACTACTTTGGATGAGCTGGTGGTGATCGGATATGGTGTTCAGAAGAAAGACGACGCCACGGGGTCTGTTACTGCCATCAGTTCCAAGGAGTTCAATTATGGAGCCATCACATCACCGGCAGAGCTTATCAATGGTAAGGTTTCCGGTGTGCAGGTTGTGGATGGGGGAGGAGCTCCGGGTGAAGCAACGACTATCCGGATCAGGGGTGGATCTTCCTTACAGGCCATCAACGATCCTTTGATCGTAATTGATGGGGTGCCGGTCGATAATGAAGGGGTATCCGGTATGAGGAATCCGCTCAATACCATCAACCCTTCCGACATTGAGACCATGACCGTTCTGAAGGATGCTTCTGCAACTGCTATTTATGGATCAAGGGCTTCTAACGGGGTTATCATCATAACCACGAAGAAAGCCAAAGCCGCTGCCGGTGAAGAAGGAGTCCCAATAAGTTTAGAGTATCAAGGGAATTTCTCTCTATATACACCGACCAAAAGAGTGGATGTTTACGATGCTCAGGCATTTTCACAGCTTATACGCGACAAATACCCCAAACAGGCTGATATGCTGGGTTCAGCAAATACCGACTGGCAGGATGAGATTTTCAATACTGCTTTCGGTCAGGATCATTTCGTTGGAGCTGCCGGTGCAACAAAATACTTGCCTTACCGCTTCTCAATCGGTTATGCCAATAAAGACGGCATCCTGGAAACCGATAATATGAAAAGAACTACTTTTTCCTTAAATCTGAATCCCAGTCTGCTTGATGATCACCTAAGGATCAACATCAACAGCCGTTACATGAGCATTAAGAACCGTTTTGCCGATCGTGGAGCCATCGGGGCAGCGATACAATTCGATCCAACCAAACCGGTGATGGGAGATACATCGGCATTCGGTGGCTATTATTACTGGGAGCAGGCTAACGGAGATCCCGTAGACCTTGCCACCAACAACCCTGTGGCCATGCTCAAGCAAAGAAAAGATGAATCAGAAGTCAACCGTATCGTTGGAAATGCCCAGTTTGATTACAGACTTCACTGGCTTCCCGATTTGAGGGCAAATCTGAACCTTGGTCTCGACTATTCGGAAAGCGATGGTAGCGTGATCGTCGGACCAGAGGCCGCTTTTGAATATCTGCCTCTTGATTCCGATAGTGTTAATAAGAGCGGTATTTACAATACCTACACACAGTTGAAAAGGAATGAGCTTCTGGAGTTCTACCTCAATTACCTGAAAGACCTGCCTTCTATCAATTCCAATATTGATGTGATGCTTGGTTATTCATGGCAATGGTTTTATCGCAGGAATACCAACCTGAACTCCACCTTTTACAAAGTTCCTTCCTTGACGGATACTGTTTATGACCCGACCGAATATTACCTCCTATCCTATTTCGGAAGGATCAATTATACTTTTGCCAACCGTTACATCCTGACCTTTACTCTCAGGAACGATAACACCTCGCGTTTCTCCAAGGATAACCGCCAGGGCTGGTTCCCATCTGTGGCATTTGCCTGGAAGATCAACGACGAATCGTTCATGAAGAATATTAACTGGCTCTCACAATTGAAACTTCGTCTGAGCTATGGTGTTACAGGTCAGCAGAATATTAATCAGGGTGATTATCCTTATCTGGCCAGGTACACTTTCAACCGGGCAGGGGCATATTATCAGATGGGGAATATTTTCTATCGCACATTGCGTCCGGAAGGATATGATGAGAACATCAAATGGGAGGAAACAACCACCTGGAATGCCGGTTTGGATTATGGATTTGCCGATAACCGTTACTATGGCTCCATCGACTTTTATATCCGCAAGACCAAAGACCTGCTGAATATAGTTCCGGTTCCTGCCGGTACCAACCTGACCAATGAGATCCTCACCAATATCGGTGACCTGGAAAATCGCGGGGTTGAGTTTTCCATTTTTACCCGCCCCATTGTAAAGGAAGAGATGGCCTGGGAGATCGGATTGAATGCCACTTATAACAAGAACGAGATTACCAAGCTGACTGCTTCCGATGACCCGAATTACTTAGGGTATAAGGTAGGCGGCATCTCTGGTGGTGTTGGAAACACTGTTGAGATCCATAGTGTTGGTTATCCGGCCTTCTCATTTTTCGTGTATGAGCAGGTATATGATGCCGATGGCAAACCCATCCAGGGTATGTATGTCGACCGCAACGGTGATGGTGAGATTAACGATAAGGACCGTTATCATTACAAGGACCCAAATCCTGATTTCATCTTCGGGCTTTCATCCCGTTTCAATTACAAGAACTGGGATCTGGCTTTTTCAGGAAGGGCTTATTTCGGCAACTATGTTTACAACAATGTGGAATCAGAGAATGCCGTTTATGAAAGGCTGTATCGTCCCGAAGGGCCATATTTGAGCAATATTTCCACAGCGGTTGAAGACACGGAGTTTGAAAATCCGCAGTACTTGTCCGATTATTATGTACAGGATGGTTCGTTCTTTAAGATGGATTATATCAGCCTTGGATATAATTTCAGGAATTTCGCGCAGGACAGATTGCGTCTACGTTTGACCTTCACGGTGAACAATGCTTTCATCATTTCGAAGTACAAGGGGCTTGATCCTGAGATCTTCCTTGGGATCGACAACAATATTTACCCGAGGCCCAGAACCTATACTCTGGGTGTAAACCTGCAGTTTTAATCATCTAAAAGCATTATGATCATGAAGAATAAAATATATAAATCGATTTTACTGGCAGGGTTGATCTTGATAGGTTTTTCCTGTGCCAAGGACCTGGACACGGAACCCATTGACCCGGATGTGATTTCCGCTGCCAATGTGTTCGATGATCCGGCAAACTACGATTATGTTATGGCCAAGTTATATGCAGGTCTGGCCCTTTCCGGCCAGCAGGGACCTGCCGGGATGGGTGACATCACCGGGATTGATGAAGGTTTTGGCCAATACCTCAGAGGATACTGGTATCATCAGGAGTTACCGACCGATGAGGCGGTGATCGGATGGAACGACCAGACCATTAAGGACTTTCACTGGCAAACCTGGGGTGCTGCCGATGTATTTATTACGGCGTTTTATTACCGTGTGTATTATCAGATTGCCGCTTGCAACGAGTTCATCCGGGAGACAACCGATGAAAAACTCAATGACAGAGGCGTTAGCGGTGACCTAAGGACCAAGATAGGTTATTACCGCGCCGAAGCACGTTGGCTGCGTGCCCTCAGCTACTGGCATGCCCTCGACCTCTTTGGTAATGTTCCTTTTGTGACTGAAGAAGACAAGGTAGGATTTTTCTTCCCACCGCAGAAATCACGCAGAGACCTGTTCTTCTACGTGGAAGGAGAACTTAAAAGCATAGAAGGGTTGCTGAAAGATGCCAGAACCAACGACTATGGCCGGGCCGATAAAGCTGCAGCATGGATGTTGCTGGCCAAGCTTTACCTGAACGCAGAGGTTTACATTGGTGAGCCAAGGTATTCAGAGTGTATAACTTACTGCAACAAGATATTTGATGCAGGATACACGCTTGCACCCAGCTACAGGAATCTCTTCCTGGCCGATAATGACCTTACCAGCAAAAGTGAGATCATTTTTTCGGTTAATTTCGATGGAGTCATGACCACAACATATGGGGGGACCGATTTTATTGTTCATGCCGCCGTTGGTGGTGATATGACACCGGCCGATTATGGTATTTCCGGTGGATGGGGCGGTTTGCGCACTACTTCGGCTTTTGTGGGGAAATTTGATGATATCTCCGGAAACACCGATGTCCGCGCAATGTTCTTTACAGAAGGTCAAACCCTTGAGATTAACGATATAGGGTTGTTTAATGATGGCTATGCGATTACAAAATGGAAGAACATCAAATCGACGGGAGGCCCGGGCTCCAGCCTGGAATTTGTGGATAACGACTTTCCCATGTTCCGTCTGGCCGATGCTTACCTGATGTATGCAGAAGCAATTCTGAGAGGTGGTAGCGGAGGTAACCAGGGAACAGCACTTACTTATATCAATGATATTCGTAACCGTTCAGGCGCCGATCCGGTAGGAGCCATCGACCTGGAGTTCATCCTGAATGAAAGGGCTCGTGAACTTTACTGGGAATGTCACCGCAGAACCGACCTGGTACGTTACGGTTACTTTACAGGAAGTCAGTATGTTTGGCCATGGAAAGGAAAGGCTAAGGATGGAACAGGAACCGATAGCAAATACAACCTGTTCCCTATCCCGTCGTCTGACCTTACGGCAAACCCCAATCTGACCCAAAATCCCGGATATTAAACATTTAAACTATTTCTGATCATGAAGAATGTAAAATATATATTGTTGTTTTTCCTGGGACTGAGTGTTTTGATTTCCTGTAAAAAGGAAGAAAAAGACCCGGTACTTGATATGGGGCTGACGAAAAAGGCCGCCATCACCACCCCCCAGGATGGAGCTGCTTTTGTTCTTACCAAGGAGAAAGCTGACAGCCTGCTTACCACTTTCCAGTGGACAGCTGCAGAGTATAACCTGACCAATGTGGAAACCGTGAAATATGTCCTGCAAATGGATATAGCCGACAGCAATTTTAAAAATGTTAAAAATGTTGCCACCATCACGACTACCAATTATGCCTTCACTGAAGGGGCAATGAATAAGCTGGCGGTGGAAAAGAAAGCGCCATACGATGTCCCCACCAATTTTGCTTTCAGAGTTTTGTCGTATATCAACAATGAAACAACGTATTCGGATGCTTATTCGGATGTATTAACCCTTGCCATCACTCCTTATGAAGACGTTGTAGTAGCCAAATCGATCTATTTGCTGGGCTCTGCAACAACTATAGGATGGGATAATCTCCTCGCGCTTGAAATGACCAATCTTGGTGCTGCTAAATACGCTATCGTTGAGCATCTGACACCGGGAACCGATCAATTCATCAAGTTTATCTCGATTCTGGGACAATGGGCGCCTCAGTGGGGAACGGATGCCACCGGTACACCGGAGAGTGGAATCCTGGTTTACCGTCCGACCGAATCCGTACCCGACCCGGCAGCAATCCCGGTGGGTGAAACCGAAGGTAATTATTACATTGAAGCCGATACCATCGGATTGACCTACCAGACTATCCTTACTTCAGGTCAATTATTCCTGGTAGGTGCCGGTTCAACAGTTGGCTGGGTTAATGATGCAGGTATACCTTTTGTTCAGGACCCCGATACCCTGACCAAGTTTACGCTCGTTACAACCCTGAATGCAACAGGCGGGCTTAAGTTCCTGGAGGTTTCAGGACAATGGGCGCCTCAGTGGGGATCCTATGATGGCACGGAAGCCGGCGGTACACTTTCATACCGTCCGACCGAATCTGTCCCCGATCCACCGGAGATCATCGTGCCCGGCACAGCCGGAGAATTCCTGATCACGGTCGATTTACGGAGAATGAGATATTCGTTCAAAGCTCAATAAATATTGATATTTAAGATAGGTTGCTTAAAATGATGGTGCTGATTTTCTGACAGATTAAAAAAATCATGAACAACATTGATATTTTATATATAAATTTGTATTTGATTCTGGAAAGGAAATTAACACCATCATTTTTTTAAAATGAATAAACCTTTTTCAAGGATTCATTGTCTACATAACATTAAATCAAAATCAACCGAGTTCATAGTTTATTAACAATCAAGTATTAACCAAAAAAAAGTATTATGAAAAGATTATTACTCTCTTTTGCATCTGTTCTGCTGGCCGTGTTTGTAATGGCCCAGTATAATGTAACATTTAATGTCGACGTTTCCGGTATTGCCGGATTCGACCCTCTAACAACCGAGGTATACATGGCCGGTGATTTCCTGGGTGGCTGGGAACAGCCTGGTACCAATCCTGACTATAAAATGACCGCTAATGGTATGATTTATACGCTGGTATGGGAAATGGCCGATGGTGAAAATATACTTCATTACAAGTACTTCCTGATTTATGACGGCACAGCAAGCTGGGATAACGGTGAATGGACCGGAGACCCAAACCGTGAAGCTGTGGTAAAGGGAGAAATCACTTTCGACCAGGTTTTTGGTGACAAACCTTTTGGTGTAGTCTTTACCGTTGACATGTCGAATGCAACCGTTTTCGACCCTGCAACCGACAAAGTATACATGGCAGGTAATTTCACAAATTATGCCGGTGACTGGAATCAGCCGGGTACTTTGGCTTTCCTGATGATGGAACCTATTATCGGTAACGAAATGTTCTACACAAAAAGCCTCGTGCTCAACGCAAAGGAATATATGTACAAGTATTTCCGGGTGATCAACGATGAGCCGAGCTGGGACAATGGCGAATGGACCGGCGATCCGAACCGTACCGTAATAGTTGACACTGCCATGAGCGTTGACAACCTCTGGAACTCACTTGCCAATATCAATGAGTTTGACGGCGAAGTTCTGGAAGCTGTTTACCCGAATCCTTGCCAGTCATACATCAACATTGGCCTTAACGGTCAGGCAGGTATTGAGAAAATTCAAGTGATCAACAGCCTTGGCGCTGTCGTTCGCTCTATCCCCGGCGTTCCTTTCCTGAAAGAACTCAGGATTGAGACCGGCGACCTTAACAACGGAGTATACTTCATTACCGTACATAGCGGCAATGGAGTACAGACCGCAAGGTTTATCAAAGAATAGGGATTGACTGAATACAAAAGAAGAGGCTGCTGAAAAGCAGCCTTTTTTTTTAGGGACTCCATCCCGTAGGATGGAGTCCCTGAAAACCATTCAAAATTTATGATTTTTTAAGATCCTGAAAATCTGTTATATTGTATCTTTGTTAAGAAATACAAGATATTACAAAAAAGAACTCAAAATGCTTAAATACTTATTGTCTTACTCTTTTCTGGCACTAATCTTTTTACTGCCATTTGCCGTTAAAGCTCAGGTTGTAATAACCAACCCGGCATTTCCGCAGGTCGACAAGCCCGTTCTTATCACCTTCGATGCCACACAAGGCAGCGGCGGACTGGCCGGTTATACCGGCGACGTTTACGCCCATACCGGGGTGATCACTTCGCAAAGCAGCAGTGGCTCCGACTGGAAATACGTTAAAAGCAACTGGGGACAAAACACGCCGGAAACCAAACTGACCCGGATAGCTGATGATCTGTATACGCTTGAAATCACGCCCGATATACGCCAATACTACGGTGTGCCTCAAAATGAGCAGATTTTGCAGATGGCATTTGTCTTTCGAAGTGAAGAAGAGGTGGGCGGTAGTTATCTTGAAGGTAAGACCGAGACCGGCGGGGATATTTTTGTGGAGGTTTATGAAGGAGGACTGCAGGTTTCTTTTGAGCTCCCTGCCACGGATGCATTAATCCAGGTTCCGGGTGATAGCATATTCATTAAAGTTAATTCCAGTGAAGCCAACATGATCTCATTGTTTAATGATGGAGTTCTCATGAAGCAGGATACAGGTGACATGTTGCAGGATACATTGGTTACAGGTTTGTACGGGAAACATTGGATCAAGGCAGTAGCCACAAATGATACAGGATATGTGGCTGATTCGTTTTATTATTATGTAAGAAAACCCACCGTTGTACAGGAAATGCCGGCTGGCATAAGAGACGGGATCAACTATACGGATGATGAAACCGTTGTCCTGTCGCTGGTAGCACCCTATAAGGAATTTGTTTTTGTGATCGGGGATTTTAATGACTGGGAGGTGGATTCAAGCTTTGCCATGAAATTAACTCCCGACAGTGTTCGGTTCTGGCTTGAGATCGAAGGTTTGACGCCTTTGCAGGAATATATTTTCCAGTATTTTGTCGATGGGGAGTTACGCATTGCCGATCCTTATACCGATAAAACCAGCGATCCATGGGATGATAAATACATCACAGATCAGGTATATCCTGGTTTGATCGATTATCCTGCAGGAAAAACATTTGGAATTGCCGGTGTACTGCAGACGGCACAGACGGATTATCCCTGGCAGGTTGAAAGCTTTACGCCTCCGGCACCGGAAGATCTGATCATTTAT
>Ga0180009_10003754_pt1 | contig 17092 bp, 14 predicted proteins | sample OS_PC_MetaG_FD_123537 | JGI IMG/M metagenome (GOLD analysis project Ga0180009, IMG submission 123537) | Groundwater microbial communities from the Aspo Hard Rock Laboratory (HRL) deep subsurface site, Sweden - OS_PC_MetaG | ecosystem: Environmental > Aquatic > Deep subsurface > Groundwater... | reverse complement strand
CCCCAGCGCTGACGTGCATGTAGATCAAGGCGTAGGCGTATCGGTAGGGACGACTGGCCCACCGGTCGGCGTGGGGGTGTCAACGGCAGGCTTGGTGAAGGTATAAGGCTTAGCCGAGCAAATCGTCTCACCCGCCGCGTCCAGCGCAGTCACCTGCCAGGTGTACCTGCCTCCCATGATCAGCGATTCCATGTAGCGCGTATGTTCGGTCTTCTGAGACTCAAAGGTGACCGACAGGCCGTTCGGGAACGTAAAGGTCAGTACGTATTTGACTGCCCCGGCTTCTTCACTCCAGGTGAAGGTAACCGCTCGCTTGTTGGGGAGTTCTGCTCCATCCTGCGGGGAGATCAACTGGAAACAGGCCTGCGGGGTGGCGGTCGGCGTCAAGGTCGGCAAGGGAGTAGCAGTTGAGGTAGGTAACTCTGGTGCGAGAGTGAAACTGGCTGTCGGGGACGGCGAGCTGGTGGGCGTCCAGTCGCCGCTTACCATTTCAGGTGACGGTGAAACGGTTGGCAGCCCCACCCCTATCGCCTCACCCGGCGATAGGAGCGGCCAGAGATAGCTCCTCGCCATCCAGCCGCTCACCAATCCCAGCAATAGCAGCCCGACTGCAGCGACCACGCTCAAGCTTGTCCTCCGCCTCCTCTTGCCAGATTCGACCCTCGGGGCACGGATGGCATCCGGCAGCGGCGCATCCCGCTTCCCGCGCAAGACCGGGCAGGCCAAATATCCGCTCGTGAGACAATACGCGCTCTGGTGCTCAACCCTGGGAGAAGCCGGGGGCAGCACACGATAACACACATTCCAAACAGACGGGTAAGCCAGCCTGGTTTGAGGATCATCTGCCAATCCAACAAAAGGACAGAATGTCTCTATCTTTCCGGATGACTCTGGCATCATTTGATGTTTCTTTCAATGCGCAGCACCCTTCGATGAACTCAGGGCAGCGCCTACTCGGTCGCCCTCACTGGCCCAGCTCAAGACACGCTGCGCCGTTTCTTCTTCCTGCCGCCGTCGGAACTGTCGCCGTAATATTGGTATTGGTCACCGCGATAATAGTGATAGCGGTAGCCGCCATAATAATAGCCTCGCTCGCGAGGAATACGGTTCAAAACCGCACCGACCACCCTGGCATTCGCCCGCCCCAATTGTTCGAGCGTGGCTTTTGCGGAATCAATGTGGGTATGGCCTGGCTGAACGACCAGCAGGACGGCATCCACCTTGGCTGCCAAAACCTGGGCATCCGCCACCAGAGAGGGGGGGCAGTCAATCACCACCACGTCTGCCAGTTGCTTCAATTCCTCCAGGATCTGGATCATCTTCGCCGATCCCAAGAGTTCGGCCGGGTTGGGCGGCAGGCTGCCGCTGGTGATCACCTTCATCCCTTCAACGCCATCCCAACTGTGGATGGCCGTTTGGAGGTCCAGGTGTCCGCGAAACACGTCGCTCAGCCCCACCCGGTTCGGGATGCCTAACATGCGATGGATGCACGGCCTGCGCAAATCCGCATCCATCAAGATGACGCGTTTGCCGCCCTGGGCGATGATCGCGGCCAGATTGGCTGAAATGGTCGTCTTACCTTCGCCTGGACCCGCGCTGGTAACCATAATGGATCTTATCGGTTTATCCACGCCGGCAAATTCCAGGTTGGTGCGCAGTGAACGGAAGGCCTCGGACACCGGTGAACGCGGCTGCCGGGCGACGTACAGTTCTTCTTTGCTCTCATCGGCGTATTTCATCTGGGCGATATAGCCAATCGTTGACAGGTCGAGCAAACGCTCGATGTCCTCCGGAGTTTTCAAGGTGTCGTCCAGGTACTCTATCAAGAATGCAATCCCGGCTGCAAGCAGCAATCCAATCGTTCCTGCGATAAGAGTATTGGACATAGGTCGAGGCCGCACTGGTTTCGAGTTCGGGATGGCTGGCTCGATTTGAACGACATTCGGAGTGTTCTGCAATCGCGCCAAGCGAACAGATTCGAGATTGCTCAAAATGGAGAGATATATTTGTTGATAAAGTGACTGTGTAGTGCGCAGCAGGGACAGCCGAGAATCCTGATTTCCAGACCCTTCCACCGGTTGTCCATATACAATCAGGTTAGTGTAACTTTGTTGGTATAGAGCGAGCACGGGTTGGATTTGTGCCAATCGCGCCTTTTTTTCATCCAGCGAACTTTGTATATCGGGGGTGGGTGTTGCCGGTGCCGGTGGAGTTAATCGCGCGATTTCTTGTTGCAAGATGGTGCTTTCGGTTTGAAGAGCATATATTTGCTCCTCTATCCATTTCCTTTGCTCTTCTACAGTCTGGACGGAGGCTTGATCAATCTGGGATTGTAAATTAGAGATCTGAGCTTCAATCTGTGTCTTTTGCGCTTGCAGACTCTGCTCCATTGATTCATAACGGCCAGCTTGTAACTTCTCATTTTGCTCGATCAAGACCGTAACCAACGTGTTAGCAATTAAGGCGGCCCGTTGGGGATCATTATCCTCCGCTGATATTTGAATAATCTGTGTGCCGGTGATTGACTGAGCACGTATTTGACTGGAATCTACCCCAAAGCCCAATCGGTCAGCGGCAAGGCTTAGCACAGATCTCATCGTTACCAGTTGAACGTAAGTTTGTGTCAGTTGTTGGTCACTTAGATAAGAGAGGTCCGTTGTACCACTCTGGGGTGCGCGTGTAACCAAGACTTTCGTCGTGGCCTGATACACCGGTTCAAGATATAGACTATAAAGGTATCCTCCGGCAGAAAAAACCAACAAACCCAGTATCAATAACCAGGCCCACCGCTGAATAATAGTTAGGTAATGCTTGATCTCCATCCTTTGCTCCTCACAACGCGAATAAACCAGTCATATAGTATAACTCTTGAAAAACTATCACAATCGCGAAGATTTTGTGCGCAGCACCTACTCGGTAGCGCGATATGCTTCGCGATATCGCCATTTGGTTGCGGAATGAATTCCGCGTTACGCGGTACCTTGAAATAATACCTCTCGAACAGCCTGTACCACCATCTCGACCGCAGATTCCGTCAGGGTAGGGTAAAGAGGTAATGTCACTTCTCGCGAGGCGACCGCTTCGGTAATCGGCAGACCAGCATCATACCATGCTTTATAAGCCTGGAATTGATGTATCGGTGGATAATGAATGCTGGTCTGTATCCCCTGTATTTTCATTCTTTCCATAAAATCTTTGCGCTTGGTCTCTTCCGGCAATAAGATGGGTAGTAAATGACAGGCAGAAAGTCCTTTGGCCTGCTCAAATGGCACAGAAACTTGTGGCGTTAATTCCAGTAAGCGTTCACGGTATAAATCGGTCAGATGCCTGCGAAGAGAATTGTTGTTATCCAATTTCAACAACTGGACCCGCCCTAAGGCAGCCCGGATTTCATCCATACGATAATTATAACCCAATGCCACCACGTCATAACTCCAGGCATGTCCCTTATGGCGATCCCAGGTCATTGAAGTCATACCATGCGAGCGCAGGACGCAAAACTTTTCGGCGAAGGAATCGTCATTCGTTACGATCATGCCACCTTCGCCGGTGGTCATGTTCTTATTGGAGAAGAAACTATAGCAGGCCACGTCTCCCCAGACGCCCATTTTGCGACCCTCGATCTCCGAGCCGAGGGCGTGGGCGGCATCCTCGATAACCGCCAGACCATGCTTCTTCGCCCATGTTGTGATGCGCGGCATGTCACAGGGATAACCACCGTAGTGCATCACCATGACCGCCCGCGTGCGCTCTGTGAGACGCTGTTCGATGGCGGCGGGAGAGATGTTCAGATCGTCTTCACCCTCAATATCCGCAAAAACTGGGGTGGCGCCAACGTAACGGATGGCGTTGGCGGTAGCGACAAACGTCAACGAGGGGACGATGACTTCATCGCCAGGTTTTAGATCAACTGCCAGACATGCCAGGTGTAGCGCCGCGGTGCCATTTGCGACGGCAAAGGCGTGGCGGGCGCCGACATAAGCGGCGAATTCCTGCTCGAAAGCCTGGGTGACAGCTCCCATCGTCAGCCAGCGGCTGTGCAGTACATCCAGTACAGCTTTTTCTTCTTCGGGGCCAAAGTCAATATCAGAAAGAGGTATACGCCAGTCCATGGATTATCCTTGCGGTAAGAATTGAGCACGAAGGGCGTCGAAATCTTTAACCGCCTGTTCGTAATCACCCGGGCTGCCCAGATCCTGCCAATAACCATTGTAAGGATAGCCTGCTATTCGCTCACCATTTTCCAGCATTTTATGCACCAGATCTGGGAAGTCCAGGTAACTATTCTCCGGAATGTATTCCAATACACGCGGCTCGAAGACGTAGATGCCCATGCTGACGTGAAAATCATAGCTGGGCTTCTCGATGTAACCGGTCAGTTCATTTTTTCCGTTCAACTGCAATATACCCAAGTCAATTCTGACCTGGCGTTTGTGCATGGCGATGGTGGCGGCGCATCCCGACTGCTTGTGAAAGGCAATCAAATCCTTCAAATCCAATGTGGTCAACACGTCACCGTTGGCGACCAGGAAGGTGCTGTCGAAACGTTCTTTGATCAAAGATAAGGGGCCGGCAGTGCCCAACGGCTCGTCTTCATAACTGTAGCCTATCTTGAGTCCCAAACGGGAACCGTCGTTGAAAAAGGCGCGCAGGAACTCGGCCAGGTGTCCAACGGTCAGGATAACTTCCTGCACACCCGCGCGGCGCATCTGCGATAGTAAAATCTCGAGGATGGGCATATCGCCAATGGGCATGAGTGGTTTGGGCAATATTGTCGTGTAGGGAGCCAATCGTGTGCCCTTGCCCCCTGCCAGGATGACAGCTTTCATTCCTTCTCCTCTAGACATGATACTCTTCCGGACGTAATAAATCCAGATGTTTGGCCACCCATTCAATTGTTTGCCCCAACCCCTCACGCAACTTGACTTTAGGCTGCCATCCGAGGCGCTCACGGGCGAGGCGATTATCCGAGATCAAACGCTCCACCTCGCTTTTTTCCGGGCGCAAGCGATGTGAATCCATCTCAATATTTATGTTCTTGCCCATTATACTTGCTATTTCCCGGACCAGGTTTTCAATACTGACCTCGTTCCCTGTACCCAGATTGAATATCCCGCCTTCGATGCCTGAAATCTCACCCACTTTCAAAAAGCCATCAATGGTATCGGTAACATGGGTGAAGTCCCGCCGCGCCTCGAGATTTCCCAGGCGGATGGATTTTTTTGTAAGCGCCTGGGCAATAATGGTCGGAATGACCGCCCGCATTGACTGGCGCGGGCCATAGGTGTTGAATGGCCGAATGGTGACGACCGGCAGGTCGAAAGAGAGATAAAAACTCTCGGCCAGTTTGTCGGCCCCAATTTTGCTGGCCGAATATGGCGATTGCCCTTGCAGTGGATGCCCCTCGTCAATCGGGACGCGCAGGGCTGTGCCATACACTTCACTGGAGGAGGTGTGAACGATGCGTTCCACGCCCGTTTCGCGCCCCGCCAGCAGCACGTTGAGCGTGCCGATAACGTTGCTTTCCACCACCTCGGCCGGGTGGACATAGGAATAGGGGATGGCGATCAGCGCGCCGAGATGAAACACGTGGCTCACGCCCTGCATGGCAGCTTGCACCGCCGAAAGATCGCGTAGATCACCAGCGACTACTTTCACATCTTTGAGCAAGTCTTCGGGAAGCAGCGAAAGCAATCCCCAATCGCCGCGCGAATTGTAACGCACGAAAGCGCGTACTCTGGCGCCCGAGAGAACCAGCGATTCCACCAGGTGGCTGCCGATAAACCCCCCCGCCCCTGTGACCAGGACCTCTTTATTTTTCCAATAAGTGGGTAATGTCATAATGACTATCCTACCTGTGCCATCTCGATCAATTTTTGGAGGGCTGGTATGACTTGTCCTGACGAATGGAACGAGTGCGTAATTGTTTGCGCTGTTTCCTGATTATCTTCGCTATTTCTTGCATATCCCCTGCCTGGGAGGCAGCTTCGAGTTCATCGAGCCAGCCAGCAACCATGGCTTCAGACATAAACGTCAGCGCCTCGTTGTCGGTTCCATTCGTGCCGGTAAAAAAACTTTGCATGAGTAGCAACAGGTCTGGGAGCACAACCACTTGAGCAGAGGTAGATCGGCACAAATCCAGAATATGTGTCCGGCGAGTCGGATCAATTCGATTGATCGAGAATATGATTACCCCAATATCATGTTGTTGAACCAAATGGGGGATCTCATCCACACGCCCCAAGACTTCATAGCCGGCTAGCCGCATGCCGATCTTTTTGGGGTTGTCGTCCAGCATGCCGATAATGTTCAGAGTATGCACAAGTTTTTTACTGCGCAAGAACCAGGTTATGAACTGTCCCATCTCGCCAGCGCCAACGATCAAGGCTCGTTCTCCTACGACATGCAGGTTGCCGCGTAGCTGCAGCCAGCGAGTCGCCATGCCGGTGAGCAACCGGCCGCGGTAACGCATCGTGACAAACCCCAGGAAAGCCAGTAAGCCGCTAATGAGCAGCATCCCCATGGGCAGTTCAGGAAGGCCAATATGACCGTTCACCAATAAGGAAATGAGCGTCACACTCCCGCTTGTGGCAACCAAATCGAGAGCCTCGCTTGCCGGGGCTTTGGACCAGTCCACACGGTTGACCCCTATGATGGCATTCAAGAGGCTGAATAATAAGGCCATACCAAAAGCCATCAATAACGCATTTTCCCAGCCGAGATTTAGCGGCGCAACACTGCGCCAGATAGCGCCGCTCATCCCTACAGCGATTATCGCAACTATGAAATCAATAGAAAACCAGCCGACATTCCTGCTGATGAAACGGGAGAGCGGCCCCCAGAACAGAAGATGTTCTGGGATCGGCCGCTTTCCGATTTGAGGCAATAGCGCAATCAACGTGAGGAATAAGACATCCAGATCGTTCAACAAAGTGCGGTTGCGGAGATATAGTAAATCCAAACGCAACTTTGACGGCACGATAATGTGCAGATACTCATCCATCAATCTTTCGGACCTGAGCAGGTTTTCTTCATCGCGGTACATCACGGTGGCCGGGCTTGTGATCCCCGGCCTGACAGCCAAAATCTCTCTGCGAACGTCCTCCGGCCAGGTAGCGACAATATCAGGGTCTTCAGGTCTGGGACCCACCAGGCTCATCTCGCCTTTGAGCACGTTCCACAGTTGGGGCAATTCATTGAGCTTAGTATCCCGCAGCCAGCGGCCGATCGGCGTGACGCGTGCATCGTCACGGGCAGTCACCTTTGGGCCTTGATAACTCTCGGGGCGTTCGTACATGGTGCGGAACTTCATGATCTGGAAATGTTTCCCGTTCCGACCGGCCCGCCAGCCCTTATAAAACACAGGCCCGGGAGAGTCGCGTTTTATCAGGTAGGCAATCAGGATGAGAAATGGCGCAAGGAACAAGAGGCCTAAACCCGCGCCGATCAAATCCAAAACTCTGACGGCGAATCGGTTAATGCTAACTCGCAGCCTTTTGGCAACTTCAGTCAGTTTTTTCATAGTTCAGCAGTTAGAACGCGGGAACTTTTCCGGACTTATCCCGCCAGCGGTTGATGAATTTCACCAGACCGGCAAGAAAGCCCAGACCATAGCTAAAATGTAAAATGAAATATACGACAGGCAGAAGGGGGAGATATTTCCAGCCCCGCTGCCCGGCTGTCCACGATGAGGCTGTCAGGTTTGCCAAGATATAAGAACCAGCCGCCAGGACAAGCAGAAACCAGCCCGGCGGGTAAAAAAGCGTCAGCAGCGCTGAGAATAGCAAGGTTCCCACAAATGCGGGCGGCGCAAATTGCCGCGGGCGCATCTGGCGGGGATGTTTTTGCAGGACGCGCACTTTATAAAAGCCATATTGGTAATATTGAAGCCAAAGAGAACGGAGTGAGCTGCGGCTGTAGTAACGTGAGCGAACATCAGTGGAGAATAGAATTTTTCCGCCAAGTTTACGCAGGCGATAATTATACTCGTCATCCTGATTACGAACCAATTCCTCGTCGTACAATCCTGCTTTTTCCATGATCTCACGAGTATAGGCAGGAAATGGAACAGTATCCGCCAGGATTGTCTTGCTGCGCATTGTCCGGAATATCGAGTCTCCAACCCCGAACAGCGAACTCATCCCAATGGCAATGGCTTGAGCCATGTAGCTCTCCCCAACCGTTTCCATCGGCCCTCCAACTCCAGTCACGCCATCGCGCAAAAGATGATCTACACAAAGACGGACATAATCAGTGGCAATAACAGCATGTCCATCGACGCGCACAATGATTTCACCCTTTGCCTGGCGCATGGCAATATTCAAACCAGTAGCAACGATCAATCCGGGATTGTCCAAGATGCAAATCGGAATTTGCGGATTGCCGGCCGCGACTTGTGCAATGAGGTCGCGCGTAGTATCGGTGGACATACCATCCGCGATGAGGATTTCCATGCGCTCGGCGGGGTAATCCTGAGCCAGGACGGCGTTCATGCAGCGTTCGATGTAGGCAGATTCGTCCCGGATGGGTATGAGGATGGAAACGAAGGGATAATGTTCAGTCATCGTGAGCGCAAAAGTGACAGGCGGTGAGATGCAATATTGACCAATTGAGGGATTAACAAGGCGAACAAACCGATTGCAGGAGTCATGTAACGCAATATGGAAAGCACCAGAATGGTCATCAGCCAGAAATAAAATACAAAGCCCCAGATAAACAAGAGCAACCCTTCAGTTCGGGGGTTTCGCACGCGCCATATGCCAATCGTTGCCAGAAAGACAAGAACGCCATAAAAACCTTGAATAATGAGGATGCCAGCCTCCATGCGCCCGCTGTCAGTACCATACCAACTGCGAGCCGCCTTGATAAGATATAGTTCTATCACTGCCATTGGTTCTTTTACGAAATGCTTTCCGAGCGTTTCGAGAATTTCTCCAAAAGAGTTCATCGAAGCGCTTTCGGCCACAAATTCGTTCTGTAAATTAGCCACGTCCGCCGGAATGGCAATTTCCTGACGATAATTTTTTAATTTGACTGCAAATGTGAGACCATCCCTAATGCTTGGAACGCCATTCGTTCCCAACAAAACCACTTGCCCTGATTGTCCATATACCCAAACCTGCCAGGGCAAAACCACAAGAAAGTTTCCAAGCCATAACACCAAAGCCAATAGAAAACGCGGCTTTATGGGGGTATCTTTTTTTAGCGCCAGAAACAATCCAAACAGAAGAAATCCTGCGCCGATTGCAATGGCGCGAATCAGCATGGCAACCCCCGCGAGAATCCCAGCAAGGAGCAATAGGATCCATGCATTTTTATGACCTTTCAACCCAAGCCAGAATATATATAGGCTGGCATAGAAAGCCGCCATGAATGGCACTTCGCTGTTGAGTTGCTTTGTCAACCAGAGAACAAAAGGATAGGTCATAAAGAACAGCGCAGAGAGCCACCCGCCGCGCATCCCCCAAATTTTCTGCGCTAACAAAAACACGAACATTGAAGAAAGTCCCATACAGAGCAGAATAAAGCCGGAATGTACCAGGTTTTCAGGCAACCCAAAGACATGCGCCAAGCCAAAAATGCCTGCCAAAAGGATTGGATAGCCCGGAGGATAACGTATGGCAGCTGAACCGTTGTTTTGCACTATGCCAGATCCATCCAAGATATTTCGAGCTACAGGTTCATAGAAAGCGGCATAATCACTGTTATCGCTTTGTTTAAAGTTGGCAGGCAAAACCACCCAAAATAGCAGAGTGATAATAACAGATAATAAAAATGTACCTGCAATGTGAAGGAACAGATGTCGGCGAGAGCCTGTAGCTTTGCAATTATCTAAAGAGGCTTTATGCATCACGCAGAAACCTGATTTTTGCTCACCAAGGTAATCCTGATTCAGTACAGCATTTAAACAGCGCTAGACTTAACGGATTTGTTGCGGATGGGGATGGGAATAAAGAAAAAGATAGATCAAGGCTCGAGGAGATTGCTTGCATCTTCGATAAATAATCCAATTGCCATCATCGAGTATTACATTCCATGGCTTCGATACAACGAAACACGCCTGGAGCGATTTCCCTTGAGAGCTGCTTGGTATACAGTGATAACCCTCTGCGCCGTTTCGTGCATACCGAGATCAAGAACAACTTCACGCCCATTACTGCGCTCCCGCGTTAAGAGCATCGTCGTTAATGCTTCCCCCATCGCGAGACTATCACGCGGTACTATTGCTGATGGATGTACTTCCGCCAATCGTTCGGGAACATCCCCGACAGGGGTTGAAACGATTGGTAAATTGCAGGCCAGCGCCTCTTTGACCACATTCGGAGATCCCTCGTAATTACTGGCGCACACCAGCACATCGGCGGCTCGATAACATAAGGGCATATCTTCCGGTTTTATTCCCTGAACCACTCTGAGCTCGGCATTTGGGATTGTTGCTTTTGCCACTTCCATGGCTTCCTGAGCCAGTTCCAATCCTTTTGCCTGTGGATCGCGGGCGGCATTAATGATAGCAATGGGGTGATGCAAACCCCAGCCAAGGCGCTTACGGGCTTCCAATTGATCACCTGGGGAGAATGATTCGAGATCCACGCCGTCAGGTATCACCAATGCTTTCCGCCTGCGCCACCAAAGCCTTGCCCGCAACCCATCGCTAACACAGATGATTTCCCGGGCAAGAAGAGAGGCAAAATTGGACAGCAAAATGCCGGCGTATTTACGAAGAGGCGGTATCGTAGCGCCAGGATGCAGATCACTACCGCAGTAAGTGATCACCGCAGGAAATCCGGCAAGAACAGATAGAGCCGCTACTATCGTTCCATAACGGGCATGGACGATGTCAACTCCCAAATCATCGGCGCTGCGGCGCAATTCCCGGAGTTTTGTGAGCAACTGAAAAGGTGAATGGCTCGTGCCAATGTCGAAAGTGCTGACTTGAACGCCAGCCTTCCTCAACGCCGATATCTGTCTATCCACAAATACCCCTGCGGAGGTAACATTTTCCTTAATGTTCCAATGATTGGACACTATTAACACATGAAGTGAGGTTCGCGGCTTGTGGCGCACAAGATGGCTCATCGGGATGTTCGAGGAACTCTTTATTCAGGCCTGAAGCCCAAGGCAGATATGGCCAAACCCGTTCAAGCAGGTTGCCCGCGTCGGAAGGCAGCGCACTTTAGGGGACTTCGAATTATAAGACGGGCGTTTCAATCTCAACGCGCGAAGTAGGGCGGTCGAGCAGATACTAACCGAGATGTAATCTGCCTTCGGTCAGCTAGTTTGCATCCCATTAAAATTCTTCGCCCAACACCTTGATTACAGGAGCCTCTCGAACGCGCTGCTCAACCATACCAATATCACGCACGTACAATGTGTTAAACTTTTGATGGTTGAAATTTTCAAGCAACTGCAATTTTCTTGTAAAAGGATTGTATGCGAATGGGGAGAAGTTGTGCTCTGCCAGGACTCGATGGACATCTTCGTAAGAAAAACTGTACCGATGCTCATGCCCATGCAACTCAACAATTATTGCCTTAAGCGAATCGTTATTTAACGTTTTGTTAGCCCCTCTAATTACCTCAAACTCCCAACCCTCGACATCAATTTTTACACATAGTGGTTCTCTCTCCCGCAACAGATTGTCCAAAGTTGTCACATTTACCAAAATGCTATTGCCTTTCCTTTCATCCAAAATTACCCGGTTCAAAACGTCTTCTCCAGCGGTGAAATAGAGCATCGATTCTGATGAACCCATCCCCACACGAACCGGTTCTACCAAGTACAACAGATCATTGATATACAAATTGGCCATGAGAAGTTCAAACGTGGTTGGAATGGGCTCAATCGCTATGCTCTTGGCTTTGCAAACGCCCGATGCCAATAAGGTATAGGCTCCTACGTTTGCCCCCACATCCACGAACAAGTCGCCCTCACGCAAGAAATGTAACAAGAAACCCATTTCCTCGAAATCTTCAAGCCCCATATAGATGTTACCAACAATCCCCGCTAGACCGGGGCGAGCCAGGAATTTTACATTTCCAACGTATGAAAATTGCGCCGGGCCTGGCAAGAGACGACCTACAAGGTGGAATAAGACATAGCGCTTGAGGGCATTAAACTTGTCCTTTTTTGCAATCGGGTGGTTCAGAATATAGACTACGCTTCGTCTTGCCCTTCGCAGAGATTTACGAATTACAGAACAGACTCTCATTTGTTCTTTACTTTCCGCTCAATTGATTGGATGCCGGTGGAAGTTTTGGTAGAACCCATCACTAGAGAGGTATTCCTGCCATAACCTCCGGCACTCGTACTGCAGGTCGCGGAACCTCTGTCTAGAGAGAGAGGCATGAAAGTCAGCAACCTTCTCGGCAATGTATGGCACTTCGTGTGGTTCTATCCGGACAATAAACTCACTATAGTCAACCAAATGGTCATAGGGAAGAATACAGTCTGTATCGATAAATATTGGGATTCTACCCAAGCAAAGAGTTTCATAGAACCTTTGAGAAAAATTACCGCCACCACGAATGCAAACCGTGTAGTCTGTATTCAAAATGTTTTGCACAAATTCAATGCGAGTGGGATGGAAAGGGTCTTTGTTTGGATTCCAGTAACCGGCACGGTAACGGCGGCGAAGGAGAAAGTTGGTCTCTACTAGATTGCTTTCCGCCAAGCGCAGGAGGATATTACGGCGGAATCTAGTTGGCTCAAAGGGAGGTGGCTCCCAATCACGCAGACCTAACCGGTATGACACCCAGCGTGCACGGTTGGCCGCTTCTCGGCGAAGAAAGTCTAGCCAATTCCCATCGGCCTGCCCACAGAATCCAATCACTGGCTTGGAACCTTTCGCACGAAGTTGTAACTTCCCACCAGCATACAACGACAAGTATTCAGAAATGAATGCAGGCATAGCAAAAATGAGATTCCCATTCTGATGACGGCGCGAGCGATAAGTCGAACGTTCGAATAGAACTGCATTCGAAAAAGGTAAATTCGCAATGAAATCACCCTCGCTCATAACCACTAATCTCTTCCCAGCCAGCCGTGCGCGTTTGGCTGCTTCATGGGCTAGTTGGACACGATTCCGTTCAACATAATATTTCCAATATAGTGTCAATAGGTAGATATCCGCCCCCTCAATTGTGGATGCTCGCTCAAAGCAGGTGACCCATTTCCCATAGATCTGGATTCTTTCCTCCTCGCTCAGGGCATTCCATAGAACTTTCACAATAGGATTGAGGTGACCCCTTGCGTCTGAGTAATAATGCCCTTCATCAGCAAAAATGCGTAATCTCGGCGAAATCATCTCAAACATATATAACGATATGGCCGTCCAATTCCAACTCTCAATGCCCTACAGTGACCAACGAAAGAAACGGAGAGCGCTGAGATCTTCTGGAGGTATGGGAGAGATCGTCTGCCCTGGAATGATTTCAAATTTCCGAGTCGTTTTCCAGCTGCTGGGCATCGGTCAAGTTGAAATCAGCAAATGCAAGGCCAAACAAAAACGAGGGGGCAACCAATCTGGTCGCCGAGTGAGCCATGAATAACAAGGCCCAGACAAGAAATGCGACGACGAAGGCCTTACTTTCTGACGGTCTTTTTGCAATAATTCGGCCAATGACCAACCAGACCATAATAGCCAAGGCAAGAACGCCAAAACTACCGTGTTCGGCCAACATGCGCGAGTATTCAGTGTGCGCGTTAGAGGCGCGGTAGAACAAGGCGTGGTACGGTTTCGACTGGTAAGGCCCCACTCCCAAGAACGGATGCTCCAGAAAAACCACCCAGTCCGACCGAATGATTTCAAATCGTCCCGTAGGATTAAAATTGGAGAAGCGCGCCGTCAGCGTGCCGGTCGTAAACCGTTCCAATGAGGGATATACTAGAAAATTCATCACTAACACCATCAGTACGCTGACCATGAGAAAGATATTTCGCGTTCGCCTGTCCCGGATCAAAAAAACCGCAGCGGCGACACTTGCCCCAATGGTCGTCCAGAACCCCCCGCGCGAGAAGGTAAGCACGGTTTGGGAAAGCAACCAAATAACCGCCAGAATGATCAAGAAACGTATTTTCTTGTGCGTATTTTCCAAGGTCACATATAAGAAAGCGACCAATGCCCCCAGCCCCAAGATCGAAGAGACTTGATTGGGGCCAATATTCGCGGAGGTGGCACGAAGCGAAGCAGCCACAAATTCTATCTCACTGACGGATAGGATACCCAAATATGCCATCACCCCTAGACTTATCGTCGGGGCGAGAACGGCGAGCAAAAGTTTCTTAAGTTGCTCACGATTCAAGGATACTGTGCTAAAGAACATCGCTGCCACAGCAAGCGCCAAAGGGCCTGCAAGGGTAAATGCTATTTGTTCGCGATCGAAGTAGGGTAGTAAAAGTAGAGAGGGTAAGAGGAGCACAAAGTAAATAAGAGGGCGCTTATCGGCCCGGAGCAGTTTTCGATAGCGGAACAATCCAATGAATACAAGAAAAACGATAGCATACTTGCCAGTCTCATAGAACACACGCGCGTTCGTTCCTCGCCAAATCAATTCTGCTCCAACTAAATAACCGAGAAGATAAATAAGTCGGAATGGTTGGTCATCCTTCATGAGGAAATAAAGGCCAAGAGCCAACGTTAACCCGGCGTGAATGGTGGAAAAGACAGAGGAACTTCTGACGAGAAAAGCCAGCAAGACGTGGGCGCCCAGGAAGACCAGCAAACGAAAACCAAATGATCCTACCAGTTGTTGGGCAGGATTACTGGGAATCACGTACCTGCGGCCAATACGACCAGAGGGGGAAGAGAGAATATGGCTATGAAGGTGGGTTGTCATTTTTTAAACCGGTTCATCGTTATCGCTATCAGCAAGTGTCCAGTGGCTTCGTCCCTCAAGTAAGCCCATGAGATGGGGGGAATTCCCGATCCAACAAAAGCGCGCTCGGTTGCCAAGAAGAAATCCTTGTTTCCGAAGCAAGGTTCGCAATTCAGGCACGGCCGCCAATATTGTAACCTGACTCGAGCCGCCCAGGGCAGCATCTTTTAGAGCAAGCCGTATTATATCCCTTATCCCATCCTCATCGCTGAAATCCCCAAATACGTCCAGAATACGGGTAAGGGCTATCCCATCGGTTTTCAGATGACGCGCAATGAGAAAATGCTTGGGTGCGCGCGCGGGTCCGGACAGATAAAAAGCCAGTTCATCCCGATAAGGGGCAGCGAAGAAACGCCATTGAAAATAATCGGCGTCCCGATATGTGGTTGTAAGATCAACTTGTTTGTATCGGTCAAAGACGGCGGATAGAATATCTGGAGAAGGATCGTCCAGTCTGTGTGCGGTTCGCGGCTGGTAATGCTTCAGTCGTTGACGCATACCGGCAGCCCAAGGAATAATCGCCGAGGCGCCTGCTTGCAACAATATGCGTCGCGCGCCGCTTGCTGTGCGAACTTGCTTAATATTCAAGAGGCGCAGGGGGAGCATGAACATACGCAAGTCGTCACGCACGCCCCAGCCATGTTTGCGATGGATCCTTGCAGCCAACGGATTGGGGAAACCCAGTTTGAGCACATCCAGTTTGCGGACCTTTTCATCGAAAAGGGTTTGCAGTCCATGCCCGCGGAATTCCGGGGCAATAACCAAGTCAACCCACCAAATGGCAGGAACGGTTTGACCATTGATCAGCACCCGAGTTGGAATGATCGCACAGTACCCTGCGATCTGTTGGCCGATCAGCATTACCCAGCGATTTTCATCTCCGCGATGCCACCAAGTGCCATGGGCGCGCAGGAACTCGCTCTTCGAGGGTGGATAGAACCCGCCGAGGAAGGCGTGAAGTGCTGGTCTGTCTACATCCGCTGCGGTGACAATCCGGGGTGAATTCTCTGTCCTATTCAATGGCAATAAATACCCTTTTCTCTCAGCACGGTTAGGTACAAATCAGTCAACCGTCGGACAGCCTGTTCACAACCGAATTCCTGTTCAACCTTCTCCCGCCCGGCGCGGCCCATCTTTTCGGCTAATTCGGGATCTTCCAGCAATTTTCGTACAGCGCAGGCGAATCCATCAACATCGCCGGGTTCGACAAGGAAGCCGGTGATGCCATCCTCAACCAATTCCGGCACACCACCAACACGGGTAGCCACTACCGGTCGCGCGGCGGCCATGGCCTCCAAAATGACATTAGGCATACCTTCATAATTGGATGTCAGGCAAAACACCCTTATGTGATTCATCAGGGCAGGCACATCACCTCGGAATCCTATCAGGAGTATCTTGCCTGTAAACCCATGCTCGGCGATTCTGTTTTCTATCAGAACGGGTAGATCTGCTTCATCAGGGATGGACTGACCAACCATAATGCCGCGCGCATTCGGAAAATCAGGCAGAATTTTCACCAAGCCATCCACAAACAACTGGGGGTTTTTCTTCATCCGCAGATTGCCTACCATCCCTATGATCTGGCAATTATCATGAAAACCAAGAGAGGTAAGCATCTTTTTTACTGCTTCTCCATCAATAACGGACGATTCACTCTCGACACAATTGTAAAGAACAGCGATTCGTTCGTCAGATAGGCCCTTCTCATGAAGTTCATCCCGAATAGAAATAGCATTGACAACAAGGGTCTTGGTGCTATTAAGCGATAGGGACTGAAATATCGGATTCAATCTTTTAAAACCCTCTCGAACAAGCGAGTCTCTCACCGAACCCATTCGGAGAGGTACACCGGTCAGGCACCCAAGCAGACCGGCATAAGGGTTATCATGAAGCGTCCAGGAGTGGACGACATGCGGGGAAATATCGCGGAACAGCCGAAAAAGGTAGTGCGCACGAGCGATGATACTTCCGCATCCCTCTGGAATTGGGTACACTCTCACCCCAACTTCCTCCAGAGCATCATTCAATACCACGTAAGGGCTGGGATTGAAGACAACCACATGAGGTTCAAACACCCTCTTGTCAAGATGTTTGAGCAGCAGGTAAAGCTGACGTTCGCTACCACCCAGGCCGAGATGGTTGATGAGATAGATTATCCTGATCTTTTCTTCCACGCTCAATACGCGTCCTGTCATATCAATACCTCGGCGTGTCTT
>Ga0180009_10003753_pt1 | contig 17093 bp, 24 predicted proteins | sample OS_PC_MetaG_FD_123537 | JGI IMG/M metagenome (GOLD analysis project Ga0180009, IMG submission 123537) | Groundwater microbial communities from the Aspo Hard Rock Laboratory (HRL) deep subsurface site, Sweden - OS_PC_MetaG | ecosystem: Environmental > Aquatic > Deep subsurface > Groundwater... | reverse complement strand
AAGTTCAGTGAACTTTTCTCAATATTTAATTGTCGATAACTAGTTTACATTTTATACGCCTGAAAGTCAAACAAAAAACTAGCCGACTGAATACATAAGTATCTTAACGTCATTACCTTGCGCGCTTTAGCACAGGTTATTTATGCAATATCCAGCCAACTTAGAAGCTCAATCGGGCCGGACTTGCTGCTTTTTTGCCTGATTTTTTTAAGATCACGATGTGAGTTGTGCTATTCTCTTCTTTGCAATCCGACAGTATTTGGGGTCGATCTCGAAACCTATGAAATTACGCCCCAGTTCTTTGCAAGCTATTGCAGTAGTCCCAACACCAATACAGTTATCAAGAACCATGTCCCCCTTATTTGAATATGTTCGTATCAAATACTTGAAAAGTTCTACCGGTTTTTCTGTCGGATGCCGGGCTTTGCACGGATGTGGCTTTTGGAACTTGACTATTGATATTGGAAATTTTTTACTGCCGTGCAATTTACAGTTATCTACTTTGCCGTGTACTCCATAATTTCTGTTTATATCTGTTTTCATACTTCCCTTCGAATGACTCGGCTTGCCTGAATCGAATTGCGGATTATATGTGGGCTGTTTCCTGTAGAATACAAGGATATGCTCGTGAACTCTTAATGCCATTCTGTTGGCGTTAAGAAAACCGGTTGGAAGGATTTTGTTCCAAATCAGATCATATCTGAACCAGGCCTTATTTGAGTTTATCAAATCAATAGAGAATGGAAATTGCGATGTGAGTATTACAACGCCATTATCTTTTATTATCCTTTTATATTGCTCCCAAAGCTCATCAAGCGGCAATGGAATGTCTTTTTTGTTTTTTGTAACGCCATAGGGTAGATCGCACAGTATCAAATCAATCGAATTGTCCTCAATCTGCTTTATCCCCTGCATACAGTCCATACAGTAAACTTTATTCAAGGCTAACATAGAATTTCACCCTGGGCTGTGCTTCTTTCATAATCCCTTCACCTGACCTGTAGAGTTGCCAGGCACTATGAGATATCGAGCCAGGTAAGCAATTCAGTTGTGTCAGCATCGCTGTATTCTACGGCCTCGATAGCCCTCTGGCAGGCTGTGACCGCGGTCGGAGATGTAGCGACAAAGACTATCCGGTCAAATCCCACATCTTTTATTTTTTCGAGATTCGCTTTGATATTCGATTTGCCAGTTTCTACCTCAACCGCGACCCTTCTGCTGCCTCTCTCTGCTAATATATCAATAGCGCCGTTCCCTTTGACAGGATGCTCAAGTTTAATATCATAGCCTTGTTTCTCAAAGTATTTGGCGGTTTGTCTTACCCAGTAGCGATGCTCCAAGCTCTCGCAGGGTTTGGGGGCGACCTCAATATGTGCCGAAGAGCAGACCGTTCTGCCAAAGTCGGTCAGTTCATACAATACAACCTGGCCACAGCGGGTAGGGATGGTGACAGCTTTTATGATACCGGCAGCAGCAAGGTCCTGGCGAACGGCATTACCGCGACGGCGGGAAAGGTTGAGTCGTTGATAACGGGATACGGTTGTTGACAGTGGGCGAATCGCTACATCTGTTAACAAACGTATCTCCTCACGAGTCAACCTTTTATCGGGTGGTTCTGTATTAGAATCATAAGATAGCAAAGACTTGTTCTTTTTATCTTCTGATTCTATGGGGGATGGTGGGTGGGTATCTTTATTGTTTTTAGCATTGGTTGTTTCCTGTTTAGTTTTATTCTTTTTATCAGCGAGCGAAATAGGTGAAATCACTGCCAAAGAAGGCTGTATAGAGCTATTTGAGTTGGTATCAGTGTAATTACTGCCCCATTTGGCTTTAACTGCATTATCTGTTACAGAGCCTTCTTTAACCGGACAGAGACGGATTTTAACAAGGAATGGTTCAGGATATTCATCAGCTAACCGAACGACAGCAGTGCCGACAGGCAAAGTATTCAAAGACTGCTTTTGCTCATCCGTGAGGTTCATTGCCCCTGATATTTCCTGCACATCGGAGCGAAGTTTCTGGCTCAAGGCTATTGTCGCATAAGAATTAGCAAAGGCCACTTTGCTCAAAAGAGATGCGGACTGATCCACAAAGATGTAACCTAAGCCGTACTGTCTTACCATCCTGATGGAAGTCTCTAATACGGACTCCTTTGATTCCGATGACTTCTTCAATAATAGATTATGAGCTTCTTCAAGAATAATTACATTACTTATCTTGTTCTGCGGACCCTGAGCGAGACGGTACCTGTAAAGATACAAGGTCAGTGACTCCGAGAACATTGTTTTGTCTGATGAACTGGATAACCCATCCATTTCAAGAACTGCATTGCAATCCAAAAGTTCCGCAACATGACTATTCTCCTGGGTATTGAGAACTGATCCAAATTCGCCGTATGTCATCGCCAGCAGTATTCTCTCTGCCGAGGCCTGCCACATCGCAGCTCTGCCTTTGAGCTTGGCGGTCTTTAGCCAGACAAGCAACTCGTGAATCGTTGGCCAGCGGGTTTGCTGTTTATCAAATATCCCGGCCTCGCGGTACAAATGGTCGAGACCTGCGACTAATAAACTGATAACTCCCTCACCGCCAAGGTACGCACCAGCAATTACATCGACAATGAGCTTGATCCAGATATGCGGCTCACAGCCAGCTGGCGGTATCAGTGGATTGAACCGAAGCGGTGATACATTTCTGCCAACTGTGTAAACGTGGAGATCAGGATACAGCGTCATCAGGTCCCGGTACCCTCGTTTCCAATCCAGGGCAAGTACCTTAATGCCTCGGGACATTATCCCCTGCATGAGCATAAATGTAAGATTAGTTTTTCCCGAACCGCTCCTGCCGGCTACAAGAATATGTTCCTTGAGACGCTGGCTCTTAAAGCAAAACGGGTACAATTTCTGATCTGCGTAAGAGATTGCACCGAGTTCGATATCGCCGGATATGGCAAACTTCTTTGGCGGCGGCGGAAACGGTGATCGGTCAAGTTCATAGCTTGTACCAAGATGTTTAGCCGCCAATAGTTCCAGCGTCTGTTCTATATCAGCCTTGCCGCCTGCATCGGATTCAGCTAAATAGGCTTTCCATAGTCTGTCAATTTTTGTGCCCATAACAGGCTTCAATTTCCGGCATAACTCCTGTACTCGCTGCATCAAAGTCCATCACCTGTCGAGTCATCTTCAAGAATCGAAACCTTCCGGTAGGCTGTCAGATACTGCTGGGCCTGCTCGGGAAGTGTCTGTTTTAACTTGGATACATCCTGCCATAGTGTTACACGTTCATCTCTCTGTTGCTCGTAGAGTTCCCTCAAACTCTTGCTGATACTATAGGCTTCACGGCTATTCTGTGGAACACCCCCACGCGTAGCCACAATATAAAATATAGAATTAAGTGCATAACACTTGCCCACTTCGATCTGGTAGATGTTTCTTTCATAAATATCGTAACGCTGTCTTACCTGACGGATGATATCGCTTAGGCCAAGGCCTGATGTTTGCTTCTTATCAGAAATAATAGCTGTCTCAGGCTCGGATTTTGAGATCGGAAAATAACCGCTACTGATAATATCTTCGACGGTCTGAGTTTTAGGCCAGTTGTTTTTAGGCACTATGTCAGAAGTAAAGTCATAGCCGGTAGATGTGCTAAAATATGTCGATTTAGGCTCTCTGCCAGGAAGATCATACGCCATAAATTTACCTGACTGGTAAAAATACGGCTTATAGCCTGAATCGAAAACCGGCCCGTTTGAAATGTCTGGATTGTTCATTTTACCACCTGAAAGGTTGTTCCTTTTCGGTAGTAAATACGCTCCAGTATTTAAATGTTACGTTTTTCGTTGTTACCAGACAGTAAATAAAATGAAAAGCTCAGTTTTGCAAAAAATTTATAAAGTAGATGAATCATCCTTTACGCCGGTGATCTCGTATGCGAAAACTAAAAGTACAAATATTGCGGCTTCTGCGGCAGAGATCTGACGATAGAGCAGCTAAACTGTCCAGGGAATACATAGGAGCAAAGCCCGGGGAAAAAGAGGCTATCATGGCTGGCATTAGGTTTGAAAAATGGATGAGCCAGGTATGCGATGACTGCATGGGTTAGAATCAGCTATTTTACGGCATCGCCGGCAATTCCCGGCTGCTGCTCTATTTCTTTCTCGATTTTCTGCATAAATCGAAGCATGTTATATGTCTAATACCGGTATGATCAAATTATAGCATTGCACACACCGAAGCTTTCTCCTGTCCAGTGCTGGCGAAACAATCGCTCCTGTTCTGCACTCAGGGCATAAAATAATACCGAGGTGTTCACACATAAACCGGCCACGCTCACTATCAAAGTCAATAAAGCTCTGAGAATCCGCTGTATTCCAAAATCCCTTTAGTCTTAAATCCACATAATATCTTGCCGCCCCATACTGTACTATTGGTAAGGCCCTTTGGCCTGTAACGAATTCTTGTTTTTCTTCTCCCATTTTCAACCCCCCAGCCAAACCGCTCTATGGCGGTTCGCTCAGTTTATCTATCATATTAGCCCTTCAGAAATTTCGGGGCACTTTCCCTGCCTTTTAAGTTCTGTGAGCCTGGACTTCATAGCACAACAGAACCATTCAATGGTATCGAAGTTCTTTACTTTTTCATAAGCATCCTTGCCAAGGTAGTTGTATAACGCTGCTGTCATTTCTTTCCATTGCCTAAAACAACTCAATAAGTTTTCTTCAAGTTCCCTTATGTATATCCCTGAATCCGAAGGCGGGTTATTCGCTCTAATTATCTTTTGCTTGTCATCTTTCTTATCGACACATTGTTCACAGATAATTTTTCCATCTACTTCACTATATCCATCTGGCGTTGCCTCATGGCATACCGAACATTCAACGGTACCATCATAATCTAAACATACCATTTTTGACCTCCAGGCTAATGCCGCTCCATGTGGCGGTTCGCCCCGAAGGGTGGTGAACCGCCATAGTCAAAACATTCTACTCGCCGCATAACGGCTCAATCAAAGCAAAGCACCGCATACATCGAAGCGTCTCGTTCTCAAAAGCCATTGATACGATAGCACTCATCCCACAACTGGGACATGAAACAACGCCGGTTTGTATACATATTTGCCGTCCCTTCTCACTATCAAACCTAACAGAGTTACTAAAGTCTTTAACGTCTCTGAACTCCTTTAACCTCAAGTCGGCAAAATATTTTATTGGCCCGTACTGAACTACAGGCAAGGCTCTCGGGCCTGTAAATGCCTTTTCTTTTAGTTTATCCATTTTTTATGCCTCCAGTCAAACCACTCTATGGCGGTTCGCTGCTAAAATGCTGTGAACCGCCATAATCAAAACCTGATTGTAAAACATTTTAGTCTTTTGAGTGTGTTCCTGCTGTCTTTTCCGTTTTCACAAAATCTGTCGCACACACAAGGTCTTTATACATTTCTTCGCTGCTGCTATTCAATATCTCACGTACATCCTCATCCTTTTTGAGTATGGCAATGAACTTGTTGTAATCTTTTTCTGTTACCCATTTGTCGGCTTTCATAGCTGTCTCCTGGCCTGTCGGTCGTTTGTTCCTGACAAGGATATATATCAAGTTGTCCTTATCACGTATCTTTGACAGAACCTTCGTAACATCTCCATTACCCAATTCCAGGATTACAACTTTGTGTATCTGTTCACCTGGATTGATAAACAACGTTTCTCCTTTCAGTTTTTCCAACTCTTCATCTGAACATTTCCTTGCCTTAATCTGAAACTGCTTAGTTTTCACATCGGCTTCTTTATCGGTTTTTTTGTTTTTCATAGTTTCACCTTCATTGTTCGCTGCACTGTTTGCAGCATCCATCTTTCATTATTTCATCCTTTTTATAAGTCATACAACACTGGCAATAATGCTCTAAAAATCTCTTGCAGCTATCGCAGGGTTCGAACTCCTTATCTTTTGCTAAATGCTTCAGCTTTGCAAAACACTCATCGCAGAGTGGATTAACTTCATCTGCTGACAAACACATTTTTATCCCTCCATGCCAATGAAATGGCTCTCTTGATACGAAGAGCCATTTCAGATATAAAAATCAACCTGTTTTCTTTTCCTCGACCTTTACCATTTCCTCTGTCAATTGTGCGATGGAAGTTTTTAATATTTTCTGTGCCTTGTTCTGTAACCAGGTGTCAATCTGAGGTTTTAACCGGCTGCCTGCACGGCTCACGTAACTGGTAACCGCGTTGTAAAAATCCCATCTGGTTACACGGCCATTTTCGTCAAGCTTTACTCTCGATAGAATCTCTTTGACGTATTGCTTCTTCTTGAACAACGCTTTTGTCAAAAGCTGCAAGGCCTGCCATTCAATACTGTCTTTCATACAGATACTGACCATGTTCGCAAGTTTGTCATCGCTGGCTATGATGTCTTTTATTATCTTATCGATAAGGCCTTCTACCGTTATTTTCAGTTCTTCTGTGTACTTCACTCTCCTGGGCTTTACTATGTCGTTTACGATCATACCGTTCGAGCACGCCAGCCTGGTAACCCTCGCTGCTATTACAAGACCTGCTACCTGGCTGTAATCAGATACAACTCTTATCCCTGCGGTAAAGCTCTCTCCAACTTCGGTCAGTTCCATCTTCGATTCCGGGAAATCAAAATCGATCTGTATACCATGCCTGGATTTTTTCAATTCTGCCTCTGCCTTGATGTTAAGGCTTGTTATCGCCTCTATGAGTTTCTCTACCGCGTACCTGTGCTGGATTACCATATAGCTCTTGGGAGCTAAGCAAGCCAGTTCGTTCCTGTCAACGTTCCATATCCCCATATGTCTCTTACTGAGATAATCTTCGCCGTCCTTGACAATATGAACGTCCCGCATCTCGGCCCTGTCAAATCCTATAGCCGTGTTTTTCAACTCAGCCAAACCTGTTTTTCCTTCAGTCATTTTTTCACCTTTGAGCCAATCGTCTAAAACGAAAGGCCTCCTTCTGATTCCAAGAGGAGGCCTTTCGTATCATAATCATAATTTATCGAGGTCAATGATAACTCTCTGTCCTTTTGAAAAAAAGGCCCCCTTACCACATAGTGGTAAGAGGGCAGTCTGTCGAAAAACAGAGGTCTCGTAAAAGTGCCAGAAACAGCTTTTCAGGTGATGTATATGGCACTTTTGTGAGTAGGAATTTTTAGAGGACAGCAGACCTCTAAAAAGTCATAAAGCCTGCCAGATGTCTTTATTCATTTTCCAAAGCCGCGATTGATTTTTTCCTGCTGTTCTTTTGTTAAGTTGTTCGGTGGGCAGGCGGCACATACGCCATAATGGTCTGGGTTGTCGCTCATCACGATTACCTTTCCGCATACAACACAAATCAAGCTCATTTTTATTTCTCCAGCAAGTTGTTAAGCTTGCCTTTCTTTTCAAAATCAGCTAACTGCTCTTCGACATATGAATAGAACAGCTTCCTCCATCCTGCTATCGTTCTTTTAGTCTTATCCAATACACATATATACTCTTTCCATTCCTTCAGTAAATTCAGCAGTTTTTCCTCGATTTCGGTTTCCGCCGCATCAAGCTCTGCCATAAGCTCATAGTTAGGCCCGCACATTTTTATCCCTCCGGCTGAATCGCCATATCGAAACATCTAAAAAACAAAAAAATAAACGGCTCGGCTGTTTGCACGAGCCGCCTTCAATAAACTCATCAGTCTGTTATTGCTATTTCCTCAACATTGTCGTTGCCATTTGCCGCTTCGCCTTGTTTTTCAATAATCTTCTCGAAACACTTCTGAAGGCAGTAAATAGCCAACGGTATCTCGTTACGACTAAATGAGCCGCTCGACTGCCAGTTGTCGTCCTTGTCCTTATATCTACGCTGAACCGTTGCCTTCAATATGGTTATGGTTCTACCTTTCACTTCTATATCGTTTTCCCAAAGAGCAGCTGAAACCGCTCCAGCTTTGAATTTAGCTATGGGTGTTTGATTTCCTACCATTTTATTTACCTCGGAATCTTTCGTCTGATGCGAAAGACCCTCTTACCAATATGGGTTAAGAGGGTCTTTGTGACTTATAAACTTTATAGTAAAAACAACGGATAGCTTATAACCCGCCTGCTTAAAAAAATTTGGCTCGCCGACAGCAGGGGTTTTTAGGGGACGGCAAGTCCACTGAAAAGTCAGGAAGCCGCCGAGATCACTCGGCGGCGATTTATTGCCGTTTCTTTCAACATCGAAGGCGGAGGCCCGTACAAGGCTTGATTGAAGCCTGTGCAGTTTTTGACGTTAGTGTACGGCAAAGCCTGACATAATGTAAACATCACAAAGCATATTACGCTGTCCATAACCTTGCTCTAACATTTCTGTCAGTTTATCCCTCTTGTTCCCCTGGCCATTCCTGTTCAATAAATTCATCTTCTGGAAAAAGCGGCTGCTGTATGGTTATAACCTCACCGTTTCTGAGCAGATTGGTTGCAAGCGTACCATTGATATAGATTGTACCTGACGCCTGCTCTTTCCAGCCTTCGGATTTGAGCTTCTCGATAAGTTTCTCTGCCTCACATTTTTCTTTTTTCGCCACTCTTCCACCTCCGGCTATTGTCTCATAGCATATTCATTCAATTGGGACGACTTCAAACCGAACACCTGCGTTTTCCATTTGCATACTTTCTGTCTGTGCTGTTGTTATCGCACTTTCTTCGGTTTTGAATATAATGATTTCCCCCTTGCGGTCTCTTAACGGCCCAAGTTCCCTTTTTCCTTTGAATCCAATAAGTTTGTATCTCATTCTTTTCAACTCCTTGTTTTTTTCACCGCCTAAACGTTTTCCGGCGGACAGTTCTAAAAGATGCTGGCCGCCGGAAATTCTTCTCAACGTCAAAAGCGAAGCGTGATAAAATAAACTTTACGATGACCTGTTTGTCTGAGCCTGCTCCATCAGTTTCAGTTTTTCCATAGATTCCTCTGCATCAACTAATGCTGCTAACTCTTTCTTAATGACCTCCTGTTCACTTACTGTCAGGCACTTTTCCAGTTCAAACCATGACATAAGGTCTTTCACCGGCAAAATCTGACCAAACTGGTCTGTAGGCAGCTTTCCCTGCTTACGAATATGGTCAACGATGTCTCGCTTTTTATGTATATTCATTTTAGTACCACTGACCGAACCACTCTATGGCGGTTCGCTGCGAAAATGCTGCGGGCCGCCATAGCTAAATCAGATGTCCAGGCAGACACTGCAAGGGTCTGCCTGATGAAAAGAACCAATTTAGAGTCGCTAATCAAGCGACCCCAAACACTCCCTTGCTTTATCTTCACGCCTCTCTTGGCTCTTTTTCTCAAGTTCGGCAATCTCACGCTGTATGCGTTTTGCTCGCACGAAACGTTTAGCAAGGCAAAACATTTCAAAATTACTGATTTCGTCCGCATCAATAAGACCTGCTTCCGCCTTCTCAAGGATTTTGTATTTTTCCTTGCTCTCTATCTTTTCACTTAGCATCTCCATCATAATACGCTCGTTGAAAAGCTCTTCTCTGAGTTTGTCTATTTTGTACCTTAGCTTGTCAAACTCTACGTATTTATCAAAATCAACCGTTCCAAAGGCACCCCATTCAACTGTACCGTCTTCATCAATGTTCGGTTTTATCCCGCCTTTTTTGCTCTTTACAGGCAAGGCAAGTATTGGGGCAAAAGCTTCTCTCAAGAATACCCTGTCAATCTCGGCAGGCTCTATCAATTCCTCGTCATCGAGGTCAGCTACGCTGCCGTACCTGCTGCTGCGTTGTCTTTTCAGTAAAGGTGAAACAGGCACCTCTACACCGTCAAATACTTCAATTCTTATTCTTTGTTTCATCTGAAACAACCTCCGTCTTTCGACAATCTATTGCGAAAGACGGAGGGGGAAGAGGCCGTGGAGTCCGCCTTCGAGCCTAATAGCAAGCAGCCGGTGTAAAGTTTTATTATAAATCCCGGCTCTCCCTATTAGATGAGAAGGTGGAAGCACGGCCTTGATTTTTTCATAATTTCTGGCTGGAGTGGGCGGAAGTTTGAATCCCGTAAATGATTTATGTTTTTCGCAGAAAAATCAATAGGGGCGAATACCTGCAGCCCCTATACTTGAAAACATAAAGCATAATTTGGGGATTCAAACAGCAGCCCGCCCCCGAAATTGTGGAAAAAATCAACTATCTACAGGATTCTTGAACCAAAGGGGTTTAAGCACTTTGATAAGAATTGAAAAATACAAAAGAAAAAGAAAAAAGCGGTTCAATTGTTTAGAAGAACCGCTTTTTGGGCAATTACATAACTCCGTCCAATATCGGTTCTTCAACTGTACCGTTACTGTTGCTGTTACCATTGCCATTGTTGGACGCATCGTTCTGTGTCTCAACAATCTTTTCAAAGGCCTTCTGAAGGCAATGGATAGCCAAAGGTATCTCGTTCCTGCTGAACGAACCGCTTGACTGCCAGTTGTCGTCTTTATCTTTGTATCTACGCTGAACCGTTGCTTTCAATATCGTTACGGTTCTACCCTTTACTTCCACATCATTTGCCCAGACTGCTGATGCAACCTGACCTGCTCTAAATTTAGCTATAGGTGTTTGACCTACCATTTTATTTACCTCGGTGTCTTTCGTCTAATGCGAAAGACCTCCTTACTACAAAGTGTTAAGGAGGTCTTCGTAAGTAAATAAATGTCTTAGCAAAAGCGAAGGCTCGTTGAGCAGACCTTTCGATAAAGCTTTAGGCCGTAAGGCCGACCCGCAAGGGGAAAGCTTTACGATAAAAGGTCTGCGTGAGCCTGAGCAAAAAAAATTATTTCAAAAGAAAATCCTTAACAGACAGCTTACGATTGCCTTTGACCTTATCAATGGCTTTTTCGATTTCCTGTACATGACCGTTTATTCTAATCATACGATATTTGTTATGTGTATACATTGTAGATACCTCCGAGAGAGCCGCTATGTGGTCGGTTCACTCATTTGTTAGTGAACCACCACAAGTCCTAAGCGGAGGCCCGTATAGCGGAGCCCTCGATAAATCTTTAGGCCCATATAGGGCCGACCCGGAGGGGAAAGATTTACGATAAGGGCTCTGCGTGGGCCGGAGCGAATACCTGTACAAATCACATGATCAATGAACAACCGCAAGACCGGAACAACCCCATATCCATACAGCAAGCCATTAGCAAAATAACCAAAGAATCTTATTTATAGAACACTAATATTGTGATAACCATTGGAGTATATACCCGCAACAGCAGACATCCAATACAAGCATAAAAACAGACATGATTCAGACCAATATGGCAACTGTAAAAGTAACTATTCGAACCGCAATCAGGAAGCATCAAATCAGAGAAAAATACAGCAGCAATATCGCACAAAAAACAAGCAGATCGTGCCAATGATACACAAAAAAAACATGCCCTTAATAACGCTTCTTTTTACTGTATCAAGACCCCATATTCCAACCACCAAAATCAATCAAAATCAGTATATTTTTTCAAATACCAAAACCCAATAACTAAACAAATCTATATATATTCGACTTTTGTTACACTTCGTAACTCTTTGTGGGGAATGGCGTTAGGCTGATTTAGGCAAAAGACTTTTGTTACACTTTTGGCCCAAAAACGCTGTGATTTCACCGACTTTTGTTACACTTTGGGCGTTTTTTAGCTGACTTTTGTTACACTTTGGGCGATTTTGTGCGATTTTACACCGACTTTTGTTACACTTTTGGGGGGTCAAAAGGGACTTTTGTTACACTTTGGCTATTTTTGAAAGTGTCATTCAGTATGTTCCACGCCCACTATTCACGTCTGAAATCAAGCCAAAATACTGGCATGACCAGACAGATAATTAACACCAGAGGGGGGGAGCAGTTTTCCACTGGAACCTGCCAGAATATATATTAGATATATCTGTATTACTATTACTTACTACTACTAAAAGACGACGCTTATAAATCCTTATAAAGGAGACTATGCAGAGCTATTTAACTGGGCAGTAAGAACAGACAAAAGCTAAAAAACAGACACCTCCCAAAAAGCGTTTTTTCAAGTTCCACTGGAAAACTACTCCCCCATTATGTTGAGTTTTTTGAAACAAAAGCTTTTTATAGTAGCACTTCCAGTGAACGCATATGCAGGTGATTTTCGCATGGAAACAACCAGTGTTCGCACGAAGATAGTCAGCCAGATTCAACATATGGTCGGCTGTGCAATCATAAAGAACAGGCGATTCATGGATGATGAGCAGCTCATAAAAGCTGAGCAGTTAGCCGTCCTTGAAGAGATATTCAATGCCAATGTTCGTGATACCGAGATACAGGAACTCAGCAGTCATTTCGCCGCGATTCTGCGAGGCGACCATCCCTGCCACCTGGCCATATGGGGTAAGACCGGAACCGGCAAAACTCTTACTTTGAGTTATTTCCTTAACCTCCTCTCTGAGATGTGTACTGCTAAAAACATTCCAATTCGTTACGAGCATCTGGATTTGTCTAATCCGAGACCCTGCTTTCGGGCTCTGAACGATCTGGCTTGTTTGCTGAATGCGAGTAAGCGATATCAGAAAGGAATATCACTTGAAGAGATGATGATCAGAATTGAAACAAAGCTGGCTAACTATCATGGCTATCTGGTTCTTTTTATTGATGAAGTTGATAATGTACGCCGCGATAAAGATAACTTCATGACGTTTTTAGTGAGAAGACTGCCTCAAAAGATACCTGCCAAACTAATCCTTGTATTTGTCTCAAACCGCCTGGACTGGCCTGACCATTTAGACCCCAGGGTAAAATCATTTTTGAAACTAAATGAATTGATCTTCAAACCCTACAATGCTATTGATCTGCAGCACATTCTCAGAATCCGAGTTGAAAAAGCCTTGTATGCAAAAGCCGTTAAACCAGGCGTAATTGAAAAGATTGCCGCTATGGCCAGCCGTGATCACGGCGATGCACGCAGGGCAGTTGCCCTGTTGGCAAAGAGTGCTTATCTGGCTGAAAAGGCTGGCACAAAAATTACACTTGATTTGGTTGATAAAGCTGTTACTCAACTCGACCAGGATCGCTATCTAACATTGCTGCGTTCGGCACCCGTGCAATTACAGGCTGCCATGGCTGCCGTTGTCGATGCCACACGCCAAAGCCAACAAAAAGACTCTGTGGGTATAGGCACCGGCGAAACTTATGATGCCTACAAAGCGTTCTGTAATAAGGCCAAACTGCGGCCATTAACAGGCCGTGCCTTCGGTGATTTGATATCTGAACTGGATATCTACTCACTGTTGCGCAGCAGGGTACTTTCCCGTGGCAGATACGGTCGAACCCGTGAGATCATACTCGATTTACCACAAGAATTGGTTGAGAAGATATATAGTGAGATTCTCATAAACTTTGATATGCAGAATTAACAACCATCCCAAGTAAAGATCCGACCATAAACCAAACGAATGCCATATCCACCATATCACATTTGTGGTAACGGCGTTCGACAATGTTTTCTTCCCAGAATGGACTGCTGTGCAACTTGAAGGTTGCCGCCCCTTGCCCAGATTTTTGCGAAAACCCCATCGGTTAATAAGTGTTCCTGTTCTGTCAACCAGATAAAATCAGATGGGGCCATCTCCTGCGTCAATTTGCACAAAGCCGCCAGTCGTCCAGCCGTTTTCGTAAGAAAAAGTACACGAAAGCCATGTAAGAAGGGAACTTTGAATATCTCTTCATATCGCTTATATTTAAGGGTATCAAAATACCACTGATAATTGAGTATCTTCTGACGGATATCTGACATGTCACGCTGGGGACTGGCCAATGTTTCGGTACCGCAATCTACCTCAAGAAAAGACAGCAGAGTTATGTCTCGGGCTGCATTGGTAATGGTGAACACAGCGTCCGGCGTAAAGTTGACTTCCTGCACATTTCTACGACCAATTGGTGAATAATCCCTTGTAATTAGACTGCCATCCTCTTTTCGCGGGACAAACGGCGAACTATACGACCAAAATTTAAGGGTCGGCACTGGTTCCACTTTGTCAATCTCATTAAGATGTATTCTGAACCAATTCATCAAGAGTTGATGGTCAAGAAGACGATTGCTCACAGGGGCAACATTTTCATAGGGCACATCCCTGCCAATAAGACCTTTATCTCTGAGAAGATCAACCCCTCGCTCAGTCAATCCAAACAAACTTTTAGGTCTGCCGAAATCCTGCCCAAAGTCATTATTTACTTTTATTATTGCATTCCTCTTAAATTCACGGCAACGTCTCCTGATTACCTGCTCACTCCTTCGAAGAACTGCCGCAAGTTGGGGCACCGAAAGAATTCTGTATTCCGCGAGATGCTTAATAAACTCATAATCTCGGTCTTGAAGCTTAAGCGTCATAGTTATTATCTCCTGAATTAAACGTTAACGTTATATAGCCAATTTTGTCTCTTCTACAATAATAGCGGCAGATTTCTTTTCTCTGTTTCAGGTAACGCCAAAAAAAATGGAAATAAACTTTATTTCGGCTTTTTCAGCCTCCAAAGCGGGATTTTTGCAGAAAAATTGCTGGAGGGTGAAACTGGAAGGAGAAGTCTGCCGCTATCACTGTGAAGCCAGAAGAAAAATTTAATCAATCGAGCAAAAGTCAATGAGGCATAAAATGGAAACAGAAAACAAGAGAAATGGAGCCAGTTGGGCTAATCAACAGCAAACATCCACCCGGATCACAATACCAACTAAAGCTGCCCGGTTTTCTCGATTAGGCCCGCCAGCTTACATCCCTGGAGAATCACTGTTTCAAGCTGATTTATTTTCAATATCGTAAATATTAAAAGTCTGATTGGAGAATATCACAATGCGAAAGCCAGAAAAGAAATTCAGTTGCGGCCCGGTATCGGCAAGCATTTGGGCAAAAACCAAAACAGTAGAGGGCGAAACGGTCAAGTTTTACTCTGTAACAATCACTAAGGCTTACAAAGAGGGCGAAGATTGGAAATACACAAACAGCTTTAACATCGAAGATCTGCCTAAAGTCGCGTTGGTTGCAAACGAGGCCTACAAGTATGTACGGCTTCGCGAAAATGATTCGCAGTAAAGAGAAAAAATAAACTGAGAATTCTATGAAAAAACTTTGCGATCAAGGTGAATTATTATGAAGGCACGTTCAGAAGCATCAATAGGTTACGAAGCCTTTTCGGTTATACCTGGGGGCCAAGGACAACTTTGCCCCGACTTACTAACCGAGGAAGAGGCCATTTGCCTACTCAGATTAGATGTAGATGGACCGAGTAATCCCCAAAAAACATTACGATATTACCGTGAACAAGGATTGTTGAAAGCAACCCGCATAGGTAAGAGATTACGCTATCAGCGAAAGGAGTTATTGAGCTTTCTGGACAGGCTCACCGAAAGAACAGAAAAACATACTTGACACTGTCATTTATTGCAGTACAATTGGCAATAGAGGATAGTTATGTTTAGAAAAATTATATTAGCCGAAATGGAACGCCGTGGGTTAAGCCATTATGCGATAGTTGAGCGTATCGCTGATCGCATTCCACGCCGCACAGTCTATAACTACTTAGCTGGAGTGACAGATATGGGCGGCGAAAGGGTAGCTATCCTCGCACAAGAGCTTGGTTTAGCATTACAGCATTCCGATGGCAGAAAGTGAGGTAGTTTAATGGCTAAAGAAAAGATAGGATTATACTATGATAAGCGACGGTCCAAACCATGGATTGTAAGATGGTTTGGGGAAAACAACGAAAGAGGAAGGCCGCGACGTTATTGTCAAGCTTTTGCTCGTAAACGAGATGCTGTTACATTTCAGTCCGCTAAGCAAGCAAAACTTGACACAGGTGGACAAAGAGATAAGTTGAAAATTACTCTGGAAGAATTATGTGCCAAATTTCTTGAAAGTCGCAAACATTCTTTACGGAAGGCATCGTTAGACAGATACGGATTAACAATTTCTCAGCTAAAAGATTACTTTGGTCCTACTTACCAGATCCGGAGGATTTGTCGCCAAGATGCAGAAATGTTTATCGCCACACGTAAAATCATACATCCTGATCACAAACGCAAACCCAAAAAGCTATCTGCTGGTGCCCGAAATCGTTATTTGAGTTGTGCCCATACTATTTTCACAACTGCTATGGATTGGGAATACATCAACAAAAATCCTTTTTCCGGCATTCAGGAAACAAAATCTGTTCCAAGAGCTTGGCATTTCATTACCCCTGACGAATTCAAGGCTATTTTGCTTACAACTTCAGAACTGCGTGTCCAGGCCTTATATGGAGCAATGTATGGTGCGGGATTGCGTTACGGTGAGGCGATTAACCTTCTCTGGAACGGTAAGGATATCGATTTTGGGCGAAGCCGAATCAACATTGAGAAACGCCCCGCAACACAAAGCATACCACCTTTTTTAGTCAAAGACTACGAAAAACGCTCGGTACCGATTCCACAGTGGGTACAAAATATATTGCTCAAATTGCATACCGAAGCTCCCGAAGGTTGTCCTTTTGCGTTTGTCTCATTACAACGATTACCAAGGCTTAGAAAAAAATGGCAAAAGCTATTGAAAGGCGGCAATTCAGACGAATGGGAAAATCACATGGTAGCCAACAATGTCTTGCGAAACTTCCGTGCTGCATGTCTTCGAGCAGGAATCAAGGTTGATACAAGCCTCACTTTACATTGTTTAAGAAAATCGTATGCTCAGAACCTCGCAGACAACGGAACACCAATTTCAACACTGAAGTCATTAATGGGTCATTCGGATATTCAGACCACTTCCAAATTTTATCTGCAATCTACTGATGCCAACGAAGAACGTGCGTGTCAAGCACTTGATCGTATCATGGGAGTTTTAGAAAGTGACGCCAAAGTGACGCCTAAGCCCTCCAAACACAAAAAGAGCGAGAAGCCAAGTCTCCCTAACTCTCGCTCACACAAAAAGTTACATTAATCGGGGAGACAGGATTTGAACCTGCGACCTCTGCGTCCCGAACGCAGCGCTCTATCCAAGCTGAGCTACTCCCCGCATAGAGCGTCTAATAATACAATAATTGCCATTTCTTTTCAAGCTATAATAAATTAACCGGGTCCACATCAATTT
>Ga0180009_10003752_pt1 | contig 17093 bp, 24 predicted proteins | sample OS_PC_MetaG_FD_123537 | JGI IMG/M metagenome (GOLD analysis project Ga0180009, IMG submission 123537) | Groundwater microbial communities from the Aspo Hard Rock Laboratory (HRL) deep subsurface site, Sweden - OS_PC_MetaG | ecosystem: Environmental > Aquatic > Deep subsurface > Groundwater... | reverse complement strand
TATTGGAGTCGTGCTTGATACGAAGGTAGATGCAGACGGCAACGAGATGTTCCTCTGCGGTGAGTCGAACTATGTCCCTCCTGGAGGCGGACAGATTTCTTCTACGCGTTGGATGAAGATGGACGATAAGAAGCTGAGGGGCATCTGGCGTATTCCGACGCCTAACTTACCACAGGCTGGGACTGATTCCACACCCGGAGCATCTGGACCGACCATCGGAGGGAAACCCATCGCAGACGTACTCGGAGGAGCAGGGGATGATGTCGAGCTTTCTGTCGCAGAAGCAGAAAAACTCGGAGTACCGTGGGGGACGACGAAGGGTGAAGCGAAAGCGTTGGGCATCGTGCCTGGTAGCGAAGACAATAAGCCTCTGAGTGTCGCCGAGGCAGAGAAGCTCGGAGTCCCGTTCAAGACGACGCGTGCTCAAGCAATGGAGATGGGGATCACGCCCGGACAGATAAAGATGGCCGGAGCTGGAATCGACGTCCCATCGTTCGACGATTTCGCCTCGGAAGCTGAAAAGTCTGCTGGCATGTCGCTTCGTAGGGAAGACCTGCAAGGCGTATATGACTCGACGATCGGCTCGATGCCTTCCTACCTAGATGCAGCAGAGAACATCTCGTATAAGTTCCCTGAGAAGGCAGGTACGAGGTTCGTCAAGGATATCCAAGACTCATTGAAGGAGGGAGACTTCATCCGAGCACAGGACAAGATGAAGAAGGCCGCGATGGATACGGCCGATACGCTCACTGCACAACAGGTTAGAGGACGTGATGACGCTACGAGTTCGCTCTTAGCCATCCGCAAGGACATCGCAGATTACAAAGCGTCCGGTGGGAACATGAACATCTTCGAGGGAGCGCAAGAGAAGATACTCGGCAGAGCCGGTACAGTGAAAAAACCCGAACAGCGGAAACTCGCCACCAAGATTGCCGGGACGCTCGCCAATTATCGCCGTTCGATTTCTGGTGCCGCGTTCACTGAATCTGAAGGGAAGGTCTATGAGAGTATGTTCCCGTCCATCATGGCGGGGGAGAAGATGAACGAGGCGAACATCCAGGGTCTTCTGGAGATGTTGCAGAACTCGAACGAGATGTTCTACAGACAACAGCTCGGTAACGAGAATTACGAATCGATATTCGGAGATTGATATGGACTACGCAAAACTCCGTGCGCAGCACGACAAGATGCAGGAACGGAAGACGGCGACAAAACCAGCCGCTCCCGTAACTCCCACCGAACCAGAGAAGCAGCCCTCTGGTACGATGGCGTTCCTCAGGCGTTCAGCCATGGCCGCCGCTACCATGGGGGGGTCTGAGGCATGGAGGTCGATGCCGAAGGGCGTGCAGGATGTCGTCAGGGGCATCGGTCAGAGCATGGCCCGTCCAGCCACGGCTTCTGTAGCTGGCGTCGTAGCTGGCGTCACAGGTAAAGACGTCGATTGGAATGGGTGGGGGAGTGCGAGCAACGACCCGGAGAAGCAGGCCCGCATCGCTGGTGGTGCCGCACTCGAAGCGGCGGCATTCCTGCCTGCCGGTAGGGGATTGCAGGCATTGCGTGGCCTCGGTAAGGGAGCGAAACTCGGCAAGTTGGCCCTCGCTGAATCCGCGTACGGCGCGGTGACCGGTGCCGCAGGTTCCGCAGGTTCCACGCTCTCGACCGAAGAGGACGCCACCGCAGGAGACATGATAAAATCAGGGCTGACAGGTGCGGCCATCGGCGGGGTACTCGGCGCGGCGTTACCATTAGCTGGTTCTGCCATCAGCCGCCTGAAGAGCAAGTCTCCTTACGTGAGAGAGATGGGTGAACAGCTCGATGCGCACGTGGCTGCTGGCAAGGGTCCAGACGGAGGCGGAGGCGTGGGAGAGATTATCCCGCCGAGTCCGACCGTAGTCCCGTTCAACGATAAGGCCAAGGCGAAACTCAAGGATTCTGCCGGGTTCGAGGATTGGCAGGTCAAGCTCATAGACGACGCGAACAACGAAGAGCGCAAGGCGCTACTCAACATGATGGATTCGTCTGATGTCGTCTCGAAAGACAGGATGTCCAAGTCGCATCCGACGCAGGCCATGGGTGGTGCACTCGTGGAGCGGCTCGGCACTGTCAAGGCGACGCTCAAGAAATCTACGGCAGAGATTGACGACGAAATAGCGAAGATGCCGAAGTCGCCTGTCTCCGTCCAATCGGCCGTGGACGATTTTACTGACACTCTAGACGGCCTCGGCGTCCGTATCTCGCAAGGCGGCACGTTGTCGTTCTCCAAATCGGCACTGTCAGGACCAGCGAACGCGAACACTCGCAAGCTCCTACAGTTCGCATATGGCCAAGTCAGACCAAATCTAAGAGGGCAGGCCTTGCGGACGCCAGAACGTATCAGGCAGATTCGTAAGGCGTTGCGTCTTGAAACGTTGGCAGAGACGAAACAAGCCATCCCGGGTCCGATGACCGCGATAGTCAACACGTTGCGGGACGGTCTAGACCAGCCACTACGGGAAATGAGCGAGAGATACAGAATCGCGGCACGCACGACGGCCATGTCGCTCGACGCAGTGAAGGAGTTCTACAGCAAGATAGGGTTGAAATACAAGTTCACTGAGGACGAGATACTCAATATGCGCACCGGAGAAGTCGCCAACAGGCTCCTCGGGAACGCCTCTGCAGACGTAGAACGCGTGATTGGTCTCATGGACGACGTGCTGGAGATGACTGGGCAGGTACCCAAAACTGATATCAGACGTCTTGCCTTCTTCAACAAGATGGTGGAAGACCTCTACGGCATCACGCAACCACGGAGTCTTGAAGGGGCGATTCAGAGCGGTACGGGTAAAGCAATCAGCGCGGCTGGAGACGTCGCAGAGGCAATCGCCTCACCGAAAGGCGCGGTGCTGAAATATGTCAGCGGTTTGGGTAAAATCTCGCCAGAGAAGCGTCGGCGCGTCCTAAGAGAGGTACTCGAAGGGAGTACGTTCGGACAGGTGATGGAGAAGGAAACGGCACAAGCGGCGGCAGGGGCAATCCCGAAGGTCGCCGACGACATCGCCGAGGCCGTCCCAAAAGCGAGTGAGGTCGCGGCCCCGATGACGACCGTTGACAACGTATTTACAGCGGCAAGCGGGAGTGATACAATCGCAGATGAGGCCTACCGAGCAATACGTAAGGACGGTGGAGTGACAATCAGCCTAAAAGGTGATAGGCCGACCGAAGGATTCGCATTCGCTCCTTACAAAGGGACAGAAACTGTTGTCCCATCGACAGATTTCAATGCGAACAACGTTGATGAGTTCAAAAAGAAATACCACAATGAACTCATGCAAGAAGGGAATCACGTCGGCATATGGGAAGACGGGGGGAATGTCTACATGGACGTTTCTCGTGTCGGCCCCCCAACGCCCGAAACGTTCCAAGTTGCACATGACGCGGACCAACTAGCCGTTTTTGACTTGAAGAATCAAAAGACCTTATATACTAAACATTCACCGCAATATGAAGAAGCTAGTGTGTCTCATCTCTACGCAGGGAAAGACGGAGGAACAATCGACCAAGGAGGTATGGGGGGCGTATCAAAAGTACCGGAGGGTAGAGAAGGAAGTGTCGGAAAAAATGGCAAAGGAGAAAGCACTCCAGAAGGAAGTATAATCGTCCCGAAGGAGATCAAAGCCTTGAAGTCGTTCGGGGATGGCAAGCCGACTCCAGAGGTAGCGAAGGCCGTGTCAGATTTCGCCAAGAAGCACTTGACTGAGAACATCGACGAGATAACGACAGACCTCTTGGCTAAACCGGGGCTGAAGGTCATAGATTCGGATGTCATCAAGAGGTTGATACCCGGCGTGGACGACGACCTCATGAAGAACCCGGAGCTCAACCGCGTGTTACAGGACGCGGCGGGTGAGGCCGCAGACATGGTTTACGAGAAGGCATTGAAGGAAGCGACGACGCCGTACGTCACGTTCACTGCGGGGGGTTCAGGGAGCGGGAAGAGCGAAATCATCACGAACGCACTCAGGGGCCTCGGGTATGATGACGTCGTGGTCGATGGGACTCTGAAGACGTGGGCGAACGCGGAGAAGAAGATAGATGCGGCGTTCGCTGCCGGCAAGAAGGTGACCATAGAATACCCGCTAGTCGATGAAGACGTGTCTTGGAATTTCGTACAGAAACGGGCTGCCAAGGGTGGCCACGCGGTACCGGAAGAGGTGTTTAGGGCGGCGCACAAGGGGGCGAAGGATTCGATACTCAAGGCCATCGAGAAGTACGGCGACAAGATAAAGATACGAGTCACGGACGTCCGTGGTCTAAGTCTAGACGCCGCGAAGGCTAAGAGGACCGCGGGGGGATACATCAAGGACGCAATCGAAATAAAGAAGGCCTTAGCGGGGGATGGGGGGACATCCACCCTAAAACGCGAAGGGATGGGGGTGATGGCTGGCGGGATGAAAATCATGAAAAACAAGACTACCAAGGGGGCACTGGATGAGGTCTTTGAAGGATTGCAAGACCTCACCACCAAGACCCTAGAGAGGCTCAAGGGACGCTCCACCGTCTCCAAGCAGTTCATCTCCGACCTTACGAACACACCTGACCTGAGACAGACGGAGCGCGATCTGCTACGTAATATCCTTGAGACAGAGAAGGATGTCATTGACGTTCCGGCATTTGCAAAGAAGGTAGAGGCGGAGCTTTTGCCGTTAGAGCGCAATATGCTCGATACTCCATATGGAGAAAGCGCTAAACCTCGGCATGAATCATCTTCCCTCCCGCCTGAATCCCGTGGAGAAGTAAGAGATTACACGGAATATATATACAAATCTCCGATACAGACCAGTGCTGGAAACGTCCATTTCGGACATAGCAAGAGCGCAAAAAACTACTTCGGCCACACCCGCGTCGAGGACATGGCTGACGGGAAGACCCGGCGGGTCATCGAGGTGCAGAGCGACCTGTATCAGAAAGGCGGGCTTGAGAAGCATGCAGAGTTCTTCGATGACCCGATGAAAAAGAAGCAACAAGTTGAATCTGAATATGGTGAACACCAGAAGGAATTGCAGAAACTCCAGCGATACAACGACCCCACCGCCCACTTCCGCATGATACGCGAGGAAGTGAAGAAAGCGGCAGACGACGACATGACCACGCTCCAGTTCCCGACAGGAGAGACGGCGATGAGGGTACAGAGGTTGGATAATGATAACCTATGGACAATCGTAACGGACGAGAGTGATTTTGCGCCGATAATGGAAAGGAAAGAGCTGAAGCCCGGCACGCGTATGAATAAGTTCTTAGGGTACGATGAACCTGGAGAAACGGACATGATAATAACAGAAGTCCTTGAAGATGGAAAAGTCAAGCTCGTCCCTGAAGACAAATATGCACCAGGCTCCGACATGAGCCGATTTGAAGAAACGGAAGATTTATTTCTAGGTGGAATAGACACCTCGAACCCCATCTACAGGTTCTACGACAAGGAGGTCGGGAAGTACCTCCGCTCGAAGTACGGGGCCACGCAGGTCACGGACAAACAAGGCGTCTCATGGTGGCAGGTAGACGTGAAGCCTGAACACAAAGGTCCGGTCGAGGCGTTCGGGCTTATACCTGCTGGTGCCGTCGGTTTGGCCGCCTCAGAGAAGAGAGATGAATAAAACGTCTCTTATCTGGCGACATGGCCAGTAGTGCCGTCGCCATTCGCGGGGACATACCAAAGCCGTACATCAAATCTTGACAAACGTTTGACAACGTGGTATAATGAGGATATGGAAAACAACGAATCACAACTCGAAAACCGTGAACAAGAACGGCGAGAATACATGCAGGGACCTGAAGGCCGAAAACTGGTCTCGGATTACTTTCGAGACGCTGGCGACGAAACATCGGCAGAACATGCCATGAAGACACCTGTGAACGTCATCACGGACCAAGAGGAGATCAAAAAGTTGCTCGCCGGATAAAATCACGCCGATACGACCGACGAAGAAAACCCCCACCAGAGATGGCGGGGGTTCCTGTAAATGCGTCAGTTGACGCTATTGGAATGTGCGCTTAGATGGACCTCGATGGTGGTGCAGTCCACCTGTTCGTCGGCCACTTCTATTTCCTCACCCTCATCGGTGACGAGGGTGATCTCTAACTCGTAGACCTTCATGGCGACCTCCTATGGGTTCAGTGTCTTCACTTCGTTCCAGTCCAAGTCAAGCTCCTGTAGCGCGACCCGGACCTTCTTCTTGCTCCGCACGTCCACCGCCTCAAGCCGAAGCGAGGGGTAGTGGTACCTGAGCTTCAAGAGCGTGCAATACAGCCACGAATCGAAAGGCAGATTGTCCAGCTCGATGATGTTACCCCACGTCGTCAAGACCTTCATCGTCTCCTCCATTTTCGGTCAGTGCCTTGGTGTGCGCCTCCTTCAGCGTCAGCGTCGTATCACCCTTGTCGTCCCACATGTCGTAGACGACGCTACAGAGGTCGGAGCAGACGACGTACGAGATGCGGTCCGCCTCGCCACGTATTTCCTCCGATTGGCACACGAAGCATTTGCGTATCATCGTATCCCCTCCTTCTCTCAGTTGTCGAGGCACGTCTGTATTGTACCACGTGCGTATTCTCTTGCGTATCTGTGGATAACATGGTAAAGTACAGGCACGGTACCCCGAATATCGGGTTCGCGTGACTGAGAAAGTCGTATGCGACGGAAAAGGGGGACAAGAAAAAAGCCACTCATCGCAATGAGTGGCTTTCGCGCTTCCTACAGATAACTCAACAGGACGATGGTGAACAGGATGGCGCAGATGGCCACGAACGCGATGAAGGCGAACATGAGGATGGAAATGACAGCGGACCAAACGATGGTCCACATGATGAGCTTGATCCGCGCAAGGGTCTCAAGTCTCATCTCTTCTTCTCAAGTTCCGTCCCCAGCCACTACATGAACGCACCAGCCCCATACCCCGCAAGGATGAGGAAGGGGTGCCAGATGTTGTCCCAAGGGATGGTCATACCTTCTTCTTGCTTAGTCCTAATACGATATTGCAGATAAGGTCGGTAAGCCGTTCGCGCTCGTCCCTTATTTCGTTCTTCGAGGAATATCGGTCTGTCGCCTTCGCATAGAACGGGTCCGTGATATAGAACGGGTCCGTGATGGCGTGGCACATCTCATGGAGGACGTATGGCGTAACATCCTTCCCGCCGCACCAATCCTTGAACGCTCTTTCCGAGTAATGGATATCGACGTTCAGGTACGGATAGTTGAAGACGCACTCCCAGAACTCCGCCTCCTTCCCGAACGAGACGCTGTAGACGTATTGTTGGGCGAGGAGCTTCGGCTGGAATCGTTTGATGATCCCGAGGGCGTGCTTTTCTAGGTCTTTGTGTGACTTCATGGTTTTGCGATTTCGTCCTTGCACTTCTCGCAGAAGGCATACCCGGGGATGTTCCCTTCTTTGGCCCTTTTTCCGTGAGGGCAAGGGTCTGATTCGTTTCCGAAGCGTCGGTCCCATTCAGCGAGGGCGCGGTCGGCTATTTGCGCTCCGACACCAATAGGCCCTTCTAATCCTTCACCCACTTTCCGTTTTGCGTTTCTCTGTGTCTCTAACCCGAATAGCAAGAATCTTGTCCACGCCTCCCTACGTTCTTGTTGTGAGGGCATATCAATCATTTCTTCATTCCTTCGAGAGGCACGCTTGGTCAGTACCGTCAGCCTCCGGGCAACGCTCACGAATCATCTTATCTACCTCCTCCAGCGTCCGCTTCCTCTGTTCGGCGAGGACTTCGGATTGTTTTTTGATGATATCCAATAGGGGTTTTACATCACGATTATATTCTTCGTCGGTCATATCAGTCTTTCATTGAATCAATCCGGCTTTCGACTTCGCTGGCGAACGATTCCATCGTCTCAACGTACGGGTCAGGCAAGCCCTCATCCCACGCCTCCTGTACCGCCGTCCTAGCGCACGAAGCGATGATGGCAAGGATTTCTTTTTTGTCTTCTGGTGTCATATCAGTCCATCTCAAAGGTGTCATCCATCGGGAAGTGGCCGACCTTGAAACCTTCGCCTTCCGTCAGGTTAGCCCGGAGGATATGCGAGCGTTTTTTCTTCGGGTAATGCTCATTCGCCCAGTTCCTCAACGCTTGCCAGAACCTCTGTTCGGGATGCGCCTCGCAGTAGGAGACGAAGGATGAGAGGGTGGTGGGGGAGGGCATGTTATTTCTTCTTGAAGTATTCGAGCAATTCGTCTATCGAGATTTCTGTCGATTCGATTCCGACGCAGGTGTCATACCATCCGCCTATCTCCAACGAACGTCTCCCCTTGTTGATTCTGATGTCGATGCCGGAATTTCCATCGGAAGAATAAAGAACCGTCTGCCCTCCATGTTTCTGCACGTCCCATGTCATATTCAATCCTTCAGTTTCTCTTCGAGTGAATCAAGCGCACGGTTCCAGCCGATGCCATATCCTTCGGAAAAAAGGTTTCCTTGCAACGGACTTGTCGCCCTATAAATGTCGCAGATGACCTTCCGTATGCGCTCGCGCTCCCGTTCGCGTTCCGACAGTCGTACCGCTCCTTCGAAGGCTGCTCTGCCCATTCGTTTAGGCATATCAGTCGTTCTCGACATCGGTTATCACGGTCTGCAGGGTCGCTCTCACGATGCCGAGGCCGGTCTTTTCCTTTCTCTCGTCCTCCGTAGGCATCTTGGCTCGGATGAGTCCGATGATGCGCTTGCGTTCTTCCTCCAACGTCATCCGGCGTTGTTCTGCGAGAAGACCCGTGACTCGTCCCCTAACATTCCTCTCCGTTGGCTTCGATTTCGCTTTCACGAAGTCATGCACCATTCCGTCAAGAAGCGATTGCCACCAGATGTACGGTTCCTTTCCGGCTATCACACGGTCGATCCGACTCTCCTTCTTCTCGTCAGGGTTTGTCATATTCATTCAAACGTCGCCTTCTCCAATGCATCTGCCGCTTTTCGGAGCCACGCGACCATCGTGGCCTTGTCCTTCGCGCCGTAGCCAGCCTCCGCGACGAAAGAAACGCTACCGCTGGCTGTCACGTCAAGCCGTACAAACTGGTCGCCGTCCCAGCCCTTATCTTCTTCCCACGGCCAGACTTCGATTTCGTATGTCGAGTAGTTGGGCTTCATATCATCGGTTCGTAAGTAGGTCGGGGGAGGTGTGGATGGAGCCGATGACCTTCAATCCGCTCTCTTTCAGGTACAGGGCATGTTGTCCATCCTTGCCGTCGAAGCCGAAGCCGGAACGGAGCCAGACGACCGTGTAGAGTTCCTTCTTGTCCGGGTGATACGGGTTAGGCGTGTATTCCACCACGTCGTTTTCGTAGATGTCTCGATTCTCTCCGTCTTTCAACCCCGTCCACTGCATCAAGTGGTGGTCCAGCGTTTCGATACGTCTGTCGGGTGCTTCGGGACCATCCGAGACGTAGACGGAACCTCCGACGTTCCATTGGACGACGGGGAGCATCTTCCTGTTCTCGATATCCCATATCCGGAGTTTGAGTTGGCACATATGTTCTTGTGGGGGAGTTAGATTTCAAGGACGGGTCTTGCGACCACCCGCCGACTGGATAGAAAGCCGAAGGTCTTACGACACTTCCCGCCCAGATGCACCGGGGCTTACTTTGCCTTCTACCCATGCGGCGAGGGCGATGCGGCTGGGTTTGACCAGCAGTCTTGAGCCCAACAGGATTCTTGCGCTTCAAGCACTTGGTACCTGCTCGGGCATGTGGCTCACTGTCCACCACACATCGTCTCGCCTGACCTATCTGGTTGCGGGTCGGTCATTCCCGCGATGGATGGATGATGGTGCGTCTCGTAGCTAAGCCCAACTCCCTGACGCACGAGTAAGGAAAGGGACTTCTCATCACCCACCCGTCGCGGGACCGAGACGTTCTCGGCCACCGCTTCGTTTCTGATACACACCCTTTCGGCTGGCATCAGGGACTAGTGCGGGTTCCCGCTCCATCGCCTCCATAATTCGTGCATGAAGAAGGTGGAGCGGGAAATATCAACCTTTTCTTCGTCTGATACCATCGCACGCCCTACAAACAAATTGCACTTTTAACCAATTCTTTCTTTCATATCCCAGAAAATGGTCGGCGATAAGTTCTTTTTTATTTTGGCAATCGAAGCATTTTTCTGGTTTTTTTATCACACCCTTCGCGAGTGCTCCACGAACTGCAGCTCTTGCCCGTTGCTGTTCAGGATGACGGAGTTTGTCTAAACGATGATGTGACCTCCGTCGTTCTGGATTCAATTCATTCCATTTTTTTCTCCATGCAGGAACAAAAGAATATCGTCTACACGTTTTACAGATTACGTCGAGACCATCCTTCCTCGACCTGTCTTTTGAGAAACCGTCTTCTTTTTTAGAAGTTGCACATTTAGGGCATCTTTTCATAATTCAATTCATCATTTGTTCCCGCCGACCGGTCACGAAGCGTAGGCTGGCCTAGAGATGGTTGGAGCATCTCGTATTCCAACATGGGCTTACTATCCTGCGACTCACATCGTGACCATGCGGCGAGAGGGGAGACTATCTCCCCATCGCTTCTTACTCCGGCATCCGCACGTCCTCACCTATCCGATACACGCATTCCTGCCGTTGTACCTTGATGCAAGGAATCTTGCCCGCCTTGATGAGACGGTAGACCGTGCGCCAATGCACTTTGTTCTTCTTACCCCATTCAGCTGGGGTGAGTAGTTTCTTTTTCTTCATCATGTGTTGTAATTTTATCATCCGCGCGTGCGTCTGTCAACGTGTTGTCACGTGTTCCCCCGCCCATACCTAGCCGCGATGTCGGCGTGCGCTCGTGTGGTCTTCCCGTCGAGGACGTCGCGCATTATCGCGAGTTCCGCGTTCTCGAATTCGGTATCCACGAACTCCCACTGCCCCTCGCTCGACAGTTCGTCCTTCAAGATGAGACACGACGAGTGCAGATATCCGTAGCACCTCACTAAGGTCTCGCGCCACACGGCAGAATCGTCGAGCGTCCTTTGAAGCATCTGCGTCAATAGGGTATTGTGCATCACTCCGGCGTCGCCGATTACGAGCCGCATTAGAGCGATGACCCTCTCGAACTTGAACGGGTTCGCGTTCTTATGTACGAGCGTGGACGAGGCCGTGGCATCCTTCGTGCGTCGTCTCATGCTTCCGAAGGCCACGAAACACCGACAATCCTGTGCGACTTTGTTCAGGGATATCGCTTTCCGTGCAATGTCTTCTATCACGGAGCACGCGCTCATGTGAGACCAGTTCTGTTGTAGGACGTTCGTCTCGAATTCCGCCTGCCAGTTCGTAGCTAAGGCCGCCGTCGCCGTCCCCAGTCTGCCACTCATCGAGCCCACCTCCGGATGGTAATCTCCGACCGAACCTCTGAACCCCCGGAGCTGGAACGACATTCTGGCGAGTGTGGCATCTTCTAAGTACGTCTTCCACGTCTCCCAGACCAGGCGCGACATCACACGCTTGGCAGGGAGTAGGTGAGTCCTAGCTAGGACGTGCTCGCTTCCCCAGTCGTTGCGCCAGCTAATGGCACGCGCGAGCGAGAACATCTCCGTACCGATGAGCCGCGTGCTCTCGATACAAGCCATCATCCGGGCGTTGTCCGTGATGTCGGACGACGTGAGCCCGAGGTGCGCATTCGCGTCTCCGCCGTCGAGGATGCGCTTGTAAATCTCTCGCACGACCTCGTGCTTCGACCCGGCGAGCTTCTTCGCGGCCTCGATGTCGATGGGGTCCGTGAGCGGCCCGGCCTTCGGCACGTGTTCGAGATGGAGGCCCCACAACTCGCCCCACCGCTCCTTCATCCTGTCCTCGCTCCAGATGGCCTTCACTTCAGACGTTGTGTAATCTCCACTCGGCATAACTTCTCTGGTTCTTATGGAACTTAGACCGGTGTTCCAGCACCTTCTGGTCCGTCGGCAGGTACATCTTGTCGTCGTTCTGTATCTTGGCGCGTATCCTTTTCATCTTGTCTACGTTCGGCAACTTCACGAATTCATCAAGCGTGCAGTCTATGCGCCATTCACCGCCCTCTGTGGGCTTCACCACCACTCCGGGGTGATGCTTCCACCAATAGAGGATGGCGAGTTGGACGTCGTTGTTCCTCGCCGCCTCGTGGTGTCGCAGGATGTCGCGTATTTCATCTTCCATGGCCATATGATTATTTTTTATGGGGGCAAACCCCGTTATTTCTTGGAATCCACCTCGCGAAGTTACAATTCTGACAGAGCACTTGGAACATCGCGGGGTAGCCATTCCTTCTTGCCCATAAGTACATTTTTTTCCTGCCGTTTTTCTATGCGCGTTGCCGTCGTCGTTCTTGTGGTCCAAAACTAGGAAATCGACACAATTCTCACCACAACACGCACACTTACCCCCATAGTGCCCGATTACCTCTCGCTTTATTCTCAATCCGTAATCGACGCTCTTGACGTGTATTTGGTCACGATGCTTGATCCTGTACGCCTTCTCGTGTTGTTTCCGCCTTTCTGGATTCTCCTTCACCCATCTATTCATGCGTACGACAGAAGCCTTGATTTTCTCTTCACGGTGTAATAGGTAATATTTCCTATTGTAGGGCTTCTCCCTCTCCAAATCACGGCAACATTTCTTCCGACATCTCTTGTGAGAGGCCGCTTGAGCCGAATCCTTGTTCTCCTCGTTGTGTCTTTGGGAGTTCATCCACGACCGATATATCACATGGATTGAGACGATGTAAGATACACTGAGCGATGCGTGTACCTTTTTTTATGGACATAGGATTTTCTCCTAGCGAATTAGCCACTACAAACCAAGGCCCCACGTAAAGATTGTCCATCACGCTCTGATGCACGAATATGCCCATCTTGGTCGCGGTTGAACTACGCGGGCGTATTTCTGCCCAACACCCATCTGGTAATTTCATCGCGAATCCGAGAGGTATGTTGGTCGTCCCCTTCCCGAACGGGACGATAGTCGTGTCTTCTGAACAGACCAAATCCATCCCCGCATCGCCCTCGTACTTCGGTGGTGTTATACCTCCGCCCTCTTGCAGAGTTTTGATTAGGATTTTATCTTTGTGTTCCACGGCCGTCGGCGTCGCGCCGTCCGACCACTCATTGCGGAGGTAGAGGTATGCGATGAGTGCGTACCCCATGAGGTCAATGGCTGTGTCCTGTAACGGTTCGTCCCCCATCGCCTTGACGTTCTTCTCCACCAAGGTCTCCATCCTGCATTTCTTATCGATGATTCGCGAGATGATTCCCTGCATCCCATATTCTTCCACGTCCTTCGTACCGTACGCTTCGAGCTTCGTAAGGAACTTCTTACGCATCGCCGCGATTCCGGCGTCTATCTGGTAGAGTGTCGGCATATCCTTTTTCGTGTTTAGTCGTGATGATAAGTGACCGTGACTTCGCGCGAGAGCCCTAGGTGCGAGACCGGGACGCCAGTCATGGATTCGATGTCCGAGACGTAATCGCTGATTCCGCTCCATCGGCTGAGCCTTTGTACGTCTTCGAGGGTCTTGCAGTTCGACACCTCCGGATAGACGTAATTCAGGAAGTTGAGGACGATGTAATCTGGCCGGTTGAGTTTGACCATCCGCTTCATGTACACGGGGTCCATCTTAGCGATTCGGCGTAGTTTCTTCGTCACTGTCGTAATCTCGAAGAACCGTTTGAGCGACTTCATCTTGTCGTCCCCGAGGATTTCGAACGTGCGCTTGTGGACGTCAGACAGGGCTTGTGCGTGCTTCAGACGGTCCTCCCCGACGATGAGATGCGGGCGCACCGGCAGGTCGAGCTCGGTCATCGCCATCACTTCAGCGTTCTCGAACTCCTCGATTTCGACCTCGGACGGCAACCACTCCGGTCCTTCATATGCGATGTCCTTCAGTCTGGCGCGCACCCGGCGCACGAGGTCGGGCCACGACAGCTCCTGACCCATCGGCCCGGAATTCCCGGCGACGCGGATGGGGTATGTACGGCAGACCGAGTAGATTGTCGTGTCCAAGTTGGGGGATAGGCCCGCTTCCGTCATCCAGTGCGCGGCGCACGTCGGGCGGGTAGTCACGAACGGGTGGTCTCCATGTAGGAAATCAAGATGCGTCCCCTGCGTCCCTTCGAGCAGGATGGTCTGCCCAAGGTCATAGGCGTCGTTGAGCATCTCGTCGGTCTTGCCCCACGTCAGCCTGTCCTCTATGTGCGGTTCGACCTCTTTGGCGTAGCGACCGATGGTCATGTAATCCTCTTTACGACGCATCCGGTCAATCTGCGATTCCATGCACCCGTGACCTGTAGAACCCATCCGTCCGTGCAGTCCTGCTTCCTGTTCCAAGTGTTCGTGTTTCGGGAGTTGCGTCCCGGCATCCGGGTCCACGATGAGCCGTTGCTTGGTGCCGATCTTCGGTTGTTCCGCGTCGATGAGCGCGATTTCCTTCTTCAGGAGCTCGGGGTCCACGTACGCGCCCCGTCCGATGACGAGCCGGGTGCTCGGGTCAATCCACGAGACCGGTATCTGTTGCATCGCATGAAACGAACCATTGTAAAAACACGTATGCCCAGCATTGATACTACCAGTCCGAACCGCGTAATCAACTTGGAGTTCTTTGGTCAGTTGTACTACTGCGTTTCCTTTCGATTCTGACCCGAGTTGGCCTCCGACTACTATTACTACGACGCCTCCCTTTCTGTCTTTCCACTTCATATGTGTTGACGACTAAGGATTTAGATTTTTAGTGAATCCACGAAGATGTCTACCGGCATTCTATGCGGGCAGACGCCATAGATACCCTTACCAGAGTTGCAATTCCAACACAGGATTTGGAACCCCGCTGGCCAACCGTTACGCCGCAACCACCGGTAGAGCTTGTTGGAATGTCCGACCTCCTCCCTGTGCTCCTTCCCGCCTCCATCGATGTGGTCCAAAGTGAGAAATCTCGGGTCGGACTCGCCACAGCAGACACAGCGGCCATCCTTCGAGTACGCGCCAATGACTTCCATCTTCAACGACCACCTGACCCTCTTGTCCGAATTCCTGGCACTTTCGTTCTTCCTCTCTCGATGTTCATTCTGCCATGCCCGGCGCAAGTCGTTGACGTGCTCCCTGTTCTTTAGGTATCGCTCATGCGCTTTTACCTTGATGACGGGGTGATTCCGGACGCGGTACTGCGTCAGGTATTCTTTTCGTTTTTGTAAGTCTTTATGCGGCATACGTTATGGACACAGTATATACCCTTGTCAGGTGCTTGTCAAGTGGGGATTGCGGATGACAAGGTATTGACAACCCTTCCCATACGTGGTATAATGGATTTAGGAGAGAGGGAGGCAGGAAGGGACGGCCGGTCAAGACTGGCCCACCCCGGAGGGAGCCCCACCAACCGCACATTGACAACACGACAGCTCATTCACCACTCATTCACCTAAGACACCAAACACTGCGAAAAATGCGGCATCGGCCTCGGAAAGCCTTACCCGCACATCCCGACAGACACCATGCCAAGAATAATCACCTAAACACCACCAATATGACGAACACCGCACTCACCAAAGAACAGCAGGAAGAGCTCGACGAGCTCATCAAAAAGACGGCAGAAGACCTCGGAATCCCGGAATCGGTAGTCACGGACTACATCGATGAGACCGGAGATGACGACCTCGACGACATCGAGGAAGCTTACAGCGGGGAATTCAGCGACGAAGAGGAATTCGCCCGAGGTATGGCGTCCAACCTCGGATTCGACGACAGCGGTTGGCCGGGCAATTGCATCGACTGGTCACAAGCCGCAAGCGAGCTGATGTACGACTGCTTCGAAATCGACGGCCACTTCTTCCGGAATCTCTAAGCCGGAGGTCCAACTAATCCGCTAACCACCAAACATATGAAAAAAATCACGAAAATCAAACTCAAAATCGAATCGGACTACGACGCCGACCTCGACCACATCGGGACGTGGAGTGACGAATGTGGCAAATACGGACTCCTCCACAACAAGGACAGATATATGAACGAGATGGCCTACTTCAACTCCACCAATGCGGAGAGCATCGAAGAGGCACGCCGCGACTACAAACGGATGAAGCAGTTCCTGTCGAGGGATGTCGAAATGCTCGGGTTCTATGCCGAGGCGACCATCGAGACGTGGCAGGATTCCACGGGAGCCGGAGCGGGTCGCATCAGGAACGTCATCAGGACGCCCGGCCTCTGGGGAGTAGATTCCGATGCTTCATCGTCGGACTACGCGGAAATTGAGGGGCAACAGCTCGAAGACCTCAAGGACGTCCTCATGGAATTGGGCTTCGTTGAGGAGGAAATAGAAGCCTTCACCCCCGAATATGTCGAGACACCTCTTCACCTGTAAGCACTGCAGCCGCAGGTTCCTGGCCAAGCCATGGGAGCAGGGAGGGATGACGATGACCTGCCGCCGCGTCAAGTGTAAGAAACTAAACCAAGAACCAAAGAAGATATGACCAAGAAGAACGAATTGGCAGTGCGGAACCTGGACGACGAACAGGTCGCACTCATCAAGAACACGGTCGCCAAGGGAGCGACCGACGACGAGCTCAAACTGTTCATCGCCGTGGCGAACAGGTGCGGACTGGACCCCTTCACGAGGCAGATTCACTTCGTGAAGCGGAACGTCTGGAACAACGTGAAGAGGACGTACGAGGAGGTCGGGACCATCCAGACCGGAATCGACGGGTACCGCGCGGCGGCGGCTCGGACTGGGGAGCATGCGGGGACGGACGACGCGGTGATTGAGGAAATGGCCGGATTACCGGTCAAGGCACAAGTCACGGTGTATCGGATGATTCAGGGGACGCGCGCCCCGTTCGCGGCGACTGCCCGGTTCTCGGAGTATGCACAATCCATGAAGGACGGAAAGCTCATCAGGCAGTGGGAGAAGATGCCGTTCCTCATGCTCTCCAAATGCGCAGAGGCACTCGCGCTCCGCAAGGCGTTCCCGGCCGACCTCTCGGGCGTCTACGTCGAGGAGGAGGTTCAGGTCATGGAGGACGGGAAGCCCACGAAGTCGAAGACTAAGCCAGTCGAGGCCGCGGTGGTCGAGGCGGACCCGGACAAGGAAGTGAAGAACCGGATAGGAGCTCT
>Ga0180009_10003751_pt1 | contig 17095 bp, 11 predicted proteins | sample OS_PC_MetaG_FD_123537 | JGI IMG/M metagenome (GOLD analysis project Ga0180009, IMG submission 123537) | Groundwater microbial communities from the Aspo Hard Rock Laboratory (HRL) deep subsurface site, Sweden - OS_PC_MetaG | ecosystem: Environmental > Aquatic > Deep subsurface > Groundwater... | reverse complement strand
GAACAAATTTTAAAAACATATCCTACGAGATTTTTATTTTTATCCGTTCTGGTAATAAAAACAGCTTCATAATCCTTTAGTAGAAATAAAGACAGATGTTCGAAGATAGAACCCGATTTGACAAACTCTTTTAAAGAGGAAATCAGAGAATCTGAGTAGCGTAAAAGGTCACGCAGCCTTAAATCATATGTTTTTCTCAAAGAGATGTCTTGAAACCACACTAGAACCTTTTGAGTTTTTTCTCCGTAGCTCATACCTGCAGTTTTTGCTTTGATTTCATACCATTTTTGTGAAATATTCGAATAGGTTTCCACAGAAGGAATAGAAGGACTTAGTGTATCTCTGAATACCATTTCAATAATCGCATCAAGTGCTTTTCGGTCAATAAAACCACTTATATTATTTATTGAGTGTTTTTTAAAGAGGTCCCGTGTTTTACCTGTAGAAAGAAGTATATTCCCTTGTATATCCATTATGAAAACCGGATCTTCCGTTTGAGCAGGCAATTCCACTAAAGCACTGATATGTCTTTGTCGGTACTTGACATTTGATCTGGCTATTATTTGAACAAAAAGGGGGACAACAAACGGAACAATAGAGTAATTACCCGTAAAAAAACATATAATGAAACCGATTATTGCGGCATTGACATAGATCGTAAAATTGCCCACCTCTTTGGCGGCATATTCCATGTAAGTCTTGAAGTTTAGATTAATTTTTAAATTCAACATATATAGGCTCAATTACCGAAAGTATGGTGGAAAATAAATCGATTTTAATATTTTATCACAAACAGCAGCATTTTGAAATCATTCTAATTTTATTAATTTCAGGTCATCAGAAAAAAAGCCTTATGCCTATCCTTATTGCAGAAAAAAGTTGCTACTCTTATATTTTTTTGATAGCCGTCAAGTGTTATTGAATAAGTTATTCTTGCATGTTACTCAGAAAAAAATTGGGGAACCCCTTGGCCGAAACAAAATTGAGTATACAGATCATGACAAAAACACACCGGAAAATAACGACAACAATTCCTACAAACTTGATTGCACCATGTGGAATGAATTGCCGCCTCTGTTGGGGATACATTCGAGAAAAGAATAAATGTCCAGGTTGCCTTAGGATCGATAGCCAGAAAAGTCAAAAATCAAAATGCCGTACTACATGTAAAATCAGAAACTGCGAACAAACCTCCAAAGGTAAAACTAAGTATTGTTCCAATCGTTGTGATAGTTTTCCTTGCACCAGGTTGAAACAATTAGATAAACGATACAGAACCAAATATGGAATGAGCATGATCGACAATCTCAAAATGATAAATGAGTTTGGGATCAGACATTTCATTCGGAATGAAAAAGAGAAATGGATTTGTCCCGAATGTGGTGAAATGATTTGTGTTCATAAACCAACATGCCTTTCTTGTGGGTATCAATGGCATTAAGAAACAGTCCAATAATTTCTGAAAGTCATTCCCCGATTTTCAATTATTTCGTGACCGGTTATGCCATCTATAGCCGCGAGTAAATTGAAGCTGTGAAAAATGAAAGAAAATCGTTATATGGATTTATAAAGAGGAGCTATCGCATTTAAGGTAAGCAATAATCATTTTGACCACTTCATCCACAAATATAGTCCGCGGGATGAACTGATCATCGGGATGGGCTGCGTACCGGTGGGTTAAACTCTCAACTGTCTGGACGATGACAAAACAGGTATGATCGAGGCAGTTTGATCGAACTTCAGGATATAAACGGATAAGACCGGCTACAGTTTTGGCAGCATGTTGTTCGGCCTCAAGTAATGCCTGGTGAACTCGCTCGGGCAGTGGCGTCTCCTCAAGCAGAATATGTTGCAATCGTGGTTGCCTGGCGTGCATCTCCATCATTCCGGCGACATAATCGTGCAGAGCTTCGCACAAACTATGCTGCTCTACCTCCAGGTGTCCCACCCACTCGTGCTGTCATAACCAATATCCAAAATGCGAGTTGACATAAAATGAGTATTTGCTCATAATTATAATTAGCTGTCAATATGATTTTAGAAAAGATTTTATCATTTAGCTTGGGAAGCGTTCTTCCGGCAGAATTGACCACAAAACGATTTAACAGATTATATGCTATAAAAATGATAAAAAAAGAATACAGATTGGAAGACTATATCATCGCTGAATATGATCGGTTTATGTATACGTGGGAAATGAATATGGCTCTTGGTGAACATCGTGTTGGAAATAGCTTTATTATTAGCAATATATTAATAATGGAGCCATGAAAAAGAGGGTTGTTTGAAACTGGAGTATCATGAACGACTAAGAAAATTGCCGATCTGGAACAAGAGTCAATATTATTGTTTTAGCCCCAGTCTGCTGGATGTCAGCACAGGACAATCCCTCTCCAATTATTTCAATCAGCAGCACGTCAATATAGACAATGTAACTATAGGGCCCGGCAAAATAATTGAACCCGGCATTTTCCGTTTGGGGAGATATAAAATCATTGTCGAGGATAATGGTATTATTTCATGGCAGATTTATGATGGAGGAAACTAAAATGGATCACAAGACAATGCTTTTAATAATTTGTCTGGTTTTCAGTACTCTTTTTTTTATCCCTTCTTTCCTGGCTTATGCCGATGATGATCATAAAGAAAAGAAATGGCGCGCCCTGTTAGCGAATGGTGAGAAAAAAGATGATGATAATGGCAAGCATCAAAAAAGAAAACGGGAGCGTCACCAAAATAGTGATAATCGCCATAACGATATAAAACCGGTAAACAATTCGGTTTACCAGGCCGAGTGCGGGGCCTGTCACTTTGCATATCAGCCGGTTTTCCTGCCGGAATCCTCCTGGATGAGTCTCCTGTCAAGCCTTGATGACCATTTTGGAGAATCGGTTGAACTGGATGCTGATTCTCAAAAAATCGTTACAGATTATCTAAAGTCCAACAGCGCTGACCACAGCACGACAAAACGGGCGGGCAAAATCATTCAGGGAGCTGGGAATCAGGCTCCTTTAAGAATTACCCAAACGCCATATATCATAAAACAACACCATGATATCTCCCCGAATGTATTGAAACGAAAATCCATAGGTTCATTATCAAATTGTATTGCCTGTCACACTACAGCTGAAGACGGGATTTATGATGATGACATAGTAAAAATTCCCCAATAGGATGCGTATATCAGGATTAGGTTTCATTTAAAGGATTAAAAAAATGAGCAGGATATCGTTTGAGAATTTGAAAGGTCTCACCCAGGATGAGGTATTAAAGAGGCAGGAACAAGATGGCTTTAACGAATTGCCGACCCAGGGAAAACGAAAAGGTCTGGATATCCTGATTGGGGTCTTGAGAGAACCCATGTTCCTGTTGTTGATCGCTTGCGGGGCCTTGTATCTGCTGTCTGGTGAATTTCAGGAAGCATTGATGCTGCTTGGCTTTGTTTTTGTTATTATCGGCATCACCTTTTATCAGGAACGAAAAACCGAAAGAGCGCTTGAAGCACTCAAGGATCTGTCCAGCCCTCGTGCATACGTCATCCGTGATGGGGAAAAAATACGCATCCCCGGGCGGGAAGTGGTCGGTGATGATGTTATCCTGCTCTCGGAAGGCGACCGTGTTCCCGCAGACTGTGTTCTGGTTCATGCTGTCAATTTTTCCATTGATGAATCTCTTTTAACCGGTGAATCCGTTCCCGTTAGAAAAGTATCCACCCAAGACGCATCCATTGCGATGGGGAAACCAGGAGGGGATGATCTTCCCTTTGCTTTTTCAGGAACTCTGGTGGTGTCCGGCCAGGCAGCAGGGATTATCAGGGCAACCGGAATCCGAACCGAATTGGGGAAAATCGGCAAAGCCCTTCAATCCCTTGAAGAAGAACGAACCCCGCTTCAGATCCAGACCGGCGAAGTCGTCCGCACCTTTGCACTCGTTGGCGGTATTCTCTGCATACTGGTGGTTGTGGTGTACTGGCTGACCCGCGGCAATCTGCTGGAAGGATTTCTTGCCGGATTATCTCTGGCCATGGCTATCCTTCCCGAGGAGTTCCCGGTTGTTCTCACGGTTTTTCTGGCGCTTGGTGCCTGGCGGATCTCAAAATTCCGGGTGTTGACCCGGCGGGTTCCCGCAGTGGAAACGCTTGGTTCGGCAACCGTGCTCTGTGTTGATAAAACAGGGACACTGACCCTTAATCAAATGACCGTATCCGATATTGTGGCAGGCGACCAGGTGTTTCAGATTGAGAAAACAAATAAAGCAATTCCGGAAGAATTCCACGAAGTGGTCGAGTACAGCATTCTTGCAAGCCCGGTCGACCCCTTTGACCCCATGGAAAAGGCCATGAAAGAACTGGGTGAACGCACCCTTTCACAGACAGAGCATCTTCACTCGTCATGGACGCTCCAGCGTGAATATCCCTTAAGCAAAGAACTGCTTGCCATGTCCCGGGTCTGGACGTCGGCTTCGGGTGAAGATCTTGTCATCGCAGCCAAGGGCGCACCTGAAGCCATTGCGGATCTTTGTCATTTTGATGCATTGAAATTAAAATGGCTTGAAGAAAAAATCGATATGCTCAGTAATCAGGGGAAACGGGTTATCGGAGTGGCGTGTACCCGGCATCGGAAAATGAATCTGCCCGAGCAGCAACATGATTTTCAGTTTAAATTCATCGGATTAATTGGCCTTGAAGACCCTGTCCGCTCCAATGTAAAAGGGGCGATTGAAGAATGTTACACCGCCGGCATCCGTACGATCATGATCACCGGGGACTATCCAGGCACCGCCATGAGCATTGCCCGGCAGATCGGTCTTTTAAATCCAAATCAGCATATTACCGGTACTGAACTGGAAACATTAACCGATGAACAACTGGCAGAGCGCATAAAAGACGTCAACATCTTTGCCCGCATGGTGCCGGAACAGAAGCTGCGCATTGTCCAGGCACTTAAAATAAACAAAGAAATCGTTGCCATGACGGGGGATGGTGTGAATGATGCGCCCGCCCTGAAAGCCGCACATATCGGGGTGGCAATGGGGGGCCGCGGCACGGATGTCGCCCGTGAGGCAGCATCACTGGTGCTTCTTGATGATGATTTTAATTCCATCGTGATTGCCGTGCGTATGGGTCGACGTATTTATGACAATCTTAAAAAGGCGATGATGTTCATCCTTTCGGTTCATATTCCCATTGCAGGACTTTCATTGATACCCGTACTGCTGAAATGGCCCTTGATTTTATTTCCGGTGCATATTGTTTTTCTTGAGCTGATTATTGATCCCGCATGTACACTGATTTTTGAAGCAGACAAAGATGACGGCGGAGTCATGAAACGAAAACCGCGCAGCTTTGATGCCAGGCTCTTCGAAGGGTCAACCCTTCTGAAGTGCTTTTTTCAAGGGGGCTTGACCCTGGTAGTTACCATTGCCATTTATCTTTTCATACGCAATGATCATTCTGCTGAGACGGCTCGGGCACTGGCATTTCTGACGCTTGTGGTCTGTAACCTTGGAATGATTCTATCGAATCGTTCCCTGACAAAATCAAGCATCAGCATGCTGAAAGAAAAGAATGCGGCATTCAAATGGGTCATGACAGGAACAATCACAGTAATGTGCCTTGTGCTTACAATACCCTTTCTCAAAGGCCTGTACCGTTTCGGATCGGTTTCCTTGAATGATTTGCTTCTGGCGCTGGCAGGTGGTCTTGTGGCGATCCTTCTCATGGAACTTTTGAAGGTGATTCCTTTGTTCAACAAGGAAAACCAATTCATCAGGAATGCATAAGAAAGTAAAAAAATAACAACCATGTTTGGAACCATTTTAATTTCACTTTGCACCTTCATGCATGTTTATGTTTTCTGGAGAGCTGCTTCCATACCATTTGTGGAACAGCACATATCCAGAAGGATATTTATCGGTACAGGCCTGACCCTGTGGACCATTTTTTTCTTGGGTCGTATTATTGGGCATTCCAGCACAGGAATCCTTGCAGGTGTTCTTGAATTCTTAGGAATGAACTGGATGGCTGTTTTATTCCTGACGTTTCTTTTGCTTCTTTTAATAGACCTCATCACCTTTTTTGGCATTCTCATGCCCCGGCTATCGGCTTCACTGCGAGGATTTGCCGTGTTAATCGGAATGATGCTCTCGGTGATTGCACTCTTTCAGGGCCTGCGACCGCCAATGGTGGAAAAATACGAAGTAACCCTTCCCGGTTTGCCCGCTGCGCTGGATGGAACTGTGATTGTGGCTTTGTCGGATATGCATCTGGGTTCACAGCTGGGCAAGATCTGGCTGGCAGATCGGATTGCCCAGGTACAGGAACAGAAGCCCGATCTTGTATTGTTGCTGGGTGATATCTTTGAAGGACATGGGCCTCCTGAAGATCAATTGATTGCCCCCTTTAAGCAACTCTCCGCACCTTATGGGCTCTGGGCGGTTTCCGGCAATCATGAATTTTACGGGGGAAGTAAAATGAACCTGTTTGAAGCAGCAGGGTTTACGTTGCTGAACAATACATGGGCTGAAGTGAGACCGGGTCTTGTCCTGGCAGGCGTGGAGGATCTTACGACCAGAAGTCGAAACAGCCAAAACAACGATCCCATCTCGCAGGCTCTCGTAGGTCGCCCTCCCGGGGCCACAATTCTTCTTTCCCATACGCCGTGGCAGGCTGAAAAGGCAGCTGGAGAAGGGGTAGGATTGATGCTTAGCGGGCATACCCACGGCGGACAGATATGGCCATTCGGTTATCTGGTTCAAAAGCGATATCCCCTTCTGGAGGGACGTTACGAAGTGGATGGTATGACTGCTATCATTTGCAGAGGAACGGGAACATGGGGGCCGCGAATGCGGCTCTGGCGGCCCGGCCAGATTCTGCGCGTGACATTGCGAGGACAAGGGGTGGCAAGCCTTCAGTTATTGGACGCGAATAAAACAGACTGTAATTGTAGATTTTATTTGCATTAGATGAAAGGTTAAGATAGTGTAAATTTGTTTGGATACGCAAACCGCTTTATTATGTTTTGAGTGCTCAAAAATAACGCTCTCATTAGGAAGTATGATCAGTTCTCGCCGGCCTTGGCTTGACATACCAGTTGAACAGCAATGTGTTTAGCTTACTATGGATATTAGCACGAAATCTACAGCTCCAGAACAAACGAACTCTAAACATGTATTACTATTCCTGACTTGACTTAAAAAAAGAGCACTCAGAATGCAGGCATAAATTCTAATTAAGGAGGTAACAGGATGAAAAAATGGATAATTCTTATCGTTATGTTGGTATTGATGGGGTTGCCCTTTGCTACGGTACACGCTGGTAGTAGTCCCGGACCAGCACCAAACTCGGGTGATGGTATACCTGATGGTAGTGGATTTCCTTCACCACCGTCGCCCGGTCCAAAAGGCAAATAAAAATTATATTTCACTTCATTCTACGAAAGTTGCCCTATCGTGATGTGTCCACCCTCTCAGGGATGATGTTAAGAGAGGGTGGAATCAATTCGATGATTCTGAAAAAAAAGAAACCTTAGAGTATTATTTTAGACAACTTTGTTCTTTTGAAGTCATCTTGAGATGGTTAAAAAGCGCCCAATATGTTTATCATTATGGGGTAAACGTCTCAATTTGAAGGAGGTTGGCTTCTTTTGCCAGTCGTGAGGGCGACTCAAAATCCGACCGGTGGGTACTTGCACTCATTAAACTCGCTTAATATTTTTAAGAATATCCTATGCTTCTGGTTGAATCAAAATTTTTATCAGTTATAGTTAGTTTGACAACGCATGCTTGTGGTGGAAAAAAATGATTCTAAAAGGATTTGAACTTACCCTTGAAAAAGAAATGAAACGATTGAATTTCAGCAGCAAAAATAAAAGGAGGGGGATTAGAGAATGAACCGATCTTCTTCCGGGATTCTTTTTTTACTTTCCGTTTCAGTGGGCGTGGCAATGATCGGGCTTGGCATTATCTGGCCGCTCATACCGGTTTATGCTGTGGAACTCGGTGCAGGGGGATTTTTAGTCGGGCTTATCATTGCAAGCTTTAATGTTTCCCGGGTTCTGTTCAGTCCATTTATGGGACGGCTTTCCGACAGGTGGGGAAGAAAAAAGTTTATTGTTGCAGGTCTTTTTGTCTATGCCGCTATTTCGATTTTCTACGTAATACCGGATACTGCTGAAATGCTTATTATCATTCGATTTTTCCACGGACTGGCATCCGTTCTTGTGGTCCCCATTGCCATGGCCCTTGCAGCGGATATTGCCCCAAAACAAAAACTTGGGTTGTATATGGGAACCCTGAATATGGCGGTAATGATCGGCCTTGGGATCGGGCCTGCCCTGGGCGGAACCATCCGGGATCATTTCGGCATGGATGCGACGTTTTATACCATGGGCGCACTGGCATTTTTTACGTGTATACTGGTCATGGTATTTATCCCCCCTGATGCGCAACGCCATGGAGCCAATGGAAACAAGAGCCGGTTCTCGATTAAGAAAATGTTCACCCATCGAGTGGTCCTGGGTATTTTTATCATGAGATTTTTTGCTGCCTCAGGGCAGGGAGCTGTGTATACATTTTTACCAATTCTTGCCTTGCAGCTTAAACTGACAAGCTCCCAGGTGGGGATCATTTTAACAGCCAACATTTTTCTTATTGCATTTCTACAGCGTTCCTGCGGCAGGCTTGCGGATCGGGTCAATCCAAAATATCTTGTGATTATCGGCACCTTTGCATCGGGTATGACCGTATTTGGAATGCCGTTTGTTGATGGGTTTATGATGATCCTTTTACTGAACATTTTTATGGGAATGGCAAACGGCATCTCATTGCCAGGAGGACTTGTCATCACCGGCCTTCTGGGGCGGACCATGGGGATGGCATCTTTGATGAGCATTACAGATGCTGCCTGGAGCCTGGGCATGATTGTATCTCCCATACTTTCCGGAATTATTCTTGATGTTTTTGGCCTTTCTTATATTTTTATCATCGGCAGTCTTTTGATATTAACAGGCGGTATTGCCGTGACCTTTTTTCTTTGGAATTATAAACCTGACCAGGTTTTCTAATCGTTGACCGGCACCTGAGGTCTGATGTCAACCGGCTTGTTATTTTTCTGCAGATTTACTATGATGACCCCGGCTTCATTACACAGACCTGTTTAAAAGGTGCTCAATATGGATGATCGGAAAGTAAACCGCAAGCTTGCCGCCATTTTTTCAGCGGATGTCAAAGATTACAGCCGGCTCATGGCGGAGAATGAGGTTGATACCGTAACGTCCATTAAAGCATGCAGAGAACTGCTTTTCCAAAAAATTTCAACCCATGATGGCCGGGTTGTAGATTCTCCCGGCGATAATATCTTATCCGAGTTTTCAAGCGTTACCAATGCAGTGGCATGTGCCGTCGAGATTCAGAAGGTATTAATGGAGCGGAATAAGGACCTTACGGATGATCGAAAAATGGAATTCAGAATTGGCATCAACCTGGGAGATATTATCGAGGATGATGAACGAATCTATGGAGACGGGATTAATATTGCCGCACGGCTTGAAGGGATTGCTCAAGGCGGCGGCATCTGTATTTCAGGCTCTGCCTGGGACCAGGTAAAAAACAGGCTGCCGCTGGGGTATGAATTTTTGGGAAACAAGGAACTGAAAAATATTTCCGGGCCTGTACCTGTGTATCGCGTTTTGAGTGACCCTTTGTCAGCAGGAAGTCTCAAATACAGACACAAAAAAGATGACCCAGCCTATAAACGAAGAAAACACAGGATTGTGGGAGTGATTTTGATCCTGCTGCTGGTTGGCGGGGGTATCCTTTTTAAGAAGAACACCCTTTTTACACCTGCTGAGCACCGAAAAATGATCCGGCAGAAGTTAATGGATTTAAGAATTCCGGACAAACCGTCCATTGCCGTGCTGCCCTTTGTTAACATGAGCAAAGACAAAGAACAGGAATACTTTTCCGACGGGCTGACAGAAGATTTGATCACAGATCTGTCAAGGATTTCAGGATTGTTTGTAATCGCCCGCAATTCTGTGTTTTTCTACAAGAACAAAAAGGTAACCATTGATAAAATCGGCCGCGATCTGGGGGTGAAATATGTTCTTGAAGGCAGTGTCAGAAAAGTGGGTGACCGTGTCCGTATCACGGCTCAGCTGATTGATTCAAAAACAGAAGGTCATGTCTGGGCTGAGCGGTATGATCGTGATTTGAAAGATATTTTCTCCCTTCAGGACGAGGTGCGTGAAAAAATCATCACTGCCCTGGCTGTCCGGATGACCAGTGATGATAAAAAGCGGATCATGATGAAAGGCACCCGTAATCTTGAAGCCTATGATTACTATCTCAAGGCAAATGGATTATGCAGCTCAACAGATCTTGGAAAACTGGCCGAGGGCCGAGAACTGCTCCAAAACGCCATCCGTCTGGATCCTAAGTTTGCCAAAGCTTATGCCGCAATGGGAAAGACCTTTTTTACACAATGGATTTTCGGGCCGGACAAGGACCCGGCAATTTTAAACAAGGTTTTTGAGTGGGGTCAGAAGGCAATTGAAATCAATCCGGATGAACCGGCCGGTTACAGTCAGCTGGCCCATTATTATCTTTGGACCAAGCAGCATGACCTGGGTATAGATGAAATAAAAAAAGCCCTTGCCCTTGATCCGAACAATCCGGACTGGCTGGCGTCTTATGGAGAGCTGCTCACCCATTCAAACCAGCCCGGGCCTGGAATTGACCTTTTTATAAAAGCCATCCGCCTGGATCCAAAATATCCTGTCTGGTATATGTTTGGTCTGGGCCATGCCTATTTTCTGACCCGGGATTATGACCAGGCCATCTTTTCACTTGAGAAAGCAGCAGTGCAGGATCCGGGTTTCTGGCCCTCCTATCTGATGCTGGCGGCCGCTTATGATGCCAAAGGGATGAAAGAAGACTCCCAAAAAGCGGTCAAAAGAGCGCTGGAAGAAAACAAAAATCTTGCGAGTGAAAAGTGGGAACAGCTGGTGCCGTATAAAGATCCGGCTGCCGGAAAACAGATGATGGATGTGTTAAAAAAGATCCAAATTTATCCATAGGCCATCTGATGTCCAATAAGTGGCTTTGAGATTTCATTTGTCAATGACCTTGTGGATGGCTTGAATCAGATGTTCTTTATTATAGGGCTTTTGAATAAACGCATCCACTTTATATTTTGATAAAAGGGTGTCATGATGTTCTTCCGGCAATCCTGAGCACAGGATGACAGGCAGGTCAGGCCGGATTTTTTTGATTTGAGCGGCAAGAACATCACCGGTCATTTCCGGCATGGTCAAATCCGTGATCACCACATCAAACCGGTCCGGCGTTTGATTAAGCGCCTCCAGTGCCTGCTTTCCAGTGGTTTTATAAATAATGTCATAGCCTGAATTTTTCAATACCTTCTGGATCCCTTCGGCAATATTCACATCGTCATCCACAAAAAGGATACCGGCAGTCCCCGGAGGGATGGGGTCGGGTTCTGTCTGTTTTATCCCGGGGATTTCCTGGAGAAAATAGGGGATAAAAACTTTGAAGATGCTTCCCTGATCTGGCCGGCTGCTGACAATGACGGCACCATCATGGTTTTTCACAATGCCGTGGCTGACGGAAAGTCCAAGGCCCGTTCCTTCCCCGGTTTTCTTGGTTGTAAAATACGGGTCAAAAATTTTCCGGATATTTTCCGCTGATATCCCGCATCCTGTATCGCTGATGGTAATTTCCACATACTTTCCAGGAGCGATGTGATCAATGGACCGGCATTGCTTGCCGCTCAGGTTCACAAGATCAAGCGAAATTTTCAGAATCCCTCCCCGGGATTTCATGGCATGGGCGGCATTGGTGCACAGGTTCATCAATACCTGGTGCATCTGGGACGGATCGGCAAAAACCGTGCAGTGTGTGAACTTTGTCTGTTCTATGATCTTGATTGTTGACGGCAATGAAGGCCTGAGCATCTTTACAAGATCCCGGACAACATGCTCCAGCAGGACAGGTTCTTTCGCAGGGTCGGTTTTGCGGCTGAATGTCATTATCTGGCTGACCAGGTCCCTGGCTTGATAGGCAGAATGTAAAATCTGGGTCAGACTGTTTTTTACATATCCGTCATCCGGAAAATGCCGCATCTCCAGTAACTGGGTATAGGCGATAATGCTGGTCAAAATGTTGTTAAAGTCATGGGCGATTCCACTGGACAGGGCACCCAATGCCTCCATTTTCTGTGCCTGCATAAGTTGTCCTTCCAGCATTTTTTTTTCCTGTTCATGATTTTTGCGTTCTGTTATATCCCTGATACTGTTACGAAGCCCCAGGTATTCACCGCTGATGCCGTAAATCGGCTGGAATGACATGGATACCCAGCGAATTTCTCCGTTTTTTCTGAAAATTCGAAACGGCAGATCATTGCCGCTTGCTTTTTCTGACAATCCTTTTTTCAGGTGATCGATTACTTCTGGTTGATCTTCAGGCCATACGATTTTTTTTATCCGTTCATCCAGGCTCAACCCGGTATATTCTGCCATGGTGAATCCTGTCAGCCGTTCCATGGATGGATTGGTCCACAGCACCCGGCCTTTTGGGTCCAGCCATGTTTCCCAGTCGGTTGCATAATCTGCAATGGCCCTGAAACGTTGTTCACTCTTTTTTAATTCTTCCTGGACACGTCGATGCTGGGTAATTTCCTTTTTCAGATCGGCTGTGCGCTGCTCAACCAGTTCCTCCAGGCTGTCGCGGTATTTTGTCAGCTCCTGTTCTATCTGCTGGTATTCGCTGATGTCAATGACCACGGTGCGGTATTGCTCCGGGGCTTTATCCTTGTTTGAAACAGCAGAGCTTTCCAGGTTTACATAAAAGCAGGTGCCATCCTTTTTTTGTATGCGCAGTTTGCACCGCTGCGGCATTCCGGATTCTTTGAGCTTTCGGCAATGGACAAAGTAAATATCCTGGTCTTCGGGAAGGATGCAGGTTGAAAAGGGTTGATTTACCAGTGCTGATCTTTCTGTTGACAGCATATCTGCAAAGGTCAGGTTGACCTTTTGGATACGTCCTTTTCTGCTGACGGTAAGGTACCCCACTGGTGCAAAATCATACAGCCGGGCATAGCTTTCCCGGGATTCCATAAGGGCCTGCTGGGAAAGCTGCAGTTCTTCATTCTGCAGTTCCAGCTCGATCTGGTAGGTTGACAGTTCATGAATTAATTGAAGCGGATTTTCAACAGCATCTGGCGGCTGGATAAACGCGTTGTCCTTCATCAGATCTTCAGCCTGTCTGCGTAACCGGTTAAATTTTTCCTGGGCGATTTTGTTCCGGGTCATTGGTACACCTTTCACAGGAGTATTTATCCTTTATGGATTTTTGGCGGTTTTTGTATCGTCTCTTTCAATCATGACGATATGGTTGATTGTATTTCTTTCATCCCTGAGCGCTGCTGCAATAAGCCGGATTTGTATTGTTTTGCCTGCTTTTGTTTGACGGTCTGTTTCAAGGCTGCCAACTAATTCGCCGGCAAAGGCTGTTTTCATGACTGCTAGAGCGTCTTTAATTTTATCATCCGGCACCATATTGCAGATATTCATTTTTAATGCTTCTGCTTGGGTATAACCATATAATTTTTGGGCCCCCTTATTCCAGAAGGTAATATTACCGTCTTTATCCAGAATGAGGATGGCATCTGCTGAATCCATGACCACGGACAGGCGCTGGGTGGTCAGACGAAACTTCTTGAATTCAGTAATATCTTCAAAGGTAACGACCACACCGTCAATGACATTGTGCATGGTGCGGTAAGGCGTGATTCTTGTTCTGAAAAATTTACTGTCCCGGCTCTGGACTTCACATTCCTGGGTGATCAGATCCTTGAGAACCTGCCGTGCATGATCAACGATCTCAAATGCCTTTAATTCAGTAGTAAAATGACTGACAGGCCGGCCGATATCCGCAGCAGTCAGGGGGACCAGCCGGGTGACCATGTCGGTGAACCGCCGGATATTCAGGTCAATATCCAGAAAAATCGTTCCAATGTGCGTGGAGTTCAGCAGATTTTTCATGTCGTCATTGGCATCTGACAATTCATCTATCCGGCTCTGGAGTTCTGCATTAACGGTTGCCGATTCCTCGTTAAGGGATTGCAGCTCCTCTTTTGACGTCTCAAGTTCTTCGTTGGTGGACTGCAGTTCCTCGTTGGTGGACTGCAGTTCTTCATTCGTGGATTTGAGTTCTTCATTGGCGGTTTCCAGCTCTTCAATGGTGGTCTGCAGATTTTCTCTGGTATACTGGAGTTCCTGTTCAAGCCGGGTGATACTTTCGTTTTTTCTGGGTATTCTTGTCTTTGCCGGGCCTTTGGCTTTTACGGCATCGTTAAAAACAACCATGAGCATGCCGCGGATGGCACCATATTCAAGGACAGGTTTTACCGTCAATGTCACCTTGATAAAACCGCTGTTTTCTTTGATATCGATTTGGGTATGGGTCACTTCCTGTTTAAGGGTGGCGGCTTTGCGGATGGCCGCTGCCAGCGGCACCTTCAGACCGGGCCTTGCCATTTCCAGGATATTGTTGCAGACCTTGCCCGGGGCAGGTTCCAGATACCTGCCGGTACGGCCGTGGATGTACACGATATTTAATTTTTCATCAATGACGGCGCAGGGGGGGGTGTCACTCTGCTGCAGAATGGTTTCCACCAGCAGAAAGCTGTTGATTTCTTCAACCCGTCTGACAGTTTCTGTGGTCTTTGTTTCCAGGGGGTTTTCAAGGGATGCGGACACCGGGAAATTCAATACTGGATGGGCAGTTGACAGGCTGGGCCGGCGGTTGAAGATTTTCCATTTCCTATCGGACAGGTTAAACAGGCCTGAGTCCTGCCCAATGGACTCAGATGATCCTAAGAATAAGATGCCACCCGGTTTCAGGCTGTAATGAAACACAGGGAAAAGGTTTTTCTGCAGCTCCTGGCTCAGGTAAATCAGAAGATTCCGGCAGCTGAGCAGATCCAGTTTGGTAAAGGGCGGGTCCTTGGTCAGGTTTTGCGGTGCAAATACCAGCATTTCCCGGATGGATTTTTTGACCCTGAAATGGTTGTCCTCTCTGGTGAAAAAGCGGTTTAACCGTTCCGGATCGACATCGGCCGAGATACTGACGGGATACAGACCTGATCTTGCAATGGCAATGGCATCCTCATCCAGATCAGTGGCAAATATCTGGACAACAAAATGCCGGCCCAGCTTCTCCATGCATTCGTGTAAAACAATGGCAATGGAATAGGCTTCTTCACCTGTGCTGCATCCGGCGACCCAGATTCTGACACCACTCTCTTCGGGTTTATCACAAAGCAGTCCGGGTAAAAATTTATCCTTGAGGCTGTCAAATGCTGCAGGATCCCTGAAAAAACTTGTCACCCCGATGAGGAGATCCTTGAACAGAACATGGATTTCACGCTTGCTTTTGCCAAGATAGGTGACATAGTCCTGAATTTTATCGATCTGGTGCACATGCATCCGTCTTTCGATCCGACGGATAATGGTATTTTTCTTGTAAAGGGAGAAGTCATGGTTGGTGTGGGTCCGAAGAAGAATGTAAATTTTGAGCAATGCTTTTTGAAAGTTGTCTTCATCTGAACTGATTTTGCCTTTTAATTCAATAATGGCATGCCGGGTATATTTTATCAGTGCCTCCGGCATCTTGTCCACGGGCAGGATATAATCTGCAAGCCCTGTCGCAATCGCACTTCGGGGCATCCCCGCATATTTGGCAGAAGCCTCATCCTGGACCATCACCATGCCCAGTTCACCTTTGATCTGTTTTACGCCTAAACTGCCGTCACTGCCGGTTCCGGACAGAACAATGGCGATGGCATTGGCCCCCTGGTCCTGGGCAAGGGATCTGAAAAAATTGTCAATGGGAAGGTTAAAACCCCTGGGCTGGGGCAGATCCATGAGAAGCAGGACTCCGTTAATAATTGACACATCCTTGTTGGGGGGAATGGCATACACTGTGTCGGGTTGAATTTTCATCCCATCTTCTATCGGACAGACCTTCATGGCTGTTTTTTTTTGAAGCAGCTCCGGCAAAAGACTGATATGGGTGGGGTCCAGGTGCGATATCAGGACAAAGGCCATGCCGCTGTCCCGGGGCATGGACGTGAAAAACGATTCAAACGCCTCCAGGCCGCCGGCAGAAGCTCCCATTCCGACAATGGGACATCCAGGGGTTGAAACAGATTTTTGGGTGGTTTTTTTGTCTGGTTCCCTCTTTTTTTGTGCCATTTGGATGGCTCCTTTTTATTGCTTTGTCGGATGTTTTTTTGGATAAATCCATTGGAATGGATTCAATTAATTCAGAACTCTACCATTTATTTTGACACAAACAAATATTTTTTTTAAAGTACTGGGAGTCGTGTTCCGGTCCGGGATTAATAATCCACTTTCTTTCTCAAGTCTTTAATCCTGCCTTGTTTTGTTTTGCTGTCCAGGCGTTTTTTAACGGCTGTTTTTTTGGGTTTTGTCTCTTTTCGTTTCTTTTTTTTTACCAGAACACTTTTTACGATCTGCTGCAACCGATTCATGGCGTCTTCCCTATTTTTTTCCTGGCTTCGAAACCGCTGGGCCTTGATCACCAGTATCCCTGTTTTTGAAATCCGCTGGTCATTAAGCGCCTGTAATTTGTTTTTAACCTCATCCGGCAGGCTGGACTGGTGAATATCAAACCGCAGGTGAACTGCAGTGGAAACTTTGTTGACATTCTGCCCGCCTGCCCCCTGGGCCCGGATGGCCTGGAACTGAATTTCAGATTCCGGAATACTTATGGCGTCGGTTATGATTAACATTGTGGACCCAACCTTGATCAAATAAATGGCACTGTGTTCATAGCTGTAAAATTTTTTATATCATGCCATGGTGACAAATGCCATTTACATTGTCTTAAAAAGAATTATTTTTAGTATATGAATCCGACGGTTTAATCTCAAATTACCCTTAAACCAAAAAAAGGGGGAACACCATGTATAATAAAACTCAACTGTGCGAAAAAATAAGATCCATATACCCGGATATCGGGGACTGCGGGATCGACATAAATGTGAACTATG
>Ga0180009_10003750_pt1 | contig 17097 bp, 20 predicted proteins | sample OS_PC_MetaG_FD_123537 | JGI IMG/M metagenome (GOLD analysis project Ga0180009, IMG submission 123537) | Groundwater microbial communities from the Aspo Hard Rock Laboratory (HRL) deep subsurface site, Sweden - OS_PC_MetaG | ecosystem: Environmental > Aquatic > Deep subsurface > Groundwater... | reverse complement strand
ACACTAATCTGACCCTCGGCCTGAGACTTGTCGACGAGCTCAAGTCGAGTCGCTCGGGTCGAAGGCCGTCCCATGGAATGAGGGAGGGTTAGGCGGCTTTTGAAAGAGACCTCCACGGCTGGAATTGAATGGCTTTCAAAGAGCTAAAATGTTACAGCTATTTTAGCATTCTAATCTGACGAGTAAGGGAATCTTCCATTTCACCCCCACTCAAACCCTTCACATATGAGAAGGAGGGGAGGGTGGGGGTGTTAGCTTGAGTTTAGATGCATGAATTGTGACTTTGGGTTAAGAGCTTTCACCAATGAGCTAATCCATGAGGCTTTATATTGGGCTTCTCCATTACCCTGTTTATAATAAGAATTATCAAAGAATAGCATCGGCAATAACCAATCTTGACCTCCATGATCTATCAAGACTGGCTAAGACATACGATGTAAAGAGCTTTTTCGTTATTACCCCTTTGGAGGATCAGCAGAGACTGGCTGAGCGCATTTTAAGGCACTGGAGCATCGGTTACGGTGCCAGCTACAACCGCTATCGAAAAGAGGCTATAGAGCTAATAACCATCGTTCCATCCCTTGACGAATCTCTCAAAGAGATTACGAAAATGGAAGGTGAAAAACCCCTTTTAATTGCAACAGACGCTTCAAAACAAACTGAAAAATCAATAACTTACTCGAGCGCTGCAAAAATCATAGATTCTGAAAGGACCGTCATCCTAATTTTCGGAACAGCATGGGGGTTGGATAAGGAGATTATCAACAAGGCTGACTATGTATTAGAACCCATAGTAGGGCGAAGCGATTACAATCACCTGTCTGTGAGGACTGCGGCTGCCATCATTCTGGATCGATTGACAGGAAGGTATCCAGAACATTGACCAGGAGGAGATATGAATATTATAGAAAATTTTGAAAAAGAGCATATGAGGGTTGATATTCCCGATTTTAAACCTGGCGACACCGTCAGGGTCCACGCAAGGATAAAAGAGGGAGAAAAAGAACGAATACAGGTATTTCAAGGGCTCGTCATTCGTAAAAGAAAAGGAAAGACGGGCGCGACCTTTACAGTCCGTAAAGTTTCTTACGGAATTGGGGTGGAAAGGATATTTCCCCTTCATTCGCCTTCCATCGATAAGATTGAGGTCATCACGAGGGGAAAGGTGAGAAGGGGAAGATTGTATTATATGCGAGGCTTGAAGGGCAAAGCTGCTCGTATTAAGGAAAAAAGAACCTAAGAGATAATTCCCATACGATTAATCTTATTTTTTCATGAGATCATTGATTACTTTTACTTCAGCGAATAACCTATCTCTTTTCCCCAAAAGTAATTCTCCTTCAGAGATCGATCCGTTTTTTCATGAATCAATGGCCCGTAAGGCCGGATATGGATTGATAGCTGGAGTTGATGAGGCAGGCAGAGGGCCACTGGCGGGGCCAGTGGTGGCGGCTGCTGTGATTTTTCCTGAAGGGATAACACTAACAGGAATTAAAGATTCTAAAAAGATGACAGAAAAGACGAGAGAAAAGGCATTTCATATCATCAACAAGAAAGCTATCGCCATCGCCATAGGCGTAGTTTCTAATAGATTTATTGATAAATTTAACATCCTGAAAGCCACATTGGAAGCTATGAAACGGGCTGTGCTATCACTTGACCCTTTACCGGAATATCTTTTTGTTGATGGAATCCAAACAGTTCCTGTCTCTATCCCCCAGCGTTGCGTAACAAAAGGGGATCAGATAGTTTTGAGCATTTCAGCAGCCTCTGTCATAGCTAAGGTCTATCGGGACAGAATCATGCGTTCCTATCATGACTGGCTTCCAGAATATGGGTTCTTTACAAACAAAGGTTATGGAACAGCGGGTCATTTGGCGGCCTTAGAGCAATATGGACCTTCTCCCATTCATAGATTAACTTTTAGAGGAGTATGTTGACTTGACAAGGGAAAGACTCGATCTTGGGAAGCGGGGAGAGGAGTTAGCCCTTAAAAAAGTCAAGCGCCTGGGGTATAAGTGCATCGCCCGAAACTACCGCTGTCCCCTTGGTGAGATTGATCTTATTGCCAGAGATGGTGACTGCCTGGTCTTTATAGAGATAAAAACAAGAAAAGGTAAATCGCTCGGCTATGCAAAAGAAGCCATAAACGAAAGAAAAAAGCGGCAATTAACCAAGGTCGCCCTTGCATACATGAAGGCTAAGAATTGCATTAATGCAAAATCGAGATTCGATGTGGTGGCCATAAATCTGAGTGAAGGCAAAGAACAGATTGAAGTTATTCAGAATGCCTTTGATATGGCATATTAGTCGTCTACATAGACTAATACCTTAAAATTTATGTCAAGTTTCTGTAAAAATACATAATTCCAGCTAGTTAGCACGTGATGCTAGATGCTGGTTTCTGGATGCTGGATTTTATAAAGATCTCTTGTTTCTTTATCCAGTATCGAGTAACTAGAATCCAGTATCGCTTCGCATCCGATAATGAGGTGTTGTTTTTGCCAATTCGTCGTGTTGAAGCGGAGTTTTGCTGGAAAATTACCAATAGGAGACTATGGGATCGGGAATAAAAAATAAAGAGAGTTCAACGGTCCAAAATAGCCATGCTGGAACTCTTTATATTGTCTCTACGCCCATAGGAAATCTTGAGGATATTACCTTAAGGGCAGTAAGGATTCTGAAGAGTGTGGACCTGATTGCTGCTGAGAATGTGAAACATTCAAAAGGACTCTGTCGACATTATGGCATCAACACGCCACTGACCAGTTATCATCAACATAATAGATCGGTTAAAGGGCCTGAGCTTATAAGAAGATTAAAAAATGGGTTTAATATTGCCCTTGTTACCAATGCAGGTACCCCTGCCGTGTCTGACCCGGGAAATCGACTTATTAATCAGGCATTGGAGGCAAATATAAAAGTATCTCCCGTTCCTGGTCCTTCCGCTGTTGTTACAGCCCTTTCTGTATCCGGTCTGAGGGCGGAAAGATTTCTTTTTTTAGGATTTCTCTCCAACAGACCTGGTAAGAGAAGGAAGGAATTGAAAAACCTGAGACATGAATCCCGGGCCATGGTCCTCTTTGAAGCACCCCATCGTGTTCACGCCTTGCTAACGGATATCAAAGAGATCCTTGGAGACCGCCATATGGTCTTACTCCGGGAGTTGACTAAGGTTTATGAGGAGATAAAACGAGGTTCTGTAAGCTCCATTTTGGAAGAATTAAAAGGTGATAAGAGTAAAGGCGAATTTACTTTGGTGGTTGAAGGAAGTGACAAGGAAAAGCATGTTCAAAAATTGGATATCATAACAAAGAAGAAGATTGAACAATTATTAAAGAAAAATAGGATGAGCGTAAAGGAGATTGCTAAAGAGTTGTCCAATGAAGAGGGATTGCCCTATAGGACTATCTATAAAGAATGTCTCTCCATAAAAAAGGCGATAGCCTCTTCCAATGAGATGATATGAACAATTTAAAGTGGGGAAAGTTTAAATTGCATCATAACTCTATAGAATAAAAGGCTTACGCCTAAATTCCAAATCTGGAGTTTACCCCTGGCCCAGACCTGAATGCCCGAAGCCGTATTCTATTACTACCGCTTTTGAAGTACTGCCACAGCATCATCCTCTTCCTGGTAGGTCGCACCAGGGCGGGCCGTAAGGGTTTTATCCTCCGGATATTGAATAGATAATATTAAATCATTTTAGGGTACTTTAGGGACTTAAATTGCACCATGGAGTTGATAAAAAATCTAAAAATTGTTAATGAGTTGGGGTTACATGCAAGGGCTGCAGCTAGGGTCGTTGAGTTGACAGGACAATATAGATCGAAACTATTCTTTAAAAAAGGTGACCATGAGGTGGATGGATCCAGTATTCTCTCTATACTTACCCTTGCCTGCCCCAGAGGATCAGAGATACAAGCCAGGATTGTTGGTGAAGATGCAGAGGAATTAATGGAAAAATTGGGTGAACTTTTCCAAAAAAGATTTGACGAGATCAAATGACAGACCATCAGGACACAAAAATCAATAGACTAAGTGGAATAGCGGTCTCATCCGGAATAATTATCGGTAAGGCCCGCCTCGTTGACAGATCGAGGGAGAAGATCATTTACGAGTACCTGATCCAAGATGGCCAGGTCAACAGGGAGGTTGAAAGATTTAAGGAGGCACTGAACACCACTAAAGAACAGATTTTAAGCGTTAAAAATAGGATGCCGGATCAGATCAAGAAGCATGCCTTTATCCTTGATACCCATTTGATGATTATGAATGACAGCATGATCACCGATTCCACCATAAATACCATCTTAGAAGAGAAGATCAACGCGGAATGGGCTCTTAAAAAATCAATTCAAAAGGTAAGACAACTTTTTGAACAGGCAGATTACGATTATGTAAGAGACCGTATAAATGATGTGGTGAACATCGGTGAGAGGATCTTGAGAAATCTGGCAGGGAAAGAACAGGAGAGTCTGTCCGAAATAGGTGAGCGTGTCATCATTGTGGCCCATGACCTATCTCCTGCAGACACCAGTGAGATGAATATCGGTAAGGTGATGGGTTTCATCACAGATGTGGGAGGTCGCACTTCCCATACGGCCATCATGGCACAGGCCTTAGAACTTCCTGCTGTTGTCGGTCTCAAATCTGTGACTAAACAGGTTCAAGACGGCACCCTTCTCATTGTCGATGGTTACACCGGAGAGGTCATTATAGGGCCTGATGATGATATGATTATCGCTTACCAAGAGAAAGAGCTTCAACATGAAAGGTACAGATCGAGTATTATCCAATTAGGTCATCTACCGGCAGAAACGGTTGACGGACATAGACTATCCATTAAAGCCAATATAGAGTTCTCAGAAGAGGTTGTTTCAGCCAAGGATCATGGGGCGGAAGGTGTCGGCCTCTATAGGACGGAATTTCTCTATCTGAGGAGCAGGGATATTCCAAGCGAAGAAGAGCTATTTGAAGATTATAGGCAGGTGGCGGAGATTTTTTGTCCATCACCGGTCACCATAAGGACCCTGGATCTTGGCGGAGACAAATTCTCCTCGGATCTTGATCTGTCAAGGGAGATGAATCCGGCACTTGGTCTGAGGGCCATCAGATTCTGTTTAAGGGAACCGAAGATCTTTAAAAGTCAGTTACGGGCCATACTGAGGGCTAGTACCTACGGGCAGGTACAGTTAATGTTCCCCATGATATCAGGTCTGCAAGAGATCCTTGATGCCAAGAAGATTCTAAAGGAAGTGATGAATGATCTGGATCATGAAAATGTAAGTTATGATCGTGACATCAAGATAGGGATCATGATTGAGATCCCTTCGGCAGTAATCGTAGCCGATATCCTGGCCAAGCACGTCGATTTCTTTAGCATAGGCACTAATGATCTGATTCAATATGCCTTGGCCATTGATCGGGTTAATGAACATCTGGCTTATATGTATCAGCCCTATCATCCCGCCATCCTTAGAATGATTCGGCAGGTGATAAAGGCGGCAAAAGATGTAGGTATAAAAGTTGCGCTTTGCGGGGAGATGGCCGGAGATCCTTTCTGCACAGCCATCCTATTAGGGCTGGGTATTGATGAACTCAGCATGAATGCCGTAAGCATCCCGTTGGTTAAAAAGATAATCCGGTCAATCTCCATGAAAGAAGCCATGTCTGACCTGAAAGATATATTCCAGTTTGAAACGGCAAAAGAGGTACGAGAATTTATAATAGAGAAAATGGAACCCTTAATACCTGACGAGATTGAAAAGGATTTTTATCTAAAAACTTCGGCAAAAAATTCTATACTAATCAAAAATTAATGCATAATTCTTTATGAAAAAGAGAATTGTTTGTCAAAACAAGAAGGCCTCTTACAACTATTTCATTGATGAGGTCTTTGAAGCCGGTCTAGTCCTTTTAGGGCCGGAGGTAAAATCCCTTCGGGAGGGACGGGCGAGCCTTGTAGATGGTTATGGAAGAATAAAGAAGGGACAGATCTTTCTTCATAATATGCACATAACCCCTTATCCTTATGCCCATCATATGAATTTAGATCCTAAAAGGACCAGAAAACTTCTCATGCATAAAACGGAGATAACACGTTTAATTGGCAAAACCGAGGAGAAAGGATATTCCCTGATTCCTTTGAAGGTCTATTTTTCAGGGAGCTACGCCAAGGTAGAATTGGCCCTTGCCAAAGGGAAAAGGAAGGTGGATAAAAGGCGATCCCTTAAAGAGAAGGAGTTAAAAAAAGAGATGGATCAGGCCAGGAAAAAAGGAGAATATTGACTATATCTAAAAAAGTGTTTATAATAGAGTATCTTACTATTCAAAAAACATATCAACCTTTATCACGCATGGGGGCGAATCGGGTTCGACGGGGCTAAAGAAACTTAAGTTGCATATCGAGGTTCCATCTGCTCGTAAAACAGGTGGGTTTAAAACAAACGCAGACGATTATGCGTACGCCTTAGCCGCGTAGCAGCGGCTAACGTCCTATCTCTCTTTCCTGCGAGATTGATCAGGGCGCCGACTCAGCAGGATAGCCAAACCCATATACCTGTGTATGGGTGAGGCGAATCATTTCACAGGTTAGTCCTTTGGCAACCACGCCTGATAGGGACCCAAAGGACGAATAATTAATATCGGGCTATTTATGTAGATACTTAAGTGGAATATCTTCGGACGGGGGTTCGACTCCCCCCGCCTCCACCAACCTTCGCTCTCAAGCTCCTTTCATCCGCTTGGAGCTACGGCAGGCCATTTTAATCCATAGCTTTTTAAATTGATATTGAGCGAAGGTTGCCCGCTGAAGCCAATAGGCGAAGGAGGGCTTTTTTTGTTCCTGCCTCTATAGGAGACAATCTTTTCTTGACAAAATAATTATTGTAGTTACAATGGTTACAAAAAGTGGTAATCCATATGACCACATATGAGGTTTTATTATGTCATCCAAGAGCGTAGGTATCCGGGAGGCAAAGATCCAGTTGAGCAAGCTGCTCAGAATGGTCAAGGAAGGTAATGAGGTTATTCTAACCGATCGTGGTCAACCGGTTGGCAAAATTGTGCCTATCGATTCACAAAACCTTCCTCTGGAGGCCCGAATAGGACGGCTTGAAAATCAAGGCGTGATAGAACCGGCCTCTGAAAAAGGGCTTAAGCGGGTTCCTCTTCCCATTCCCGTTCCTGATGATTTGGCCCAACGGTTTCTGCGTGAAGATAGAGATGGTGACTACTGATCCTTATCGCGTAATCTATTGGGATGCCTCTGCCGTCCTTTCCGTTCTTTTTCAGGATAGCCACAGTGATTCGGCCAGGGCTCTGGCACAAAGACGGGGCTTTCATCTGGTCTCAACCCTCGCCTACACAGAGACATGCGCAGTGATTGCCCGTATAGCAAGAGAAGGAATTTTAGCCGATATATTGATCCAAGCTGCCTTTGAGGGGCTCCAGGATGGGCCGTGGCGGCATCTCACATTTTCTCCGGATTTGAGAGTTGCCCGGTCCCTTTCGAGCAAATGGCCACTTCGGGGGGCCGATCTGTGGCATCTCGCAACAGCAAAGAGCCTCCAGGACCTGCTTCCGGAACTCGCCCTGTTGACTTTCGATACGCGGCTTAGGGAGGCTGCAAAGGGAGAGGGACTATAGAATACGACATCCTGTTTATAGCTTTTTGCCATCCCATTTATAATTTTTCCTGCTCCTTATTACCTCAGACTTGGGCTTCAAACCGTTTCTGGAAACCTAAGCTTTTTCCATATCTGTCTTACTAAAATCCTTTCCTACATAGAGAAGCGGCTGTCCGAGCAATTGATCTTTTTCTCTTCGACTCAACCCCTTTCCCATGAACCCTTTGGGGACCGTAGGCCAGACCTCACGCTCCAGGAAGGTTTTGAGTTTTTCCTTTCGATCCCTGTTTGTGACTTGAAAGGAGAGACATGGTATAATTTGTCAACCATGGTAGAAAAAATTTATTTTGACTAATTTTTTAGGTGGATTGCTGAATTACAAAGGAGAATCTTTTTTAAGGCGGACATTGCTTGCTCCCCAGCTTGATGGGCCGCTGTCCAGCTTGAAATCCAATACCAGAGGATGTTTTTCCAGGAGGGCATGAACGGTTCGGCGAAGAACTCCCTTTCCCTTGCCGTGGATGATCTTTACATCATAAATGCCTTTCTCAATGCACGCATCAAGGTATTCATCCACCACCGAGGCTGCCTCTTTAGGTGAAAACATATGGAGATCCAATGTCCCCTCAATGGGGATATGGATTACATCGTCATCGTTTGTTCCCGAACCTGCCAAGGTCCTCTCTATCATATCAATTTGCAACAGTTTTGCAACAGACTCTGGCTCTTCGTTTAAGGGTTATACACGCAAGCAATGTTACCCCCACCCTGCCCTCCCCCTGAGGGGAGGGTGGGGGTGGGGGTGGAAAGTTTCTTAGGAGCCCTCATTTGCCAAACTTCACTTTCGGAGCTTCCTGCCGCTCTTTGGGAACCTCAAAGAAAGCGGCCTTCTCAAAGCCAAACATCCCTGCAAAGATGTTGGTGGGGAAACGACGAATCTTGATATTGTATGCTTTGACGGTTTCATTATAGCGACGTCGTTCAACGGCTATGCGGTTCTCTGTGCCGGCCAGTTCATCCTGGAGTCGGATAAAATTGGTGTTTGCCTTCAGTTCCGGGTAGCGTTCTACAACCACCAATAGACGGGACAGGGCAGAGGAAAGGCTGTTATTGGCCTCGATCTTATCACTAATACTTCCGGCACCGGCCACTCTGGAACGGGCTTCGGTGACTTTCACGAATACCTCCTTTTCGTGAGCAGCATATCCCTTCACCGTCTCAACATAGTTGGGGATCAGGTCATAACGGCGCTGGAGCTGGTTCTCCACCTGGGCCCAGGCCCCCTTGACAGACTCGTCCATGGTGACAAGGCTGTTGTATGTACCTTTCAGATACATGAACGGGATTACAATGATAAGAATAATGATACCCACAACGATCAATACGGTTTTTTGTGTTTTAGTCATATCATTCCCCCAATGCATCGATAATCTTTGAAAGTTTACGCACTTCCCTTAAATATTCCTGAAATATGTCCTTGATCTGGGCATCACCCAGCTTGATCTTCTGCTCCTTGATATCCAGGAGTCTCTGAAAAAGATCCCCATCCATGTCGAAAACTTTACTTGCGGCCTTTACTATTTCTCGCTTCTCTTCAGGAATCTCTTGATCCTTGAAAAACAGAAGAGCCTCAAAAATGGCAAGAACAGCCTGAGTGGACTGACCAATAACACCTTTCAAGGCCGCTCCTTTACCCGCAGTCTCCAGAAATGCCTGCCTGAGTAGAAGCAGTTTGCCCTTTATCTCCCGCTCGCACTGAAGCCTCACCAATTGGGAATCAAAAGAGAGATCCTTGAGGATATCCTCTCCGTAAACAATAACATGATTCCGTTGAAAATTACGATATTCTATGGGAAAGACGTCCATGGATGTCTCGACATATACTCGTGTCAGGAAAAGAGGGATTGCAACACGCCTTTTTTTCCATTTGTTCACAGTCTTAAAAGCTCTGTCCAGATGCTCGATGCCCTCTTCGGAAAGGACGATCATAAAGTTGATGTCCGACTTTCCGGGACGGAAGTCTTTTCCTGTTGCGCTGCCATAAAGAATAATGCTTATGAGATCATCACCAAACAAGCTTTTATAATCACCAATGATCTCTGGGAATATCTCCTTTGGGTCTTTTGGACTTTTCGCCATAATAGCTCCTTCTCAAAAACTTCCTCCTGCTCCTCCTCCTCCGCTCATGCCTCCCCCAAAACCCCCGAAACCTCCTCCAAAACCCCCGAAACTTCCGCCAAAGCCCCCGCTGCCGTACCTTGATCCGGAGCCTCCGCCACCTCCCAGGAGAAGAGGCAGAAAAAATAGCCAACTACCACCGCGCCTTCTGAAAACAGACATGACAATGATAAATATGATGAGGAGTGGGAGAAAGGAGATTCCTGACCGTCTTTTTTTCTCAGGAGCTTTGACTGGCGCCTGACCGGTTAATTGGATGCCTGAATCTTTGGCAATGACCTGAGACACAGCCAGTGTTCCGTTAAGCAATCCCTCGCCGAACTTATTCTGTTTCATATAGGGGATCATATAACGATCTCTGATCTCCCCCACCAGGCCATCGGGTAGTATGCCCTCCACACCATAACCGGTCTCGATGCGCATTTTTCTCTCTTTTATGGTTACAAAGATCAAAACTCCTTTATCTTCACCCTTCTTCCCGATTCCCCATGCAGAATAGAGACGATTTGCATAATCATTGTAGTCTTCACCGCCTATATCCGGCATGGTAACAACAACCACAGCCGTCCCGGTCTTCCTTAGAAGTTCAGAAGTGATCCCCACTATCTTATTTTCATAGGGCTGGGGTATCACGTTGGCAAAATCATTGACAAGACCCCTGCGCTTAGGAAAAGACCGTTCAGCAAATGAAGGCACCGCACTAAATAGCAGAAGCTGGATTAGGAAGAATAATATTATAGTTCTTTTTGGCATGAAAGATGCGTCCATAGATATTAATCTTATTTGAAGGTTATTAAGAAATTACTCAGAGAACTATAACAAAATCTCTGATGGATGCAATCAAAACCATCTGTATTTTACTTTGAAAAATTCCTTATAGAATCCCAGACCTCTCTTGCATACTCCTTGATCCCCTTTGATCTTGACAATCTGGTTATCCTTAACGCCCGCCAGAATGGCACAGCCTCCATGGTCCATTCTTCTGCAGTGGGTTTTTATCCAACGCATATCATCTGCCATCAGAAAACATCGTCCTCTTGTAGGTTCATCTCCATCTGCTTCATCTTTTCATATCATTAAATATCTAAGAAGACAAACTGTTGAGGTTATAGTTTATAACTTTCTCGAAGATCATTAGAAAGATTCTGAATCATTTTAAAGGCTTTCTCGACGGTTTTCTCACCATCCGGGTTAACAAGGCAGCAGGTTGCGGGAGAGAGCAGACTCCTGGACAGAAGGAATTCAAGCTCAATTCCCTTTTTTCCTAAAACTTCCCATATCTCGTTCAACCTTTTTTTGATGGAATCCCTGTCCGCCTTTTCAAACGGTTCAAAATTGGTGGGAACGATTCCCCATACGAGGACACCGCCTCTCTCCAGATATCTCCTAATTGAAGCCCCATAGGATGCGAAAACCTCTCCGTTGGTATACACATCGAGAGAAAGGATATCTAAATCCAATCCCAGAAGAAAATCCCAATCCGGATTACCGCACAGGTGCACACCGCGGGGTCTTTCAATCATGGAGAAGAAGTTCTCCATGTCAACCCGCGCTGCTTGATCAGAATAACCCGCCAGGGCGCTGAAAAGAAACTGTAGCCCCGGCTCATCCACATACATGAATGCATTGGGGTTGATTCGTTTGAGGCGGTTAAGCTGAACATTTACCCGCTTGGCCATAAACTCCAGCATAAAGGGTCTAACGTTGTCGTTAAAGAGGATGGGGCGATTATCTTGATCAACCACATTAAATCCAAAGCTGATTGGCCCTTCCAGTTGTCCCCGGATGGCCGGTCGATCTGATAGATCCTTTTTAAGGAACCGATGATAGACGACTGAATAGGTTTCGCTGATATCAAAAAATTCCGGCTCCTCAAAATGGGTCATGGCCTCATCGAATTCTTCGATAAATTTATCCATTGAGAAACGGAGGGTTCGTTTTTCAATATCCAGCAGTATACCTGGGAAGTGTTCGGAGGCCTGAACATACATATCTTCATAGTAACTGTAAAGTGGGAGTTGGGGCCAGTAGGGAATATCCAAAGACAGGGCCATCTCAAGGGCCCGGTCCACATCCCTGTGGGGCATGACAGCCATGGCCGTCGTGAGTAGATTACCGGGAATGGACATGGTCTTACCTTTCCTGATCTGATGAAGATTGAGGCGGTTTCCCGTATGGCTTAAGCTGATCCGTGGATTTTTCTTTAAATCCAAGCTAAATAGGCGGCGCAATGGTTACTAAAACACGCATGTCACTCTTGGCCCTCACGCCATGGGGTTCATTTATTTCAGAGACCAGCACATCACCGGATTTTGCGGGGATAGTTTTCTCATCTTCGCTAAAACCACTCTCTTCATATAGCTTGATATTTTTCATATAACTCACCTCCCGCTTCTAACTTACTATGGGCATTACCAATCCCCTTGAACCTTGATGAACTCGTAAAAAGTCGTCACTCCGGTGAAGCTTGTGCCGGACTCGATCCGGTAACCGGAGTCCAGATCATCTGTAACCATTTGAAAAGAATGGATTCCGGCCGTTCGATGAGCTCACGGTCCTGAGCTTGTCGAAGGACTTCCGCCGGAATGACAAAAAATGGTGTTTTTCTACTTTTTGCGAAGCCGTCAACCTTGTCATGGTGTATTATTTTAGGAGAAGGATAAGGCAGAGAAACCATTAAGCGGCTAGTCTTTCAGTCGCCAGGACATCTCCCCTTGCACTGATGATCACTTTTTCCATGGGAACCCTCTTCCCGGCTATCTCCATCCCTTTCTCAACAATAAGAGGCAGACCTTGACAGCAAGGCACCTCCATCACCACCACTGTAACGCTTTTTATATCAGCCGTTCGGAAGAGATCGGCAAACTTCTGGATATATTCCTGAGCGTCATCAAACTTTGGACACCCCACCATCACTGCCTTCCCTTTGAGAAAATCCCTGTGGAAATTGGGATAGGCCACGGGGGTACAGTCAGCGGCGACCAGGAGGTCTGCTCCCTTTAGAAACGGTGCAGTGGGCGGCACCAGTTTGATCTGAACAGGCCAGTGGGAGAGCTCAGAAACCGCACTCTGCTGAACGGCCGGTTTGTTAGCCTCCTGGCAGGTCTCAGCCGGGACAAACGACTGAATCTGGGAAGATGGACACCCACACGCCATAGTGAACTCTTCTTGACTCTCCTCCCCAGATCTTGAAGAGAGGTGTTCTTCCACAGCCTCCTCATCAAACTCATCCGACTCCCGTTCTATGACTCTGAGAGCCCCGGTAGGACATTCTCCCAAACAGGCTCCCAGGCCGTCGCAGTATATCTCTGCCACTAATTTCGCCTTGCCATCCACAATCTCTAAAGCTCCCTCTGCGCAAGAGGGCACACAGTTCCCACATCCATCGCAAAGCTCTTCATCGATCTCTATAATCTTTCTATTTAGTTTCATAATCTCCTCCTTCTCCTCTATTTTCTCTTTTTCAGAAGAATATTTTCAGCTAAATCTTTACCGCTTGTTGTTAAAAATGATCTATTAATAATGCTTGAAAGCCTATCAGGTCCAACGGATTTATCTTTTTCACTCTCCTCCAGATTCGCGATCATATCGGCATCGTAAACACACCTGAAATTAACACTCTCATCCTGTCCTGGATGATGGTGATGGCCTATGATATGGCACACCTCCTCGATTAACTCCTCTCTCGCTCCAAGACTGGTCAGTATCTCTTTTGCGATAGGTGGCCCTTCCTCTTCCTGGTACGATGGAGATGTACTCTGGTGTTTTCTTTCAGCCTCTTTTATGCCGATGTCATGCAGATAGGCGGCTGGTAAGATAACGGCCAGGTTACCGCCCTCCTCCTTCCCAATCCCCTCGGCATATCTGGCAACCCGCATGGCATGACCTATTCTTTTGAAATCCTGCTTAAAATAACGCTTCATCTCAACAGCTACCCGATCTTTCAGCAGGTCTTCCTTCTGGGCGATGAGTTCTGGAGGTAGATTCCCGATACACTGTTCAGCATACTTGCAGTAGGAAGCACAACCAAAGTCCATACCCGGATTCAGAAAACGATGACAACATTTTTTACAGAGACGGGTTGGATCGTCCTTAAAAAACTCCACATCATTTCCGCACTTGGGGCACTTGGCCTCAAAGATGGCCCCTGGTTTCCAGTACCGGCTGTCCTGTCCCGGGCATTTCATGGTTATCCTCCCATGATATCTATCCCACTTGGTTTGGGATTCTAGCTGTCTATATAGGCTAAGATCTTAAAATTTATGTCAAGTTTCTGTAAAAATACATAATTCCAACCAGTTATCACGTGATGCTAGATGCTGGCCCTGTTGAATTTCCCGAAGGGAACCCTATTCAACAGGGCTGGTCTCTGGATGCTGGATTTTATAAGGATCTCTTTTTTCTTTATCCAGTATCGAGTAACTAGCATCCAGTATCGCTTCGCATCAGACAACGAAAGTGTTATTTTTCCCAACTCGTTGGCCTGCCCTGGCGCGAGGCAATTGTGTCTCTTATTAATGCTTCAGGTTCATGTGGCATTGGCTTTTAAACTCACGTCCTTGCGTGCCAGTTCTGGGCCAGGGTTTGAGGCGGAGCTTCCCTGTCTCTTATTTCGTATGTAAATGACCATCAGGTATGATTCTTATGGTTAAGTATAGTATAGGTTAGGACCAGAAGTTTTTCATTGACTTAAGTCAAGGATAGGGCTTTTTTTATATTTTTGCCCTGTAAAGGCGAAGACTGTTGGAAACCACCGTTATACTGCTCATTGCCATCGCCAGGGCAGCAAGGATGGGGTGTAGCTGTCTTAAAAAAGATGGGAGAAATTCAAAAGGATACAATATCCCTGCTGCAACAGGGATGAGTATAATATTATAAAAGAAGGCCCAAAAAAGGTTCTGCTTGATAGTCCTCATGGTGGCCCTGCTTAGTTGAATCGCTTTTGAGATACCCTTCAGGTTGCCACTGACCAGGATCACATCTCCGGACTCTATGGCAACATCCGTCCCGGTACCGATGGCCAGGCCCACATCAGCCTGTGCCAAGGCTGGGGCATCGTTTATGCCATCTCCCACCATTCCCACCTTCTCACCCTTATCCTGGAGTTCTTTTATTCTTTGGGATTTCTCTTCTGGTCGCACTTCTGCCACAATATCATCAATATTCACTTCTGAAGCGATGGCCTCCGCGGTCTGGCGATTATCTCCCGTTATCATGACCACTTTAAGGTTCTGCCTGTGGAGCTCCTCGATGGCCTCTTTTGATCCCGGCTTGACCCGGTCTGCTACAGCGATTAAGCCTGCAATATTATTATTGACCGCCACCATCATCACCGTCTTCCCTTCGTCTTGAAGAGACCGAAGCTGAGCATCTGTTTCATGGAGGTTGAAGCCCATCTCTTCAAACCACTTGGGTTTTCCCACTAAAACATCCTTCCCATCTATCTTCCCCTGCACTCCAAGACCACTTAAGGCCATAAAGGCATCTGGTTCAAAAAGGTCAATACCCCTCGTTTCAGCCTCCTTGACAATGGCCCGCCCAACAGGATGTTCTGAGCCCCTCTCCACCGAAGCCCCGAGTTTCAAGAGCTCGTTCTCATTATTGATCATTGAATCCGACACAACCACATTAACCACAAAGGGTTTACCCAAGGTGATGGTGCCGGTCTTGTCCAAAACGATTGTGTCCAATCTGGTGGCCTCCTCGAGGGCTTCACTGTTTTTGAAGAGCACACCTTTTTCTGCACCTTTTCCGGTTCCTGCCATGATTGCCGTAGGTGTGGCCAAGCCGAGGGCACAGGGACAAGCAATGACTAATACAGCCACCATCCTTATCATGGAAGGGACAAATTGGCCTCCAATTGCCCACCAGAGGATAAAAGTCAATACAGCTATCCCCAGGACGGCCGGAACAAATATGGCTGCGACCCTGTCCGCAAGGGCCTGAATGGGCGCCTTGCTCCCCTGAGCCTCCTGAACCATACGAATAATTTGAGCTAAAGCAGTATCTTTCCCTACCTTTTTGGCTTCAAACTTGAGACGTCCTTGTCCGTTTATAGTCCCTCCGGTTACTTTATCTCCAGGACCTTTGTCCACAGGAATGGGCTCACCCGTCAACATGGATTCGTCAACGCTCGATTCACCTTCCATCACAACCCCGTCCACAGGGATGCTTTCACCGGGTCTAACAATGACCACATCTGCCAGCTTTACATGGGAAAGTGGGATCTCTCTCTCTTCTCCCTTCTCGAGGATGGTTGCGGTTTTGGGCCGAAGGCCCATTAGCTTGCGTATAGCTCCCCCTGTCCTTCCTTTGGTCTTTGATTCCAACATTTTCCCTAGCTTTATCAGGGTGATAATGACAGCCGATGTCTCAAAATAGACATGCTTTCCGAGGGTAGGATAAAGCAGTAAGGCAAGGGAGTAAAAATAGGCCACTGATGATCCCATAGCCACCAGGACATCCATGTTGGCACTCCGGTTTCTCAGGCTCTTCCATCCTCCGGTATAATAATCCCATCCAGTGTAAAACTGGACCGGTGATGCCAGGGCCAGCATAAACCAGTTTACCCAGAAGGCATGACTCCAGGATCCAAAAATACCAAAATCCCTTCCCATGCTGAGAAAGAAGAGTGGAGCCGTGAACAGGAGACCCACCAGAAATTTTCTTGTCTGATTTTTGATCTCAGCCTCTCGAGCAACCAGCTCCGCATCTTCTCCTTCGACGATCTCGTCCGAAAGGATGGCCCCATAACCCGCCTTCTCTATGGCCGTTATCATCTCATCGGTATTGGTAATGGTTGGAATGTATTCCACATGGGCTCGCTCGGCCGCAAAATTGACAGACGCATCCACCACACCGGGGACCTTTTTCTTCAAGGTCCTTTCGATAGTCATGGCACAATTGGCACAGGTCATCCCTGTAACCGGGAATTCAACGGTGGCCTGGGCTACATTGTACCCCGCTTCTTTGATCTTGGAAGTCAGGTCTTGGATTTGAACCTTTTCCGGATCAAATGATATGGCAGCCTGTTCCGTGGCAAAATTGACGTTTGCTTCCTTGACACCCACCAGTTTTTTAACATTTCTTTCGATGTTCATGGCACAGTTGACGCACGTCATGCCGGTTACAGGAAGCGTTATGATCTTATGGGACATGGTTTTCCTTTACTCTATAGTTGCATTAGATGTAACACTAAATCGATGTTGTCTCGACGAAAGACCTTGCTGTCATTGGCTGATCCTTGATACTGGTTTCTGGATACTGGATGTTTATGGATTCCACTTTT
>Ga0180009_10003749_pt1 | contig 17097 bp, 18 predicted proteins | sample OS_PC_MetaG_FD_123537 | JGI IMG/M metagenome (GOLD analysis project Ga0180009, IMG submission 123537) | Groundwater microbial communities from the Aspo Hard Rock Laboratory (HRL) deep subsurface site, Sweden - OS_PC_MetaG | ecosystem: Environmental > Aquatic > Deep subsurface > Groundwater... | reverse complement strand
TCAAAAAATGACGAAAAAGGAAGTCAAAGATGAAACCAAACAGACCGAGGGAGATCCATTGGTAAAATCCAGGATCAGGCAACTCCAGCATGAAGCTGCCAGAAAAAGGATGATGGCCGATGTCCCCCATGCGGATGTGGTTGTCACCAACCCGACCCGCCTTGCAATCGCCATAAAATATGACGCAAAGCAGATGGAAGCCCCCATGGTTCTTGCAAAGGGTGCAGGCCCTGTTGCAGAAAACATCAGAAGGATAGCAAAGGAAAATGATGTTCCCCTGGTTGAAGATAAGCAGTTGGCTCGAAACTTGTATAGTAGTGTCGATATAGGTCAGCAGGTTCCAATGGAGTTATACCAGGCAGTCGCGGAATTACTGGCATATGTATACAAATTAAAGGGAAAAAAAATATAAGTATACGACAATAATTTGGCAAGCAGTGTCAAAGTTTTATGGTTTAAATCGGAGAATCAATGGCAACAAGCACTACCGGAATCATTGCAGGACTAAAAAGAGAATCTTCAGATATCATGATGGTCGTGGCCTTTATTGGTATTCTAATGGCAATGATTTTACCGCTGCACCCCATTGTTCTAGATTTTTTCCTTGCATTAAATATTTCGCTTGCCATTGTTGTACTGATCACAACCATGTATACAACAGCTCCCCTGGAATTTGCCATTTTCCCATCTCTTCTGCTGGTATTGACCCTGTTTCGACTCTCTTTAAATGTGGCATCCACACGGTTAATCCTGTTGCATGGAAATGAAGGCCCGCTGGCAGCAGGGTCGATTATCAAATCTTTCGGCAGTTTTGTTGTGGGCGGGAACTATGTGGTGGGCCTTGTTGTCTTTATCATTCTTGTTTTGATTAATTTTCTGGTTATTACAAAAGGTGCCGGACGAATTGCAGAAGTAGCTGCCCGGTTTACTTTGGATGCCATGCCGGGAAAACAGATGGCCATTGATGCGGATCTGAATGCCGGAATGATTGATGAAATTGAAGCAGGGGACAGACGAAAAGCCATTGCCAGGGAGGCCGAGTTCCATGGTGCCATGGACGGTGCGTCAAAATTTGTCCGTGGAGATGCCATTGCCGGTATTGTCATTACCATCATTAATATTGTCGGCGGGTTTGTTATCGGTGTTCTCCAGCAGGGCATGGAAATGAAAGATGCCTTAACAAACTATACGCTTTTAACGGTTGGTGACGGCCTGGTATCACAGATTCCGGCTCTTCTGGTTTCAGCAGCCGCAGGTCTTCTGGTATCAAGATCAGGGTCTGAAATGAAAATGGGGCAGGAATTTGCAAAACACCTTCTTTCAAGCTCTACCCCGGTTTTTATTGGATCTGTGATTATTTTCTGCATGGGACTGATACCCGGGTTGCCGTCTATCCCATTTATGACGCTGGGGCTGGTTTTAGGGACTCTTGCCTGGTATTTTTTAAAGGAAGAAGTCACGGCTAAAGAGGAAAAGCGAGCCGATGCCGAAGCCACTGCCCAGGAAGAGGCATCCGGTGCGCCGGAAGATGTGGACCATCTTTTAAATCTTGATACCATTGAGCTTGAGGTGGGGTATGGGTTGATTCCCCTGGTGGATAAACAGCAGGATGGTACCTTGCTGGGAAGGATAAGGGCGATCAGAAGACAGTTTGCCACTGAAATGGGGATTATTATCCCCCCGATTCATATCCGGGATAACCTGAACTTGAATCCGGCACAGTACCGGCTGTTGATCAAGGGGGTTGAAACAGCCGGAACCGAATTGATGGTCAATCATTTCCTTGCCATGGATCCGGGTGGAACCGCCCAGGAAATAGAGGGAATCGACACCATGGAACCGGCCTTCAACCTGCCGGCAAAATGGATTCCCCAGGATCGTGAAGAAGAGGCAAAATTTGCTGGATATACCGTGGTGGATAATTCAACCGTCATTGCCACACATCTGACGGAAATTGTCCGAAACAATGCCCACGATCTTCTTGGCAGGCAGGATGTTCAGCATTTGCTGGATAATCTTTCAAAAACAAATCCAAAGGCTGTGGAAGAATTGATTCCCAATCTTTTAAGCCTGGGCGTTGTTCAAAAAGTCCTCCAGAATATGTTGAGAGAAAGAATTTCCATCAGGGATATTCTTACGATTGTAGAAACCCTGGCTGATTTTGCACCCATGGGGAAAGACCCGGATCTTTTAACCGAATATGTCCGGCAAAGAGTTGCAAAAGGGATGCTGGCCCCATATCTTCAGGAGGGCAAAGTGTTACAGGTGACCACCCTTGACCGAAACCTGGAAGAAATTTTAACTAAAAATATAAAACGTACCGAGCATGGATCATATCTTACACTTGATCCAAAATTAGTAGAAGAAATTGTAAAAGCGGTTACAAAAGAAGTGGAGCAACAGGTGGCGTTCAATACGCAACCGGTTATCATGACATCTCCTAGTCTGCGCAGGCATTTCAGGAAGCTGATCGAACCTTCTTTACCCTCTGTTTTCGTAGTCTCCCATGCAGAAATAGTAGATGATATTAATTTACAGGCAAGTGGAAAGGTGAGTTTGAAGAATGAATAGGAAAGTTTTTAAAGCCGAAAATATTCAACAAGCAATTCAAAATATTAAAGAAGAGCTTGGATCAGATGCCATGATTTTGAGCACCCGGAAAATTCCAAAAAAGCCCCTTGACCCCTATGCAAAAACAATGTTTGAGGTTGAAGCATCCCTGCCGCAATATCCGGAAAAAAAACCGGAAAAAAATCTTTTGATTGAAACCATAAGAGAAGAGATTGCCGATATTAAAGATATGATTTCCATTGCCGGCTTTGGAAATGGGATGCACAATATGGTGTGCAATCATTTTGAGTCTGTGGGCATTCTTGCTTCGCTTTTACGGGCAGGTGTCAGTGAAAGTCTGGCAAGCGAAATCATTCAGAAAGCATGCGGTTTAATGGATGAAACAGCTGATCAGGGATCCAAAATTAAATCCTTAAAAAAACATGTCATGCATCACTGCCTGAGCCAGATCGCGACCAAAGATTATTTTAACAGGGATAACTATTCCGGCGTACCCCATGTGGCGGCGTTTGTCGGTCCGACAGGGGTCGGCAAGACGACAACCATTGCCAAGCTTGCGGCAAGTTTGAGCTTTCAAAGAAAAATAAGGGTTGGCTTGATTTCCATTGATAATTACCGCGTGGGCGCATTTGAACAACTTAAGGCCTATGCCTCGATTATGGGATTGTTATGTGTCCCTGCCTTCAGTTCCCAGGACCTTTCCTGTGCCCTGGACAGAATGAAATCAATGGATATGGTGTTGATTGATACTGCCGGTCACAGCCACTTTGATAAAGCCAAGATTGATGAGATTTTGCAATTGATTAAAACGGATTTTAGAATTTCTACGCATTTGGTCTTGAGTGTTACATCTGAATCGATTATTATGAAAGACGCAGCATCAGCTTTCTCTGTTTTTAATCCGGATACGGTTGTATTTACGAAGATAGATGAAACAAAAAGGTGCGGTAAAATACTGGATCAGGTAAAAGATCTTAAGTTGCCTGTTTCTTTGATTACAAACGGGCAAAGGGTCCCTGAGGATTTGATTATTCCCGATAAAAGACGATTGTTGGAGATTATTCTGGGAAAAGGGCCAAAGGAGCAAAATTAAGTTGGATCAAGCTAAGGGACTTCGAAACGTCGTTAAAACTCAAGCACTTTCAAGGAGAAAGGCAGCAATGACATCAGACCAGAAAAAACTTCCAAAGGTCATTGCAGTGACCAGTGGCAAGGGAGGGGTAGGCAAAACCAATATCGTTGCCAATATGGCGGTCTGCTTAAGCCTGAGCGGCAAGCGGGTGGTTATTATTGATGCTGATGTCGGGCTTGCCAATATTGATATTATCTTTAATCTGCGGCCTGAGTTTAATATCCGGCATGTGATCAGCTCAGAAAAAACCTTAAACCAGGTCATGGTGGAATCGAGCCATGGGATTAAAATTCTTCCCGGGGGGTCTGGTTTTGCGGATTTGACCCAACTCAATGAAGGTGAAAAGCTCAATCTGTTAAGTGAGTTTGAAACCTTGTCCGATCAGGCGGATATCATTTTTGTAGATACCGGTGCCGGTATCTCATCCAATGTATTGTACTTTAACTCAGCATGTGATGAATGTATAGTGATTGCAACCAACGAGCCCACATCCATAACAGATGCCTATGCAATGATGAAGGTGATGTCCCGGGAATATGGAACAAAATATTTTAAACTGATTGTCAATATGGTGGATTCTGAAAAAGAGGCAAAACGGGTGTATGCTTCATTAAGCGGAGCGCTTGATAAATTTTTAAAAAATGTTGTACTGGAATATATCGGCCACATCCCTTTTGATAAGCAGTTGCAAAAGGCAGTTCAAAAAAGGGGATTAGTGCAGGATATTGCCCCGGATTCACTCTGTGCAAAAGCCATTGAGGAGATTGCACATAAGGTGGGGGAAAGTCCCTTGAGAACCAGTTCAAACGGGAATTTAACATTTTTTATGAGCAAAGTGTTTCAGACCGTAACTTAAAAAGGGTAAGCTTTATTTTTTTATGAAAAATAAGCAAAAAGAAAAAAAAACAGGCAAAGACTCATGGCGCGAAAATAGCATTATTGAGTATGCATATCTTGTAAAGCATATTGCGTCAAGGTTTGCCATGCGTCTTCCTTCCAGTGTTTTTTTTGACGAACTGGTCTCTGCAGGATCATTGGGCCTGATTGATGCCGTGGATAAGTTTGATGCTTCCAAGCATGTCAGTTTAAAGACTTATGCCCAGTACCGGATAAAAGGGGCTATTCTTGATGAACTGCGAAGCATGGATACCTATTCAAGGTCCATGAGAAAAAAAATCCAGGATATTACCAAGGCAGTTAAAAGTATTGAAGATCATAAAGGTTCGCCTGCAACAGATATAGAGATCTGCGGGGAGCTGGGTGTCTCACTTGAAGCATATTATGACATGCTCACAAATATTCACGGGGCATCGGTTTTAAGCCTGGATGAATTCATAAAAACCAAAAAAAACGATTCATATTCGCAAACACGGTTTGAGTCCGGTATTAAAGGACGCGATAATCCTGCCGATTGTTTTGATAGAGAGGAACTGAAATTTGTTCTGGCCCAAGGTATTAAAATATTGAGTGAAAAAGAACAAATGGTGGTGTCCCTTTATTATTATGACGAATTGACGTTAAAAGAAATCGGCGAAGTTCTTACATTGACTGAGTCGCGCATATGCCAGATTCATACGGCGATTCTGGTTAAGTTAAAAGCCAGGCTTCAAGATTACTTTAATTAAAAGAGGTCATCAAATGTCAGATCCAACGTTAGAAGAAGACAGCTTAATATCCCAGGATGATATTGATAAACTTTTAGATTCCTCTTCCATTGAAGAAGCAGAAGAAAGCATTTTAGGCGGTGACACTATTGCTGCTAATGACGACGATGATGATGAGCTGGGTGAACTTTCCCAGGATGATATCGACAGCCTCATGAATTCAAATGTCTCAGGCTCGGGAGAGTCGGCGGATGAAGATGACTTGGAAGATGATGACATGGAACTCATCTCCCAGGATGATATTGATCAACTGATGAATTCAAGTGTTGCGCCGGATGAGGGAGCCGCAGAATCTTTGGAGGATGAGAATGATTCTTCTGATGAGGATTTCGGAGAGCTTTCCCAGGATGATATCAACAGTCTCATGGATTCAACGGCATCCCCCAAGGAGGAACTCTCTTTATCAGAAAAAGATATGGATGACAACGTGGATGAAGACGATGAATTGATTTCTCAGGACGATATTAACAACCTGATGGACGGGAAGGCATTTGATACAAAAATTGAAACCATGGATAAGCAGGAACCAGAGGAAGCGCCTGTTGAAGAAGAACTTGCTGCCCCAACACAGGAATCTGTTATTGTTGAGAAACCGGTTCAACTTGCTGCCCAGGATAACAGCCAGGTGTATGATGACGTTATTGAAGAATCTGAAGCCGTTGCTGTACAAGACAGCCTGGTTTCCCAGGAGACAATAGATGATTTGATTAATAATTTTGATAATGAGGCGCCCATAGATACGGTAATACTGGATGAATCCCCAGTGCCGGAGCCTGAACCGGCACCCGTGGCCCAGGTACAACCGGAACCGGAACCAATTGCTGAATTAAATGAACCAGATGTCCAGGAAGACTCGGCTTTAGATGGTACGGATGATTTTTTAACGCCGGGTTCAGATGTCACGGTGCTTGATTTTGATGATGATGAAGATGAAGATGTTTCCCAGGAAGATATTGACGCACTCCTGCTTGAGCCTGATGATGAAGAGGGTGAAGAGGAGGATATTCTTATATCCCAGGATGATATTGATACCCTTTTAATGGCAGCTGACCAGGAGGATGAAGATGTTCTCGGCGATATAATGGACAATGACTTTGACAGCAGTATGGATGATGAAACAGAAGATGAGGATATCCTGGAAAGCGACAGTTTTGATGAAAATGAAGAAACGGATGACGAAGATCAGGTTGTTCTGGAAGACGATGATGAGGAAATAGCGGAAAAACCAAAGAAAAAAAAGAAAAAGGCAATGTCACACTGGTATAAGTCAAAGCTTGTCATTGCCTGCGCGTCTGCGCTGATTGTGTTAGGGATTACGGTTCCGTTAACTTATTTTCTCTTTTTTTCAAAAGGCCCGGGCAAAGAGATTGTGGCAGAACCTGTTGCAAAACTTACCAAAGGAACCCAAAGGGAAATTGAAATAGAGACAGTGGATATTCGTATCAAAACACAGCCGGAGAATAAAAATCCAGGGAATATGATTTTAAAGGATTTTGTCATACTGGCGTCAGACTTATCAAAGGGCATGGCCTATATCACGGCTGATATTTCCATTGATTATTCTGACCAAAAAGCTTACCATGAAATTCAGAACAATCTATCATTTTATCGCGATTTAATTTATGATTCCCTGAATAAAAGCCTGGTGTCTGAAAAAAGAGAGGAAATCACCGAAGCAGATATGTTATGGATTGTTGAAACAGCCTTAAAAAAAGTGTTGCCCGGACAATATATTGACCGGGTCAGTTTTAAATCTTTTAAAGCAAGTTAGAAAGGGGTTTAAAATGACAACAGTGCCTGGACACAATATTATTATCCAACAGTCCGGGGCTGCCCATGAACTGGCGCATCAGTCCCATACACCCAAACCGTCCCCGGAACAGGCTGCAGCGCAGCAGGAAGCCAATGTACTGGTTAAAAACACAACCGTTCAGGAGTTTGATGAGGCTGAACGGCTGAAAGCCAAAAAAGAGAAAGAAGACTTAAGAAAAAGACAGCAAATGGAAAAGGCAAAAAAAAAGAAACAACAAGAAGAGATGGACCTGGATCCTGACGCAACCGGCAGGCTGCTGGATACAACCGTATGATAGAATTATTCTCAATTGAGTTTTGGATTGCCATTCTTTTTCTTATCAATTTTTTTTTGGTTATCTTTTTATTTTTTCTTGTAAAAAAGATGAATCGACTGAATTTTGCAGAACCTGTTCAACCGCAGCTTGATGACAAAAAAGAAGATGCAAAACAGGCGTCCAGATCTGCCGCAGATATTATTGAAATGCTGGAACCATTGGTAAAAGAATCCAGAAAAGCCGCCATTAGTTTTGACGAACAGATAAAAGAAAAAAAACGGTTGTTAAAAGGGTTGAACGATGCATTGGATTCCAGGATTATCAGTATCAACCTTCTTTTATCCCGGGCAGATGCGTTGCAAAAAAAACTGGAGCAAAGACAAAAACAGGCCGATCAATCCGTTCCGTTACCGGATTTTTCTGTATTAAAGTTTTCTTCAAATGTTGTGCTTGACCAGCAGAATCAGATTATAGAGCTGTACAATCAAGGTTTTGATATGAATGCCATTGCCCAACGGCTGTCAATACCGAAAGGAGAGGTTCAGCTGGTAATTGATCTGAAAAAAAAGTTTATTGCAATGGAAAAAAACAATAGATGATTTCCGGCATCCATGTCTCATCCTCTGAGATTGTTATCAATAAGGATGACGGCAAAAAAAAGGTCCTTCCTGAATTTAATAAAAATCAGATCATTCAAGCAAAGATTTTAAAACTGCTGCCAGAAGGGAAAGCGCTGCTGTTGGTTGACGGACAAAAAGTTATTGCCAAAACAGCACTGCTGCTCAAGCCAGGAGAAGAGGTCCAACTCAAAGTTATTGCACAAAAGGATGCCATAATTTTAAAGCTCATTGAGCCGGTTCAAAAAATGACTCCCCAACAGATATCCTCCCTTGTGAGGTTTTTTTCAAAGAATGAATCCACGCCGGATATCTCACAGGCAAAAATTGCAAAGGTGAAAGACCTTTTATACAGTATGGCATTAAAATCAGATAAGCCTGACGCTGCTTTTTTGCCAAGACTAATAGACAAGAGCGGTATGGTGTGGGAAAAAAAGGCTGCACAGGTTTTGTTGAGTAATCTATCTTCCCAGAACATGAAATCGGGTCTGGATAATCTATTGAATCAGGATTTAAAGGGAAATATTTTAAAAGAGCTGTTGACTGCTGATCCCGGGAAATTCGAAGCTTTAAAAATGGCAGCCTCGTTTTCTGAAACCATAGAAAATTTTCAATTGCTCAATCACCAAAATTCCGATTCAGGGCGATTTTTATTGCCGTTTCCAATTTTGGGCGAGCAGGGGTTTAGTTTTGGGCAACTTTTAATAGATACAGGGGATAAATCCAAAAATGATAATAAGGAAGGCGACAAAGTTATTCACATCTCTTTTTTATTGAACATGACCCGTCTGGGTCCCTTGAGAGCAGATTTTTCAATATTTAAAAAAGAAATTACAGGAAGATTTCTGCTCAATGATGATGATACCTGTCAATATGTCAAATCAAAGATCCCTGAGCTGAAAACAGGGCTTGAAAGTATTGAATACCATGTCCGTCAAATAGACTGCATGACAGCCAAAAAAGAAGACATCCAGCAAAGCTGTTTTATTGAAACTCTGGTAAAAGCGAATGATGATCAAGTGTTAAATATTGTTATATAAAAAATATGGATAAAAAAAATCAAAAAAAAGCGGTTGCTTTAAAGTATGACCACGAATCCGGTATCGCACCCAAGGTAACGGCTAAGGGAAAAGGCCAGGTAGCCCACAAGATTATTGAACTTGCCAAAAAACACGATATCCCCATAAAAGATGATCCAGACCTTGTCGAGGTGTTGTCATCCCTTGAAATTGACGAAGAGATTCCTTCTGAAATCTATGTGGCAGTTGCAGAACTTTTGGCTTTTGTATATTCAATGAATTCCAAACGATATTCCAAATAAACGCTTTAATAATTCAAGACGAAACAAAGTAAAAAAATTATTCCAGGCTCGCGTCTTTCTGATTTGTTTTTTTAAAGTCCTCAATGTTTGAGCTTCTTACCAGCTTATTGCAACTTGAACATACCATGTTGAATTCATTTACTTTTCCTCTGAAAAGTTTTTGATCGCAAAAAGGGCAGAAATAATCTGTTAAGCCTTCTATGGCTTTAAAATTTATGATGGGCGAGTGTGTCTCATTGTCTGATTTGTCTGCTATCATGCTAATATCCTCTTTTTATAATCTTCTTTAATCGTATTTTTCTATTTTTAATGCCAAAGGTTGTGTTTATCTTTTAACTTGAGTTAATGCAAGCTTAATCTTTGGCCGGTTTTTTGAATAATAGGGTAAATACTGGTTTACTAGGAAAATATTTCTTTGTTCTGTCAAAAGCCGGTTCTTCTGCATGTCGAAATTTTGGCGGCCAATATTTTTTTTACCGTGACAATTTTTTATTAAATCAAATAACAATAGAGGTGTTGTAACCCTGAAAGTGTTAAAATTAAAGGGGTTAAATGAAATTTTTATTTTTTTTGGCATTATGGGGGACTCATTATAAAGTGTTCTTTTTTCTAAGAGGGGTTGCGAATATTAGTGGCATTCATATTGCAAGCTTTGATTATTAAACCGTATATTTTTTTGGGGGAGACCATAGAAAATGCTTCTTGAAATGACCCGACCTGTCCAGGGTGGATTAAGACAGGAAAGAAAACTGGAAACAGTATCAAATAACCTTGCCAATGCTGACACAGCAGGGTTTAAGAAGGATACGGTCAGCTTTGATAAGGTATTTAAAGCGCAATTAAATAAAGATTTCTCACAAGGCGTCATTCAGACGACAGGAAATCCGCTTGATTTTGCTATATCAGGAGAAGGCTTTTTTAAAATAGAGACACCGGAAGGGATTAAATATACCCGGAACGGGAATTTTTCCCTGGATAGCAATGGCGTTTTAGTGGATCAGAACGGAAATCCCGTCATGGGGCAGGGCGGTGCCATTGCCATTAATGGAGAGGATGTAGAACTGGGGTTGTCCGTCAATCAAAGCGGTGAAATCCAGTTTTCCGGTGAGATTGTTGATACCCTTGATATCGTGACCTTTAAAGACTTAAAAAACCTGGAAAGAGATGGGCAAAACTTATTATCCTATAAAGGGAAAACAACAGATGAGGTTCGGGCGGATCTGGCGGTTTTGCAGCATAAAGCGCTTGAGAAATCAAATATCAAAGTAGTCGATGAAATGGTACGGATGATTGATTACAATAGAATGTTTGAAACATTTACCAAATCCATGATGACATTTGATGAAATTGACTCCAAGGCAATTAGTGATGTGGGTAAACTCAGATAATAAAACAGGAGACAAATTATGATCGGAGCACTCTGGACAGCAGCTACAGGCATGCATGCGCAGCAGATGCAAACAGATGTTGTTGCCAATAACCTGGCCAACTCAAACACCACGGGATTTAAAAAATCCAGGGCAAATTTTGAAGACCTCATGTACAAAACCATGCAGGTTGCTGGCCAGACCACCCCGGGCGGCGGTCAGGTCCCGACAGGAATACAGGTCGGGATGGGTGTAAGACCCACAAGCATACAAAAGCTTTTTACCCAGGGAGATTATATCCAGACAGACAATCAGCTGGATATGGCCATCCAGGGACAGGGTTTTTTCAGGGTGACCCACGGAGATGAAGATCTATATACCCGGGCAGGCAACTTTACCCTGGATAGTGAGGGTTTTTTAACCACCCCGTCAGGGGATCGGCTGCAGCCGGAAATTTCGCTGCCTGCTGCTACTGTAACGGTTACACTCCAGGATAATGGTACACTGACTGCCAATGGTGCCGATGAAGCGATCCTTGCAACGGAAAACATATTAATCAGCACCTTTGTCAATCCGGCCGGTCTTTTTGCCGTAGGAAACAATCTTTTCAGAATCACACAGGGGTCTGGTGATGCAACAGAACGGACACCCGGAGAAGAGGGAGCCGGAACTGTGGTGAATAATTTCCTGGAAGGCTCCAATGTAAGTGTGATTGAAGAGATGGTGTCCTTGATTTCCGGGCAAAGGACCTATGAAGCCAATTCAAAATCGATTCAGACCGCAGATAGCATGCTCAGTACTGCTGTTGGACTGAAAAGATAGATAATATGATTTCCATTAAACTAAATATTCGTCTTGTTCTGCTTTTCTTGGTTGCACTATTGAGTGTTCAACAGGGATGGATGTCCTGTCTTATGGCGGATGACGGCCAGAGGCCCAATGGTGATATAAAGATCATCATAAAGGAGACAAACCTTGTAAAAAAGTCGGATGTTCTTTTGGGGGATATATCTGAGATACAGGCCAATGGGTTTTTAAAAGAGGCATTGGAGAATATCGTCCTCGGTTCCTCCCCAAAACCGGATAAGGTAAAATCATTTGACAGGAAAAAAATAGTTTCTATTATTCAGAGTCAAAGATACCTGCCGGATAACATGACCATTACATCCCCCCAGCGAATTTATGTGAAGCGACTGTGTCAGACGATTTTAAAACAGGATGTGAAAAAATTTGTTGATACAAGGTTATCTCAAGTTTTCAAACAAAAGGAATATCAACTCGCATCATTTAATGTTCGGGGACTTGAGCCCTATCCCCAGGGAAAGACTCTTTTTCGGATGGAATCAAATGATATGATCGATAAAAAGGGGAAACTGTCTTTGTTTTTAGATGTGATCATTGATGGATTAAAAGAAGACAGGCTAAGTGTTACAGGTGAAGTAAAAGTATATGAAAATGTACTTCATGCTAAAAGATCTTTTGCAAAAGGTGAGACCTTAGGAAAAGCGGATGTTTTTTTAGAAAAGAATAACATTTTTGACCTGGGTGATAATTTTATAAAGACATTTGAAGAAATTGACAAAAAAATTTTAACATCCAGCGTTAGAAAAGGGGAGTGTTTGAAAACAAGTCTTCTTGCCGAGCCTCCATTAATACATAAAGGAGACATTGTTACCCTGGTTGCTAAAAATGACAATCTGATGATAGTCACATCCGGAATATCCATAGAAGACGGGTTTGAAAATGGAGTGATCAAGGTTGAAAACCTTACTTCAGGAAAACTTGTCCGGGGGATTGTAAAAACAAAATCAAAAGTGGAGGTAGTGTATTAGAAAAATGAATAAAAAATTTGGTTTTAAAGCAATCCATGTGTTAAGTTTATTCCTTTTTTTTATGGGGGTTTTAGGGTGCAGCTTAGATTCCTCAAAAAATACGGCAGGGCTTGTTATCCCTGAAGGAGCGTCAACAGAACCCGGCCTTCAGCCCGAATTTTCAGCCCCTCGGCCTTCAGAAGGGTCTTTATGGATTAGCAAAAACAGCTCAATGTTTGAAGATTCTAAAGCGACCCATGTCGGTGACACGGTTATTGTTGATATTATTGAAAATTCAACGTCTAAAATGGATGTAAATACAGAGTCTTCCAGAAAAACCGCCATGGATATCGGCATGCCGACAATGAATTTATTTGGAGATAAAAAAATATTTGGCGGCGCTCCCGGCGCGACAAAAATTTTAGGTACAGATTTTACAAACTCGTTTGCAGGGGAGGCGACAAGTGACAGATCCGGACAGGTGACGGCCTCTATTGCTGCAAGGGTAACCGAAGTGTTGCCCAATGGGAATTTAAGCCTTTTTGGCAGACGGGCCATGAAAGTGAATAACGAGGTCCAGTACATTACGGTTTCAGGGATAATCAGGCCTCAGGATGTTTCTGCCAGCAACAGGGTAAAGTCAACCTATCTTGCAGATTCAAGAATCGAGTATTATGGCAAGGGCGCACTGGCAGATAAACAGAAACCTGGCTGGGGAACCCGAATTATTGATAATTTATGGCCCTGGTAAAAAGGAATCACACATGCCGACAAATAGACTGTTTCATGTTCTCATTTTCCTGTTCATCTGTTTTATGGGAATTGTTTTTGTATCAACTTGTTCTGCTGCAAGGATTAAAGATCTTGCCGCCATTAAAGGGATTCGTTCCAATCAACTTACGGGCTACGGGCTTGTCGTCGGTTTGAACGGTACCGGCGATAAGGATGGGGTGAGTTTTACAAAACAGGCCCTTGCCAACATGATGGAAAAGATGAATATTTTTGTTGATAAGACCCAGTTGAAAGTAAAAAATATTGCCGCTGTTATGGTCACTGCAAATATTCCACCCTTTGCCAGGATCGGTGATAAGATTGATGTAACCGCCTCATCCCTGGGAGATGCAAAAAGTCTTAAGGGTGGTACATTGCTGGTAACGCCTTTAAAAGGGGTGGATGGAAGAATTTATGCCCTGGCCCAGGGACCGGTAAGTCTTGCCATGTCAAGCAGCGCCGGTGACAGGGGCAGTCACCTTCAAGTGGCCCGGATTGTCAACGGCGCCTCGGTTGAACAGGAAATTGCCTTTAAACTGGATGGGAAAAGAGAATTGATCCTTTCTTTGTTCCGGCCGGATTTTACCACTGCAAAGAGAATGACGGATACCATTAATATATCCATCGGAGAAGGCGTTGCCAAGACAATTGATTCCAGTGCATTGAGTTTAAGGGTCCCGGACAATATGTGGCAAAAGAATGTAGCGGAATTTATCGCAGATATTGAAACCCTTTCAGTTATCCCTGACACCATTGCAAAAGTTGTGATAAATGAAAAAACAGGCACTATTGTGATTGGAAGTGATGTTACCATCTCAAGTGTTGCCATTGCCCACGGTGACCTTTCCGTCACCATTAATAACAATCCTGAGAATAAAGAGAGTGTCATGAATCTGCCCGGTACATCAACCATTGGCGAACTTGTCAGAGGGCTGAATTCTCTAGGTGTAAAACCGCAGGATTTAATCAGTATTTTGCAAAGTATCAAGGCTGCAGGAGCGCTTCAGGCAGAACTTGACATCATATAATAATAAGACAGAGGCTTTATGGATATTGATCTTGTCAACCAGAATCTTGCCAAAGCAAATTTAAGCAAAATTAAAAAACAATCATCTGATTTTGCCCAAACTACCCTCAAGGAAAAAAAATTAAAAGAGGCATGTGCCGGGTTTGAAGCGATTTTCTTAAATACCATGATAAAATCCATGCGGGAATCTTTGCCCGGAGATGGACTTTTTAATGAATCCCATGGAATGAATATCTATAAGTCATTGTATGATCAGTATCTTAGCGATGAACTGTCAAAAAGCAAACTGTCTGTCGGGATCAAAGAATTTTTATTTGAGCAGTTAAAAGAATCTGAATAAATTCCAATAAATTCATATCGTTATATCTTTACCCCACCTTTAGCGTTCCCTTTTTTAGAACATGGCATAATTGTTGCTATTTTATAGTATTCAGAGACGAAAACAGCCATAAAAGGGAAAATAATTCCCTTGAGCATAATCCAATCTGTTGGGTTTAAAGCGTGTCCCTGTAAAAGGACGTGCAAATCACAGGAGGAATCAATATGGAAAATTTTACCTCGGACATTGAATATCTTTTGGATGAAAAACTTGCTTTGTATAAACAGCTGAATGTCCTTTTAAAAGAGGAGCGCAAATTTATTGTCACAATGGATGTTGATTCCTTGTGGAAAAGCTCGGATAAAAAGCGAAAGATCGTTCAGAAAATTCAAGCCCTCAGAGAAAAAATCCTTTATCAGCTGGAAGACAAGTTCGGGGTCAATGACATGGATATCAGGTCTTTTTCAGTTTCATATCTTATCAGAACAATCCCAATATCAAAAGAATTGAAAACAAAATTCAGACAGATAAAGCTTGCCCTGGAAAAGGAAAAAGATGAACTGACACAAACAGCATTTGATAATAAAAAATATGTTACCCAATATCTGGGTGTTATCGATGATATCATGTCCGTGGTCGTAGATAATTCCAGGCAGGCACACTATAACCATTCAGGAGTAATGCCGAACACCAAGACATCCAATTGTCTGATACATGCAGAGGTATAAAAATGAGCGGTATCTCTTCTACATTAAATATTGCAAAAACAGCCATTGCTGCACAGCAGTATGGTCTGAATGTTACCGGGCATAATATTGCCAATGTAAACAATCCCGACTATTCACGTCAGAATGCCGATCACATCAGCAATAAACCATCACTTTATGCAGGGTTCCTTTTTGGAACCGGTGTAAATGTCGCTCAGGTAGAACAGACCGTGGACGCCTTGCTTGAAAATCGGCTGACAGATGAAAAATCCACCCAGGCCATGTTTGAAGAAGCAGAATCCTATATGAAAGTTTTGGAAGGCTTCTTTGATGAGAATTCTGAAGCCAGCATGAACACTATTTTAAGTGATTACTGGAATGCATGGCATGATCTGAGTGATAATCCTTTAGGGGTATCAGAAAGGGTCCAGATCTACGAAAAAGGTATCAAGCTGGCAGAACGGTTCAATTCTCTAAGTTCAGACCTTGATCGGGTTTCTCTGGATATTACCTATGAGATAGATTCAACCTTAACCAGTATTAATTCATTGACAGAGCAGATAGCTGATTTAAACCGAGAAATACTGGGCCTTGAGTCCAGCAGGACTGCAAATGATTTACGGGATCAAAGAAGCAGTCTTGTCGATCAGCTGGGAGAATTAATCAATGTTGACGTCATTACCCAGGGCAATGGTTCTCTTATCATTAATGGCGCAAACGGATCAACCCTGGTGAACGGGGTGGACAGTTACAACCTGACAATGAAGAGTCAACGGGTCATGTGGCAGGGCTCTTTTGGTTCCACATTTGATATCACAGATGATATCAGCGGCGGCAAGCTTGGCGGCTGGCTTGAAATCAGGGATGAAGTCATACCAAAGTATCGATCCCAGATAGATGAATTATCCAGGGAAATGATCTGGGCAATGAATTATCAGAATTCACAGGGTGCGGGTCTTGAATATTATACCGGTGAATTAACTGGAAGCTACAGTGTTGATGACAGCGGATGGCTGTCAAGTTTTGCCTTTGGTGATAAGATCGATTATACAAAAGATTTCACCATGTGGACCCAGGATACTTCTGCTGCTGAAACAGAATACCGAAAAATTCTCATCGATATGGGCGTTTCCGAGGCAAGTCTTTCCAACTGGCAGGGCATGGCGCCTGGAGCGAATCAATCCCGGTATAAGCTTACGGTTGTTGATGAAGGTGATATCGGAGATAAAATAGTTACCCAGACAAATGGCGACAGGCTTGCAGAGATATGGGGAACTTCTTCAGGTGGTGCTTCAACCGCTCTTGACAACGTTATGGCAGATCAAACCCTGACCATTTACGGCAGCTCAACCGGGACCCATAAGATTGATATTAAAGATTCAGGCGGCGATGCAAAAAGATCTGCAGCCTCCATTGCCGCAGCATTAAATGATGTGGACGGCATCACAGCCTATGCGTCAAAAACTCAGGCTGAATTTGATATTTCCGGGATATCCAATGCCCAGGACGGTGATGAGGTAAAATATTCCCTGTATGTGGACGGATATGTCTATGCAAAAAGTTTTATTGTGGATTCAAGCACGGCAACCCTTGCCGAACAATTTGAAGATTCACTTGTTGAGGCCGTCAATGCCGTCAATGACATTAATTCAGATACAGATCTCTATGCAGACGGCTTGAAAATTTCAAGTGACAAGGGTGCCACTTTAGGGATTCAGGAT